>Ga0172382_10010674_pt1 | contig 12272 bp, 11 predicted proteins | sample Leawel138RmetaG_FD_122245 | JGI IMG/M metagenome (GOLD analysis project Ga0172382, IMG submission 122245) | Leachate microbial communities from a municipal landfill in Southern Ontario, Canada - Leachate well 138R metaG | ecosystem: Engineered > Solid waste > Landfill > Unclassified | place...
ATAAGAATTCACCCATATGACCTTTATTAAAATATGTCTTGAAAAATCCGTTACCTGATTTTTTATGATACCCCGTTGAATAGATGGTTATAACATCATAAATGAATAATAAAATCTTCATAGTCGTTCTGATTGTGATTGCTATCACCATACCGATGAACATACTGATGTTAAATATTACATCAAATATATCACCTTGTCGTTTACTTTTCTTTGCCATTTTCTGCCCCTTTTTTTGCTTGATAAGCACATTATATAGGGTATAAAAATAAAAGATAGATGTTGTGAAAATCAAGCAACATCTATCTTATATTTGTGAAAAGTATTCAACATTTAATCTTTATATAATTTTTTATGCGTACTGCCATAAGCATCAAAGATGATTTCATACCGATTATAATACTTAGATATTAATACAAAATCTATGGCATTGATAAGAAAATGTATTAAACTCATTATGAGCAAAACCAAGTTAAAATAGCCAGGTGTTATAAACAATAGCACCGCTACAGCAAATTGTAAGCTGCTGATAATCATTAAAAATACACTTTGTTGGTAGCCCTCAAATTGATGCTCATATCTGACCTTTTTATGTTTGAACGGTAGTTGTATTGTCGCAACACATACAAAGACTATAAAATACACTTGTAAAACATAATAGAAACCATGTGTAATAACTTCATCTGGTGTCAGATTAGCTATATTTAGTGCGCCAACTGAAAATAAGATGAACGCGATAATAACCAAAATTATCCTAATAAAAATATGTCGATTCATTGAAGGCTTTTTCAATGCATCTGAGGCATAATATAAATCATCTGTATAGTTTAATATATAAGACTCTTTACGCCTTAAATAATTAAAGTATAAAAATAAACCAAACCCTATAGATAATAAGTTTAATAATATGAAGTTTACAGAATAACTCATCAACACCAAGGACATTAATGCAATCACTAAAAACGACATCAACATCATAGTTACTAATAGTAACGGTTTTTTTAATATATACTTATAATTTATAAATAGTTTAATCTTTTGTGGAATCATTGGTTCAAATCCTTCACTAGCTGCTTGATGTCTCATACGTTCTTTTTCAGTATAATAAAGGAGATTAACACTAATGTTAAAGTACTCACTTGCTTGATGGATTTGTTCGGGACTCATATTTGAGGCACCACTTTTCCATTTAGATAAGAGGGTACGGTCTAAGTTATTTGCTTTTGCATATGCAGACATAGTTTTCTGATTATTTTTTAAATATAAAAAGAAGTTATCATGTATGACCTCTTGTCTTCTTAAGGTATGTTCCATATTAAATTTAGTCTCCTTTTAAACGTTATAAAGCCATTTTAACACACATATAAATATATATTAAAAAAAGAATAACTGTTTAAGTTATTCTTTGTCAGATTCTTCAGATTCTATTGTTGCAAAATATCTACTTAATGTATCTTCGTAATGTGTAAAATCTTCCTCGGAGTTTTCTCGCATGATCATCTCTCTTAAACGTTTAGGAATAAATACACGTATTTCTTCATCATTATAGCCCACTTGCATGCGCTTTGCATCGACAATAATTGGACGTTTTAAGACAGATGGGTGTGTAATAATAAAGTTTTTAAGTTCGGATACAGACATATCTTCAACTTCTAATTCTTGTTCTTTAAAGACTTTAGAACGTGTTGAAATAATGTCATCAAATCCATTTTCAGCGTGATGTAACATCATCTCAATATCGGTATCATCAATGCGGTGGTTGAATAAATTCTTTTCCTCATATGCTACCTTATGCTCATCGAGCCACTTTTTAGCTTTACGACATGATGAGCAACTTGGAGTCGTATAAATTGTAATCATCTTTAGTCTCCTCCTAATCATGCTTGTCTATTTTGACGTGAAGTTTCCTTCAAGAGTGTCTACTGTTATTATATAGTTTTGTCAAACAATTTACAATAGCAAACAAAGAAATAACTTTTAGCCTCAAAGTGAAAACGTATTCATTGGATGTTTTTGCATATAATTACATGTTTTCTTTAATTTTTCACATTTTATTGATATAATTGCTATAACTTATTTAAGGAGCGTGGACCATATGTCAAAATGGGATTTATCAGTCTTTTATGCAAATGATGAAGCATGGGAAAAAGACTTTAATGTACTAAAATCACAAGTATCAGAATTCAACAACTTTAAGGGTAAGCTTGGTGACTTTGAAAGTTTTAAAGCATATCATAAATTTGATGAAGAACTAACAAAACTTATCTACAAAGTATATGCTTATGCACATTTAGCGTCTGATTTAAATTTAAAAGACACTAAAAAGATGCAAATGAACCAACAAGTTGGTTTATTACTATCTCAATTAAGTCAGGTTACAGCATTTGTTTCCCCTGAGATTATTGCGTTAGGTGAAGACACTGTATTAGGGTTTGTGGAAAAAGATGACTTTTTAAAACCATTTAAATTCCCTTACCAAAAATTATTTAGAGGTCAAAAACATATCTTAGATGCTAAAAGTGAGCAGTTATTATCTAACTATTCACCAATTAGAACGATTCCAACATCTTTATATCAAGCACTTTCTACAATTGATCGTAAGGATGAAACAATTAAATTATCAGATGGTAGTGATGTTTTAGTTTCACAACCTCAATTTAGAGCCTTAATTGAAGATGCACCAACTGCAGCTGATAGAAAAGCAATCTTTGAATCTCTATATAGAAAATACGTTGACAACAAAACAGCTTTTGCATCTACATACAATTTAGTGTTACAACAACTATCTGCAAATGTTAAAAACAGAGGTTATGAATCTACACTAGATGCTGCATTGTTTAACAATAATATTCCAACATCTGTATTTTTAAATTTAAAAGATACAGCTTATGAAAATACACATACATTAAAACGATATATCAAATTAAGAAAGAAAGCATTAGGGCTCGATGAATACTTTACATATGACCGTTTCTTACCACTTGCAAAATCTGGTAAAAAATACCCATATGATGAAGCTAAAACATTATTCTTAGAAGCCATCAAAGACTTTCCAAAAGAGTTTTTAGATAATCAAAAAGAAGCCATCAAAGATGGATTCGTTGACGCTGCACCTGCAGATGGTAAACGTAGTGGTGCTTATTCTTCTAGCATGTATGGCCATCATCCATTTATCTTATTAAACCATAATGATACATTAGATGCAGTCTTTACATTAGCACATGAGGCTGGACACAGTGCACACTCAATTTTCTCAGATAATGCACAACCAATGCCAATTTCTAATTACACAATATTTGTTGCTGAAATTGCATCCACATTTAATGAACATGCATTGTTAGATTATTTATTAGAAAAATCAAATTCTAAAAAAGAAAAAATTGAACTTCTATCTTTAGCAATTGACAATATTCATTCAACTTTCTATCGTCAAACATTATTTGCAACATATGAATATGAAGCAAATAAACTTGTCAGTGAAGGTAAACCAGTCAATGATAAAGCATTAAGCCAAATAATGATTGACTTGTATAAGCATTATTATGATCTAGATATTACTAAGGAACCTGGTAAACAATATGTTTGGGCATACATTCCACACTTATTCTATACACCATTTTATGTGTACCAATATGCAACAGCATTTAGTGCATCCTTAAAGATCTATGAAAACGTAAAAACAAAACAACCTAAAGCATTTGATAACTATATTGCTATGTTAAAAACAGGTGGTTCAATGTACCCAGTTGATGAAGCAAAAGTTGCCGGGGCTGACTTAACTAAAAAAGAATCCTTCCAAGCGGTGGTTACACGTATGGAATCATTACTTGACCAGCTAGAAGTTCTATTAAATGAATAAAATTGATTGACAATTTTTATAAAAACTATACAATATAAATAAGCAATGATAAGAACAAGTAGCGACTTAACATTTAATTAGAGACCTATAACTTGGTGAAATATAGGAAATATTAAGTAGTGAATGGACCTTGGAGCTTACACAACTAAACATTAAGTGCACATACTCATGTGAACTAAGGTGGTACCGCGAAATTAATTTCGTCCTTAGAAGTTTATACTTTTAAGGACGAATTTTTATTGAATGAAAGGAAATACATATGAAACGACTCGTATCAGGCATCAAACCAACCGGTGAATTAACCCTTGGCAACTATATTGGTGCAATCAAACAATTTGTTAGACTGCAAAATGAATTACCAGACACTGAATTCTTCATTTTTATTGCCGACTTACATGCAATTACAACACCGCAGGATAAGCAGTTACTAAAAAAGCGTGTTCGAGAAATTGCAGCATACTATATCGCATGTGGTTTAGACCCAAACCGTGTGAACTTATTTGTGCAATCTGAGGTGATGGAACATGCAATGCTTGCCTATATTATGGAGTCAACGGCCTATATCGGTGAAATGGAGCGTATGATTCAGTTTAAAGAAAAACGTGCAAATCAAACGGAAGGTGTTCGTACCTCCCTTTTAACCTATCCTGCCTTAATGGCTGCAGATATATTATTATATGATGCAAGTATTGTGCCTGTTGGCGAAGACCAAACACAGCATTTAGAGTTAACACGTACACTCGCTGAGCGGTTTAACAACCAATATGGTGATACATTTATTGTCCCTGAAGGGCACGTCACTAAAGTTGGTGCAAAAATCAAAGACCTACAAGATCCAACTAAAAAAATGAGTAAATCTGATGACTTATCATTAAAGTCATATATCTTGTTACAAGACAATTTAAATCAAATCAAAAATAAAATTAAATCCGCTGTGACAGACTCTGATACAAAAATTATATTTGATGAGAAAAATAAACCTGGTATTTCAAACTTACTCACCATTTATGCAGCACTCACTGATATGTCCATTAAAGACATTGAAGCCAAATACCAAAATGAAACGACTTATGCTGGTTTCAAGTCAGATTTAGCGGATATTGTATCCAATCATATTGGTGAAATTCAAGCAAGGTATCAAGAATTAATGCAATCAAATACACTAGATGAAATCTTAGATGCGGGTGCAGCAAATGCATCAAAGTATGCGCAAAGAAAACTTTCAAAAGTCTTATTTAAAATGGGCCTAAAAAGAAAAAAGTGATTTCTAATCACTTTTTTTTGTATTTAAATTGTTATAGTATGCTGTTATAGCTTCTGGTTTTAATGGTCTTGATAAATAGAATCCTTGAACAAAGTCGCACTGCATGGCTCTTAATTTATCAAGTTGTTCTTTAGTCTCTACACCTTCTGCAATGACCTCAATATCCATATCATGAGCAAACTGAATTAGTTGTGCAACCATAAGTTCATACTTTCTTATTGATAAATGATCAATAAATGACTTATCTATTTTTAGAAAATCCATCGGAATTTTTACTAAGTTAATTAATGAATTATATCCTGTACCAAAATCATCAATAGATATTTTAATACCTAAATCTCTTAATTCATTAAATATACCAATAAGTGCTTTTGTATTATCAATGACACCACTTTCTGTAATTTCTAATTCGATCAGTTTAGGATCAATTTGTTCATTACGAATAGTTTCCATAAAATAATTCATAAACTCTTTATTGTTGAAATCTTTATGCGAAATATTGATTGAAGTCTTAACTGATATACCTGAACTTTTCCATTCATTACATTGCTCAATTACCTTTTTAAATACCACTTTTGTAATCTCATTCATAATACCTGTTTCTTCTGCAACCGGAATGAAAACACCTGGACTGATAATACCTTTTAAAGGATGATTCCAACGGATTAAAGCCTCAACATTATAATCAAATTCATTACTCAAATCTATTTTGGGTTGATACTCTAAATAAAACTCATCATTTTTTAATGCATGTAGTAGTTCTGGAACCAGATCACCTTGAAGTTTACTTTTTCTTTCCATTTCATAATCATATACATGTAAATCAAAATCATTGGTTGTTTGATCTAAGATAATAGCTATTTTTTTAATGGCATCATTTGAATCACTAATATGTTTAGGATATTCGATAATAGCACCATTAATAAGTAGCCCAACTTTGTAGTCTTCTATATGAATATAGTTCGCTGTTTTATTTATGAAACGTTTCCCAATATCTACTGCTTTTTCATAATCCATCAAAGGTAGTAAAACTGCAATCTCGTTAGAATATACTGAATATATCCCTTCATTGGTAAATTCAAGTGCCAAATCCAAAGCTTTTTTTATTACCTTTGTACCCATATCATAACTGATATTTTGTCGGATACTGTTCATATTTACAATTCTAAAACCGATTAATTGAAACGGGGTTTCAGTTTCAATTAGCTGATCAATATCAACCTTTAATTTATTAAAGTTTGGATAGTTTGTTAATGTATTTGTATACAATCTATTAATCTCTAGCTTTTGAAACATTTTTAAACGGATACTTAAAAGCGAGCTTACAATGCCCATAGTAGAAAACATGAACGTTCTAAATATCCATGTTGCTGGTATTTGCATAAGTCCAAGTGCAACATCTTGTGGCATGAGTGGTCCAATTAAGATGCCTGCAAATATTGACATCAAAATGGTTATCCATATATTAAAAGCATATGCTGTTAATAGTATTGGTATATACATTAAATGGGTTGCAGAATAATTTACGCCACCTGTCATATATACAATCAGAGAAAGCATAACCATTAAAACCGTGTTAAATATTAAGTTTAAAATGAATTTAGTTCTAGAATCCAAATCTAAGTTTAATAATCCCATATATCCCCCGATATAATAATGAATGAATTAAATGTCTCTTGCTTTAATTTCATTATACTATAATTATTGTGTTTATTCGTCTAACTGCTATATAAGTCTATTTTTTATCGCATTACTAACTAAATAGATTAAAAATAAAACATGGATTGCTAACTAAAACAATCTATGTTTATTATTTTTTAGTATTATGTTTAATAGCTTCAAACTTTCTAACAGGGAACTCATGTTCGCCATCACGTTGTAAATAACTGTCAGTTAACATTTCTACTTTAATATGGTTACCTTTATAAAATTTTACAAAACTACTAAATATTTTATGCCAGCCTAAATATATCGTAGGAAAAATAATAATGATAAGCCATCTTGGTATCTTTTTAATAACAACCAATTCCAAATGATCTAGCCCACGTTTCATCTTCGGTGCCAGTTTCATACCACCACCAAAAAATGGTGAATTCATTGCAGTAACAAACCAGACCTTATTTTCTTTCCAGTGTTTTCCATCCACATCAATCAAGACTGATACCGGTTCATAATTCATAAACGACTTAAATGCGTTTTTAAAATAATTTGACTTGCTTTTGGCTTCTTTAGAACGGTTTACATTGTAACAAACTAAACCGTCTAAACCAACACCAGCACCATTTAAAAATAACTCTTCTTTATCATTGACTTTGAGTATCGGCAGATTTTCAAGATGTGGTTTAACATCAACTAAACCATTTTTAACCTTGATGCTACGCATAAAATCATTGCCAGTACCTGCTTTATATATAAAGATTTGTGGTTTAACCTGAATACCTCGTATTTGATTAACAACACGGTTTAAAGTGCCATCACCACCAATTAAAATCATACGATCATGTGCATCATAACCATCCAAAAACCCTCGAACATCCTCAATTTCTAACACATTGATAATCTGGGTATCAATGTTTTTTTCAAGCGCACGTTTAGCTAACTTTTCTGCAATCTTTATATTTTTACCCTTGTTTGATAATGGGTTGTACAAAATAATATCCATAAATTTACTCAAATACGATTAATGCGTACTTTTTCTTTCCTCGTCTAATAATACTATATGTATCAAACGCTTTTACAACGTTTGATAAATCAAATGTGTTATCTTGTATTTTATCACCATTGATACTAATTGCACCGTTAGATACAAATTCTCTAGCTTCTCTGTTTGATTTAGCTAAGCCGGATTTAACAATTAACTCGATATAACTTTCATCCTTAACATGTACAACATCTAAAACACGTTCTAAAGTTTTATATGCATCTTTAGATAAACCATCAAACTCACCACTAAATAATGCATGTGTCACTTTAAGCGCTGTATTTAATGCATCTTTACCATGTACTATAGTTACAACAGCTTCTGCAAGTTCTTTTTGTGCATGTCTAAGTTCGGTTTTTTCTTTGTGGATTTCAAGTATTTCATCAATCTCAGACTTTTCTTTTAATGTAAGTAATTTCAAGTAGTTTTCAATATCAGCATCACTACTATTTAAAAAATACTGGAACAACTCATATGGACTCGTCAGTTCCTTATCTAACCATAATGCACCAGACTCTGATTTACCAAATTTGGTGCCATCTGATTTTAATAATAACGGACTAGACAAACCAACGGCTTCATTCTTACCAAGAACTCGACGAATAAGCTCCAAACCTGATGTTAAGTTACCCCACTGATCAGAACCACCAAACTGAATTTTAACATCATACTTTTGATATAAGTGAAGCCAGTCAATCGACTGTAAAATCATATATGAAAACTCAGTATAAGAAATACCAGATTCCAGTCTTTTTTGAACAGTATCTTTATGTAACATATAAGATACACTAAAATGTTTACCATAATCTCTTAAAAATGAAATTAAATCAATTTTAGATAACCATTCATAGTTATTGATAAACATAACATCACCAGCAATTAAAGTTCTAATTTGATCTTCAATTTTTTGTGCATTTGCTAATGATTTTTCTAATGTTAAAAGTGACCTTTCACTTGTTTCTCTAGGATCTCCAATTAAACCCGTGCCACCACCAATAACAACAACTGGCGTATGACCATGTTTTTGTAAATACAGCATACGTACAATTTGTACTAAGTGACCTACTGTTAAAGACTCACCTGTTGGGTCATAACCGACATAAAATTTAATTTTTCTATCATTTAATAATTCACGTGCAAGATTAAGATCACTAACATCTTTAACCATACCTCTATATTCCAATTTACTGAATAAATCCATATTATCACTATCCTTTTTTACTATTCTATATTATCATATTTTAAATAAAAATACGTCCTTAGGTTGAAAAACCAACCTAAGGACGAATAAATATACTTCGCGGTACCACCTTAGTTCACATAGCTATGTGCACTTAAATTTGTTACAATGATCTCGTTAGTTGTAATTCATATATATAATTAACTTCTAGTCTTCCACCATTTACTAGATCGCTTAATTTAGTTTATATATACTACTGTGACTTAAGTCAACAATCGATTAAATTGATTCTCTTGAAATAATTCTGTGTGGTAAGATGATTCTTGTATTCTCAACATCTTGAGATTGCATGAGTTTTGTTAATAAGCGCATCGATACAGCACCAATATCATAAACCGGAATATCAATAGATGTTAATTCTGGTCTGGATAAGCTTGCATATTTCGTATTTTGGAAACCTGCAATCTTTAAATTTTTCGGAACTTCTTTACCGTTATTAATTGCAGTATTTAAAAATGAAACAGCAATAGAGTCTCTAACAGCAATCGCACCATCAACGTTTATATCAGCAAAGAATGTTTCAAAGTGTGGTTTATTAATTGCTGTATCACCACTGGTTCTAAAAATCATTGGTTCAAGATTTGCTTCAACCATTGCTTTTGTGTAACCTTCTTCTTTTTTATCATTCACACTATAACGTCTTGCAGTACTTAATAAATAAATATCTTTACAATGTTTTTCAATTAACTTCTTAGTGATTTCATAACCTGCTTTAACATAATCAATTGAAACCGTTGGTACAATTGGATCTGATGTTGCAACGTTTGCAAACACATAAGGTATTTTATTATCATTAAACATACGTTTAATTAATTCAACATCTTTATCACTTAATTCATCGTTTAAATACAATATACCATCAACTTGTTCTGCAACAATGTTTTGTAATGTGTCTAAAACATCAGCCTCATCATGAATAGTAAATAGCTTGATTGAATACTTATACTTTTCTGCAATGTCAGCAATACCACCTAACATTTCTGAAACAGATGCTCTTGTAATGTCTGAAATAACAACACCTACTGTTGTTGTCTTTCTACTTGCAAGGCCTCTGGCAATAACATTTGGTCTATACCCTAATTCCTTAATAACTTTTAAAACACGTAAACGTGTTTCTTCTTTTACTTTTTCTGGTGAATTTAAAACTCTGGAAACTGTAGCAAGCGAAACGCCAGCTGCCCCAGCAACATCATAAATAGTTGCATTACTCATAGATATCACTCCTTTAATAATTGAAATTATATCACAAATTGTAAGCACTTACAATATGTAATGTAACAAAATGAAAAAACTTTCATAAACTGAACATATTATACATGATATGACACAATTATTAAAGAAAAACACTTCGACTTCGTCAAAGTGTTTTTAGTGTTGTGATTAGTTTTGTTTCTTTTCTTTAATACGTGCAGCTTTTTTACTTAATGTACGAATATAAAATAATTTCGCGCGACGTACGATACCAAAACGAACGACTTCAATACGATCAACAGCAGGTGAGTGGATTGGGAAAGTTCTTTCTACCCCGATACCATTTGATACTTTACGTACTGTAAATGTTTCACCAATGCCAGCGCCTTGACGTTTGATAACCAAACCTTCAAATAACTGGATTCTTTCTTTCGCGCCTTCTTTAATTTTAACGTAAACACCAACAGTGTCTCCGGCATTAAAGTTTGGACGTTCAATTAAGTGCTTTTTAGTGATTTCAGCGATTAACGCTTGACCTTTTAGTTTTGCCATATAACGATTCTCCTTATTCTACGTCTGTTCTTGAGCCAATATATTACTCAGCGGACCAGCGTGCCTTATAAATTATACATGAAACACTATTTGGTTTCAATGTTTTTCTTAATTTTGTTTAAGATCTTACTTTCTTCTTTTGTAAGTTCTCTTGTCTTTAATAAATCTGGACGTTTCATAAAAGTCTTTTCAAGACTCTTTTCTAAGCGCCATAAACGGATGTTTTCATGATGTCCTGACTTTAATACCTCTGGTATGCGCATATCTAAATATTCATCAGGTTTTGTATACTGTGGATATTTAAGTAATCCTTGCTGATGGGTATCTTCCATATACGATGCTTCATTAATAACACCAGGTATTAATCTTGTAATGCTATCTGTAATCACCATCGCTGGTATCTCACCACCAGTTAAGACATAATCACCAATACTTATTTCTTCATCAATTAAATTTTGAATACGATCATAATACCTTCATAATGCCCACAAATTAAAATTAAATGCTTGATTTCATCACGCCATTTGGTTGCTACTTGTTGATTGTAGACATTACCTTGGGGTGAGAGTAATACTGTATATGTTTCTTTAGTTTTTAATTTGTTGATAAGTTTATGAAATGGTGGATAAATCATTAACATCCCTGCACCACCACCATACGGTGTATCATCAATCTTGCCACCTTTTAAATCTGTATACAATCTTAAGTCGTGAATGTTAATCTCAACACGGCCATCTTCAATTGCATGCTTGATTTTTGAGGTTATAAGAAACTGATCAAAGAATTGCGGGAATATTGTAATAATATCTATAATCATATTAAGCCTTCTATTGTCTCTATGTGAATAGATTCTTCATTAACTTCTTTAATGAAAGCATCTACAAACGGAATAAGTACTAAATTATTATCTATTCTTTGAACTCTTAATAAATAGCCTTGTGGGACATCTACAAGTTCTAAGACTGTTCCAATCAAATAATTATGTTGGTCATATACCTTTAAGCCAATTAATTTTGGCAAATGAAATGAATCCGCATCTAATATTTCGGGTTCTTCATTTGTATATATTTCTTGTTGTTTTAAGTGTTCCACTTCAGTTAAAGTTGGATAGCCTTCAAATGCGACTAAGAATAAATCATTTTGTCTTCGAACAGATTTGATTGTATATGTTTGATCACCAATAATTAAATCATGACCTTTTATAAAACGCTCGAAATCTGTATTGGGTTTAATTTTAACTTCCCCTTTGATGCCGTGGGTTTGTACCACTTTACCAATTGAATACAACATTTAATTAAAACGCATCGATGTCTAAATGGACACGCTTGCCAACTTTAGATGCACCTGCATAAACAATAGTACGGATTGCAGTTGCAATCTTACCACCTTTACCAATCACACGACCTAAATCTTGCTCACTTACAAGTAATTGCACATGAATGATTTGATCATCTGAAGATAAAAT
>Ga0172382_10010675_pt1 | contig 12272 bp, 14 predicted proteins | sample Leawel138RmetaG_FD_122245 | JGI IMG/M metagenome (GOLD analysis project Ga0172382, IMG submission 122245) | Leachate microbial communities from a municipal landfill in Southern Ontario, Canada - Leachate well 138R metaG | ecosystem: Engineered > Solid waste > Landfill > Unclassified | place...
ATGTAAAATAATCAGGCGCTCCTTAATGAAGGGCGAATGGCGGAATTGGTATACGCGTACGCTTCAGGAGCGTATGAGAGCAATCTCGTGAGGGTTCAAGTCCCTCTTCGCCCACCGCCCAAAGATGAATCGATAAATTGCGGGTATAGTTTAGTGGTAGAATATGTCCTTGCCAAGGATAAGACGGGAGTTCGATTCTCCCTACCCGCACTAAACGAAGTGAGAGTGTGGGTAGACAAAGCCAACTGCTTGGCTTTGGTGGGGAATCGAAAGCCGGAGCCACTTAATATAAAATAATATAAAAGACGTCTTTTAAGTTAGTGTAGTCTCTTCCCATTTAAAGCAATTAATAAATAAAATTACTGACTAATTTAATTGTTTTGTATTTAAAATCAGACTTATTTTAGCCATTTTTGTGGATAAGTATGGGGACAATGTGTATAAGAGACACAAAAAATGGCTTAATTGTCTATTAGTGTTTTGTCCCTATTAATAAAAATATGGCTTAAAATATAGGTTTTATTGTTAAAAGACGGTATTTTTGACTTTTAAGATTAATTTTTTATGAATTTTGACCTTTTTAATCCTTTTTTTAGACTAAACTCAACTCAAAAAGGTCGATGGGGAGAGAGAAAAGCTGGACAATATCTAAAGAAAAAGGGGTTTAAAATTATTACTAAGAATTATCGTAAGCCTTGGGGAGAGATAGATGTTGTGGCCCAAAAAGGGGAGACAGTTCATTTTATTGAAGTTAAATCTTTGAACATTGATGTTGAAAAACGGAGGATGGATCAGGGGGACTATTACGGACCGGAAGATAATTTACATCAGATTAAAATTAAAAAATTGATTAAAGTAATAGAAACATATTGTTTAGAAAAGGGGATAGATGATGGTTCGTGGCAGGTTGATGCTATTTTGATTCGCTTTGACAAAAACAATGGACAGGTTTTATCCCTTGAATATTGGCCGGAGATAATCTGATGTCCTTTATGGGGATGTTTTTATGTGCTAATATAATTTAGTTTCGGGCCGTAGTGTAACGGCTAACATGCCTGTTTTGGGTACAGGTGATTCCGGGTTCGAATCCCGGCGGCCCGACTGAAGGGAGGGATGAAAAACAGCATTTATGCTGTTTTGTCCGGATTCGAAGCGCCGGAAGATATCGCCAAAGGCGATCTGAGGCGCCGTCCAGGAGTCTTAGTATTTTGGAGCGCGAAGCGTGAACAAAATACTTAGAACTCGCGGGGACGAATCCCGGCGGCCCGACTGAAGGGAGGGATGAAAAACAGCATTTATGCTGTTTTGTCCGGATGCTTAATGTAATCATAACAAAGAAGGTTATTGAATTATGATGTAACCTTGACTTTTTTTTGTTTCCTGCTATATTTACGACTTAGCGTTAAGTTTCTCCAAGAAGTTTTCTCTCCATTGTGTTTTGTTTTCAGGGCGTGGAGGAAGTTCCCAAGAGAAGGTCGCCTGACGCGTTTTGTTAACAAAACACAAAGACAATGGCTAAGAAATTATATGTTGGTGGTCTACCTTATTCCACCAGCGACAGTGAATTGAAAGATGCCTTTGCCAAGGCTGGGACAGTTGAGTCGGCAATAATTATTTCCGACAAAATGACTGGCCGATCCAAAGGTTTCGGTTTTGTGGAGATGGCTTCTGATGAAGATGCTACCAAAGCAATCGAAATGTGGAATGGTAAAGATTTCGGCGGTCGCAATTTGACTGTCAACGAAGCTCGGCCGATGACCGAGCGTCCAGCCAGAGATGGCAATCGTTGGTAGATTCTATCAAACGATAACAAAAGGCGGATCTATATCCGCCTTTTGTTATGGTTATTTTTCGTTCTTAAAATATAAAGTCGGACAGAATTTTGTCCGACTTTATCGAAGCCCAGTCTCTATTCTCATCGATTTATCTCCCCTATGACTTTCGATAACCTATGCCTCCACTTTCTGAAATCGCCGGAGATTTTGACCGGCTCCAGCTTACCGTTTTTGATTCGTAAAATCAGTTTGCCCGGTCGACGAGTGTAGTCGCGGAAACTAAAGGAAAGAAATTTCTCTCCTTGACCTTGGATTTCCTTCCGCTTAACAAGCTCTTCGCCGGTGGTTTTCCTAAGCCACCGAAACAGCTTTATCTCTCGTTGATTGTTGCCGGGACCTTGATTAATCATTCTCCTTTCCTCCTGTTTGGGTTTCGATTAGCAAAGATCAGCCTAATTTGATTCTAAAATTATAAATACTTTTGTCAACTTTTATTTTTTGTTTGACGGTCAATTTTTTTTGGGCTAATCTTTGATTTAGTTCGGGCCATCGGATAGTGGTAGTCCACGCCCATGGGGTGGGTGAAGCGGCAGTTCAATTCTGCCTGGCCCGATTTTAAATTTCTTTCAAAGACGAAAATTTTATGATAAATTATTGACAGTAAAGTTCTTTGCAATATTTGGCTAGAACAGAAAAGGAGTAAGTTTGTTTCTGGGCTAATCTAACTAAAGGAGTAGGCAGATGATAGTTGTAACCCGGCTACCGATGGTGGCTGAACGAAGTGTTAATCAGTCTTCGGAAAAAGCAGAACAGAAAGTCTATTGGCTTTCTCGTCATACTTTAACCGATGAACAAGAACAGATTATTAGGCTTCTTTACGGAGACATATTAGTTGAACACTTCAATCCGTATTTTTTAGGTTACTCTGATTTTATTCGTTGTTTGCAAGAATTATCTTCGGATGGTTTTGTCTATGCTGTAGTTCCACGTTATTTCATAGAGCCGGCCAGGCGGGCTGGTTGTCAGTTTGGTGTGTTTATCATGAATCGACATTTACCACCTTATCCTAAGCTAGTGGAAGTTCGACATTATTTACCGACCAAAGTTCAAACCGTCTTTAGATTACCAGAAGTGATCTAAGGATTTTTCTAACCAGATATTTGCCAATTCGTCGGGTCTACGATTTGTTAGGCCCGCTTTTTTATTTGAATATTAAAAAATCCTCTGTTATGATTGTTTAACTTGCGGGTATAGTTTAGTGGTAGAATGACTGCCTTCCAAGCAGTAGACGGGAGTTCGATTCTCCCTACCCGCACCAAACGAAGTGAGAGTGCGGGTAGACAAAGCCAACTGCTTGGCTTTGGTGGAGGATCGAAAGCCGGAGCCATATCGATCCGCTTGGCGGAGCGAAGGCGAGGCCGGGCAGGAGCCACTTATGAGTTTCGCCATCAGCGAAACGAATTTGTGAGCTGACGCCGATTCTCCCTACCCGCACTAAACGAAGTGAGAGTGCGGTAGACAAAGCCAACTGCTTGGCTTTGGTGGGGAATCGAAAACCGGAGCCATATCGATCCGCTTGGCGGAGCGAAGGCGAGGCCGGGCAGGAGCCACTTATGAGTTTCGCCATCAGCGGAACGAATTTGTGAGCTGACGCCGATTCTCCCTACCCGCACTAAACGAAGTGAGAGAAACAAAACCCCGACTTTAAAGTCGGGGTTTTTGTTATTCTGTTTTCACTTTGATTTTTCTTTTTTGTTCAGACGGTTGCTTTTTTAAACTAATAGCAATGACGCCATTTTTGGATTTAGCTTCGGCCGAATCGGGATCAATTTTTGATGGCAAAACGAATTCTCTAAAAAATTGTCCAGATTGTCTTTCGAGGCGATAGAAATTTTCACCCCTTTCTTCGTTTGATTTTTCTAATGACCCAGACAACCCAAGCGAGTCTTCTGTCACTTCAATATTTATTTCACTCGGATCTACACCTGGTATATCGGCTCTAACTTTTATCTCGGATTCGGTTTCTGAAATATCGACTCGAGGTACGAATGTTTGTCTTTGTTCGTTTTCAATCAAGCCAAAAGGCGACCAAAAACTTTCATCAAATAATTTATCCATAGCATCCCTCAAAGAAAAGGTACCACCAAAAGGATCACGAACAGATGGCAAATTAGATTTTCTAAGATTATCGTTTTTCTTAGTAATTTTCATAATTCAGTTATTTCGTTATTTAATTAATTGTTAATAATTCGACCGTCGTAATATATAACGTAGAAATTTTAAAAAGGTTTCACTTTCGGTCTAGGAATTGAGGGGAGACATATTGTCTTTTATGCTCACTAAAATCAGCGATAGCTTTTAGATAGGGATGTCGAGATAACTTTTTTCTTATTCGAGTAAGAGATATTTTTACGGCGTTTTCACTTTTGCCAATAATTCGAGCAATCTCTTTTATTGATAGATTATTTTTATAACGTAAGAGAAGAATATTTTTTTCATTTGTTGGTAATTGTTGAATCGCTCGCCACAAGAGTTCGGCATTTCTCTGTTGATCAAATTTTTGATATTGAGTTATCTCATCTGGTACATCATTGACGCTATCTAAAGAAATAAATTTTGGTTGTCGATAGTAATCAACTATTACATTGTGAGCGATGGATAATAGGTATGAATAATAAGAGTATGAACGCAGATAAAAATGAGGTAATTTTTGGTAAGCCCGCATAAAAGTTTCTTGCAGTAAATCTTCAGCGATATCTTTTTGGTGCCCAAGTCGGTACCAAAAATAATTGAATAACCGATTAGCATACTTTTTATACAAGGCTTCATAAGCAGCAGGATTTTTTTTAGCTTCTTTAATCAATTGGATATCTTCTCTATTCATAGTTAGATTTTAACTCATGTAAAGTTTTTAGAACAAGTTGTAAATTACTTGGTGAAACAAAATTTAGACTTTAAAATAACGGTTTCACAATAGGATAAACTTTTAGAAATTAGCATTTTTAGACTGTTGTCAGTTTTTTTAAAGTCCATTTTGTTGACTTGTTTCATTTTTAAAAAAGCACCCACAGTTTGTGGGTGTAATAAAGGATAAATCTTACTTAGTTGTTGATTTGATTTTGTTTATTACTGCTTGATACATAATATCAGCTAAATCAGGGGAGTTAATTATCTTTTCCACTAACTCAGCATCGAAACCGGCTCGATCAAGTAGAACAATCAAATCACCAACTTGGCGTAAGTTTATACAAGTAGCGATTTCCCTAGTCATGGCTTTCTCCTTTTCAGTTAAACCTTGTCTTTCTCATTTATCTCTAACATAAATAATTTTTTTGGTCTACGGTTGAAATCAAAAACACCCCGATCAGTCGGGATGTTTTTGAATAGTGGTAAAACGAAATTTTCTCGCGAGAAAATTTACTCTATTTAACCGCGTCCTTGAGCGCTTTAGCGGCGCGGAATTTAGGTACCCGCATTTCCGGAACCTGAACGGCTTCTCCGGTTCTCGGGTTTCTGGCCGAGCGAGCTGCTCTGGTTTTGGTAGAAAAAATACCTAAACCAGCAATAGAAACTTCTTCACCTTTTTTCAAGGTATTAATGATGGAATCAACCATCGTATCTACTGCTTTCTCGGCTCCGGCCTTGGTGCCGCCGATTACCTCATGAACGGCGTCAATAATAGCTTGCTTGTTCATATTGAGCATTGCTTAATTTTTAATGAAACGACCAAATATCCTTACTTTTTAGTATATAATAGACACCAACAAAAGCAACAGTTTTGTTAAGGTCCAACTTAACGAGCAAATTCTATAACCCGGGTTTCTCTGATGATGGTTATTTTTATTTCCCCTGGATATTTAAGTTCTTCTTCGATTCTTAAAGCGATATCACGAGCTAAATGCTTGGCTTCTAAGTCAGATATTTCTTCTGGTTGGACAAAAACTCTAATTTCACGGCCGGCTTGGATAGCGTAGCTTTTTTCGATACCGCTAAATGAGTTAGCGATGTCTTCAAGATCTTTTAATCGCTTAAGATAGTTTTCAATACTGTCACGACGGGCTCCAGGGCGACCACCAGAAATTGAGTCGGCCACTTTAACAATAACTGATTCTAAAGTTTCGTAAGGATATTCTTCGTGATGCGACTGCATGGCTAAAATAATTTTTTGATCAGCATTGAATTTTTCCAAAATCCGCCGGCCAATCTCCACATGGGTACCGGAAACTTCATGATCAACAGCTTTACCGATGTCATGAAGTAAGGCTCCAGCTTTAGCGATTTGAACATCGGCGTTTAACTCTTCTGCTAGCATGCCAGCAATGTGAGCCATCTCAACTGAATGTTGAAGAACGTTCTGACCGTAACTGGTTCGAAAGTGAAGTCGGCCAAGGATGAGAAGAATTCGAGGATCGAGATTTAAGACGCCACATTCATAAGCTGCCTGTTCACCCTTCTCTTTGATAATTGAAGAAATTTCTTCTTTGGCTTTTTCAACCATTTCTTCAATTTTGGCTGGCTGAATACGTCCATCTAAGATTAGATTCTCTAAAGCTACCCTGGCGATTTGTCGTCTAACTGGATCAAATGAGGATAAGACAATTGAACCTGGTGTATCATCGATTACCACTTCGACCCCAGTAGCTTTTTCAAAGGCACGAATATTTCTTCCTTCCTTGCCAATAATTTTACCCTTAACATCATCAGAGGGAATATCAACTGTGGTCGACATCACTTCTGGCACCGTTGAGGTTGATAGTCTTTGGATGACGGTTGATAAAATATCCTTGGCTTTTTGTTCCAGTTTCTCATTGCCAGTATTTTCCAATTTCCTTAAACGAACAGCAATGTCTTCTTCAAATTGGTTTTCGGCAACTTTGATTAATTCTTCTTTAGCTTCTTCTTTGTTTAACCCAGCGATTTTTTCTAAAGTGGCTTCTTTTTCAGCTTCTATTTTTTTTAGTCGATCTTTAATTGTTTCGATTCTTTCTGTCTCTCGTTTTATATTTTCAACCTCCTTATCAATATCAATCTGTCGTTTGTCTAATAACTCATCTTTTTTGATTAATCGATCCTCGGTTTTTTTAAGCTGTAGTTCTTTTTCTCGTTCTTTTTCCTTAGCCTCTTGTTTAATGGCTGTCGCTTGTTTTTCGGCTTCTTCAACTATTTTTTGAGCTTTATCTTTAGCTTCTAAAAGCGACTGTTTGATTGTTAGTTCAATCGAACCCTTTTGGCCCAAAGTCACCAACCAACGGAGGAAATAACCGATAATAATACCCCCCAGACCAGCGGCACTGGTGATTAGAATAAATGTAACTAAATTCATAAGCGTTATGTAAAACGCATCGCTTCTCAAACCTTATCTCCTTATGAATAGGCCTATTTTAGGCCCTAATTCTATCGTTTTTTACTTGTAATAAGAAATTTTCAGAATTTTTTTTAGCCATAGAAGATTTTATGTTTGGAAAGCTCTACGTTTTTCGTCTATTTGATAATAAAAAGCCCCCTCATCATAGCACAAAGATAAGAGGGCTGTAAAGAAATCTAAAAAAACTTATCGACCGTTTTTAGGCTTAATTATCTCATCAATAATCCCATATTTTTTGCCTTCTTCAGCCGATATGTGATAATCACGATCTGAATCTCTCTCAATTTGGGCTACCGATTGGCCAGTATTTTTGGCTAAAATTTTATTTAGATTATCTTTTATTTTTAATATGTGTTTAGCAGTAATCGCAATGTCAGAAGCTTGTCCTTCAGTGCCGCCTAAAGGTTGATGAATCATAATTTCTGAATTGGGCAAAGCCAATCTCTTCCCTTTAGCTCCAGCTGATAAAATTATAGCTCCGCCGGAAGCTGCCAGACCAACACAAATGGTTGAGACATCTGGTTTTACATAATTTAAAGTATCTAAAATTGCCATTGTGGCTGTAACTGATCCGCCAGGGGAGTTGATATACAGCTTGATATCTTTTTTAGCATCCTCTGATTCCAGAAACAAAAGCTGGGCGATAATGATATTAGCCACTTGGTCGTCAATTGGCCCGCCCAAGAAAATTATTCGCTCTTTTAACAGGCGAGAATAAATGTCATAAGCCCTTTCGCCGAATGGGGATTTTTCAATAACTGTGGGAATTAGCATAATTTTATGTTAATTATTTTTATCCAATAATTCAAGCACTTTTTGATTAGTTAACATGTTTTGAACGTAAGCCTTGGCTCGTTCTTTATCAATTTTTGTTTGCTGGTTTTGGTTGATTATGTTGGCTACTTCTTTTTCTAAAACCTCATCGGCGATGGTTATTTTTTCCTCATCGGCAATTGCATTTATGATTAAACCAAAAGATACTCTTTTAACAGCATCTTTTTGCCAAGCAGTTTTAAGTTCGGCCTCGGTTTTTTTAAGATGGGATAAATAGTCTTCAAATTTCAAGCCCATTGATTCCACCTGGCTTCTCAATTCAGCCAACATCTTTTCCAACTCTCGATCAACCAGTGGTAGTGGTGGATTTAAGTTAGCTTGGTTGGTAATTGTTTCTAAAATTTCCAACCTTCGTTTCTCTTTAGCTTCTAGTTTTTTTCGTTCATTTAAATTTTGACTAATAACTTCTTTGAAATCTGCTAAACTGGAAAACTTACCCAATTCGGGTAAATCAGCTTCTGTTAAATCCGGCAGTTTATCGAGTTTTGGCTCCCTTTTCTCTTTATGGCTTCTTCTGATCTCTAATTCTTTAGCTATTTCTTTTAAGGCGTTTGTTATTTCATCATCACTTACTTTTAGTTTCGTCTCATCAATGGCTGGTGCTTGATCAATAATTTTTTTATAGTCTGGTAATTTAATTTCCGGTACCACTGATATTTTTATTGTAAAACATAGGGGATTATCAGGGGCCATTTTAGTTACTGTTATTTCTGGCTGACCAATAACGTCTAATTTTTCTTCGGTTATGGTCTTTAGATAAAATTGTCGAATAGCCATTTCAGCGGCTTCGGTCAAAATTTTATCTTCCCCAATCTTAGTTGCTACTATTTTAGTCGGTGCTTTGCCAGGACGAAAGCCCTCAATTTTGGTTTTAGTTGACAATTCGGTTAAGGCCTGTTTGCGATAATCATCAAACACCGACGCTTCAATCTCAGCTTTTATCTCAAATTGACAATTCCCGATATCTTTTATTTGTGGTTTAGTCATACAGGGGACAGTCTAACCTATTATCTTTATTTTGCAAATTAAAACCACTTACCTATTTAAATGTGTTGACCACAGGCAAGCGGTTTTAAAAGTCTTACTTCTTCTACTTAGGGTATTAGCTCAGCCTCAATCTCGTCCAAATCAGCTTCTAGATTGTCTAAATCAGTCTCCATTAATTCTCTCTCAATGTCAGTTAATTCATCTGAATTGCTGTATTGAAGTAACTCATCAGTTGCCTCGTCAGGCAGATTTTCTATCTCTTCGGCTGTCATTTCGTCATCAACTACTGGAGCATTTAATTGATTGGTGAAAACATAGACTGCACCAATAACCAAAATAATGATGATAATGATAATGCCGACCACAGGACCCTTTCCCTCTTTGCTTCCTTCAGTGGGTGGGGTTGAGTTGTTAAATTCTTGTTGATTGTCCATAACTAACCTATTAAGCTAATAATTTTTAATTATTCATTTTCTGTTTCGTCTTCTTCTTCTGTGTCATCATCTGTTTCGTCTTCGACCTCTTCAATAGGCTGAGCTCTCAATAAGCTTATCGCCTCAACTACCTTAGCATGGGCTTGCCTTATTTTTTGAGCCAATGAATTAACACTTTCTTTAACTAAAGCAAAAATGTCTTGTGGTTCTTCATTTTCTAGTAGATCAACTATCTTGTCTATAGCCTCATCCATTTCTTGTCGGGCTTCTTCTAATATAGTTTTGGCTTCAGCTAGGGCTTCCCTAGAGGCTGTTGTATCTATATTGGGATTTACATCTTCAAGTAAATCTAATCTTTTCTCCAATCTAGAAATAAAGCTCTCAATTCTTTCAATTGCGGCTTCATTTCTATCTATTATCCTCTGGCCATAAGCCTCAATTCGCCTTAGTCGGGCTTCGGCTAATATACCAACTCTCTCTTCACGCCTAACTTGGATTCGATTTTGCACTTCGGCAGCTTTTTCCAGCCCATAAAGTTGAGCTCGTTGTTGTAGCTGTTCTGGGGTCATTGTTTCCTCTTCAGGATTATCACCATTATCTGTAGTTGTGCTAACTTGGTTTTCTTGTTCCATCGGATTCCATCCCTGGATCTTGGGTGGTGGTGTATTTTTGGGGGCTCCAGTATTAACAACTGCTAAGGCTAAGCCAGGTATGACGAAAATTGATAATAGAGTGACAATTAACAAATTTTTATAGTTCATAAAAGATATTCTTTAAAACTAATAAATATAACAGAACTTATCTTTCGTCATTATATCATTAAATAAACAATGTCAACAACCTTACTAGCTTTGGTATTTAGCCCGATAAAGTTTAACAGAATGTTCTATTGCTTGTTCGGCTGCCTGGCGGTCTTTCCATTCACCAACTTTAACTTCTTTTTGTTGTAGGTCTTTATAGACTTTGAAAAAATGCTTTATTTCTTCAAGTGTATGAGGCTCGACATTATCAATATCTTGTATTTTTTTAAATCGCGGATCTTTGACTGGCACTGATAATATTTTGGCATCATCTTCACCGTCATCAGTCATTTCCATTACGCCGACTGGTCTGGCTTTGACCAGACAACCCGGCACAAAAGGTTCGTGCGAGATTATTAAGACATCTAAAGGATCACCGTCATCCCATAATGATTGCGGTACAAAACCATAATTACCTGGATAATGCATTGGTGAGTATAAAACTCGATCCATATGAATAAGTCCAGTCTCCTTGTCTAATTCATATTTTATTCTTGATAATTTAGGGATTTCGACAATAACATTAAATTCATTTTTGTCACCCAAAGGGATATCATGCCAAAGATTCATATATTATTTATTTAACTTTTTAATTACTCTTCTTCTTTTGTTGACTCCTCCTTATCTTTTTCGATTTCAACTTGCTCGTCATCAGATTCTTCAACTAGTGGCTCTTCAATGACTTCATCTTCTGGCGATGAGATATCTATCTTCCAGCCAGTTAATTTAGCTGCTAATCGAGCGTTTTGACCACCCTTACCAACAGCTAGTGAAAATTGATCAGGGCTAACTTCTATTCTAGCTGTTTTTTCTTCTTCGTCTAATTCAATATCATTGACTTTAGCTGGTGACAGAGCGTTGATGATGAAAGTTTCAGGATTATCAGACCATTCAATAATGTCAATCTTTTCGCCACCTAATTCGCCTATAACAGTTGATACTCGCGAGCCTTTTTGGCCAACGCAAGAACCGACAGGATCAATATTCTCATCATGGGAATAGGCAGCAATCTTAGTGCGAGAACCAGCTTCACGGGCAATTGCTTTTATTTCTACTGTTTCATTGGCAATTTCCGGAGCCTCAATTTCAAACAGTTTTTCTACAAACTTAGGATGAGATCGAGATAATTTTAAGAAAATTCCTCGTGGCGATTCTTCTACTAGATATAAATAAGCTCGAATCCTCTCACCTTGACGATAGTATTCACCTGGTACTTGTTCTTCGTAAGGCAAAATACCAGTAGCCCGACCAAGGTCTATAAAGACATTACCACGTTCTATTTTTTGTACTTTACCACTAACGATTTCACCTTCACGGCCTTCGTATTGGTCCATAATTGACACCTTCTCGGCCTCACGAATTCTTTGAATAATCACTTGCTTAGCCGTTTGAGCGGCAATTCGTCCGTAATCATCTTTAGTTTCTAAGGGAAAAATTATTTCTTCATTTATCTCGGCATCTTTTTTTATTTTACGAGCATCTTCTAAAAGCAAATGATGCTCTTCATTGAATTTAGGTCGTTCATCATTTTCATCGATCGGTTCTTCTTCAAATCTAACCACTGAATCATCAACCACAATTTTAACCTGTTCAAACTCGGTTTTGCCTGAATCTAAATCTATTTTAGCTCTTATAATCTGACCCTTTTTGCCGTAATCTCTTTTGTAAGCAGCGGTCAGGGCGTCTTCTAAAGCGCTAATTATTTTCTCTTTGGGTATGCCACGATCTTCCTCTAATTGCTCTAGGGCTGATTTTAAAGATTTTAAATCAATCATATTTATATTATATCACGATATGTTCAGAATTGTTTAAAAAAAATGGCCCGTTTCGACTACGGACGCTTACAAATAGTAGCATTTTAAAACAATAAGTCAACCCCAACTCAAGAGTTATCCCCACCACCTTTGAACGACCATTGTTTTTAGATCTCTTGATTGTTAATATAAATAACAGTTAATCAAACGACATTTGTCGTTTAAATCTTGTTACTAGCTTAAATATATAAATATTATGGACAATCAAGAGATCAATAATCAAGGTGGTGAAACCAAACCATCACTTATCAAAAACCCCCTAG
>Ga0172382_10010676_pt1 | contig 12271 bp, 11 predicted proteins | sample Leawel138RmetaG_FD_122245 | JGI IMG/M metagenome (GOLD analysis project Ga0172382, IMG submission 122245) | Leachate microbial communities from a municipal landfill in Southern Ontario, Canada - Leachate well 138R metaG | ecosystem: Engineered > Solid waste > Landfill > Unclassified | place...
GACGGGCATGCGCGAAAAGATCAGGATCACCAGGGCCGCCAGGCCGACGATGCCGGTTGTTGTTGGACTCATGCCGTTTCTTTGATCCTCAGGCCGCGCGTCAAAACCTCGGCGACCGGTTAACGTTGCAGGAAGTTACGAGTGCGTTAAAGTGACTAAAGTGAACTAAAGTGACTAAAGTGAACTAAAGTGAAGGAATTCTAACAGTTATAAATATAACCGGAGCGAAGCGACTCCACAATTTTAGTCACTTTAGTCACTCGTAACTTTAGTCACTGAAATTAGTCACTCGTAACTTTAGTCACTGAAATTAGTCACTCGTAACTTTAGTCACTGAAATTAGTCACTCCCAACTCTACTCCCTTCTCAATTCCTCAAATTATCCACGACCCTCGCCGCCAGCACCAGACACAGGACGGCGCAGCCGGCGCCGATTCCGTAAACCACCGGGAAAACGGGCAACTGGAGGGTCATGGAGACTTCTCCGCTGGCCTTGAGCTCGGCGGCGTAAATGACGCACTGCCAAGTGACCATGGCGAAGAGGACGATGCACACCGCGTCGTTGACGGCATCCACGATGCGCTGGGTGCGTGGTGACAGCCGCATCACCAGAAAATCCACCGCGATGTGCCCCTTGTCCACCGAGGTCTGGGCCAGGGCGAAGGAAACGAAGAGGGCCGCCAGGAAGCCCATCAGCTCGTAGGTGCCGGTGATGGGCCACCGCATGAGGCGCAAAACGATGTCGGCACAGGTCAACAGCATCATGGCCATCACCGCCGCGGCCGACAGGGCGTTCAGGGACCGGGTGAGCCAGGCGAGTCTGTTAGTCAAGGTTGGCATGGCGCCACTTCCTCCCGGTGGTCTCTACCGCGGGTTGTCGGCGATGGCCGTCTTGAGGGTATCGACGATTTTCTTTCCATCCAATCCCTTGTCGTTGGCTTCCTGGACGTAGGCATCGATGATCGGGGTCACCGCTGTCTGCCAGCGGGCCTGTTCAGCTTCCGTCAAGGGGACGATGCCGTTGCCCAGGCTGAGGGTGAACCGTCGGCCCGCTTCGTCCACTTCGTCCCATTTTTGGCCATGCACGTCGATATACGCCGCGTTGACGGCTTCAAAGATCGCTTTTTGGTCATCGCTCAGGGCATCCCACTTTTGGCGGTTCATCACCACGAACATGGTGGTGGTGTACCCCACCGCCTGGCATTCGGTGGTGCTCTTGATCACTTCGGCCTGGCGCCAGCCCTTGAGTACCTCGATGGGCCCGAAGGTCCCCTCCACCACCCCTTTTTGAAGATTTTCATAGGTTTCATTCTGAGGTTTGGCCACCGGCACCGCCCCGAGGGCCTCGACGATCTTGGCGCTCAGTCCGGTGGAGCGGATTTTCATCCCTTTGAGATCCTCCAGCGTCTGGACCGGCCTGCGGGTATGCAGCAGCCCGGGGCCGTGGGCGTGCAGGTACATCACCTGGACATCCGAGAGTTCGGCCGGCTTGAGGGCTTGGTAGAAATCATTGGCGGCCCGGGTGGCCTGCAAGCCGTTGGCATAGCCCATGGGCAGGTCCACCGCCTCCATGGTGGGAAAACGGCCCCGGGTGTAGGCGAAGCAGGACATGGCGATATCCGAGATGCCTTTGATCACCCCGTCGTAGGCCTGGGGAGGGGAAGTGAGGGTGCCGCCGGGAAACACGGTAATCTTCACCTGGCCGTCGGTGCGCTTTTCGATTTCCTGGGCCCAGTCCATGGCGGCTTGGCACTGACCATGGGTCGCCGGGAAAAAGATGCTGTAGGTCAACTCCACCGGAGCCGCTGCAACAGAGGCCGGCTGCAGGGCCAGGATGAACGCGCACAGCAATACGGTGGCAAACGACAACAAACGGATGGCTCTCATGGCGCTGCTCCTTTTCTTGCCAGTTGGTTGGACTGCACATCGACACCCTTCTCAGTTCAAAGGGGAATCGACAGAGGGCACTGCATCGGGATGGAACAATTTTGAAAAAAACGAGAGTAAAACGGTCGGAGGCGCTTGCTGGGCCGGCTTCATCGCGGCCAGCAAGCCATCAATAGAGGTAGGCGTACAAATGAGCGATTTTCTGGATGGAAACAGTCATGCTTGATCCTGATCCGTTGTTCACAGCTTCGGAAATTCAAACTACACGTCGGACAGACGACTGTCAAGGTTTTTCCGAAGGCCCCGTCCCGGTAGGGAAAACCGGTATGACCCCGCCACGGTCCGCTTGACATCGGACCGCCATTTGACTAAAAGCAGCGATGCCCTGCGGTTCCCGCCTACTGTTAGAAGACGATTGACAATTCCGAATACGCGAGACCTTCAGGAGACGGCCGGCACTGTCGCCGGTCGTCTTTTCCCCTTCGAACCGACTGGCAACCAAAAATCCATGAAAGGAGAACGCACGATGACCGCCAAGCTGATCAAGGGAACGGAAATCCGAGAGCAGATTCTCGAAGAAATCACCGCCGAGGTAACCGAGATCAAGGAAAAGTACGGTAAGGTACCCGGTCTGGTCACGATCCTGGTGGGAGAAAACCCCGCCTCTATTTCTTATGTAACACTGAAGATCAAGACCGCCCACCGGGTAGGCTTCAAGGAAATCCAGGACAGTCAGCCGGTGGATATCTCCGAGGCCGATCTGCTGGCGTTGATCGACAAGTACAACAAGGACGAGTCGATTCATGGCATCCTGGTGCAGTTGCCGCTGCCCAAACACATCGACGAAAAGAAGGTGCTCAACGCCATCGATCCGGACAAGGACGTGGACGGCTTCCATCCGGTGAACGTCGGGCGCCTGATGATCGGCGGCAGTGAAGTGAAGTTCCCCCCCTGCACCCCGGCCGGCATCCAGGAGATGATCGTGCGCGCCGGCGTGGAAACCAAGGGGGCCGAGGTGGTCGTGGTGGGACGCTCCAACATCGTGGGCAAGCCGATTGCCAACATGATGCTCCAGAAGGGCCCCGGCGCCAATGCCACCGTGACCGTGGTGCACACCGGCACCCGTGATCTGGCCAGCCACTGCCAGCGCGCCGACATTCTCATCGTCGCCGCCGGCGTCCCCGACCTGGTCAAGCCCGAGTGGATCAAGCCGGGTGCCTGTGTCATCGATGTCGGCGTCAACCGGGTGGGCGAGAAGATCAGCGAAAAGACGGGCAAGAAGGTGGCCATTCTCAAGGGCGACGTGGATTTCGACCGGGCAAAGGAAATTGCCGGCTACATTACCCCGGTTCCCGGCGGCGTCGGCCCGATGACCATCACCATGCTGATGAAAAACACCCTCAAATCCTTGAAGTTCCAACTCGGCATCGCCTGATCACAGCCCACGGACGGTCGGAACCGGCATCGCGCCGCGTTCCGACCGCCGAAGGCCCCCCGAGCCCCACCGAGTACAGGCGAAAACCCGCAACCGTTATTTTTCCCTCAGGGAAAAAGATCGCCCGGCTCATCCCCGGCCCCCTGGCCAAGAGCCCAACGTCGACCGAGGGCATCGGCACGCGTTGACTCCGGCCCATTTACCAAGCGGGGCCCTCCCTAACCTCTTTCATACAAAGGAGATTCCTTGCCCAGAGCCAACTATAAATTCGAAAAACGACAAAAGGAAATCGCCAAAAAAAAGAAAAAGGAAGAAAAGCGCCAGAAACGGTCGGAGCGTCAGGAACCAACTGGATCTCAGCCTGAAAACGACGTTTGACCGCCGCGCGCCACCGGCCGCGGCAAAACCGCCTGGTCTTTTCATAACTAACTGTAATTTTGCGTTATTTATCGCTTTCCCGCATCCGGCCGGTCGTTGACAGGCCGGAGAGAGGGTGTTACAGCAATAGTATGGTTTCGGAGTGGCCGGCCGTTGACCGGCCTCTACTGCCTACTCAAATGTCTGTTCGCCCTCGCCGTTCCCACTGCCCGGGAATGGCGACAGAGGAACCGTGCCATGAGCATCAAAAAGCAGTACCTGAAAACGCGCCCGGTTTGCAAAGTCACGTTTCACCTCACCAGGGATGAGGTCGGAGAGACGGCATCCGTCCATCTGGTCGGGGACTTCAATGACTGGAGCACCTCCGCCAGTCCCCTGAAAAGGCGTAAGGACGGTTCTTTCAACATCACCTTGGATTTTGCCATCGGCAAGGACTATCAGTTTCGCTACCTGGTCGACGGCCTGACTTGGCTCAACGATCCCCAGGCCGATGGCTACGTACCCAGCGGGTTCCAGGGAAGCGACAACTCCGTGGTGTCGGTCTGACGGTGGTGGCAGGCAAAGCCGGCACCCGACCGCAACGCTGGATCGATGCGTTCGATCGCGTCATCTGGCACACCCGCCGCGGAGAACGGTCGGCCACCCGGTGGCTGCTGATCCAACTGGTGCGCACCGCGATTCTCGCCGCCAGGCAATTCAACCGCCACCAGGGACCGTTGCGCGCCTCGGCGTTGACCTTCTACTCGTTGCTGTCATTGGTGCCGGTGGCGGCCATGGCCTTCGGCATCGCCAAGGGCTTCGGCTTCGAAAAAAGGCTGCAGAGCGAGCTGCTGGAAAAATTCGCCGCCCAGCAGGAAGTGATGGCCCAAGTCATCAACTTCGCCCAGAACATGCTGGACAATACCAGGGGAGGAATGATCGCCGGGGTTGGCATCGTGGTGCTTTTCTGGGCCGTGATCAAGGTGCTGGGCAACATCGAAAACGCCTTCAACCACATCTGGGCCGTTCGATCGCGCAACCTTGTACGCAGACTCACCGACTACCTGACCATCATGCTCATCGGCCCGGTGCTGGTGATCATGTCCTCCAGCGTGACGGTCTACATCACCTCCCAGATTTCGGATATCAGTGGCCGCCATACCATGCTCCAGATGGCCGGACCGGCCATCTACGTGGCCCTCAAACTGCTTCCCTACGTGTTGATCTGGATCCTGTTCACCCTGGTGTACATGATCATGCCCAATACCCGGGTGCGCCTGGGCAGCGCCCTGCTGGCCGGCGTCCTGGCCGGTACCGCCTTCCAGGTGCTCCAGGCCGCCTACATCCATTTTCAAATCTTCGTGGCCAAATACAACGCCATCTACGGCAGCTTTGCCGCCCTGCCCCTCTTTCTCGTCTGGCTTCAGACCAGTTGGCTGATCGTCCTCGCGGGGGGTGAAATTTCCCATGCCTACCAGAACGCCGAACGGCTGGATCTCCTTGACGGCGAAAAGCAGATGAGCATTTTCGACACCAAACTCCTCGCCCTGACCATCTGCCGCCATGTGGTAAACACGTTTCGTCGGGGAGCGCCCGCCCAGACGGTATTCCAAATCGCCGATTCCCTCTCCATATCACCCGAGGTGGTGCAGCGCATGGCCGATCTGCTGCTACAGGCCAGGATCCTGGTTAGAATCGATGCCAACGACGATGGTGCCAAGCCGCTGCAACCGGCCCGCAACACCGACGCCATGACGGTCAGCGCCGTGGTGACGGCGGTGGAGGAGGCCGTCGCAAAGCGCTACGTCGACCTGCCGGAGGCTCAACCGGCGGCTGAAGCCCTGGCGAATTTCCGCGCCGAGCTGGAGCAATCTGCCGCCAACCGGCGCATTGCAGACCTGTAACAACACAAGCCAACTCCTCGGAGGAAAGCTGCGATGGAACCCGTCAGCCATATCACCCACATCATCGCCTTGACCATGGGAGCCGCCTGGGCCGCCGGAATCAACCTCTATGCGGCCATCGCCACCCTGGGCATCCTGGGCGCCACCGGCAACATGACGTTGCCCCCGAACCTGCAAGTGCTCGCCGACCCGCTGGTCATCGCCTCGGCTTGCCTGATGTATGCCGTGGAGTTTTTTGCCGACAAGACCCCCGGCGTGGACACCGGCTGGGACACGATCCATACCTTCATCCGCATTCCGGCCGGCGCGCTGCTGGCCGCCGGTGCCGTGGGTGAAATTAATCCGGCCGTGACCTTGGCCGCCGCCCTCCTCGGCGGCACCCTGGCCGCCGGCAGTCATGGATTAAAGGCCGGCTCGCGTCTGCTCATCAACACGTCCCCGGAGCCATTTTCCAACTGGACCGCCTCCATTGCCGAAGACATCCTGGTGATCGGCGGCATCTGGACGGCGGTTCACTATCCCTGGCTGTTTCTTTTTCTGTTGGTGCTCTTCATCCTGCTGGTCATCTGGATGCTGCCCAAGATCTGGCGCGGCATCCGGCTGCTGGCCGGCAAACTCAAACAGCTGTTCACCCCCCGGCAGCCGACACCGCCCGTGCGGTGAGCGATCCACGTTCAACCGCACCCCGATGGCGGCGGTGGTTGCTTGCCATCGTCGGTGCATCGGTCTGCTTTGTTTGCGCCGGCGCTGTTTCCATCGCTCAGGGTGAGATTCCGCCCGGAGAACGACTCGTCTATCAAATCCGCTGGATGCGCATCCCCGCGGGAGAGGCCGTCCTCGAGGCGGCCGGGCCGGAAGCCCTCGACCGCCAATCAACGCGCCATTTCATCATGACGGTGCGCACCAATTCGTTCGTGGACACCTTCTACAAGGTACGCAGTCGCATCGAGACGTGGATGAATCTTGAATTGAGCCGTTCGTTGCGTTACCACAAACAACAACGGGAAGGCGGCCACCGCCCGCGGGACGAGGCGGTCGATTTCGACTGGACCAACCAGGTGGCCACCTACACCAACCGCGGCCGGGGCCGCCCTCCCGTTTCACTGCGCCCCGGCACGGTGGATCCTCTGGCGGCCCTATACTTCACCCGCCAGGCGCCGTTGGTGCCCGGTACGCAGATTGAGCGGCCGGTTTCCGACGGCAAGAAAATGGTCATCGGTCGTGCCCGGGTGATCGGTAAAGAAAAAATTGAGGTGCCTGCCGGAACCTTCGACACGCTGGTCATCGAACCGGACCTGCGGGATGTGGGCGGGGTATTCGAAAAAAGTCCCGACGCCCAAATCCGGTTGTGGCTCACCGACGATGCCCACCGGATTCCCGTACGGGTAGAGAGCAAGGTCGTGGTGGGCTACTTCGTCGGCGAGTTGACCTCGATCCAGGGATATCCCCCTGGATCCGCGATGAACCACGGTTTGCCCGCCCCTCCGCAATAGGACGTTCAGGTCAATGGCATCATCAAACAACAAGAAGAGCAAACGCCGGTTTCATCCGGTGCGTTTCTTGGCCAAGTTCACGCTGGTAACGCTGTTGTTGGCGGCCGTTGTCATGGCCGTTTATGGCGTGTATCTCTCCCGGGACATCGAGAAGCGCTTCTCCGGCCGGCGCTGGAGCATCCCCTCGACGGTTTACAGCGACACGACCCTCATCTATCCCGGCCAGCGCATCCGCTCCGACGCATTGCTGGAAAAGCTCCAACGCCTGGCTTACCGAGCCGTGGATCACGCCCCGAAGCAAAAGGGGCAATTTCGTCGAAAGGGCGAATCTTTCGAAATTTTTCTCAATGATGTGAATCTGATAGTTTTGGAAAGATCTGGATTTCCTGTAAAAATAGATATTAAAAAAGGAACTATCCTCGATATCCGGCACGGTCTCAGCGGTGAATCGATTCCGTTGCTGGAACTGGCGCCGGAAGAGCTGATGCTCTTTTTCGGCCCTGAACGCGAGCAGCGTCGGCTCATTTCCATCGAAAACGTCCCCCAGCAGGTGCAGCGAGCCTTCATGGCGGCCGAAGACACCCGCTTCATGGATCATTTCGGCCTGGATCTGCGGGGGATTCTGCGTGCCGCCTACGTCAATCTGCGCCACGGCGCCATCCATCAGGGCGGTTCCACCATCACCCAGCAGTTGGCCAAGAATTACTTTCTGACCCCGGAAAAGACCTTCTCCCGCAAGATCAAGGAAATGGTCCTGGCCCTGGTCATGGAGCAGATGTACACCAAGGCCCAGATTCTCGAAATCTACCTCAACGAAGTCTATTTCGGCCAGAAGGGATCCGTCGCGGTCACCGGACTGGGCGAAGCGTCCCTTTTCTATTTCGGCAAACCGGCGGCCCAACTCACCGTGGCGGAAGGGGCCACCCTTGCCGGGCTGCTCCGGGCCCCCAATCGCGACTCGCCTTACGTGAACGCCGAGCGCGCCCGGCAGCGCCGTGACCAGGTGCTTCACACCATGGTTGAACAGGGATGGATCTCGGCGGCCGAAGGCGCCACCGCCCTCGCTTCGCCGTTGAAGCCGTCCGGATTCAAGGTTTACGGCAAAAAAGCCCCCTATTTCATGGATTATCTCAGCCGGCAGGCCGAAGCCCTTTACGCCAGGGACGATCTGGCCAAACTGGGCCTGTCCATTTTCACCACCCTGGACACCGAGGTCCAGGAAGCGGCGGAAAAGGCCCTGGCCGTGGGACTGGAGCGGCTGGAAAAAAACGATCCCACCCTGCGGCGCCGGGAACCGGACCGCCGGTTGCAGGGGGCCATCATCGTCATTCAGCCCAAGACCGGCTACATCCTGGCAATGGTGGGGGGCCGGGACTACGCCACCAGCCAGTTCAACCGGGTCACCCACGCCCGGCGACAACCGGGTAGCGCCTTCAAACCGTTTGTCTTTCTGAGCGCCCTGAACCGCTTCAACCCCGCTTCGGTCCTCTCCAACACACCGGTCACCTACCAGGTGAATGGAAAGTCTTGGCGGCCGGACAACTTTTCCCCCATGGCGGCGCAAACCGTCACCATGCGCACTGCTCTGGCGCACTCCATCAACATCGCCACGGTGGACCTGGCCATGAAAATCGGCTTGGACGAGGTGGTGCGGACCGCTTCGGCCTTCGACTTTTCCACCCCTCTGGCGCCGCACCCCTCCCTGGCCCTGGGGGCCATGGAAGTCATCCCCCTGGAACTGGCCCGCGCCTACTGCGCCTTCGCCGCCGATGGCCTGCTGCCCGTCCCTTTGTCCCTGAAAGAAATCGGCGACGACCACGACCAGGTCCTCAACCGGCGCCACATGGCCGTCGAGCCGGTGACAACACCGGCCAAGGCTTTTCTGATCAACTCGATGCTCAGCAGTGCCGTGGCCGAGGGAACGGCCCGCTCCCTCAAGGGGCTTGGCATCGGGCAACCGGTGGCCGGCAAGACCGGGACCACCAACGAATCCCGGGACGCCTGGTTCGTTGGCTATACCCCGGAGATCCTGGCCTTGGTCTGGGTGGGGTTTGACGATGGGGGTTCAGTGAAGGGCACCGGCGCTTCAGCGGCGCTACCCATCTGGGCCGACCTGATGCGCCGTATTCCGCAGCATCTCTCCGGCGCCTGGTTCCAGCGCCCGGCAGGGGTCGTGGACCGGGTGATCTGCGCCGACAGCGGCCAGTTGGCCGTCACCGGTCGCTGCCCGCGGCCGGTGCGGGAACTTTTTCTCGAAGAACTGGTTCCCGCCGATCCCTGTCCCCTTCATCAGCCACCCCAGAGCCGGTTGCAAAAATTTTTCGAGGAGGTAAAAGAATTTGTGGACAAACTTTAAGCGTTTGAATCGATGGCTGGTCCTGGCGTTGCTCCTGGGGTGCGCCGGGTGTGCCACCGCCCCCCTGCCACCGTCCCGGCCACCTGTACCCGCCCCAGCGCCGATACCGACCCCGAGCCCGGCACCGGCACCGGCACCCGAAGCGCCGGTGGCAAGCCTGTATCCCACCGAATCCATCCGCACGCCGCCGCCACGGGCCCAGGCCTCTCTCCGGTTGACGGAGCAGGCACGCCAGCTCATCGCCGCGCGCAAGGCGGACGAGGCGATTCGAACCCTCGAGAAGGCATTGAACATCGATCCGCAAAACAGCCGCAGCTACTATTACCTTGCCGAAGCATGGCTCTTGAAGGGTGATTCCAACCGGGCCGCCCAGTTCAACCGCCTGGCCCAATCCCATCTGGGAAACGACCGGGCCTGGAGATCAAAGGTGAACAACCAAAAACAGCGGATCCATAAAAATCTGGCCCGAACGCCATAAGGGGAATTTATGACGTTTTCCAAAGACCAACTCCTGACCATCATTGCAGACATCGCGCCCAACCCCTTGCTCCAGGCGCTGATGATCATCGTCGTCTTTTATTTTCTGGCCAAGATTTTCGACTTGGTGCTGGTGCGCTTCGTCCGCCGCTGGATCGCCCGGACCCACTTCACCCTGGACGACGACATCCTGGAAATCATCCACCGTCCGGTTTTCGTCAGTATCATGCTCGTGGGGCTGGGGCTTGCCGCCGAACGCCTGCAACTGCCGTCCAAGGTGGATTTCATCACCTTGGGGGGGCTGAAAACGGTGGCCATCTTTCTGTGGTCCATGGCGGCAGCCCGCTTCCTGAGGCTCCTGCTGGGGTTCGTGAGCCGGGACCAGCGACGTTTCCTCTTCATCCAGGAACGCACCCTGCCCCTGCTCAACAATCTGCTGATCATCGTGGTGACGGCCCTGGCCGTTTACTTCATCTTCCTGGCGTGGCAAATCGACGTCACCGCCTGGATGGCCTCGGCGGGAATTCTCGGTTTGGCGATCTCTTTTGCTGCCAAGGACACCTTGGCCAACCTCTTCTCCGGGGTCTTCATCGTCGCCGATGCCCCTTACAAACTCGGCGACTTCATCGTTCTGGATTCCGGCGAGCGCGGTGAGGTCACCCATATCGGCATCCGCTCCACCCGTTTGCTCACCCGCGACGACGTGGAGGTCACCGTCCCCAACTCCATCATGGGCAACGCCAAGATCACCAACGAATCCGGTGGCCCCCACGAGAAGTATCGCCTGCGGGTCAAGGTGGGAGTGGCCTATGGATCGGATATCGACAAGGTCCATGCCGTACTCCTGGACGTGGCCAACAGCCACCCGGATGTGGCCCGGGAGCCGGCGCCGCGGGTCCGGTTCCGTGGCTTCGGCGATTCGAGCCTCGACCATGAACTGCTCTGCTGGGTGGAGAAACCGGTGAAGCGCGGGCTGGTACTCCACCTGCTCAACACGGAAATCTACAAACGGTTCATGGTGGAAGAGATTGAAATCCCCTTTCCCCAGAGGGATGTGCATCTCTATCCAGCCCAGAGCCCGACGGAACGCTGAACGTGATGAGGCTTTCTTCCAGAAACCCTCCCGGTGGGCGCTGGCGAGGGAGTTGAAGTGATGTTTTGGGCCATTGTTGCCGTCATTGCCGGAATGATCCTGCTTGTCTGGAGCGCCGACCGCTTCGTGCTCGGGGCTTCAGCCACCGCTCAGTATCTGGGCATGCCACCACTGCTTATCGGCATGGTCATCATGGGATTCGGCACCTCGGCGCCCGAAATGGTCATCTCGGCCCTGGCAGCGGCCCAGGGGAACCCGGGATTGGCCCTGGGAAACGCCTTCGGATCCAACGTCGCCAATATCGGCCTGATCCTGGGAACCACGGCCCTCATCAGTCCCATCGAAATCCCATCCAGGGTTCTACGAAAAGAACTGCCCCTGCTCATGGCGGTCACCATGCTGATGGTCTGGTGGCTGTTGGACGGCCACCTGACACGCTTCGAGGCCATTTGGATGCTGGTCCTGTTCATCGGCCTCCTCGCCTGGTGGATCTGGCAGGGGATGCGCCGGGAAGCCGACAGCCCGGCAGAGGAAACGGCGGCCTCGCTCCCGGGACAGCCGCCGTTTCTCGGCCTTGCACTTTTCTGGCTGTTGCTGGGACTGGTCATGCTGTTTGCCAGCTCCCGGATGCTGGTCTGGGGGGCGGTGGAAATCGCCCGTTGGTTCGCGGTGAGCGATCTGGTCATCGGATTGACCATCGTTTCCCTGGGCACGTCGCTGCCCGAGTTGGCCGCTTCGATTGTGGCCGCCTTGAAGGGCGAGCACGACATTGCCCTGGGCAACGTCATCGGCTCCAATCTCTTCAACACCCTTGCCGTGGTGGGCATCGCCGGCGCGATTCATCCCGTGGTGGTGGAACCGCAAATCTTCTCCCGCGACATCCCCGTGATGGCGGCAATCACCGCTTCACTGTTCATCCTTGGTTACGGTAGCAAGGGTCCTGGCCGCATCAACCGCTTGAAGGGAGGAGCGCTGATGTTATGCTATATCGGTTATATGGGGTACCTGGCCGCCGCAATAGTGAACCCATAGAAAGAATTTGAATCTCATCGTCACGGACGGTTAGCGGCGAGTTTTCCGATGCGCCGGATCCAGGGCGGCTTGCGGACGTCCGCGGCATATCCGCCGAAATGGATTCTGCTATTTTTCAGTTTTCTGAAACCACCGGGGCGCCCAGGGGGTTGAGTTTTGCCGCCGTCAAGAACTCGGCGCCAAGGGCCCCTAGGCCGCCACCGCGCCGCAATGCAGGCGACAGGTCGGAGGGAAAGC
>Ga0172382_10010679_pt1 | contig 12271 bp, 7 predicted proteins | sample Leawel138RmetaG_FD_122245 | JGI IMG/M metagenome (GOLD analysis project Ga0172382, IMG submission 122245) | Leachate microbial communities from a municipal landfill in Southern Ontario, Canada - Leachate well 138R metaG | ecosystem: Engineered > Solid waste > Landfill > Unclassified | place...
CACCGCGTTGGCAGATAACTTGCCACCTGCATGTGATCTATCTTTGTTAGACGGTCGTGAAACTGCCGATATTGTGCTGGCTTTACCATTGCTTCAGGCTAATGGCGCGAACCTAGCCTTACCGGGGCAGGTGGATCGTCCGCGCCGTTACTTGCAAGAGTGGGTGCAAGTACAAGACCTTGTCGGCAATGAACAAACGGAAATTGCCGTACAGCGTTATGCACTGCGCTTGCGCTTTGCACACGATGAAAACAGTGATTACCTGACCTGTCCGGTAGCGCGCTTACGCCGCAATGGCCAAGGCATTTGGGAGCTGGATACAAGTTTCATGCCGCCGATGCTGGCGTATTCTGCCAGCCCTGCGTTGCTGACTGGCTTTAGTGAGCTGATCTATCGTTTACAAGCTAAACGTAACCGCCTGATGGCTATGCGCCGCGAAAGCAATGAGCGAATGGCAGACTTTGCCGTGGCAGATGTTTCCTTGTTCTGGCTGCTCAATGCATTAAACAGTGCAGAACCTGTGCTAGCTGAATTGCACAGCGCGCCGAATCGGCATCCTGAACTCTTGTACCGTGAGTTGGTGCGTCTTGCAGGCAGTTTACTGACCTTCTCTTTGGAGCACGGTACCGATTCAATTCCAGCCTACCAGCACGGCCAGCCAGAGGCGGTTTTTCCGCCACTGTTGCAGCTACTGACAGAGCTACTCGAAGCCAGTTTGCCATCGCGCGTTATTGCTATTGATCTACTGAAAAATGGGCAGTTTTGGAAGGGCACTTTGCATGACAGCCGTTTACGCGAAGATGCTGACTTTTATTTATCTGTACGTTCTGGTTTGCCAGCGCATCTACTCACGAGCCAACTGCCTTTATTGTGCAAAGTGGGTAGCCCTGATGATGTCTCAGATGTTGTCAATGTGGCGCTCAATGGTGTTCCGTTACGCGCGTTAAGCCACGTTCCAGCGGCGATTCCAATGCGTCTAGAAAACCAATATTTCGCTTTGGAGCTGAATAATCCAGCAGCCAAAGCGATGCTGGCTTCAGGTCAATGTGCGTTTTATATACCAGGGACTTTAGGTGATGTGCAATTGGAACTTTTTGCGGTGTTACGCTCATGACTAATAAAGCAACAAACCCAGCGAATACGATTGATAGTGTGTTTGCTGACACATGGTTAACGGTATGCCAGATTAAAAATGGTGTACCCATTGAGAATGGCCTCGTTTTTTATCAGCGTGTATGTGAACAGATTGATACGGCCAGACAGCAGCTGCAAGAGCTGGGGTATTCCACTGCGGCCACTGAGCACATGCTATATGCCCAGTGTGCATTGCTGGATGAAAGCGTCATGAACAGGAATATTCAGGATGCAGGTTATGAGCAATGGCTTAAGTCACCATTGCAAGCAACGTACTTCAATACGCTCGAAGCAGGTGCAAAGCTATGGGACCGTATTGCCAATGTTTTACATGAAACAGTCGCTGAACATGAAACAGTCGCTGAAGAGGCCGTACTGATCTGCTTTCATCGAGTGCTGGCTTTAGGTTTTACAGGGCAATATCGCAGCAGCGAGGATCAGCATCGTGTCCAAGTGTTAAAGCAACTGACTCAGCGCGTACCAGCTTATGCACTAACAGCCCATTTGCCGCTCACCAAAACGCCGAGCTTAAGTTTTAATCGACGCCACTGGTACTGGTTAAGTTGGGTGCTGGGGGGCGCTGCACTCTTTGCTCTATGGTGGTATTTGTCCAATTCCCTGCAGCAACAACTGCAACAGTTATTGCATTAAGGACACACCATGCACATTTGGATAAAACAAAGCTTAGTGTTCTGTGCACTTGGTTTGGCGTTGTGGTTGCTGTGGGGTTTTTGGCTGCTGGACTTGGGCTTGAGCGTGTTATTAAGCGTGCTGCTGGTCGCGTTGGCTGCTGTTTTAAGCTCAGCTAACTATCAGCTTTATCAGCAGCGTCAAAAAGCGCAGCCAGCTTTCGATGAGCAACTGTTACCGGCGCAAGGCTTTCAAGGCACTTTAGTATTGGTATGTGGCTTAGAACAACCACTGGCTGATTCGTATCGAGAGTTACAAGCAGGTTGGTATTTAAGTGTTGCAGACAACGAAAATTTTTTGCAGACGGTGCATTGGTTAGCTGAGCAGCGTCCAGAATTGCTCTCTAGAGTCGCCATCATGCTGGCGGTACTGCCTGAACAATTGACCGATCAAGATGCATTATTGGAGTCGGTGTTTGCTTGGCGGCGAACAATTGCACAAGCTTCTCGCTATATGGCATATCAGCCAGAAATGTGGTGCGTGCTGTACTTAAATCCATTGCGCTCTGCTCAGCCAGCCGTTGCGCAGAGCAAGTCAGCATTATGGTTTAGCGCCAAAACTGGGCAAGTTATACAGGTTGCTGAGGGGCACACCTCATTAGGAGCCTTAGACGGCTGGCTCGATCGTCATGTTCACGAAACCTATCCATTACCATTAATGGTTAACTTAGAACATGCTTTGCAGTGGTTACAGCACACCTATTTGCCGCTCTGGCAATTGCCCCAAGCAGGTACGCCATCACTGTCATTGCAGGCTGTAGCTGTGCACTTTGCCCCGGTGCTTGCATTGCCGAATAATCTTTGGCAAGCCTATCTTGCGCAACGCACAGGTTTAGTCAGCACGGTTCATGTTACAGCTCCAGCCGTTCTACCGTTTCCAGCGATTTTGCTGAGCCGTAAGGTGAGTCGGCTCAGTTTAACCGTCATGGAGAAAACAGCAGTGCAATTTGCTGGCATTGTTGCAGTGTTTTTACTGTTAGCCATGCTGGCCAGTTTCAACCATAACCAACGGTTAATTCAGCATGCGCAAAATTATTTAGTGCTGTTTCGCGGGCTTAGTGGTGAGCCTGTTGAACCTAAATTAGCGGCACAAAAACAATTGAGGGCAAGCGTACAGCAACTGACGCGCTGGGAGCGAGAAGGAATTCCGACTGCCTATTCTGTGGCGTTGTATCAAGGAGGACGCTTATTGCCGCCGCTCCAATCCGCACTGAGCGAATGGGCACCACCACCAGCACCTGCACCGATCATTCAGCGTGTTGACAGTGCGGTCACTTTAGACAGTCTTGCGTTATTTGATGTAGGCCAGTTTTCATTAAAACCCCAAGCCAACAAAGTCTTAGTCAGTGCTTTGTTAGACGTTAAAGCTAAACCCGGCTGGTTAATTGTTATTTCAGGTCATACCGACAGTACTGGCAACCCGCAGGCTAACCAACGTTTATCACAGCAACGAGCAGAGTCTGTGCGTGACTGGATGCTGGCCACCAGTGATTTATCAGCGAATTGTTTTGCGGTACAGGGCTTTGGCGATACCCGTCCTGTAGCGGATAACAATAGTGAGGAAGGGCGCGGTAAAAATCGCCGCGTTGAAATCCGTTTGCTTCCCCAAGCCGATGCTTGTCAGGAAGTGAACATTAAAAGCACATCATCGTTTACGAAAGATGATGTCTTGTCATTGCAAATGGAGAAGTAAATATGGCAATTCCTGTATATCTATGGCTAAAAGACGATGGCGGAGCAGAGATCAAAGGCTCGGTCGATGTACAGAGTCGTGAAGGAAGCATTGAAGTTGTTGCTCAGGATCACTGTTTATACATTCCTACCGATAACAACACGGGCAAGTTAACGGGTACACGCATACATACCCCTTTTGTCTTTATCAAAGAAATTGATGCCTCAAGCCCTTACCTATACAAAGCAGTCACCACTGGCCAAACGTTAAAGACGGCTGAGTTTAAATGGTACCGCATTGATGATGCTGGGCAAGAAGTGGAGTATTTCAATACTAAACTTGAAAATGTCAAAGTCGTCAAAGTAGCGCCAAAAATGCACGACGTGAAAGATCCTTCTAAAGAAAAGCACAACCACTTAGAAGAAATCGAATTGCGTTACGAGAAAATCACCTGGACCTACAAAGACGGCAACATTATTCATTCCGATTCATGGAGTGAGCGTTCCACCGCCTAAAGGCGTTAAGGCAGGCGAGCAATCGTCTGCCTTTTTTATTGTTTTTCTCAGCTTTTAATCTTGAGCGCTGAGAAAAATAATACATTTTCAATCGTCTTATTTAAAACATGAGTTGCGCTCTAGCACACTCATTGAGCAGGGAGCTAAAGCTATGACACAGCAATCTATAGTGTTACTACGTCGATTAAACCCATATTGCGTTAAGGCCCTAGAAGCAGCTGCGTCGCTGTGTCAAACACGTGGTCATAGCCAAATTACTATTGAGCATTGGTTATTAAAACTGCTGGATCAGGGTGAAAGCGACATCACCGTACTTGCCCGCCGTTATGAATGGGACATGGACGGGGTTTGGCAGGCTCTGCTGCAAAGCATTGAGCAATTGCCACGCTCAATTCGTAGCGCTCAACCGCAGCTATCAGCGCCTTTGTGCAAGTTACTCCAGCAGGCTTGGTTGATTGCTTCCTTACAAGAGCAGCAAAGCCAAATACGTAGCGTGCATTTATTGTCAGCGCTGATGAGCCATCCTGAGTTGTTAAACTGTGAAGGTGTTTGGCCGTTGTTGAGTTTGAGCAATGCTCAGCTAGAACATCTACGCCCATTGCTTGATCAGCAGTCAGAAGAGCGTCCAGATATACAGCAAACAGAGTCTTTAAGTACCGACGTCGATTTAGCGGCCAATCAATTACAAAGCCATAGCGCAGCAGCTTCAGGTGCTTCTGCGCAAGCGCTCAATGAAGCCCTGCAAGCGGTGCTTGATAAGTTTACTCAAGACCTCACAGCCAAAGTACGTGCGGGTGACATTGATCCCGTCTTTGGGCGAGATGATGAAGTACGCCAGATGATTGATATTTTATCGCGCCGTCGTAAGAACAATCCGATTCTGGTCGGCGAACCGGGGGTCGGCAAAACCGCCTTAGTGGAAGGGCTGGCTTTACGTATCGCTCATGGTGATGTGCCTGACAGTTTAAAGAACATCAGTTTACGAACATTGGATTTAGGTCTATTACAAGCCGGAGCGGGCGTTAAAGGTGAATTTGAACAGCGTCTGAAAAACATAATTGAAGCCGTGCAGCAATCACCGCAGCCGGTTTTACTGTTTATTGATGAAGCGCACACCATTATCGGTGCCGGTAATCAAGCAGGTGGCGCTGACGCTGCCAACTTATTAAAACCTGCTTTAGCACGGGGTGAGCTACGCACCATTGCAGCCACCACATGGTCGGAATACAAACAGTATTTTGAGCGTGATGCGGCGTTAGAGCGGCGCTTTCAGATGGTCAAAGTCGATGAGCCCGATGACGAAACAGCTTGCCTAATGCTGCGTGGCTTAAAACTACGTTACGCGCAGTTTCATGGTGTGCATGTCAGTGATGCCGCCGTGAAAGCGGCTGTCACTTTATCGCGGCGCTATATAACCGGCCGTCAGTTACCTGATAAAGCGGTGGATCTGCTGGATACCGCCTGTGCGCGGGTACGCATCAGTCTAGACACAGAGCCTGCGCTATTGACGCAGCTGCGCTCAAGCATTCAGGCCTTAGAGTTGGAGCAGCAAGCTTTACTGGATGAAATGGCACTTGGGCAGACTACAGATACACAACGCCTCTCTGAAATCAGCGCACAAACTGCATCGCTCGCCGCGCGCTTGCAAGGTGTAGAGCAACAATTTGCTCAAGAACAAACGCTTATCAAGCAACTATTAGAGTGCCGACAACAGCCGCATGAGCTTGCGCAAAGCCAGCAACTGCAGCAGCAACTTGCAGAGGTACAAGCAGATGAGCCGCTGATTGGTTTAGATGTGGATGTACGCACCGTCGCCAACGTCATTGCCGACTGGACAGGCGTGCCCCTATCAAGTTTGTTAAAAGATGAGCAGGGCAGTTTGCTTACACTTGAAGAGCAGCTAGGCCAGCGCGTGATTGGACAGGAGCCAGCATTACACCAACTTGCCCAGCGTTTGCGCGCGGCCAAAACAGGCTTAACAGCCGAAGATGGTCCCTTGGGTGTGTTTCTTTTAGTGGGCACCAGCGGTGTAGGTAAAACGGAAACCGCTTTAGCGCTGGCCGATAATTTATTCGGCGGTGAAAAATCACTCATCACCATCAACCTGTCTGAATACCAAGAAGCCCATACCGTCAGCCAGCTCAAAGGCTCACCGCCGGGCTATGTGGGTTACGGCCAAGGTGGCGTGCTGACCGAAGCCGTGCGTAAGCGGCCGTATAGCGTGGTGCTGCTGGATGAAGTTGAAAAAGCCCACCGTGATGTACTCAATATCTTTTATCAAGTGTTTGATCGCGGCGTCATGCGTGATGGAGAAGGGCGCGAAATTGATTTTCGTAACACCGTCATCGTGATGACGTCCAACTTAGGTAGCGACCAATTATCCCACTACTTACAAGAACAGCCCGACGCCACAGAAGCACAGTTACACGAGCTGATTCGACCCATCCTGCGCGAGCATTTTCAGCCCGCATTATTAGCGCGCTTTCAAAGCGTCATTTACCGCCCACTGGCAGCGGATGCTTTGCGCAATATTGTTGAAATTAAGCTCAATAAAGTGGCTCAACGCTTACAGCGCCATTATGGCTTAACCTGCCGCATTGACGAATCACTCTATGACAGCCTTGTTGAAGCCTGTCTGCTACCGGATAGCGGCGCACGCAATATCGACAGCCTGCTTAATCAACAAATCTTGCCGGTACTGAGCCAACAGCTTTTGTTACGCCAAGCTCAAGGCTTGCCTGCTGCTAGCCATTTGCACTTGGGTTACAACGCAGAAGAGGGGATTAGTTTGGAGTTTGTAGAAAAATTGGATGCTGATCAGCCCGCTGAGCTGATGGAATCAGAAGGAGCCCTGTCATGAGCCTTCTAGATAGCGTCAAAACTCAATTAAGTGGCTCGCTAAACCGCTACCAATTACAGGTGCAAGGCTGTGCTGAGCACTTGGATGTTGAGCACTTTATTGGCCGTGAAACCTTGAGTGATTGTTACCGCTATCAAGTGACATTCACCTCCAGCGCGCAGGATTTACAAGCGCAGCAACTACTGCGGCGCAGCGCGACCTTTAGTTTTGTTGGCACGCACATACCTTTGGCGCAGCTTGCGCAGGTGAAATCGGCAGAAAAAGTAGTGCACGGCATCGTCACTGACTTTAAACGCTTAGCAGGCTCGGCTGATCAAGCGCAGTATCAACTGACGATTGAGCCGTTTTTTGCATTGCTGCGGCATCAAAAACGCTCGTATCGATTCTTTTTAAATCAGTCGATCCCGCAAGTGGTTGAGCAGATTTTGCGCGAACATAATTTTAAAGGGTGGGAGTTTGAGTTCAACCTCAAGCAGACATACCCCAAGCGCGAACAAATCAATCAGGTCAATGAAAGCGACCGCGCCTTTATTGAGCGACTCTTAGCGGAAGTTGGGATTTTTTACAGCTTTGCACTCCAGCCCGACACGCAAACTGAAATTATTCGCTTTGGTGATCAGCAGAGCTGCTATGCGTTCGACAAACGCTTGCCACTCAATAGCCCGTCCGGGATGAGTGACAGCGGCACCGCCTCGATTTGGGGTTTGTCGCTGCGTCATCAAGTGGTTGAAAACAGCGTACAGGTTAAAGACTACAACTACCGTCAAGCACAAGACCTGTTGTTAACCGCGCGCACCGACATGACCCGTGGTGATGGCGAAGAACAAAACTATGGCGATGTGTACCATTATCAGGCGCGGCATTTAAGTCAGGGCGATAAGCTCAACCCTGAGGCAGAAACGGCCAACTTCTGGGTGCGTTTAGATCATGAGCGTTTTTTAGCACGGCAAACGCGTTTGCGTGCCACCAGTAATGATCCAAGCTTAAGCCCAGGCCAAGTGCTGACTATTAACGACAGCCGAGTGCCCAGCAGTTTACCTTCGGTGTTTCAAGCGCCCATCTTAATTACCCAGCTGCGTTTTAGTGCCAGCCGCTCAGAAGCCTTAAGCATCGCAGTGAGTGCTACGCCTTACAGTGAAACCCTGTGCTGGCGACCTACACTTAAACCACGGCCTATAATCAGCGGTACTTTAACTGCACGTATCACCAGCGCTAAAGCCAATGATATTTACGCCCATCAAAATAAAGATGGCCTGTATTGGGTGAAGTTTGATGCCGATTTAGATGACAAACCACAAGGCTATGAAAGCATGCCAGTGCGCTTAGCCAAACCCTACGGCGGCGACACCTATGGTTTGCACATGCCGCTGATTCAAGGCACCGAGGTGGCCATTGCGTTTCATGAGGGCGACCCTGACCGCCCGTATATTGCCCACGCTTTGCATGATTCGCGTCATCCTGACCATGTCACCGAACGCAACAACACTCGCAACGTACTGCGCACACCATCCAACAACAAACTACGCATGGAAGATAAGCGCGGCGAAGAACACATCAAGCTCAGCACCGAATACGGCGGTAAAACCCAGCTCAATCTCGGCCACTTAGTTAATGCCGAACGCAATAAGCGCGGCGAAGGCTTTGAGTTGCGCACCGATGATTGGGGGGCGATTAGGGCAGGTAAGGGGTTGTTGATTAGTGCCGATGAGCGCAGCGAAGCACAGAGTCAAGCCTTGGCCATGGAAGAAGCACTACAGCAACTGCAGCAAGCAGAGCATCTGGTTGAATCATTGCGTGCGGCAGCAGACGCTGCTAAGGCCGAGTTGGCGGATCTGGATACACAAAAAGAACTTTTAAAAGACACCTTGACTGAACTAAAACAGGCTGGACTTGTGCTATCAGCCCCTAAGGGCATTGCGCAAACTACGCCATCTAGTCTTCAGCTTTCGGCAGGTAAAAACTTGATTGCCACCAGTGGTGATAACACTGATATCAGCAGCTTTAAAGCGTTTCGTCTGGCTGCTGGCGAAAGAATTAGCCTGTTTGCGCAAAAGCTGGGCATTAAAATATTTGCTGCCAAAGGCAATGTAGAAATTCAGGCGCAGGATGGTGAAATGAATCTGGATGCTTTGAAAGATCTACGCATCACCAGTAGCCAAGGCAAGTTGGTTATTAGTGCTAAGCAAGAGATTTTTTTAGTCAGTGGGGGTGCTTACATACGCATCGGCAACGGTGTGGTTGAAAGTGGTGCCCCAGATAAGATCATTCAGAGAGCAGCAGTTTGGCAAAAGTTCTCAGGGCAAAGTGCCACTGAACTTGTTCAGCAGTGGGACAAGGCCGACTTTTCCGTTACGCCTAAAGTTGCGTGGCCTTTTGATGGTGAGCCAGTCAAAAACCAGGCACTTGAGCTGGTTGATGATGCTGGCGGAAAGACCAGAGCTAAAACCAGCGGTGCCGGCACAGGATCCAAACAGAAAGGTATCAACCCCGACCGTCTAAATATTTATTTAAAGGATAAATAAAAACATGACTCGACCAGCTATAAAAATAGCTTTTGGGCTGCTAGTTATCGCCTGTGCTTTAAGTCTGCAGGCCTGCCATTCCGTTGAAATCAAGTTACCTGCCAAGGAGAAAAAAGTGACCGAAGCATTATTGGCTAATCCACGCCCCGTTTGTGTGGGTCGTTATATGTTTGACCTGCCTGAGCAGTTTTCCCAAGGCGGGTCTTCCGTCATTATCAATGACAAACGCATTGAGGCGCAGCCAATGCCGCTACCAGCGTTTGAACAGCGTATTCGCTTGCGAGAGCAGGAGATTGTTGCCACGAAGACAATTAACAAAATTGATACTCCTTACCTGAGAGGAGTGCACAAATTATTTCATGATGATAAAAGCATAGTTTTTGAAAGGAACGCCGACAATTTAGCCCCAGATATGTTTCGTGTATTAGAGGCACACCATTACCAAAATGGTGTGGCATTTAGAACTGAAATTGAATTTTATAATACCGATGCAGATCGGCACAAAGACGAACGCGAGCTTTTCCCCACCAACATCACTGCCAAGTTATCCGAATTACATAATTTGCTGGGCCGCCTGCGTGGAGTCAAAGAGGGCGACCCTATGCCTGAAGGCCCTGCGTTGTGTTTCAAGCATGGTTACTTGGTAGGGGATAGCAGAGCTGTGACGGGCTCCGCTCATGGGACAGAAGATGCAGGCACTGCCTTTAAATTAAATAACTTTCCTCGAGTAACCTTCATAATAAGCAGCAATAATTTTCTTCAAGAAGATGACTCGCTTTTGGAGCGCAGCCAGCAACATTGGATGCTAAAAACGTTGGGGCGCTTCGGCGGCATGTTCAAAACCCTAAGTAAAGGCAAGCGTACGATTCATGGTGTGGATGCCGAAGAGTGGTTGATGTTTAACGGTACCGACCGTGAGAACAAACAATATCAATACATGATGTACATCCATGAGAAATCAGGTTCCAGCAAGACTCCATTTCTAGAGGCTGAAATGTTTTATAGGCCTATCGGCAAGGGCACTGAACCGGATGAGCTGACTGATAAACAGCTGCGCGCCATCTGGTATCAATTGACTGACAGCATCCGCATTCGCCCAGGGGCGATTTAATTGTTCTTAGCAACTCGAAAAGTCAGTGCTGTATTGAAGGATAAATAAGCATGAGCAATCAGAAAGACCAAGTTTTTGTTGAAGCGCAGTTAGATGAGCAGGGCAGCTTGGTTTATGACGTACAGACTCGCCCCGATGCTGAAAACGCTGAAGTGTGCCTAGCCAAGGTGCCTGACCGGATAGTACCCGTGGTTTTCTTACCAGGGATTATGGGCAGTAACCTACGTGGGGTTGAAGATAATGAGGAAGTTACTATCTGGCGTGTGGATGGTTTGCATACATTGCTTCCTTGGGTCTTTAAAGATGCCAAAACACGCCGTGACCTGCTAAACCCTACCACTGTCCAGGTCGATCCGCGCGGTAAAATCAAAAGCAACAACAAAGAAAAGAAATACTTTGCCTCCCGTCGCGAACGCGGCTGGGGCGAGGTGGGCCGCTTTAATTACGGCAAGTTTTTGCATTGGTTTCAAGGTGAGCTGCTAGAAATTGGCCAAAAACCCAGCGCAGAAGGAAAAGGCCTGCGGCATCAGTGGCGAAAAGGCCACCAGGTTAAACAAAAAAATAATAACGAGAGCGTTAGAGAAGCGTCGGCTCTAAAAAGTGAAATTGCTTTAGCGCTGTGTGGTGATGAAGTTGCGCTGAGCTGCCGTTATCTGTTGCCACTGCATGTCGTCGGTTACAACTGGTTGGCCTCCAATGCAGACTCTGCCGCACGGGTTGCAAAAAAGATCGATAAAATCATCGACAGTTATTGTGCTAAAGGTCAGAAGTGTGAACAAGTCATCCTAGTGACCCATTCCATGGGCGGTTTGGTCGCACGGCATTACTCAGAAAACTTAGGCGGCAAAGACAAAATAATGGGCATCTTGCATGGTGTAATCCCCGCGCAAGGTGCCGCAACCAGCTATCAGCGCATGAAAATGGGCATGGGCCAGTCGGGTTTCGAAGGTTTCTTTGTTAATCACATCATCGGCAAAGATGCTGAAGAAATGACCGCGGTGATGTCTCAATCTCCGGGTGCTCTGCAATTGCTGCCGGGTACCGAATATGGAAGCGGTTGGCTGCAAATCAAAGAACAGGGCGCCACCCACTGCCTGCCTGTCAGCGATCCCTATACGGAAATCTATACCACGAAAAATTGGTGGGGATTGTGTGATCCTGAATTGATGAACCCAGATAGAAAAAGCTCAGTGCAAGATGACTGGAAAAGCTATGTTAAATCTATAAAAGATTTAGTAGAGCCATTCATCGAAGATCTTGCCGGTAAATACCACCCCAATACCCACGCCTTTTATGGCACTGGGCAGCCGAGCTACGAACAGGTGACTTGGAAATTACAAAGCAAGGAGGAGCTCAAGCGTTCCGCTTGCAGTAGCGCTGAGAGTCGTTCGTCTTCCGTCTTGGTCGCGTCTTTGGCCAAGCCCACTCGAGCTAACCAATACTCCACACGGAATAAAAAATCCACAAGGCAGGTGGTGTGGCCTACAAAAGAAGGTTCAACCGCTGAACAAGAAGACCTGCAAACCTACAAGCTGCTACCTGGAACGGAATCAGGTGATGGCACCGTTGCCGAACGTTCAGCCAAATTGCGCGACGATCAATGTCAATCCCAGCTGCCCGTCGACATGCTTGAACACGAGCCCGCCTATGATGATAAGCGTAGCCGAGAGTACAGCATGGCCGCGATTGTAAAAATCATCCAAGCAGTGAATCAGACCGGGCTTAAATATGACTAATTCAACTATAAATACCGCCGTCAGGCTGTTGG
>Ga0172382_10010680_pt1 | contig 12270 bp, 9 predicted proteins | sample Leawel138RmetaG_FD_122245 | JGI IMG/M metagenome (GOLD analysis project Ga0172382, IMG submission 122245) | Leachate microbial communities from a municipal landfill in Southern Ontario, Canada - Leachate well 138R metaG | ecosystem: Engineered > Solid waste > Landfill > Unclassified | place...
CATCTATCCGTTCGACGCCGCTTTCCTCAGCCGCGTTGCGACGCGGATCATCAACGAGGTGCAGGGCATCAACCGCGTGGTGTACGACTACACGTCGAAGCCGCCTGGTACGATCGAGTGGGAATGATTCAGGGCCCACCCAGGGTATCCTGCAGTATCCCGCAATTTCCGCTTAACATATTGAAATAAAAAGAGAAACGTCGACTGACGTTCGATGTCTATCGGCCCGCAAAGATCGGTGCCGACGGACTGCCTGACGGTGCACGATACCGTTGCCAAGTCCGACTCGCGCCGCTACCGTCACCATCCAGATGGCCGCTGACGGTATTTTTTGTAACATAACTAATTGAAATATAGGCAATTATCGCCGGATAGGCGGCCCAAAAATGGCTGACGGTATTGTGGGTCAAGAGGGTGCGGAGATGCTGACGGACGTGGCGCTTAAGAACTTGAAACCAAAGGAGAAACCGTACAAGGTCACCGACCGTGACGGTATGTATGTGCTGGTGAGCACGAAGGGAACGGTGTCGTTCCGCCTAGACTACCGTCTGAACGGGCGGCGCGAGACCGTCGTGCTGGGGAGGTACGACAAAGCCGGCATCTCGCTGGCGCGGGCGCGAGAACTGTGCATCGACGCCAAGCGCATGATCCGGGAGGGGCGCTCGCCCGCCTTTGAAAAGCAGCGCGCCAAGCGGCGGCTCCTCGAGGCGAGGAGCTTTGGCGAGTTCGGTGAGAAATGGCTGACCATGGCGCCGATGGCCGACAGCACGCGGTCCATGCGCCGGGCGATCTTCGAGCGTGAGCTTCTGCCGGCGTGGCGCAAGCGGCTTCTCACGGAGATCACTCCGGATGACCTGCGGGCACATTGCGGCGCCATCGTCGACCGCGGCGCGCCGGCGACGGCGCTCCACGTCCGCGACATCGTCAAGCAGATCTACGGGTTCGCCATCCTCCACGGCGAGAAGGTCACCAATCCGGCCGATGAGGTCGGCCCCTCGGCGATCGCCCATTTCACGCCGCGGGACCGCTCGCTGTCGCCGACCGAAATCAGGATCATGCTCAAGCAACTCGAGAATGTCGCAACGCTGCCGACGATCCGTCTGGGTCTGAAGCTGATCCTGCTGACGATGGTGAGGAAGAGCGAGCTGCAGGACGCGGTGTGGGACGAGATCGATTTCGAGAATGCCGTCTGGACGATCCCGAAGGAGCGGATGAAGCGCTCCAAGGCGCACAGCGTCTATCTTTCGCGCCAGGCGCTCGACATCTTCATCGCCCTCAAGACCTGTGCCGGCAACTCACGGTACGTCCTGCCATCGCGCTACGATGCCGATGCGCCAATGTCGCGGGCCACCTTCAATCGTGTCACCTATCTCGTCGTGGAGCAGGCGAAGAAGGAAGGGCTGCCGCTCGAGCCGTTCACCGTCCATGATCTGCGCCGGACCGGATCGACGCTGCTCAACGAGCTCGGCTTCAACAGCGACTGGATCGAAAAGTGCCTGGCGCATGAGGAGGGCCGTTCCTCGCGCGGCGTCTACAACAAGGCCGAGTACGAGGTGCAGCGCCGGCACATGCTGCAAGAATGGTCGAACATCGTTGACGCCTGGGTGGCGGGCGAGAAATACGCTCCGGTCCTCATCCCGCCTTCGATGCCGCTCCTCGCGCCTGATCCCGCTCTCTGACCGGGCGGGCACGGCGCTGACGGACGTCGGGATACTGGGCGCGTCGCACCGGTGAAGCTCGCCGTGCGGCCAGCCAAGCCTCGACTTCGGCCAGGTCCCAGACCACGCATCTGGGCGATAGGGCAAAGCGGCGTGGGAACTCGCCGCGTTGCTCCATCTCGTAGATCGTGCTGTCGGCAAGGGGCACCATTTCGCGCAGCTGATGCCGGCGGATGGTCCGCTTGATCGGGGTGCCATTCCGATTAGCCATCATCATCTCCTCGGCTTTTCTTTCCGAGGAAATGAGCGCGATAGACTCTGAATGGGAAGGGCAAAAAGTCGGAAGTCGGATAGTCGGATACCGTGGCGCACAAATAGAAAGGGTCAGTTTGTTCATTCGTGCAGTGAGCGTGCAGCCGATACGCACTTTATGTGGATGCGATCGAACTACCTTCAGGAATTTCCAGTCCTGCGAGGCGGTAGCCGACCTGCAATTCGGTAATGAGATGAACCGGCTGCGAGGGATCACTCTCAAGCTTTTGCCGAAGCTGGGCCATGTAAATGCGGATGTAGTGCGAACGCTCGGCATAGCCCGGCCCCCACACATCCATGAGCAGTTGCCGGTGGGTGAGAACTTTGCCATGTCCGCGGATCAGCGCAGTCAGCAGGCGAAATTCATTCGGTGTCAGATGCACGGGCTCGTCCGCCCGCGTGACCTCATGAGTCGCGAGGTTGACCGTCACCTGTCCGAACTTCACCACCGGGGAGGCCGTGGCGCCCTGTGAGACCGTACTTGCGCGGCGCAGTTGCGCGCGCACGCGCGCAAGCAGTTCGGGAACACCGAACGGCTTTGTCAGGTAGTCGTCAGCCCCAGCGTCCAGCGCGTCGACCTTCTCCGTTTCCTGCTCTCGGGCCGAGAGCACGAGAATGGGAGCCGATACCCAATTCCGAACCTCGCGAATGAGGGCCTTGCCGTCCTCGTCCGGCAAGCCAAGGTCGACGATCATCAGATCTGGTTTCCGGCTGCCGGCATTGATACGCGCGTCCTCGGCTGTGGATGTCTCGAAGACGCTCATGCCCTCCTTTTCCAGCGCCATGCGGACGAAGCGGCGAATGTCAGCTTCATCTTCAACGATCAGGATGCGTGGCTTGATCATTCAACGTCTCACTTTCAATCTCGGGAGGTGTACCGAGGGGCAATCGGATCTCAAAGGCTGCGCCATGCGGCTTGCGTGCTTCCGCCCTAATGCTTCCCCCGTGCGCAACCACGATACTGCGACACAGAGCCAAGCCGAGACCAACTCCGGCGACTGCAGACTCTTTCTGACCCCGCGTGAAGGGCTCAAAGAGTGCTTCGGGGTTCGGCGTCGGTAGCCCTGGGCCATTGTCCTCTATGACCAGATACATCGACTCTCCCGAAGCCCCGCCACGAATATTGATCGTGCTTGTCGAAGGTGTGTATTTCGCGGCGTTGTCGAACAGATTGATCAGGACGCGTTCGATCAGGGTCGCATCAACCTCCACGAGAGGCAGGTCGGGCGGCAAGTTGGTTCGGACCGTTCTTGGCTTCAGAACCGAGGCCGATTGGGCAAGTGCGCTGCCGACGATTTCGCTCAGTGAATGCCATTCCTTGTTGAGGCGCACGCCTTCGCTCTGCATCCGTGCGAGGTCGAGCAGATTGCCGACGAGCCGCTTCAGCTCATCGGCTTGCAGCCTGATAGACCGAGCAAGCTCGCTTCGATCGTTGTCGGAAAGGCCGTGCGTCCGCTCAAGGGTCTCGGCCAGTCCCCGTATCGCCGTGAGGGGGGTTTTGAGATCGTGAGACACCGCCGACAGGAGGGCGTTCCGCAGCTTCTCGCCTTCCATACGCACCAGCGTATCCTGCGCAACGTCTACGAAATGGATGCGCTCGAGCGCCAAGCCGATGGTCGAGCAGCAGGCGTCCAGCAGGCGCCGGTCGTCGGGGTCGTTCGACATTGGGCCGTCGCTCGGCAGGATGGCGAGCACGCCTCGCGTGGCCATTGACGCCTTCAAGGGCAGGTATAGGGCGTCGGCAGCGCTCAGCGTCTGCGTCCCAAGGCCCGCCTCCTGGGCGTGGTCGAAAGCCCACTGAGCGACCGAAAGGTCGACAAAGCCCGCATCCTGCATGGGGACGAGCTGTCCCTTCTCATTCGGTATGAGGAGAATGACCCGGGCGCCGATCAGGGGCGTAATTGCGTCCCGGCATATTGAGAAAACCTGCTCGATCTTTATGGCGCTAGATAAGTCACGGGCGATGCGAGCCAGGGCGGATGCCCTGCGCTCGCCAGCACGAGCGACCCTGGCTTCGGAGCGCATGCGAGCTGCAAGTTGGCTGATGATCATTGCCGCACCGAGCATCAACGCAAAGGTGAAGAGATATTGCGTATCCGCGATGGTAAAGGACAATGTGGGCTTGATGAAGAAGAAGTCGAAACACGCGACCGATAGCAGGGCTGCCCAGGCGCCAGCGACACGACCGAGATGCATCGAGACAAAGACCACCGTCATCAGGAACAGCATGACGACGTTGGCTGGATCAAAGACGCGGAGTAGCCAGGCGGCGACTGCGGTCGTCGCACCACAGGCAAGTGTGGCAATCGTGAGTGCCCACGCGAATCCTTTAGGTTCGTCCGTGACCTTGGATTTTACCGGCGGGCGCACCTCATCCACGCTGAGCAAGATCAGACCCATTTCAGGGCCGGCGCACGCGAGTCTCTCCTGAAGGCGTGATCGGAAAGGTATGAATCGCCAGCCGAGCGGATTGCCAACGATAAGCTTGGTGACATTGCGCTTGCGCGCATAGTCCAGAAGGGTCTCCGCGATATCCTGTCCGGGGATGTTCGCGAACTCGGCCCCTGCCGCCTGAGCGGCGGAAGCGATGTTTAGCAATATTTCCCGCGATCTGGTGTCATCACCCCGGTAAGGTTGATCGACGTGGACCACGATCCACTTGGCCTGCAGCCGCTGAGCGAGCCTTGCACCTTCGCGAACCAACCGTTCCTGCGATCGGTCAGCGCTCACGCAGACCATGAGCATTTCCTGGGTGGGCCAGACCGTCTTGATGGCGTGCGAGACGCGATAGGTTCGCACATCCGCGTTAACGCGGTCGGCAACTCGCCGAAGGGCCAGTTCGCGCAACGCGATCAGATTGCCGCGGCGGAAGAAATTCTGGCGAGCGCGCTCGATCGAGACCGGCAGATAGACCTTGCCAGCACTCAGCCGCGCCAGCAGATCGTCGGGCGGCAAGTCGACGAGAACCACATCGGTTGCGGCGTCAAAGATGCGGTCGGGAACGGTCTCGCGCACCCGGATTCCAATGATGCCGCCAACAATATCGTTGAGGCTTTCGAGGTGCTGGACGTTCAGCGCCGTGAAGACGTCGATTCCGGCGTCGAGCAGCTCCTCGACATCCTGCCAGCGCTTGGCGTGCCGGCTGCCGGCTGCGTTTGTGTGCGCCAGCTCGTCGACGACCAGGAGTTTGTACCCCGACGCCAGTGCGCCATCGAGGTCGAATTCGGTGGTCGGCCTTCCGTTGCCGCTTAGTGTCTTGCGCGGCAGAACAGGAAGGCCCTCCAGCATTTCTTCGGTGTCTTTGCGGCCGTGGGTTTCGACGATTCCGATCCCGACGGCGACCCCGTCATTGTGGAGTTGCCGCGCGGCCTGAAGCATGGCGAAGGTCTTTCCCACCCCGGCGCAGGCGCCGAAGAATATCTTCAGCTGCCCGCGTTGGGAGCGATGGGTTTCATCCTTCACGACCTTAAGCAGGTCGTCGGGATCGGGTCGCTCATTTGTCATCGCCTACTGTAAACCCATGAGCCTGAACGCTGCCCTTGAGAGGCCTTTCTAGAAGAAGGGGGTCAGCAGGACGTCGATCAGCTTTATACCGACAAACGGCGCTATGATCCCGCCCAATCCGTAGATTAGCAGGTTCCGGCTGAGCAGCCGTGCCGCCGGCTCGGCCCGATATTGGACGCCCCGGAGGGCAAGAGGGATCAGCACCACGATGATCAGAGCATTGAAGATCACCGCGGACAGGATCGCCGATGCCGGGCTGTGGAGGCCCATGATGTTGAGGGCAGCGAGCGGAGGATAGGTCGCCACGAAGGCGGCAGGGATGATCGCGAAGTACTTCGCAAGATCGTTGGCGACGCTGAACGTGGTCAGCGCGCCGCGGGTCATGATCATCTGCTTTCCTACCTCGACGACGCGCAGGAGCTTGGTGGGATTGCTGTCGAGGTCGACCATGTTGCCGGCTTCCTTGGCGGCCTGCGTGCCGCTGTTCATCGCCAGAGCGACATCGGCCTGGGCCAGGGCAGGGGCGTCGTTGGTGCCGTCGCCGGTCATGGCGACGAGTCGGCCCTCTGCCTGATAGTCCCGGATGAGGCGCAGCTTGTCTTCCGGCGTTGCCTCCGCGAGATAGTCGTCGACACCCGCCTCGGCCGCGATCGCCGCGGCGGTGAGCTTGTTGTCGCCAGTGATCATCACGGTCTTGATCCCCATGCCGCGCAATTCTGCGAAGCGCTCCTTGATTCCGCCCTTGACGATGTCTTTCAGCTCGACGACGCCGAGGACTTTCGCGCCGTCACTGACGACCAGCGGCGTGCTGCCGCGCCGGGAGACGTCGTCGACAATCTTGACGACTTCCTGCGGGAATACCCCTCCCATCGTTTCGATGTGGGCGCGGATCGCGCTTGCTGCGCCCTTTCGGATCTGTCGCCCATCGATGTTGATGCCGCTCATGCGCGTATGCGCGCTGAAGGGGATCGCTTCAGCCCCGTGCAGCTCGCGGCCTCGAATGTTGAAAAGATTCTTTGCCAGCACGACGATCGAGCGGCCTTCCGGCGTCTCGTCGGCGAGCGAAGCGAGCTGGGCCGCGTCGGCAAGCGCGCGCTCCTCGACGCGGGGGGCCGGATGGAACTTGGTGGCCTCGCGATTGCCGAGGGTGATCGTGCCCGTCTTGTCGAGCAACAGCACGTCGACGTCGCCGGCCGCCTCGATGGCGCGCCCCGAAGTCGCCAGCACATTGGCCTTTATCATGCGGCTCATGCCGGCGATGCCGATGGCCGAAAGCAATGCGCCGATGGTCGTCGGAATCAGGCAGACAAGGAGTGCGATGAGGACCGTGATTGTCACGACCGAACCTCCGCCGGCGACGAGCGTGCTGAATCTCGAGAACGGCAGAAGGGTCACACACACCAGAAGGAAGATCAGCGTGAGCGCCACGAGCAGGATCGTCAGCGCGATTTCGTTCGGTGTCTTGCGGCGCTTGGCGCCCTCGACCATGGCGATCATGCGGTCGAGGAACGCTTCGCCCGGCTTTGCCGTCACACGCATGATGATCCAGTCCGACAAGACGCGCGTGCCGCCGGTTACAGAGCAGAAGTCACCGCCGGATTCGCGGATCACCGGGGCGGATTCGCCGGTGATGGCGGATTCGTCGACGGTAGCCGCGCCTTCAACCACTTCGCCATCGGCGGGAATGATTTCGCCTGCCTCAACGAGGAGGTACATACCGACACTCAATTCGTCGCTTGGCTGCGGCCAGGATTCGGCTTCACGCCTGGGTTCCTTGAGCACGCGGGCTACGACCCGCTGGCGGGTCGCGCGCAGGGCGTCAGCCTGGGCCTTGCCGCGACCTTCAGCCAACGCCTCAGCCGCGTTGGCGAAGAGGACTGTAAACCACAGCCAGGCCGCCACGGCGAAAATGAAGAGGGCCGGAGCCTCGCCCTTGCCCGTCAGCGCCTGGATCCAGAGCAACGTGGTCACGATGCTTCCCAGGTAGACGACGAACATCACCGGGTTTTTCGCCTGGATCCGTGGCGAGAGCTTGGCGAAGGATTCGCCGATGACCGATGTCCACGAAATTGGCTTGACAATGCCGGTGATGCTCGCGCTTTGCGACGTCGTTACATTCAGATGTGACATGATCGTACCGCTTTCTTATTGCGCCGCGCGCCGGCTGTGGGCGACGGCATCAAGCGCAAGATTCAATTCCAGGACATTGACCCTCGGATCACCGAGAAGGCCGAATTGGCGACCAGTCGTATGTTGATCGACGAGGGACAAGACGTCCTCCGTCGACAGGCCGCGCGCCTTGGCCACACGCGGCGCCTGCAGCCTGGCGTTGGCGACTGAAATGTCCGGATCAAGCCCAGAGCCCGACGCAGTGACGGCATCGACCGGCACGACGGCGTCGGCCGCCAGACCGTTTTCTTCCCGATAGGCTTTGGCGCGCTCCGCCACAGCATCGAGCAGCTTCTCGCTGATCGCGCCCTGGTTGCTGGCGGCGCTCAGCGCGGCGTTATAGGGCTGGTCGACGGTCTTTGACGGATCGTTAGGATCCGTTCCCGACGTGACGCTAGGGCGGCTATGGAAATATTCGGGTTTGGTGAAATACTGCCCGATCAGGCGCGAACCGACAGCCCTTCCGTCCTTGATGATCAGACTTCCTTGTGCCTGATTGGGAAAGAGGAGGTTGGCGACACCTGTCGTCGCCAAGGGGTAGGCAAGGCCGGTTACCAGCATGAAAAGGACCGCTGAGACCAGAACTGGCCGCGTGATGCCCTTGAACGCAGGCTGCGATGCCGGGACGGGCGCGTGCATGATCGTTTGTTCGTTGCGCATGAGAGTCACTTCCTCAGAATGTCGTGCCGGCAAGCATCAACAGATGTTCGACGATCGGGCCGAGTGCGAGCGCAGGCAGGAACGTCAGGCCGCCGACGACCAGAACCACGAACACCAGCAATCCGGTGAACAGAGGAGTCGCCGTCGACAGCGTTCCGGGTCCTTCAGGAACGGCTTTCTTGGCCGCCATCACGCCAGCGACGGCGAGCATCGGCAGGAGAGTGAAGTACCGGCCGATCAACATGGCGAGGCCGATCGTGGTGTTGAAGAACGGCGTGTTGGCGTTGAGGCCGGCAAACGCCGAGCCGTTGTTGGCCGTGCCCGACGTATAGGCGTAGAGCACTTCGCTGAATCCGTGCGGACCCATGTTCGCAAGGCTGTTTAGAGTCGCTGGCATCAGACAAGCGAGCGCGGTGAAACCCAAGATACTGAAGGGGTGCGCCAGCACGGCGATCATCACGTATTTCATCTCGCGCGCCTCGACCTTCTTGCCAAGAAACTCCGGTGTGCGCCCGATCATCATGCCGACGAGGAAGACCGTCAGGATTGCGTAGGTGACGATGTTAATGAAGCCGACACCCTTGCCACCGAATACGTTGTTCAACATCATTTCCGCGAGCGGAACGAGACCACCCAGCGGCGTGAGCGACGAGTGCATCGCATCGACCGAGCCCGTCGTTGCCGCTGTTGTCGTCGTCACGAACATGCTGGTCTGAGCGATGCCGAAACGAAGCTCCTTACCTTCCATGTTGCCACCGGCCTGAAAGGCAGTCTGGGTCTGATCGACGCCCATTGGGGAGAGCAGCGGATTGCCGTTATGCTCTGAGCCATAGACCAAGGTGAGGAAGCCAATGAACATAACCAGGAAAGCGGCGAAAAATGCCCAACCTTGGCGCCGGCGAAGGCTGATTGATCCAAAGGTGTAGGTAAGCGCCGACGAGATCAGAAGCATACTGAGGATATGCAGCGTGTTGGTGAGCGGCGTCGGATTCTCGAAGGGATGAGCAGCATTCATGCCGAAGAAGCCGCCGCCATTGGTTCCGATATGCTTGATGGATTCGAGGCTGGCCACGGGCCCCATGATGAGCTGCTGCTTGGCGCCTTCGAGCGTTGTCACGACGGCATCGGCGCTCAGCGTCTGCGGCACGCCTTGCCAGACATGGACAAGCGCCAAGATGAAGCAGACCGGCAGGAGAAGTCGATAAATAGCGCGGGTGAAGTCGACCCAGAAATTGCCGATGTCCGCCGCGTTCTTGCGACTTAGGCCCCTCATAAATCCTCCAACCGCGCCTAGCCCCGTAGCGGCACTCACCATCATCAAGAAGGTTATGACAGCCATCTGGGAGAAGTTGGAAAGGCTTGTTTCACCCGAGTAGGACTGCCAGTTTGTATTCGTGATGAACGAGGCGGCTGTATTGAATGCCAGATCGGGAGTTTGTGATGCCCGCTGTAACGGATCGCCCGGCAGATATTGCTGTAGACGTAGGACAATATAGCCGACCAGCATCATGGCGGCGTTGCTAAGCAACAAGACCATACCGTAGCGCTTCCACGACATCGCCTCCGAAGGATCGACGCCAAGAATGCGATAGGTGCTGCGCTCAATGAAGCTGTGCGTGGGGCTGGTAAATATATGTGTCATATATTTCCCGAGCACCACGACCAGCCCGGTCATGATCGCAAGGATGAGAACGAATTGAGTGATGTCTTGTGTCATGTGAGCGTCCTCAAATTCGGTCCAGGGCCACAATGAACCCTGCTGTGATCACGAAGAAGACGAGCGTCACCGCCACGAATACGAGGTCGTCCATAATTGCTACCGAGTGTTTGTTGTCGCGATTTTTTGCCCTCAGAAGCGCTCTGGCTTCACGAGGGCATAGAACAGGTAGACCGTGAGGCCGGCGGCGCAGAGGCCAGCGAGCCAGATCATTGCGGCGGCGGGCACGGCTGGCCTCCGTTGGATATCGCGAAAATTGGACACTGCATAACGTCAAGCGACGCGCGCGAGCCGTCCGCAGTCGGCTTCGATAGCGGTCTGGATTCAAATGATTGGTGATTGTCGAGCATGCGTAGTGGCTCCATTTCAGCTCGGAATGCTGAGATGGATGTAGTCCGTCGCATGTCAGAGTGGTGCTGAGTTTTTACACCAGCGCGTAAGGACGGTATAAAGAGCTCAGAAAAGGCGAGAGAGGGCCCCGTTGCGCCAAGGAGTCGATCAGCGCCTTACGGCATTTTTACACTAGCAGATAAATCCCTACACCGAATTTATATGCGATCGCCTAAGTGCCGTTCTTTCGTTGGAGGTCTAGGCGGTTGATAATCAATTGATATGGGGAGTGATATCAGAATGAACTCCGACTATGGCGTGGTGATCTCATCCTAAGTCGCCGACGAACTGATCGTGTCCATGCCGAAATGCAACGTCGAGATTCGGCATCTTCGCTTTGTCGTGACGGCCGCCGAGGAAGGGAGCTTCAGAAGAGCTTCTATCAAGCTCGGCGTCCGGGAATCGACGATCAGCCGACAAATCAGGGATTTGGAAGACGCACTCGGTTCCAGCCTCTTCATCCGGCGGCGCTCCGGCGTTTTTCTTACACAGGCGGGAGAGAATTTCGTCGGGCGGGCGCAATGTGCGCTGACGCAGATCGAGTATGCAGTCAGAGATATTGGCGTGATTGGGCGCGGGGGCAGCGGCGTCATCCGCATCGGTCTATTGTCCTCCTTGGCGACCGGCTTCGTGGCGGAGCTGATTGCCCGATTCGGCGAACACCACAGCGAGGTTCAGCTCGAGTTCGTCGAGGGCGACCACATCAGGCTCATCCCGGCTATTCGTCGGCATGAGCTTGATATTGCATTCGTGACTGAGCCCTTGAAAATCGAGGGCTTCAATTCCGTTCGCTTCTGGACGGAACAGGTATACGTTGTTCTAGCGCAACGCGACCCGCTCGCACTTCAATCGGAGATCTCTTTCGATGACATACGCCATAGACGCTTCATAGTGACCGAAGTTGCGCCGGGGAGGGATATAGAAAGCTTCCTTTTTCGTAATCTCTCCGCACCTGGCCACCGTCCCGACATCCTGCGTGACAGTGTGTCTCGTCAAACCTTGATGCAGCTCGTCGCTTGTGGTCGCGGCATTACCTTGGCGAGCGACTCCGTTGTAGAGGCGCGCTTTGCCGGCGTTGAGTACCGTCCACTGGCTGGATGTTTCCTTCCGTTCTGCGGAATATGGTCGGACGAGAATGATAATCCCGCTTTCCGGCGTTTCTTGAGCGTGGCCAACACCTTGTCCAAGGCGCGCGAGGGCGTCGCGGCGCTCACCAAGCGACCAGGATCACTTAAGAGCCCTTCGGGACAGCTCCTCGACGAGCTTTGGCAAAGCCGCGGTCTGTCGCCATGAACCGCTCGATCATCGGAGGAATGAGTTTCACGGGATCTGAGACGGGCTTGCCGGTCTCTTCCGCAAGCACTTCCGCATAGGCGCGCAGTTCGCGGTGGACCGCAGCCGGCAGTTCCACCACTATCTTGACCGGCTTGTCGTCCTCCAGCGCGCCGAGTTTCAGCTTTGCCATGCTTATGCTCCATACGGTTCGAGAACGAGGTCGCGCGTCACGATCACGCGGACCGGGAAGCCGGGGCGGATGGTGAGCGTCGGCGCCACGTTGAGTTGCCGGCGGATGATTTCCTGACCGGCATCGTTGATCGTGTCTTGGCCGCCGTTGCGGATGGCGCGCAGCAGGCGGTCGTCGTCGTCGATCGCAAGCTCGGCGCCGACGCTCAGCAGCGTGGAGAGACCGGCAGCCTTGGCGAGATCCCACCAGTGATAATCAACGCCATCCTCGAGGCCCGCATAGCCCGCCGCGTCCGCGCCGGGCTGGCGCTCCAGGACGATCGAGCGACCGTTAGGAAAGATCAGCCGATTCCACACCAGCAGCACGCGGCGCTGGCCGAACTGCACGGCGTTGTC
>Ga0172382_10010683_pt1 | contig 12268 bp, 13 predicted proteins | sample Leawel138RmetaG_FD_122245 | JGI IMG/M metagenome (GOLD analysis project Ga0172382, IMG submission 122245) | Leachate microbial communities from a municipal landfill in Southern Ontario, Canada - Leachate well 138R metaG | ecosystem: Engineered > Solid waste > Landfill > Unclassified | place...
CGCCTTTGCTTTCGACTTTTTCGGTGGTTCAGTCTTGCGCTTTTCAGCGACCGCAACGAGATGCGCGTATTCTCGCACTGCCTCCGAAGCTTTATCACGCAGGTGAACATCGATATGCTGCGCCTCAGTACTTACCCGGAGCGCCATCTGATTAATACCGGATAAATACAGGTTGTTCACATTTTTTACTCGGCTCAGTGCAACGTACCCCATTCCTTCAACGAATGCTTTGCGAAGGTCGATACGCGCCGCGTCTAAGGTCATTCCCTGTGACTTATGAACCGTAATTGCCCACGCCAAACGAAGCGGTAGCTGGGTGATACTCGCCCGCTTCTTATCTCCGTCACGAAGCTCCCACGTATCGGGTGACATCAATACTTCTTTTCCATTCTGAAACTCAATAATCGGGTATTCCGTGCCTGGCTCGAACCCAACCACCACACCAATACTTCCGTTCACATACTTGCGCTCGGGGCTATTCTTCACTGCCATAACAAGCGCACCCTGCTTAAGTTTTAGCAGTTTTGGTGCCAATACTGAACGTTGCAACGTTTCAACATAATTATCTGAGCCCGTGCTCGACTGTTCGTACGTAATCTCATCAGCGTCAAGCTCGGCCAGTTTTGCCTCGTTCATCGCATCAACATCAATGTTCACGGTGTGAAGTTCAGTCAGCTGTTCAAGATCATCCGGGAAGACTTCTGTTCGCGACAAAAGCGTCTCTGCGTGATGGCGACGAACGTCACCTGCGCGAATAGCGTTAAGAATATCAACAAGGGTTTCGTCATCCTGACGGTGCTGCTCCTCGAGGTAGCAAATAACCGGATCAAGCTCGAGCCAAACATCCGCGTTCACTACAAAGCTTCCGGCTCGCGAATCCCCCCTATTAATCGGTGGGAGTTGGAAGAAATCACCCGACATAATCACCTGAATGCCACCAAACGGTACATCTGGCTCTTTGCGGACCAATCGGCACACTTCGTCAATCATATCGAGCCGATAGTCATGAAGCATACTAATCTCATCAATAATAAGCACGTCGGTCTTTTCGATAATCTCCCGGCGTCCTTTCGCTATATGGTCGGCAAAACCCTGTGGAAGGTAATCTTGAATGCCAATTCCCGACCATGCATGGATTGTGGTACCCCCAAGGTGCGTCGCAGCAAGCCCTGTCGTAGCCGTCACTGAAACATGCTTGCCTTCGTGCTTAGCAAGCTTAATAAACTGGTTCAGCACGTAGGTTTTCCCTGCGCCAGCTGGACCAGTCAGTAGTACACTCTCCCCCGAGAGCATTATTTCTAATGCGAGCGCCTGATTCATCTCCTCTTAGTATATAGGAAAAGTATAAAATAATTCTTAAATAGAGGTAAGGTTACCCGCGTGGCGGTTCACCCTCTGGATCATCAAGCAGCTTCTTGCTCTTAATTTCGTAGCGACGACCGGTAATTTCACTCGTAATGTAGTCCTCGTTAATAAGGTTCACAAACATATCAAGGTCATTGCCATCCATGATAATAATCTTACCCTCATCATCGGTCATAAGCTCGAGCTGCATCGTATCGGCATATTCAATTGCCTGCTCCTGCGTAATGGAGCCGACTTCAAGTTTTTGCAACTTGTTAATAACCTTTTTCTTTTCCATCACCAACGACTGTAAATCAGCGCCTTCAGGGAAACTGAGTCGATATTGTTTCTCTATTTCTGCGACCTTCTGGTCGGCAAGCAATTGCTTTTTAAACTCGTAGTTAAAGAGCCGCTCAAACTTCGATTGATTAAAAATGAAAATATCTTTATCGATAATAAGCACTTGGTTATCAGCCGGCACCTTCCAACCGAATTCAGGCTGGAACGGCTTGAATGTGCCCTCAGAAAACTCCCACGAGGTCGCCCCTTGAAGTGCACTACTGCTACTCACCTGTTTAATAACGTAGAATACGCCCGTTCCATCACGGCGACTAAATCGAGCAACGATACCCTTAATACGCTTAAACTCGTGCTCTTGCTCGCTAAACTCAACGATATCGTGACGTTCGTGTTCGATAAGGTGAATAAGCGTGTCAGCACGACCCACCTTCGGCAAGTCAGTACGAAGTAAAACGTTCTCTTCTTTTTCAACCAGTTCGTAATCACGCACCGACAAGCCCGTTCCCGCGCCAAGGTTTACATCGTTAATTGCATCATACAAAAAGAGTGATTTAATCTGTGCGTCAAGATCATCGGCAATCGTAGTCGAATACGGTGTGTAGTTTTTGTTAAAAAGAAAGAATTCAACACGAAGTTCATTCTTTACCGCATCGGTTTGGTTTGCCCATTGAAAAATATCAACACCTGCTTCGCTCTCACCCCGCTTAAGTTCAGCGTGTAAATCCTCGGCTTTCTCAACAGCTTCGGACGGCGCATTCATTGCACCCGTCGCAACGGTTACTTCTTCATCGGCATCAATAACATCAGTCATATCCGTCTTTTCAACGGCTTCTTCAATAATTCCTGGAGTCTTTTCGGCATCTTCCATATGTGTTTTCCTTTTACTAGCAACAGAATCTATTGTACTACGAAATGAGCGCAGCGCGCCCGCTTCTATCGCTAAAATAGAGTGAGCAGCTTACTGAGACTTAGAGAAACGATGTGTCCTCGTGTCGGACTCATCTTCCGATAGCTCGAGGGTACTGAAATAATCGGCCGTGTCCTTAATAAGCTCATCGCAATCAGCTTCGCTAATCATACGAAGGTCATCTTCAATTGATAAGAATGTCGCTTCATCAGGGCGCAGTAACATATGATCAAGGTAATACTCGAGATCCTCGTCACGACCATCATCAAACCCAACGAGGCGAAGCGTGCGATCAGCCATCAGCACCCGTGCCCGTGTCCACTCAAAGCGGTAGGTTGAACGCTCAGCCCGCCAATAGCTATTCGGCGTGCGCGGCTTCGAGAAGTACGTGTCGAAGAACTTCAAACTCCATGTCTTCGGAGTCTCGGCGGTTGCTTGGCGCACGCCTATGCGTGCCGAAACACGGTGACGAACTTCGTAGGGCAAGAACACATCGTTCTCTTCGTGCGTCTCTCCGACACGAAACTGAAGTTCGTCCACATGGTAATGGGTATTGTCATGAAGTCGCAGGTCGCGAAACTTCTCACGAGCCACGGCAGACCGCACCCCTACCGACGCCAAGCGGCGAAGTTGTTCAATAGTTGGTGGGGTATCGTGAATTAGACGCTCAGCCTCAAACGACATACAGGACTCCTTATTCGGATTAAGATTATTGGAACTGTAATACGTAGCCTACACCCTTTTCGCTAAAGGGTCAAACCCCTTTACAGGCGTACACCCTCGCGGGCCTTGTTTGCCCATTCGTCGGCAAGCTCGTTCCCCTCGTCACCTTCGTGTCCACGCACCCACGTCAGTGTTGCATTCGATTGCTGATGAAGCGGATAGACTTCTTGAACGATATCGAGATTCTTAATAGGACCACCGCTTTTCTTCCACCCCTTAGCTTCCCAACCGGGTGCCCATTTTGTAATAACATTAATCCAAAATTCACTATCGGTAAAAATCTCAGCATGTTCGCCGTTAGCATCTTTCAGTGCGGCAACAATTGCCTTGCCTTCCATGCGGATATTCGTTGTTTCGCCCTCTTCGCTGCCTAAAATATGCGGCACACCATTTTTAATAACTGCAAATCCACCAGGGCCAGGGTTCGGACTTGCGCTTCCATCGGTATAGTAAACAATCATATACCTAGTATACAGGAGGAGTTAACGCAAACGGCCGCTTGATAAAATTCCAATCATTCCGATAATACGACGGATATGTTCTTCTTTTGACACGCCCGCAAACTCGACAAGCTCTTTGAGTGACTTCTCCATCAAGAAGGCTTCGAATTCAGTATCAATTCCATCAATCTCCCGAAGAATCCGCTCGGTACTCAATTCCGTCACGCTAATTGGACGACGCTCAAGCGCAATACCATTACGCATAATCGTTGGGGTCCATTGGAATTGTTCAAGCGAGCGTACATATCCTACATCATGAATGACCATATCATCAATTGAGTACGACACCGAGGTTGAATAGTCCTGAATATCCCCGTCACAATCGATTTCGTATTCAGTTTCCTGCGTACAGCTAATATCAAACATTTCGAGGTCCTCCCGCGAAAATGGACCTGTCTTATCAATTGAATCCATAACCTCATACAGCGGATGGTTCACATCAACACCAGAGTCATCATCCTCCCCATTCGCTTCGCGAAGAATCTCGTCAATAACATTCGGTGGAAGCTCTTCGTCGATCATATCCTGCGACACGCTGCTGCGAAGGGTGTATTGCGGCGCCATAACAAAACTATCAGGTGCATATTCAAGTGGAGTTTTCTCGGCGTGAAATTCAATTGTTGTTTCGATTCGTATCGGCAGCGTCTCCGCCTCGTCGCCTTCTATTACTTCACCAAGTTGCTCGGTGAGTGACCGAGAAATACTAATCTCGGCGGTCTCATCACTCCGCCAACGGCCAGCCGATACCCCATTCGAGAAACGCTCGAGACGACGCGTCAAGTACACCGGCGTCAACCGCCGCTCGGGAATTTTTAATCGCTTCTCGATATCCATATTAGCAGTATAGCACCCTCGATACCACTAAACACAAGCGTGTTTACGACCTCTATTACAAGTCTTCGATAGCAACGCGGCGTTGCTCGGTAGTATCACGGTCACGAACCGACACGAGTCCATCGGTCTCAATAGTGTCGAAGTCAACCACTACGCAGTACGGCGTGCCGATTTCATCTTGACGACGATAGCGCTTACCGATGTTACCGTTATCATCCCACATGACCGCACCATACTTCTTCTTGAGCACTTCATAGACTTCGCGCGCCTTCGCAACCAGCTCTGGCTTATTGCGCACCAATGGAGAAACGGCAAATTTAATAGGCGCAAGGTGTTCAGGAAGCTTCATAACGATACGCTTCTCGCCGTTAACTTCATCTTCGGTATACGCGTTACTCAGTACAGCCATAAGCGCACGTTCGACACCAAACGAAGGCTCGATCACGTGCGGAACAAATTTTGTGTTCGTTCCCTTAATGGTGTATTCCATGCTCTTTCCGCTCTCTCGCTGGATGTTTCCAAGGTCGAAATCGGTACGATACGCAATGCCCATAAGTTCTTCTTTACCAATTGGGAAATCATATTCAATATCAATCGTTTTCTTGCTGTAGTGCGCACGGTCTGCCTCTGGTACATCAAGCTCGTGAATGTCTTCTGTCTTTAAGCCAAGCCGCTCAAGGAATGCGTGGGTTGATTGCAAAAGCTCATCAAACGAAGCCTCCCAGTGCTGTGGATCAACAAAGTATTCAATTTCCATTTGTTCAAACTCGCGTGAACGGAAAATAAAATCACGCGGACTAATTTCATTACGAAACGCCTTCCCCTGTTGGGCAAGCCCAAACGGAAGGTCGGGGTAAAAACTATCAACCACATTTTTGAAGTTCGTGAAAATACCCTGCGCTGTTTCAGGGCGAAGATAACTAATTGAAGCATCATCGCTCGCAGGACCAACGTGGGTCGTAAACATCATGTTAAAGGTGCGTGAAGCAGAAAGTGGGTTTCCATCGGGGCTTTTAATACCCTTCTCGGTAATTAACGCGTCCATTTCGGCCATCGTAAGACCCTCGGCCTCAACACCCTTATCTTTAAGAATGTGATCGGTGCGGAAACGGCGATGGTTCACCGTATCTTCACACAATGGGTCAACAAAGGTATCGACATGCCCACTCGCCTGCCATACTTTTTGGTTCATAAGAATTGCCGCATCGATACCGTACATATCGTCGCGTTCATCAACAAAGTGCTTCCACCAAAGCTGCATGATGCTTCGCTTCAGCGCAACACCAAGTGGACCGTAATCCCAGGTACCACGCAGCCCACCATATACATCAGATCCTGGATAAATAAACCCGCGGCGCTTCGCAAGGCTTACAATATCTTCCATATTTTTTTTCGTACTCATATGTCGGCTATTATAGCACACCGACCCCTTATACCGGAGCTTAGGCGATATCTACCGCACCGTGTTGTCGAATCAGCGTCAGGCAGTCCGGCAAAAGCGGCGCAATACCGCTAATCTGCACCAGCACCTGAAGCGGCCGCGTAGCAATCAAACGAAGCAGCTTAATATGGTCGCTGGTTATGTCTCCATTGGCGGCCGGTCGAAGCCCCTGTTCAGAAATATCATAACGATACTGCGCTCCCTCTTCAAAAACATTCCCCTCGGTGTCGCGTGCCGTATTGAGTTCGTGTCCTAAAAGGGCTACGTAGCGAATATAAAACCATACCTCTATAAGCGGCTGTGGGATCGTCAGCACGTCAAGCCCTGCAAGGGTCTCCGTTAATAAGTCGAACCACTCCGGCTCATCCACCATCTCGCTTGCTTTCGCTACTAACCGAATCGCCGTATAGCCAAACTGAAGCCGGTCATAGTCTTCAAGGATATGACGATAGAAACGATCGAGTTTTGCCGAGGTGAGAATCCCCAGCTCGCCGCGCCCCTCACCGAGCACTACGTCGCTGACGGCAAAAAGTTCAATGCCCCCTGCAAGTTTACTTTTCTCTTTTCGCACCCCTCGCGCCATAACCGCTCGACGCCCATCCGGGGTAAGCAGTTGTACAATACGATCCGCTTCGCCGTAATTCGTTCGGCGGAGCACTACTGCTTTTGTACGAGTCGTTTTCACGATACGCCCCCCTTTTCGAATTCATCGTCCGACAGAACACTCCGCACCGCCACTGCAAGGTCATCGGGATGCATCGTTACCTTATCGACAATACGCCGTACGCCATATTCACGAAGGTGATGCGCCTTAAATTGCTCGGCAATATTCGTACAAAGAATGATGGGAATAGTCCCGATATCACCATGCGAACGAAGTTCATTTAAAAACGAAAATGCCGTCGAGCCAGTCAACAACACATCGAGGATAATTACTTCAGGCCTGTATGTATCGAGCTTATCCATTGCGGAAAACCCATGTGGTGCAACCTCAACGGTATACCCCGCCTCACGAAGCACCTGCGCTTCAATCTCGGCAAGCCACGCATCATCCTCGATTAACAATACGGTACTCATAGCAAACTCATCTGTGACGACGCCTGTAGCTCTACGTAAAACGTCGCCCCGTCTTTATGTCGCACCGCACCAATCCGCCCATTCATCACTTCCGCAAATTGGCTCGCAATATAAAGCCCGAGCCCACTACTCTCTGGACGCGCATGCACCGATTGCGGTGAAGTACGTAGTTTCTTCTGGAGCGTTCGCCACATATCGCTCGAAAGCGCTGGGCCGTAATCGCGCACTCCAATTCTAATTAACCCCGCCCGTTTCAATGCATTAATTTGCAGACGCACCACCGAGTCGCCCCCACTATAGTGCAGTGCATTATCACCAAACCCAAGTAAAATACGGCGCAGCAGGTCACGATTCGCAACCAATAGAAGCGGGTGTTTTCGTGTCGTCACCTCAACGCGACGACCATATGCCTCAAAAAGCGGCGTCAGCTCTGAAGCGACATCGCGGCAAAGCTGTTCGGGGTTAATAGGCTCAAGCGTAAAAAGTGCTGGATCAAGCCGAGTTGAACGAGTCAAATCGCTCGTAAGGCGCAGGGCGCGTTCACTAGTGAGAATCGTCTGCTGGAGGAGGCGCTGACGTTCAGCTTCGGACAGGTTTGAGGACTCAAGCCGAAGCGCCAGCTGGCGCATCAAAGCAAGTGGCGCTTTTAGTTCATGTGCAGCCGCAACAAGCGGCGTCACCTCGTCCCTACTCTCCCCTGTATTCATGCCTTTAGTGTAGCACCGCGCGGGTACTCAAGGCAAAGACAAGCGCGATGATTATTTATTAAAGGTGATGGTCTTGATAAGTGCATCGAAATCGCCACGGAATGTCTCGGCATCAGAACGAATCGTTACCGTTTTGTCGCGAATCTTAAAGATAACCGCCATACCGCGAATATCCTTCGTGAAGTTACCTTCGAGGCGTGCACCTTCTTGTTCGTAAACCGTTACACCCGTCGATCGTAGTTCACCCTTTTGTACCGCATTCTTGTAGCCATCAAGAACCTTGTCGTAGTCTTTATTCTCGATCGTTACGTGCAGCGCATACTGCTGTGCGGCATCAATTGGCGGAACAACACCCGGGTTGAGGTACACTTCATACGTACCGCCTTTCGTTGCATCTTTCGCCTCGTAAACGCTCCAGGTCTTCGGGTAATCAAACGAAAGACGACCATAATCATCAGGGCCAGCAAATTGACGGTTTGGTTGCTTCTCTTTCTCGAGGAATGCAGCCGCGTCCTTATCGCTTTGGTCTTTCACGGCTTTGCTCACCGCATCGTCAACCTTAATATCAACGTTATTTTTCTGATCGTAATAATTCATTGCCGCCCAGACCGAAAGCCCTCCAAGGCCAAGTGTTGTAAAAATAAACACAAAAGAAAGAATCATCCACATACGCGCCTTTGGTGAATACGATTTTGGCGGAGGAGTTGACTGCGGCTGTGGCTGCGCGTATCCCCCCATTGGTGGCTGTGGCGCACCTGGAAGCGGATACGGCTGATCGTTAATAGGCGCCTGAACGTATTGCTGCGGTTGCCCATACGCACCCGGGGCTGCCTGCGGCTGATACGAAGCACCTGCTGGTTGTGCAGGTTGAGGTTGCGAGCCAGGCTGTTGCGGCTGGAACGGATATTCAGGGTTCATATGGGCTTTATTATACTTACGCTTACTTCGGGTGTAAAGGGGTGAATGTATATAAATAATACGCTTCAAAAGTCGCCGAGGGTACTACTGACTTTAAAGGGTTGCCGTAACAGACAACCGACACCGCTCGCTCCAACCGATTCGCTTCTCGTTGTATCGTGCGGGCAATTCGTTTCTCATCGCGCCCGACGCCAAAAATATATACCGCAGTTACCTCGTCGGGAAAAGGGCGTGTCCACGCATTCGCCCACCGAATCGTCACACGCGCATCACCAAGCGAAAGAAATCGCGAAATAAACACAAAAAGCGGATGAATCTCATACCCAATCGCCTGCGCACCCCGCCGACTTGCTTCGCGGAGCACAATGCCGTCACCACTGCCGATATCAAGCAGTATATCCCCCTCGTCTACCGGAAGAAGTTGGTCGAACATGCGACGAACATCCTTACGATGCGAAGGTACATACGGTGCCCCAAAAAAGGCACTCAGCCCAATCACTACGATGACCCCACCGACGATAAAGAGCCACAGCATCGTCGCTATGCGTCGCCGTCAAAGCGCTGCTTCACCACCTTGATATCGTTCTTGAGTTTCGTCAGATCTTTCTCGATTTCCTCAGCGAGCGTTTCAGCCTGCTTATACTTATCGACCGCCCCCTCTATATTGAATGAAGCGCCCTGAAACCAACTCACTAACTCAGAGAGGATAGCCATCTTTTCATGTACTGATGGCTGTTGGGCTGCTGTTTTTTTACTTTGCTCTGACATTCGTTACCTCCGCTTCTATATATGTCGTCTGTGTTTCAATTTCAATGGTCTTACCCGGGCTTGCCTCTCCGCGAACTAATGCGTACCCACGCTTCAAAACCGCTTCGGGGTTTAGTTGAGAAACCGCGAGCCGCAATACCCCGAGTTGCTCAAAAGCGTCATCGAGCCGCTCATGAATGCGCCGATACGCACTATCGAGCTGCTCACGCACCCGCTGTGATTGATGGTCGATTGCCTGCACCAACTGGTGTCCCACCGAGGTCGCCTGTTGCCGCGCCTGGCGAATTAATTCGTTCTTATCAGGGACGACAATCTTCGCGGCGTCGGTTGGCGTTGCTGCACGGACATCCGACACCATATCGGCAAGTGTATGATCAACTTCATGCCCCACGCCCACAAGGGTTGGAATACGGCTCGACGCAATTGCTCGTGCAAGCTGCTCATCATTAAAGGACATCAAGTCCTCAGCGCTACCCCCACCGCGAATAATCACCAACACCTCGGGAAGTGTCTCTTTATTATTGAAATACCGGAGTGCACCAATAATTTGATCAGCTGCTGGCTCGCCCTGCACCTGCGTATGGGCAACTTCTATTGAAAGCCCGCCCCACCGTTCATTAATAATTTTACAAAAATCTGCATAGGCTGCCGATTCACTACTCGTAATTACCCCGATATATGACGGAACGCGCGGAAGTGCCCGCTTACGTTCAGGGGCGAACAACCCCTCGGCTTCAAGCTTCGCTTTTAATAATTCAAAGCCCTTCTTTATCGAACCCTCGCCAATTGGCTTCACCGACCGCACCGTAAGGCTAAACTTCCCCCATTTCGGGTTCAGTTTCGGCGCCGCCGTTATCATGACTTTCATGCCATCTTCAATAGGAATACGAAGCTGGTAGGTGGTCATGAAACACTCCACCACCGCCTCGCCGTCTTTTAGCTTGAACGTCACCCATTTCCCTTGGCTGACGCGAAATTCCGCCACCTCACCAATAATCGTCACACTCGGATAAGCAAATTCGAGTGTTTGGTTAACAAGGGCGACAAAATCGCTAACGGTCAGCTGGACGTTTTCCATACTTCACAATCGTTAGTTGATAGAAAATATATCCGAACAGAATGGTACCTGCAAGCAAGACAACACGCGCCAATAAAGTTCCTGCAATCGCAACATCCGGTGTCACACCACTCGCTGCCAAGAACGCCACCATCACCGTTTCATACACACCCGTACCACCCGGCGTCACCGAAAGTGCCCCGGCAATTGAAGCGACACCAAACGCAATAAAGAGAAGCGCAGCATCAAGCGGATACCCAAGCGACCAGAACGCAATCCAGATAAGCGCCACGTCGAGCGCGTTCGCAATCAGCGCCCAGATAAACGGACGAATAAGAATTTTCCGCTCTTTTCGCACCGCCAGATAATCATCGTGAAGCCCATCGAAGAATTCAAAGATAATCGCCTCTTTTACCGCTTCGGTATTCTTGCCACGGGTAATCCATTTCATAAAACGGTTTACCGTTCGTGTTAGCCATGATGAAAAACGGCGCAGACGCGCCTTACTTCGCACTAACCAAACACCAATCAAGGCTGCCGCAATCGCCGCAACAACCAAGGCAAGCCCCACAAGGACTGTTACCGAGTCAATACGGTGGCGGAATGCCAAAATAAGCATCGCAACAATAAGCAGGACGACGAAACTAAGGAATGTTAACAAGAAACGAATCAACTGCGACATAGTTGAACGCGCCACCGACACCTTATGCTGCTTGAGTACCCACGCAAGGTACGAAAAGCCCGCCGCCCCACCACTTGGCAAAATATGGTTTACAAAGTTCAATTCAAGCGCCAGCCGCGTCATTGACCAGTGAGACATTTCCTTTAAATTACCCTTTGAACGCAGGTACGAAAAGATAATACCCCCGGTTGCGTAGTAGCTCAGGAGCTGCACTGGTATGAGTAAAAGAAGAATCCAAAGATCGACGCGCCCCATGAGGTGCCAGGCCTTGCGAATTTCCGGCCACGCCGCAAATATTACCACCGTCAACAAAACGAGTGTGATAATGGTCGCCCAACTCCTAAATGAAAGCTTCATACCCGTATTATATAGTGAACCCCTCGTAATGTATAATAACGATATGTATATTGCCCTTTTAGGTCGCCAACCCGAACTTTCTATCGCCGAACTCGAACGCGTCTTCGCCGACGTCACTTGGTTTAACGCCGAAACCGCTCGTATCAACACCAGCGAACCCATCGACATTCAACGCCTTGGTGGTTCACGAAAAATCGGCCGCATCATTAAAGAAGTCCCTTCAACGAGCTGGCTGGCAGTGTCGCGAAGTATCGTTACCCACTACAGTAAAGCTCTTATCGCTGATTACGCGAAAACCGAAGATGGTCCAACAAAAATAACCCTCGGAATAAGTGCCTACGGCTTCACCGTTTCACCGCGCGAAGTCCAAAAAACTGGCCTTGTTCTTAAAGGAAAACTAAAGCAGTCCAACCTCAGCCTTCGACTCATTCCAAATAAAGAAGCTACCCTCAGCACCGCTACTTCACACCATAATAAACTCGGCCTTTCCCCCAATAAAATCGAGCTCCTTATTATTCGCGGTAAGAAAAGTACTATTATCGCCGAAAGCACTGGCGCGCAAAATATTACCGCACTAGCTGCCCGCGACCAAGGACGCCCCCGCCGTGACGCATTTGTTGGCATGCTTCCACCGAAACTCGCCCAAATGATGA
>Ga0172382_10010684_pt1 | contig 12268 bp, 9 predicted proteins | sample Leawel138RmetaG_FD_122245 | JGI IMG/M metagenome (GOLD analysis project Ga0172382, IMG submission 122245) | Leachate microbial communities from a municipal landfill in Southern Ontario, Canada - Leachate well 138R metaG | ecosystem: Engineered > Solid waste > Landfill > Unclassified | place...
ATTCTATGGAACATTTTAATTCAATAGAATCTTCCTTAGATAGGAGCAGAATTACTAAGATGACGCGAGCTTTATACCAGTGGCAAAGAGAGTGTATTACTGCCTGGCGAGAAAATGGTGGGCGCGGTATTGTTCAAGTCGTAACCGGCGGTGGGAAGACACTTATGGCAATCACGGCGGCCAAAGAGTTGGACCAAGCATTAAAAGGTTCCTTAGTGGTGAAAATTGTTGTTCCAACGACATTTTTAGTTGATCAATGGCAATCTGCTCTGCAGTCTTGCGGTATTGCCCGTAGCGATATCGGGACTTATTACGGCAAAAACAAAGACAAAAAACCTTACAAGTATAAAATCTATGTCATCAATTCGGCTCGCTATGTGTTGGCACGCGAAATTTTAGCCTATCTTAGTGAAAATGGAAAAATTTTGCTGATAGCTGATGAGTGTCACCATTACGGCAGTGTTGAGAATCGCAAAATATTTGATTTTTTAGGTGCCACCAATGGGTGCTATTACACTTTAGGGCTCTCAGCAACTCCCCAAGGATCCTATTTTGAGACGGTTTTGAAACCAGCCCTTGGCTCTTTGGTATATCGATATAGTTTTAAAGAGGCCGTAAAACACAGAATTGTGACAACCTACGCTCTATTCTATGTTGATGTGGAATTCTCTGATAAAGAGCAAGACGATTATGAAGCACTCAGTCGCAGAATCTCTCTAGCCCTCAGAAAAGGGGAACAACAGGATTACATTGCAAAAAAGGGGAGTGAAGTGGAGTTTTTTCACCGTTTGGCACTTCTTTGCAAACACAGCGATTTGACAATTGCCACATGGGCCCAGTCTTTGTTGGCACTTCTTTACAAGCGCTCGGCTATTCTTTATCTGGCTAAGAACAGGGTGCTTGCTACCTTAACACTGGTCAAACGATTGTCCAAGCAAAGCAAGATTATTATTTTTGGGGAGCGCATTGAACAGGGAGATGAACTATTTACGCTTTTAAATCGAGAATATCCCCATAAAGTGGGGCGGTATCATAGTGCAATGGGGCCAACGGCCAGGCAATTTGAACTTAAACAGTTCAGGGATAACCAGAGTAGAATTTTAATCAGTTGCCGAGCTTTAGATGAGGGTTTTGACTTGCCCCAAGCCGACGTAGGAATTATCCTATCTTCAAGTACAACCGAGCGACAGAAAACACAGCGACTGGGTAGGATACTGCGACCAGATGGCACTAAACGATTTGCCACCCTCTACTATATTTATGTCGGAGGAAGCCGTGAAGAAAACCCTCTTTTAAACTGGGAAGAAGAACATCCGTTTGAGTTGTATCTTAGTTTTAATGCAACCAATAAATCATTTTCCCACCCACTTTATGACAGGTTAAGCTTGGAAGTCTTGAAGGATCTCGAGCACAAGGGGATTAATACCAAGCAACGTGAAACTATTTTAGCGCTTCTTAATAAGGGACAGGTACGCTCAGATTGGTTTCAAAAATCACCTGAGCAGAACCGTCAAATCTATTGGTTATTAATGGACAAAATATATAAAAAGTTTAAAAAAGATATATAGTGCGATAGAGGCTAGATAAGATGCTCCAAAGCGAGGGTAATAAGACGCTCACTCCAATCAGCCATGAACAGCGGAATATTCAGAATATCTCCGTCAAGCTTGAGGTTCTGCAACGAATAGCGGACACGTAGTGGAAATTCTTTACCATGCAGGCGCTTAATGGCTTTTAACGAAGAACTGGATATGTTGGTATCCGCTTTAACTTCAATAGGAATTACTAGATTCTGATGTTGCAGAAGAAAGTCAACTTCATAACGATTATCATGACTGGTCCAATAGTATAACGGTGCAGGGAAAAAGGCTGACAATGACTGCAATATGTAAGTTTCGGCAAAAGCTCCTTCAAACTCAGTGAACAAACGAGAAGGATGAAAGAATGCGGAACTGTCAAGCTGGGCAAGCCTTCTAAGCAACGCCACATCAGCGGTGTATAATTTGAAGGCAAATAGATCTTCGTAGGCAGAGAGGGGAAGGGCTGGTTTGGTACAACGGGAGACCTGCGTTACCACTTCCGACGAAACCAGCCAATAAAGGGCATCTTCATATTCTCTCGCTCTCGCTCCACCCCGCACGAGTTTATAGAAGAATTTCTTATTTTCCTTTGCCAGTTGAGAAGGCAGAGAATGCCAGATTTGAATCAATTTTGGATACTCTCGTGGCTCCGGATGTTTTGCAAAATCACGTTCATACGCTTGGAGAATCGCATATAAGACGGAATCTATTGAGCTACTATCTCGTTCGGTTACCCAACGAGCAACAGCTTCGGGCAACCCTCCCATAAGAAAATATCTCTTCAAGTGTTCAACCAAAGGCGTAAAAAAAGCTTCAGGGATTGGTTCGAAATCTGATTTGGCATCCAGATATCCTATCGTTCCCTTTTCATTCTCTGCATTCAACATTTCAGTGAAAGTCATTGGATGAATCTTGAGAAAATCGACTTGTCCGACCGGGAATGAAGATGGTTTTGCCAAGGTTACCCCTAGTAGAGATCCGGCACAGGCAACATGATAATCCTTCGCATTCTCATGAAAATATTTCAAAGAATTCAGTACGTTAGGTGCCTCTTGAATTTCGTCAAATATTATCAGGGTAGTCTCCTTGGTAATAGGAAATCCGATGATGAACTGAAGATTGTCAACAATCCTAGTCACATCTTTGGTAGATGCGAAAAGTTGCATGTATTCAGGATGTTCATCAAAATTGAAATAGGCGACTCTTTCATAGTGCCTACGACCTACACACGAAACTGGAGGCTAGGGCAGTTATAGTGCATTGTGCTGCCGCCGGTGTATAAAGAGCCGTATGCATTAGTAGTGCACGTACGGTTCTGTGAGGGGTGTGTTATTAATGAGAGCATGGGGCAAATATTGTGACACTTTTAAAACGAAGTGTCAGTTGAGGTATCAACATACTCCCATTTCGGATGGTTCACGATATCCTGCATCATGAAATCTATCTGAGTTGACGCTTACGTTTATACCATAAGAGAATGAAGAACAATCAATTTTCGCCGTGTCCTGCTACTTCCACAATACTAGCTATCTGCTCATCGAGATTGGCTCCTAGGCCATTAATGTCGTTTCCTAGAAATCCACGGATGAGCATGGATATAGCCTCTCGCTCCTCCATGCCCTTCGACATCAGATATGCCACTTCTTCTGGCGCTATCCTTCCGATGCTAGCTTCGTGACTCATTCGCGCATCAGGATGCTTAGAGCACAAGCCTGGCACCGACTCAATATAACCGTCTTTACCACTATTGAGCAACATTCCAGCACAATCCACATGAGCCTTACATTTGGAGTTACCTATTAATAATCCTCCTTGTTTCATGATACCTCCAGTGCAAACTCCCCGATGAGCCAATTCTGCAGAGGTGTCTTCGGCATTCATGTGTACCACTCCTCCGGTTTCTATTTTAGATTCCGGAGAGGCCAAAACAACAGTCAAATATTTTACAGAAGCCCTTTTACCAACTAACCATGTGTGAGGATTGCTCACCAAGTGTTTGGCCGGACGCAGAGATACGTAATTGCTCTCAAATTGTCCATCCTCTTCCACAATTGCCCCTGTATACGGATATACATTCTGATCTGCCCCCCATGAATGAACCATCGTACTGGTAAGTTTGGCTCTCTTGCCAATATACAGCTCTTCAATAGCGATATGGGTGCCCATTCGGTTTTGATGGCCAGCGAGACAACCCGTGATGAGGTGCAACTGGGAGTCTTCCTCAAGAATAATTATGTTGTGGATCTTCTGTACAATCGAATCACTTTTCATATACATAGCGGCTTGAACTGGCAGGGTAATTTCCACCCCTTTTTTCACATGGAGGTAGAACCCCAATGGGTATGTTTCTTCCGCACAACGAAAAACGTTACTATCCAAAGTTTTCGGGACTACGTGGAAATAGTATTGTTTTTTTAACAAAGGATACCTATCCAAAGCAACGCCGATCGACAACAGTTCATACCCCGGAGACTTGGTTCTCAAGTATGCTTGAGCATGATCGCAAATGATGAAAGCCCCGTCACGGTTTTCCCCTTCAAGATACACTCCAGTTGAGGCCAATGTTTCGTGATCGACAACATCCAATACCATTAGAATAACTCCTTCTCATCTCTCGAGACTTACAAGTCCACTACAACTCTTTCTCTCAGTCATACATCTGATACACGACTCATATCCAAAGCTATTGATATGTTGCATCAAAATGTTAGGATTACCCGAACACCCTATTTGTCCATTCACCATCACATGGGCTTTGTCTATCGGCAATTGCCTAAGAATGTTTCCATTATGAGTGATAATCAACCCTGCCTTCCTAAGGACAGGGCGAACAGGGTCAGTCATGAAATGCCGATTGATTATTTCCCCCATTAGAGTGAGAGCCTCGACATCCACACCTGAATCAGGCTCATCCATTAAGGAAAACTCCGGAGACAAGGCAAAAAGTTGTATCAATTCTGAGCGCTTGATTTCTCCTCCCGATAATCCATAGTTTACATCCCTATCCAACAGAGTCTCCATGTGTGATGCTTTAGCAAGTTCTTCAAGCCTGCCAGTAGAATCAGTCTCATTTTGGAGTATATATTCAAGTAGTGCTCGAAGAGTTATTCCACGTACAGTTGGTGGGCGTTGTTGAGCAATCGCAAGTCCCATACGAACACGTTCATGTACTGGCGTTTCTGTGATATCCTGTCCCTTGAACCAAAGACTGCCACACGTTACCACATATTCAGGAAAGCCCATGATAGTCATGAGAAGGGATGTTTTACCACTCCCATTCGGACCCAACAACACATGAACTTCTCCTTCGGGGATAGCCATATTGATGTGGCTGAGGACCTCCTTGATTCCCACCCGCACGCAGAGATCAACTATTTCCAGGACATTATCTCCGGTTATGCTCATCTACTCCTCCAGCTTAACAACTATTTCATCACAAGTTGCAATTGTGCAATTAGAATTTTTTTTGACCATCATTTACTGCCTGCAAGCTCTTTCATCCAATTATCCAAGCTTACGTCCATCATATTGCTTGATGGCCAAAAATGTTTCTTCTGAGATAGTATGTTCTATTTTACAGGCATCAGTTTCAGCAGTTTCTCTATCCAGTCCCAGAAAGCACATCAGAAATTCGGTGATATGTTTGTGTCGATCATAAACTTTATTTGCTACAGTTCTTCCCTTTGAGGTGAGATAGATACTGCCATAAGGTTCTTGAAGAATCAATTTTTCACTTTTCATTAAGCCCAGTGCCTTTGTGACACTGGGCTTGGAGATTTTTAAGCTCTTGGCAATGTCAACAACGTGAACTTTTGCTTTTTCTTCCTCAATTTTCAGGATTGTCTCCAAGTACATCTCAACAGATTCGCTATATTTCATAGACCTCCTAGGCAAACCATGATTGGTTTTACCATGTTAATATCCTTAAAGGATGGTTACACATTCTTACTGTCACAATGTTCTGCCAATGGACAGCAGGAACACCCTGTACAAGGGGCTCCCTTTTTTTTGTTTCGACGTAGATAACAAGATGCCAAAACGATCAAAGTAACAATCACAGCACCAACCACAATATCTATCATGTTCATATCATGCTACCTCCTCATTAACCGACTTTATGATTCTCGTAGAGCCTTTCCTCATAAGGAATACCACATAGCTTATCATCACAAGAGAAGCAATCAATCCTCCTAAAAAACCTGCACCGAAAGCTCCCGTCGTAAATAATGTTCCCAATTGGTATACCAGAAACGAAAGTACATATCCCATTCCTAATTGGAACGTGATTGCACCCCAAAGCCATTTGGGCGATTCCATCTCAGAGTTCATGGAACCGATTGCGGCGAAACAAGGTGGAGTAAACAAGTTGAACACAAGATATGACAACCCAGCTATCGCCCCGATACCGAAAACAGCCATTACATCTGTACTCCCTGTAACCAAGGCAAATTCTTCAACATTAATAAAGTTTGTGACCGCAAAGGTAACTGCTAGAGTCCCTACGACATTCTCCTTGGCAATAAACCCAGTGATTGCTGCTGCAGCAAACTGCCATATTCCAAAACCCAAGGGTATAAATATCCAAGCAAGAGGGGTGGCTAGGCTTGCCAGAATGCTTGTATCAGGGGCAGATTGTCCGACGACTTGGAACTGCCAATTGAACGTCTGAAGAATCTGCACGATAGCATTACAGATTAGTATGATAGTTCCCGCTTTAATGATAAACGCTTTCGCTCGGTTCAACATAGAAATGACAGCCCGTTTAACACTGGGAATCCGATACTCTGGAAGTTCCATGATGAAATAGGATTTTGAAGTATCTCCGGTTATCCTCCTGATTATTAAACCACTCAGAATAATCACTATGATGGCCAAGAAATACATGGAAGTTCCCACCCAAGCATTATCCCCGAAGAACACACCGGCAAAGAGCGCAATGATTGGAAGTTTAGCCCCGCATGGCATGAAGGGAGCCAGCATGGCAGTGGTTCTTCTCTGTCGCTCGTTCTTTATGGTACGGGTAGCCATAATACCCGGAATAGCACATCCTGTACTAACGATCATAGGGATGATGGATTTTCCTGAAAGCCCGATTTTCTTAAAATATCGGTCCATGACCAAGGCTACCCGTGCCATATATCCACTATCCTCTAATAGTGCAAGCATGAAAAACAGTACCATAATCAACGGCAGGAATCCTACTACAGCTCCTACGCCTCCAATGATACCGTCCAACAACAACGTAGAGAGTACGGGGCTTACGTTTCCCCCCATCGCCCTTTCCACCAAGCTGTAAAAGCCGTCTATCCATCCGACGAAAACATCAGCAAGCCATGGTCCAACCCATGATTGGGAAAGAGAGAAGACCAACCAGATAATAACTGCAAAGATGGGAATCCCCAACCATTTATGAGCGACAAGCTTATCTATTCTATCTTGAAACGTATGACGGGAGGTATCTATCTTGCGCCGTTCAACACGTTCAACAATCTCATTCACAACAGAGAAACGATTCTTATCAATCTGTTCCATCTCTTCTTTTGTCGCATTGGTCTTGGCACCCTTGATACGCAATGGTTGTTGCTTTTTCTTTTCATTGGAGATTTTCTGTAGCGCTTCCACCAAAGATCCCAGCCCATTGTTTGTAGTTTTTGTGGAAATTGTTCTGACAACAGGACACCCTAGTATCTCACTAAGAAGTTCGGTGTCTATGATAATCTCTTTCTTCTGAATCAAATCGCTTTTATTCAAAGCAATCACTACCGGTATCCCCAACTCCATCAACTGGGAAGTAAAAAAGAGACTGCGGCTCAAATTAGTTGCATCTACGATATTGATGATGATATCCGGGGATTCTTTTTGTACGAAATCCCTGGTAATCGACTCTTCACTAGTATAAGGCGACATGGAATAGGCACCAGGCAAATCAACAACAGTCATTTTCTTTTTCCCCCGATTCAATGAAGCCTTGACCGGCCCTTCCTTCTTTTCCACCGTTACACCCGGCCAGTTCCCCACACGTTCAACTTTTCCAGTAATGGCATTAAACAAAGTGGTTTTTCCACTATTTGGATTTCCTGCCAAAGCGATCCTCATGTTAGTTCCTCCTTTAATTATAAAGTTAGCTTGAGCTAACTTTTTGGTACTAAAAAAATACCCTGCTCCTTGGTATCGCCAATACTCTCACACTACTCTACCTTCAAGGCTTGATGGAGCAACACACCCTGGCTCCCTTAGGCATATTGCTCTTGCTAAATTATCATCGATACTGTAGCGAGAATTCTTGATGTCAACCACATACATCGAAGGTAATCGCGAAATGAGAACAATCCTTTCGCCTGGATAACAGCCCAATGTGAAAAGGAAATCCTTCATATCTTCTTCTGTGGTCATAACACTGACTATTAGATATTCAGTATGTAGTTCACAATCCGAAATATTCATAGACATAGCCTCTAGATTGTTAGCCAATGCTAACTTTCGCTTATTATAGAAGTCCTGCGTTTGAATTGTCAAGTAGTTATATCAATAAAACTATATCTTATGTCTTGGATTATGTGCCCTTGGAAATTCTTTAAAAATCTCTTCTCAAGCGTGAGAAAGAAGCAAATACCTTGAATGTATCCTGGCCAATTTCATATTTTTAGGAAGAGAGGGTATCGTTTTATATCCAATATCCATCAAGGGAAACCTCCTCTTATATGCTCCTTCTTTCCTTTTTCTTTAAAGACCGAAAGGCCCACTTTATGGTTGGTCTTTCGGTCTTGCCTAAACGGGTCTAATAAAAATACAAAACACTAAAAATTGTAATAGATTACGGGGTATATGTTAGGGTTAAGAGGACTTATCTTTGCGCTTTGCAGATCGCATTTAGGGACTCATTCGTTTGTGCCGGTACATCCGTTGGTCAGCGACTTTGAAGAGTTCGTCAAAGGAAGCCCCGTCTGCGGGGTAGGTGGCCCACCCGTAGCTACAGGTGACGCTGATGTATTGTCCATCGATGGAAAGTGGTTCATCAAGATGATGGACAATTGTCTCGACTGTAGCTTGGGGATCTGCTCCGGTGAGAAGGAGGATGAATTCATCCCCTCCGTAGCGCAGAGAGTAATCTCCGTCACCAAGGGATGTGGCAATAATCGCAGCGAAGGCGACTAAGATTTGGTCCCCCGTTTGATGGCCTAATCCATCGTTTATGCGCTTAAAGCCATTAATGTCTAGAATAACGAAGCAGAGCTTCCCGATTGTCTCAAGATCCGTCTCAAAGTATTCACGCATCCACAGGCGGTTGTAAAGGCCGGTCAGCGGGTCCCTACGGGCGACACTGTGCAGTTCGTCATGCGTTTTGAGGTTGATTAAGAGGACAAAGCCATAGGTCCACCCAAAGGTCCAAGGAACTAGTGAGAGGAAGATGATAAGGTTCATATGGTTGTGGTAGAGGGCCCCTTCGACTTCACGTGTCAAAGAGTAAATCCACCGATAGGCGAAAGCAAAGGTCATTAAGGCGAAAGTAATACTGATGAGGGAGTACACCACCCTCTGTGCACCATGGCTCCTGTACAAAAGGAGGATGACCGTCGCAAAGAGGATGAGAATCATCAGAAAGTCGTTGACCATATAGCGGGCGCGGGCGCCCTTGAGGTGGGTGATAGTCCACCACATGCCGACGAGCAGGATAAGCAACTCTACGATTATACGAAGTCGTGTGTATTGGGTATAGCCTTTGAATCGCGCGGTTCCCTCGCAGAGCAACAACGCGGTGGCGAAGGTGGCGAAGTTGCTGATGATAATCGAGAAATGCTCAAATTGGGAGTTAATACAGAGGCTGAGGTATCCGAGAATCGCAATCGTCGCCGCTGAGGCCAAGCAGGCGGTGCCAGCCTCGCTCTGGTTAATGCGCCATATGATAATCATGATGGCCGATGAAAGGACGCCAATGACTAGGAGAACCAAGCCGAGCGTCGGGTAATCTAAAGTCATGGCCGTCCTCCCTTGTCAATGATGATGAGACGATTTTTCTCAGTGTACCATCAAACTGTGTCTGACAAAAGAGAGCGGAGACACTGTTCTCTTGATTACACTCCTCACACGTAACCGAAATAGCGGCATTATCTATCACTCAAATAGTTAATTATACAAACATTGGTAATGATGTTGGTGTCCCAAGACAGACTGTTACTGATTGGTACAAAATTCTTATCGACACCTTGATCGGTTATGAGTTTCATCCTTACTCAAAAGGGAAGAAAAGAAAGACTTTTGGGATGCCAAAGTTTTATATTGGTGTGTAATGAAGAACGTCCAAGGAGCCTGAAGGATGGAATTGAAATAATGCCTTGGAAATATTTTTTAAAAAATCTTTGGGAAGGGAAATTGCTCTAAAATGGGAAGCTCCCTAAAATCTATGTAAATATTTGGTAGAGACTGAAGTTCGTTATGAAGAGCCGTATGCATTAGTAGTGCACGTACGGTTTCAGAGGAGACGGGAAGTAACAGGGAAAGCAAACCTGCTCCTAAAGTCTCAAAAGCTCACAGCATTCCTTTAATTGGTAAGCAGATAATCAATGATATTCATGTGTATTATGCCATTACGTGAGCGATTGACAGGGTCCATCGAAAGCACTATTTTTGTGAAGTTGTCATCGATTGCTTCCAAGGGGGAAAACTCCCTCTCAATCGTAGCTGGCTCTGCCAGAAGGTAGGCTACTTGGATATAGAGCTTCTCTCTCCCACGGATTGCAATGAAGTCGACTTCCTTTTCCTCAAGCTTTCCAACGAATATCTCATGGCCTTGTTTCCGTAAGTGCAGATAGACGATGTTTTCGAGAGCTTGGCCTATGTCGAGTTCATTATCGAAAAACAAAGCTCTGAGTCCCAGATCGTTGATGAAAAGTTTCTCATTTGTTTTCAGCACGGCCTTTCTCTTGATGTCGAATCTGGGAACCCCGTGGACAAGGAATGCTTCCTTCGCTGCATCCAGGTATTTATAGATAGTCTCCTTTGATAAGCTTCTGCCCTCGTTCTTCAGGTATTTAGTGATGGATGCTGCAGAAAAAAGCTGGCTACTGTTTGCGAAAATGTATTGCATGAATCTCTTCAAAAGATTTACGTTCCGGATTGAGTACCGTTGGACGATGTCACGTAACAAGATTGATTGGTACATATCTAGCAGATAGTTCTTGATAATTGAATCTTTTTCGAATTGTAGTATGCCGGGCATCCCTCCACTTCGAATGAAGGTCAGAAATTTTTCTTTTCGTGTGGAAGCCGGTATATGTGGGTACATCTCCTTGAAGGAGAGCGGAAGAATCTCAATCGAGTAGAACCGCCCCGTAAGGTAGGTTGCCAACTCCCCTGACAGAAGGTTGGAATTGGAACCGGTGATGAAGAGTTCCGCATTTCCCTGGGCATGCAGGGAATTCACCACTTTTTCGAATCCATTGACCTCCTGCACTTCATCGAGAAATATGTAATACTTGTTGCTGTGCACCATGCGCCTGCTGATGTATTCATCAAGCACTTGATAATCACGGATGGATTCATATTCCATCAACTCAAAATTGATACTGATTATCTGTTCCTGTGGTACGCTATCAGAATAAGGCTATAAAGTCTTTTATAAAAGACAAAGTAAGGATAAAACTATAAAAAGTCTTTTATGGTGTGCTTTTTTAAATAAGCCCAGCATAATCTAACGTCCCAAAAGGTCTACCTCTTGTATGTTCAAGAGCTTGCCAACTTAAACTTGATCTAGATTCTTTTCTTATCGGCCATGGCTGGCCCTTTATAGCATGGGTCACAATTAAAAAAAGGAGAAAAAAGACTATTTTTCCTTGAATTTCTGCAATATAGTTTTAGATGGGTGACCGTTAGTGAGGAGGGAAAATCGATGTTAAAAAGGGTTGTTTTTTACTTTGCTTTAGCATTATTAGTGATGACTTTCTTGGGCTGTGCAAATTTGCCTAGGCAGAAAAGTGCAACCTCAACTGTCCTGCAACCACTTTGGGAAGCAGGAAAGAATAAAGAGAAGATTATTGTGCTCAGTGATCTTCACACTGGCTTTGAAGATGCTTATGCGGAAATTTTAGAAAATCGATTCTACCTCATCGAATTTTTACAACGTGTAGCCGTTACTTCAGATATTCGCGAAGTAGTCCTAAACGGTGACATTTTTGATGAATGGTTTTTGCCACTCTCCTTTGTTGAAACAGATAGGGAAGGTTTCTATCAAAAGAACCTCGAAAACAACAAAGATGTAGTTGAGGCTTTTAAGGAGGTCATGGCTGCGGGCATTCATCTAGTATATGTAGTGGGCAATCATGACATGTCAGTTAATGTACAATATGTCGAACAAGCAATCCCAGGTATTGAAGTTTGTTCGCAACAACTCGGAGTAGGATTGTATCGAACCGGAGACCGTAACGAAATTGTCATTGAGCATGGTCACCGCTATGATGTCTTCTCTGCACCAGATACTATAACCAATGCTCATCTTACCGATGGCTCTACTATGTTTCCTCCAGGTTACTTTTACGCACGATTTGCGGCAGATTGGGTGCTTAGTGGTAAGCCCGCCTACACAGCTAAACTTCCGAATATTGAGTTCGTTCCAGACCGCAACAACAATCTAGATCAGTTTGAAGCCTATGCTTATTATAGAACCATTGCAACTGTCTTCAAAAATATCACTC
>Ga0172382_10010685_pt1 | contig 12267 bp, 12 predicted proteins | sample Leawel138RmetaG_FD_122245 | JGI IMG/M metagenome (GOLD analysis project Ga0172382, IMG submission 122245) | Leachate microbial communities from a municipal landfill in Southern Ontario, Canada - Leachate well 138R metaG | ecosystem: Engineered > Solid waste > Landfill > Unclassified | place...
ATAGACAACCCGATTTGCATCCGAAAACACAAATTAATGGACAGAAATATAAGCTATCTATCTGATAAACATACTGCTACAACTACAATTCCCCACTTTTTTGGGGGAATGCCTTAAAAAAGCTTCCATCAGCTGTTTTGACTTTTGCCGGGCTCCGCATTTCCAAATCTCAAATTCTCCAAATTCACAAATTCACCAGTCTTCACCCCGGGAAGGCGAGGTGGTTCACGCCGATTCCGCAAAAGTGTTCACGCAGATTACGCTGATTCCGCAGATTTTTTTGATAAGTAACAAAGTGACAAGGTGACAGAGTGACAACGTGGCCAGCGGACGGTGATGGGTTTGAAAACAAGAAAATGGTCTGGATACCTCACGTCCGTTCGGGATGACAAATGTCTCTTGGTTTGTTTACTAAAGAGCCAGGCTGGGGGATGGTGATGGGTTTGAAAACAAGAACAATCTGGATACAGTCAATATGCAAGCCAAAGACGCTTTGGTTTGAGTTTGGGATGTGTTTGGATTGTGTTCAGGTTGCAAACAGGCGTTTAAGGTTTTAATGATTCTCCAAATTCACCAATTAACCTGTCTTCACCCCCGGGTGGCGAGGTGGTTCACGCCGATTCCGCAGAGGGGTTCACGCAGATTACGCCGATTCCGCAGATTTTTTGAATAGATTAGGGATACACAGGATGGGGATGATGAAAAGGGGATTTTTAATGGGTAACAAAGTGACAAAGAGACTGGGTTATTCAGAAAACGTTCTCATCCGTTCAATCCGTGAAATCCGTTATATCCGTATGAAATTAATCTGCTGAATCCGCGTTTTTTCAGCGCCAATCTGCGAGAACCCTAAACCTTTTCTGGCCTGGATTTCTCGCGCGGGTCGAAGTGACGAATGTGGCAGGCTTTCAGTTTTGCCGGGCAAAGGCAATCTGGCGGATGGCTTCGTAGAGGACAATGGAGACGGCGTTTGAGAGGTTAAGAGAGCGGATATTTGGGTTTTGGGGGATGGTGATTGTCTGGCTGGGGTGGCTGTCCAAAACGCTTTCTGGCAGGCCACGGGATTCGGGACCGAAAACGAGGTGGTCGCCGGCTTGGAAATCAGCGTCCAGATAGCTGCGGCTGGCTTTGGTGCTGCAATACCAAATCTTTTGGGGTGGGCAGGATTCCAAAGCTTCCTCCAAACTATGGTGCATTTTGAGCTGGAGGTGTTCCCAATAGTCCAGTCCGGCGCGTTTTAGGGCTTTGTCGGTAAAAAGAAAACGGCAGGGTTGAACGATGTGAAGAACGCTATTTGTGCCCACACAGAGGCGCCCGATGTTGCCTGTATTTGCCGGGATTTCCGGTTCAAAAAGCACCACATGGAGTTGGGAATCCGGCAGAATCATAATCCGGGGAGGCTTTTGATTTGGTCTTGCCAAATACGCAGCCAAAGTTCAAGCTGGGGAAGGATTTCCTGCTTGTCCAGCCTGCTGTTCAGGCAGTAGGTCACCCAGGGCAAGCGGGCAAAATTTCCTGAAACCGGGGTGCGCCCGTTCGTGGGCATCATTCCCAGTTTGAACATCACATGCTGTTGGGCCTGAGGCGTGATGAGGTGTTCCAAAAGCTTGATGCCCATCTCGCGATTTTGGGAACCTGTGCAAAGGGCTCCATATTCGGTGTGGCAAAAACTGCCTTCCTGGGGTTGAGACGCCCGAATATGGCTTTCGGTGGGGAAAAAATCCGCAATCCAAGCCGGAGTGGAACCATAACCCAGGATGAGACCGCATTTGCCCTGTCGGAGCTCGCTGAGAGCTTCATCGTGGTCAAGGCAAATCTGGCAAACATTTTTGCGCAGGCTTTGCCAAAACTGTTCATAGCCGCTTTCGCCGAAAAGGGCAAGGCTCCAGAAAATCGAGCTTCGACCCAAGCCGGAAAAAGCCGGGTCGTAGAGCGCCAATTGTTGATGGAAGCGGGAATCCTGCAGCTCGCCAAAAGAGCGGGGAGGCTCTGGAAAACGCTTGGAATCATAGATGAAAGCCAGGTTTGCGGTTGCGTAGGGGATGAGCCGCTGTCCGGGGTCCTTGGGAATCTCGTAATTGATTTCGGCGAGCGAAATCCGGGGCAGAGCCTCAAATGGAATCAGCAAGCTATCCGCCAAAGCAAAGGCGCTGTCCAAACCCAGAACCACATCCGCGTTGGCGACATCATCATCCACGCGCAGGGAATCCAAAAGCTGGGGCAAAGTGTCGAAAACGATGAGGTTCAGGGCGCAGTTATGGGTTTCGGCAAAGTCCTGCAAGACAGCGGTTTCAAACCCGGAATCCCGGATATGGCGCAGGGCAAAAACGGTGAGCCGCGAAGTTGGAGCAGGCTTCTCCGGCGGAGCTTCAGCTTTCTTTTGACAGCCCAAAATGCCCAAAAAACTCAAGAAAAAAACTGAGGCCCAGAACAGCGCCACAGTTTTGTGTTTACAGCGAAAAAGATGGGTTTTCACATCCTGCCCAACAAGATGAACGCCACCACGAAATCCAGAACCAAAACCCAGGTGGCACTATAAACAACGGTTTGCGTGGTGCTGCGTCCCACACCTTCGGCGCCACCGGTTGTGCGATCGCCAAAATAACAAGCCAGTGTGGTGATAAAAAACCCGAACACGGTGGCTTTGACGAGGCCGCTGAGCAAATCGAAGGGTTCAAAATAGGCACGCATATTGTGGAAAAAAGTGTGGTGATGAATGCCGTTGCGCAGCCAGTTGAAATACCAGGCACTGCCAATGCCAATCACGTTTGCGACGATAGTCAGCGCTGGAAATGCCAAAACCCCAGCCGCCACGCGAGGCAGGTAGAGAAATTCATGGGGGTCCACGCTCATGCTTTGCAGGGCGTCCAATTGCTCGCTAACCCGCATGGAGCCAATTTCGGCGGCAATGGCGGCGCCGATTTTGCCGGTGAGCACCAAGGCTGTGAGCACAGGCGCCAGTTCTATCATGGTGGATTTTCCGATGAGGACGCTGAAAAGATGGTCAGGAATGTAGCCCCGGCCTTGGTAAACCAGTTGCAGCGCGGTGACAAGGCCAGTGAACAGGGAAGTGAAGGCAATCAGCGGCAGAGAATCGATGCCGATTTTTTTGAATTGGATTAAAAATTCATGGCGGCGTTTGCCCAGATGGGGCAGATGCTTCAGGATTCTACCCGTGAAAATAGCATAGGCGCCAACGCCGCTGAAGAGCTTAATAATCATGAGGGTTGTGGCTGGTGTCGAGGTTGCGGAAAAGGGTGTATTCGCTCACGAAGCCCAGTTCCACCGAGCCGGTTGAGCCATGGCGGTTTTTGCCAATGATGACTTCCGCGATGCCGGGTTTTTCGGTTTTTTCCTGATTGTAATATTCATCACGATAGATGAACATGACGAGGTCGGCGTCCTGTTCGATGGCTCCGGATTCTCGGAGGTCTGCCAATCTGGGGCGTTTGTCTTCGCGGTTTTCGAGGGCGCGATTAAGCTGGGAAAGCGCCACCACAGGCACTTTCATGTCTTTGGCGAGGATTTTCAAGCCGCGCGAAATTTCGGAGATTTCCTGCTGTCTGCTTTCACGATCTTTGGGCAGGGTCATGAGCTGAAGATAGTCGATGATGATGAGGTCCAATCCGTCAATTTCCGCTGCCAGACGTCTGGTTTTGGCTCTGATTTCCAAAGGTGTGTTGGTGCCGGATTCATCTATATAAATGGGTTTGGAGGAAAGAACTTCGGATGCCTGCATGATGCGGATTAATTTTTCCTCGTTCATGCCATAACCCTTGAGCATGGCGTCCATATTCACTTCCGAGGCGCTGCTGAACATGCGCATCACCACTTCTTCGGAAGACATTTCCATGGTGAAAACCGCCACTTTTTTGCCAAGGTTCACAGCCGCGTGGGAAGCGATATTCAATGCCAGAGAGGTTTTACCCATGGCAGGGCGGGCCGCGATGATGATGAATTGACCAGGACGAAAACCTCCGGCGAGGCGGTCAAGATCGCCAAAACCACTGGGGACCCCAACCACAGGCACTTTGGTGGTGGCGATGAGATCGATGTTTCGAATCACCTCCGGGCTTATTTCATCCAGACGCAAAAAACCCTGGTGCTGAGGGAGTTCGGCGATTTTGAAAATCTCCTGTTCGGCTTCATCCACGATGGTTTTGACCGGTTTGGGCGAGCTGTAGCAGGATTCGATGATGCCGTTGCAGGCGATAATCAGATGCCTCAGCAAAGCTTTTTCGGTCATGATATTCAGGTGATAATCAAAGTTCGCGCTGGAAATCACAAAGTCTGCCAGTTCATTGATGTAGGGAATGCCGCCGGCTTTTTCCAAGACCTTGTTTCGCTGCATTCTGTCTGCGAGGGTGACGGGGTCAACTTCAATGCTTTCGTTGAAAAGTTCGCAGATTACGCGGAAAATGAGTTTGTGCGCCGTGCGGGAAAAGTATTCCTCCTTGATGGTTTCAATGCCTTTGCTAACGATGCCGGAATCGATAATCATGGCTGAAAGCACGCCGGCTTCAGCATTTACATCGGTGGGCAGGGCGCGGTCGGAAATCTGGACCGCGTCCTTGGAAATGGCTTCCTTTTTAGGCATTTTTTACCTTCTCTGCCAGGGCGTCCGCCACTGCTCTGGGCACAAGTTCGCGCAAGTCGGAGCCAAGATCCGCCAATTGGCGCACCATTGAGGATGAAAGATACATATAAGGCAGGGAAGGAACCAGGAAAATGGTTTCGATTTCGGGATTGAGGCGGGTGTTTGTGAGCGCGAGGGAAAGCTCGTATTCAAAATCAGACACCGCGCGGAGGCCACGAATCATGACCCGGCAGTTTTGGGCTTGAGCAAATTCCACAGCCAAGCCGGTGAAGCGGACAACTTCCACATTTGGCAGGTGTTTCACCGCATCCTTGCAAAGCTGGAAGCGCTGCTCGAGGTTAAAGAGATTTTCCTTGCCGGTGTATTCTGCCACTGCAATAATCACGTGTTCAAACAGTTTTGCCGCTTTTTCAAGCACATTCACGTGTCCCATGGTGATGGGGTCAAAAGTTCCGGGGTAGATGGCGTTGCCGTTCATTTTACCTGCACCTTTGCGCGGATTTTTTCGATGTCGGCAATTTCCTTGGGAATGGCGGCGGAGAGCACCTTGTGACCGGTTTTGGTGACCAAAATGTCATCCTCGATGCGCACGCCGAGCTTTTCCTCTGGAATGTAGATGCCGGGTTCCACCGTGATGACATTGCCGGGCTCCAACACGGATTCACGACCTCCCACATCGTGGGTGTCCAATCCCAGGAAGTGGCTAACGCTGTGCATATAGTAGCGGATGATTTCCTCTTCTTTTTCGATGAGACCGATTTTGATGAGGGCGGCTGCCAAGCCTTTGCGCGTGGCTTCATTAAGCTGAGAAAGCTTTACGCCGGGTTTAATCATGGCAATAATCTTTTTTTGCACATCCAGCACGAGCTGGTAAATCTGTTTTTGGCGGGTGCTGAATTTCTTTCCGATGGGGAAACAGCGTGTGATATCCGCGCTGTAGCCATTGCAATCCGCGCCCACGTCCATCAAAACAAGTTCGCCTTTTTTGGTGCGACAGTTGTTGTCTTCATAATGCAGAGTGGCAGCGTTCAATCCGGAAGCGATGATGGGCGCGAATCCCCAATGTGGCAATCCGCTCACCTGCATGCGGTAAAAGAGGGTGGCTTCAAGTTCATATTCCATCATGCCGGCTTGGGCGGAATTCATGATGTCCGCAATGCCTTCTCCGGTGACGTCGATGGCTTTTTGGAGTTGCTGGATTTCCCACTCATCCTTCACCTTGCGCAAAGGCGCGATGAGTTCGTTGAGCTGCCTGATGCCGATTTGGGGAAACCTGGTGCGCAGCGGCTCCAACATGTGCATGGCCAGCGTGGGAGGCTTGTTCAGCTCGGCGAATCCCAGGTTGGTGTGGATGGTTTTCAAATAAGCTCCAGACATGGAAAGTTGAGAGTAAAATTCGTCCAGATGCAGTATGCTGGCAATGCCGCTGATCTGGGTGGCTTGGGCTGCGTTCAGTTTTTCACCTTCCCAAACGATGCGGTCGGGTTCGCTGCGTTCGATGAAAAGAGTTTCGATGAATCTTCCGTTGAACTTCATGCCAAAATAGATGAGTTCGGGGTGGTTCAAGCCGGTGAAATAAAGAAAATTCTTGTCCTGGAGGAATCTTTGTAGTTTGGGCTTGGAATTGGCGAAAATGATGACGCCTTCACTGTCTGAAAGCAGTTCAGCCAGGCGTTCGCGACGGGGTGAGGTAATCTTGGAGTTCATGGCATATCCTTGATTTCTATGTTGGTTACAGGTTTGTTGGAGAGCTTTTCCCAGGGTGAAGGTTCTTGACTTTCCTCCCAGGCTTTGCCAAAATCCGAAAAGTTGAGGTCGCTTCCTTGGTTCAGGGCGACGTCCATTCGATATTTAAAGAATTCCTGATGTTGGGAATCCACAAGTTTGATGTCCCAAAAGCCTTCAGTGAGGGTCCAAAGAGCGTTTTGCCCTTCGGATATGGTCCCGCCGAGTTTGTTTGAACCCCAGTCCAAATCTTCGGAGGGGGAAAGATATACCTCCAGAAGGGGCTTGGAGCCGTCATTGTTGAGAATGATTGCTCCGCCTGAGGGTTTGATTTCCAGGCTGGAAAGCAGGCCGGATCTGATTTTCAGCTTTTCAGTTTGGGGGAAAACAAAGTTTCCAATCCAACTGACGCTTACCTGCCGCGTCTCCTGAAAAAACTTTGACCAGTTTGCCCACTCACTGATTTTGCGTGGCTCAGCATCGTCCACGCTGACCCAAATCTCCGAGGCGGTCCGGTTACGGATCCTGAGTTCGGCATCACGTATGATACATGCGGATGCATTTAGCGCCGTCAGCAGGATAAACAGCAGCAGTGGACCGCGTTTCACCACCCATTCCTTATCCGGAGCTGGCAGCCTTTTTGCGGCTGGTGCTTCCAACCATGGTATATTTCGGTTCGCTGCCTTTGGAAACCACATCCGCTGTCACGCGGCAGGCACTGACTTTTTCCATATCCGGGATATCATACATGATTTTGAGCATGAATTTTTCCATGATGGCACGCAAACCACGCGCTCCGGCTTTTTGTTTGATCGCCACAGCGGCGATTGCCTTGAGGGCTGCATCGTCAAATGCCAAATCCACACCATCCATTTCGAAATACTTTTTGTATTGCTCGCAGATGGCGTTTTTGGGTTTGGTGAGGATTTCCACCAAAGCATCCTCGCTGAGTTCGTGCAAGGTGCAAAGAACTGGCATCCTGCCGATGAGTTCTGGGATGAGACCATATTTCAGCAGGTCATGAGACACGGTTTGGTCGAAGATATCGTGATCACTGGTGTTGCGTCCCAGTTGCACATCAAAGCCGATGGCTTTGGTATCCATTCTTTCCTTGATGATTTTTTCCAAGCCGAAAAAGGCTCCACCGGCGATGAAGAGGATATTTTTTGTATCCATCTCGATGAAATCCTGTTGGGGATGTTTTCTGCCGCCTTTCGGAGGTACGTTGACCTTGGTTCCTTCCAGGATTTTCAACAAAGCCTGCTGCACACCTTCACCCGAAACGTCGCGGGTGATGGAAGGTGTTTCGGATTTGCGGCTGATTTTATCAATCTCATCAATATATACAATGCCGCGTTCGGCTTTTTCAACGTCGTAATCGGCAGATTGCAAGAGCCTCACCAGAATGTTTTCCACGTCCTCTCCAACATAGCCAGCTTCGGTGAGTGTGGTGGCGTCTGAAATGGCGAATGGCACCTTCAGATAGTTTGCCAGGGTTTGAGCAATGAGGGTTTTGCCGCAACCTGTGGGGCCGATCATCATGATATTGCTTTTTTCCAGATCGATATCGTCATCTCCGGTTTGGCGGAAGATGCGTTTATAATGGTTGTAAACCGCCACCGAGATAATCATTTTGGCGTGGTCTTGACCGATTACATATTGATCCAGATAATCTTTTATTTCACTGGGCTTGGGCAGTTCGGTGAATTCCTCTTCGGGCTCGGGCACACTGCTCACAACGATGTTGTGGCACATGGAGATACATTCATCGCAGATGTTTCCCGCGATGCCCCGGATGAGGGTTTTCACCTCGGCTTCGTTCCTGCCACAAAAAGAGCAGCTCAGATTCTTGAGTTTATCCAAGAAATCCTCCTCGTTCTAGGTTCTTGGCAAATGCCATTGATGCAAAAATGGCATTGGGTCAAATCCAGTCAAGCTATTTTCTTGAATGGATTACTTCGTCGATGATACCGTATTCTTTGGCCTCATCGGCGTTCATGTAAAAGTTTCTGTCCGTATCCACAATCAGCTTTTCCAGGTCCTGTCCGGTGTGTTTGTGCAGGATTTCATTCATCCTTTCACGCAGATAGAGGATTTCCTTGGCCTGGATTTCGATGTCGCTGGCTTGACCCTGCACACCACCCAAGGGCTGATGAATCATGATGCGGCTGCTGGGCAAACCGGTACGTTTGCCAGGGTGTCCCGCCGCCAAAAGCAGCGCCGCCATGCTGGCAGCCTGGCCAATGCAGATGGTGCTTACCTTGGGCTTGATATATTGCATGGTGTCGTAGATTGCCAGCCCGGAGGAAATCACGCCGCCGGGGCTGTTTATATACATATATATATCGCGTTCGGGGTCTTCGCCTTCCAGGTGTAAAAGCTGTGCCACGATGGAGTTCGCGAGGTTGTCTTCAATCACTCCGCTCATGAAGATGATCCTGTCTTTTAAAAGGCGGGAATAGATATCGTAGGCGCGTTCGCCGCGTCCCATTTGTTCGACAACTATCGGAATGTAATTCATTATTTCTCCTCGTTGGTTTCGTCGGTTTTTTCGGCTTCAGCAGTTTCAGGTTCCTCAGGTTCCGGTTCGGGTTCCACGAATTCGTTTTTGGCAGCGATGTCACACAGGACCTGATGTGCCAACGCATCAATCTTAAAATGTTCGCTTGCGATAAAATCCGCTTGTTTTTCACGAAAAGCGCCGGGGCTCATTTCATGTAGGATTGCCTTGTGTTCGATGTAGGCATCAATCATTTCGTCTGTGGCTTCAAGTCCTGAATGTTCGACCAGGGCAGTAACAAGATACATGTTTGCCATTTCGGTCACCGTTTTTTGGACGACATATTCCTGCACAATCTCATGATATTCAGGGCTGAATTGTTCCATTTCCTGTTGCACGAAGTGTGAAAGTGTTCTGCGGGGAAGCTCGAAAGGGTTGTCTTGGAATAACTTCGCCAAAATGGCTGAATGTTGGGCTTCCTGATTGTAGTGTTCCACTTTTTCGCGCATGTCATCCGCAATCTTGGCCCTCATTTCCGTCATGTTTTCAAAATCCATGTCTTTGGCAAATTCATCGTCCACATCGGGATGAACATATCTGGTAACGGCATTCACTTCCAGAGTGCATTGGTATGTTTTTTCAGGATTAAGATCAAATTCGCCGGGATTATCCTGAACATTATATTCCATTATTTGCATACCAGTCAAATCCAAGTCTATCTTGTCGCCGGTTTTCATGCCCACAAGTTTCAGGATTGGATCATCCTCTTTTGTGTTCTGAACCCTAATGTTCACATCGATGTTTCGAGCTTGTCCTTCAAGTTCAAGGCTCAGAGTTCCTTCGATAAAGTCGTTCAATTCGGCAGCTTCAACATCCTGGATGCTCCCATTTTGCTGAGCCAGTTTTTCGATGAAGCTGTTCACTTGGTCTTCCAGCAGCATTGGCTTGAAAGGGATTTTGAGGCCTTCCAAGCTTGCGAATTCCACCTGGGGTTCTTTTTCCAGCTCGAAAACCACCTTGAAATCTTCACCTTCGTTCCAGCTCAGTTCGTTCACGGTGGGGTGGAGCAGGTAGCTGAGTTTGTGTTCCTGGGATGCTTCGTTGAAAACGTCGATGGCATAATCTTCCTCAAAAAGGTCTTTGATCCGCTCACCATGTAGTCTTTCCACCATGGAAAGGGGAGCCTTTCCCTTGCGAAAACCCGGAACTTCAAAGCGTTTGGCGGATTTCTGAAGGAATTTTTGATAGGCTTCGCCGGCTTTTTCTGCTTCAACCGTGATGGTCACCTCTTGGACTGTTGGGCTGATCTGTTTGATATCTGTTTGCACAATTTCTCCTGATAAATTTGGTGCGAAAGAGGGGACTCGAACCCCTAAGGGATGCTCCCACTGGATCCTAAGTCCAGCGCGTCTGCCAATTCCGCCACTTTCGCAAGTGATTTATATTTTATATGATAGTTATACTTTGGGGCGCGGTCAAGTTTTTCAGATTCCGAGGGCGCAGTTGTCAATCAGTCTGGTTTTACCCATGAACACCGCCAGCAGCATTCTGGAGTTTTCGTTTACCATAGCCACGTCTTCCAGCGTGTCCGCGTCAACAATCTTTATATAATCAATTGTTCCACCAGCCGCCGAAACTGTTTTGCTGGCTTCTTCAATCAGTGCCGCGCTGTCACGGGTTCCAGACGCAACCTGCTCTCGTGCCATTTTCAAAGCTTGGCTGAGGCTTATGGCTCGCAGGCGTTCGTCAGGCTCCAAATATGCATTTCGGGAGCTGAGCGCCAAACCGTCTTCTTCTCGAATTATGGGACAGCGCACGATGCGGGTTTCGCAGTCCAAATCTTTCAACATTCTTTCCAGCACAACAATCTGCTGAAAATCCTTGAGCCCCATATACATTGAATCGGGGCGCACAATGTTACAAAGCTTCAAAACCACGGTGGCGACACCGCGGAAATGTCCGGGACGGCTGGCACCACAAAGCTTTTCCGAAAGACCTTCCACATCAATCCAGGTTCGATATCCTGGTGGATACATCTGAACGTCGTCTGGAAAGAAAACGAGGTCAGCCCCTCTTTTTGAAAGCAGTTCAAGGTCTTTGTCCAAATTCCGCGGATATTTTCCAAGGTCTTCGGAAGGACCGAACTGCGCGGGGTTCACATAAATCGAAACCACGCAAAGGTCGCATTCCGTTTTGCAACGCTCCACCAGGGAAAGATGTCCTTCGTGCAGAGCGCCCATTGTGGGCACAAAACCCACTTTCAAGCCTTGTCTCGATTCACGCAGGGATTGACGGATTTCGTCTTTGCCTTGGTAAACGCGCATTACTTTACGGGGTCGTTATTAGCGTCCAGAATGATGACCTTCGGCTGATATGCAAGCATTTCGGCATCGTCCATCAAACCGTAGTTCACCACGATGATTCTGTCGCCAATATGCACTTTGCGTGCCGCGGCACCGTTGATGCTTATTTTACGGCTTCCCGGTTCGGCAGCAATGATGTATGTGGAAAATCTGGCACCGTTGTCCACGTCCCAAATTTCCACGCGTTCATATTCACGCATCCCGCTCAATTCCAGAAGTTCTGAATCAATCTGGATGCTGGCGTTATAATTCAGATCGCATTCTGTCACCGTTGCCCGGTGCAGCTTCGAAAGCAATTTATATCTGAGCATTTAGCACACTCCATTTCATGGATTTTTAGCCACAAAAAATTCAATGGCTCTCGTGTCAATGTTTTTGTCTGCTTTTAATGTATCATCCGCGAAAGAAAGCCATTTTTCGCTCATGTTTCATGTTCATTTGCTGGATTGACAGTACCCGAGCCGATGATTTCATAAAAAGGCAGCTACGTGATGGTTTTTTTGAAGTGTGACAGGATAAACAAAATCCACCTGCAAAAGCTTGGTTTAAATTGCTGTCTCTTGCCTGCCGCCTTATGTCTCCCTTATGTTTATAAAGCCAAATATAAGCCACACATGGTGTTATGACCATGTGCACGTGTTTTCAGCAGACTCGTTCTTGTATATGGATTCGATGGTTTCAAGGTCTCATTTTTGATGGGAAATCGAATGCTTTTGACAGCGAATATGGCCTTAAATTTTGGCTCGAATACCCCAATGTGGGAGTTGTTAAAAAAATTTTTACATATCGTAATCACTTGTTTGAAGAAGAAATAGAATACAGGGCTGTCTAACTGACGAAAGATTTTTTAAAATTTGTATTGACAGAAAAACCGGCATATCTTTTCTGACTCAACCTGCGCGGCAGACGCTGCGCATTTTGATCTTTCAAAGTTTATAGAGTGCCACATAAGAGATTTGTGCGAGCCAAAGAAGTCAATAACAAAATCATTATACATGATGGAGAGTTTGATCCTGGCTCAGGACGAACGCTGGCGGCGTGGATTAGGCATGCAAGTCGAACGGTATGGTGCTTTCGGGCAT
>Ga0172382_10010686_pt1 | contig 12267 bp, 10 predicted proteins | sample Leawel138RmetaG_FD_122245 | JGI IMG/M metagenome (GOLD analysis project Ga0172382, IMG submission 122245) | Leachate microbial communities from a municipal landfill in Southern Ontario, Canada - Leachate well 138R metaG | ecosystem: Engineered > Solid waste > Landfill > Unclassified | place...
AGTCCATAGCAAAGAGCAAAGAAAATAAAGAGGAGTTGCCCCCGCAGCTCCTCTTTTTTCTGGTGGTTTTCCACTGCTTCCTTAGAGGGTTCTGGTCATGATATGGTCATGATGTGGTCATCACCATGAGCATATCATAAGCGCACGTTGAGCAGAACCCAATAGGTAAGGGACGGTGAAGCAAGCTTTTATGAGAGGTCGTGAAGCTTTTCACAAAACAATTATACTCAAAAATTGTAGAACAATTCATAAAATATGGGCTATATGCTTCAAGATGAATGTGTTATCATCATTGTCTCAATATCTGTAGAATAAAGCGATATATCCTTGAGTTTCAAGCCTCGTGCAAGGGTTTTTTTTGACTCTCGAACTCGATGATTGTGCTTGCCTGCAGGGGCTTAGTGCAATATCATATCTAAAAGATAGATTATAATGAGGTATTAAAATGCAAATACAGATTGGAATAGACGGAATGCATTGCGCTTCTTGCAGTGCGAACGTGGAACGCAACTTGAAGGATCTCAAGGGGATAAGCACCGCACACGTCAATCTCGCCCTCGAAGAAGCGATGGTGGAATTTGATGAACGTAAGGTGAACAAAGACGAGATTTTCAAGAGCATAACGGACTTGGGCTTCAGCATTCGCGAGAGCGTGCATTTGGGCGAAGACGAGCAGATCAAAAAGATGCACGAAGCTCGGCGTGGCATGACTTTCAGCTGGATCATCACTGCAATTGTCATGGTCTTTATGATCCCGCACATGATCCCGGGGATGCATGGTATTTTTGGCGCAGCAGACGCTTGGATAATGTTTGCTCTTTCCATGATTGCCGTGGTCTTTCCGGCGCGTCATGTCTATGTTTCCGCGGTGAAATCCATCAAAGGCGGAGCGGCGAATATGGATGTTCTCATTGCTTTAGGAACGCTCAGTTCGCTTTTGGTGGCACCGCTTTCGCTGGTCGTGGCAAACATACGTGCACACGATTTCTCCGGCATCGCTGCGATGATCATTTCCTTCCACCTAACGGGGAGATATTTGGAAAGCAGAGCGCGCGGCAAGGCGAGTGAAGCCATACGCAAGCTCATCTCCTTGGGCGCAAAAACCGCCATCATCATCGAAAACGGAGTGGAGCAAGAGGTTCCCATTCATAAGATTAAGGCAGGCGATGTGTTCATCGTGAAGCCGGGGAGCAAGGTGCCGACAGATGGCGTGATCGTGAGCGGAACCAGCTCTTTGGACGAGTCGATCGCAACGGGTGAATCCATGCCTGTCACGCGCGAGGCAGGCGACGCCGTATTGGGCGCAACGATCAACCTCGATGGCTATTTCCAGGCGCGCGCAACGAGGGTGGGCAGCGATACCTTCCTCTCGCAAGTCATCAAAATGGTGAGCGAAGCGCAGCATTCTAAGGTTCCCATTCAGCTTTTGGCGGATAAAGTGACCTCAATCTTTGTTCCTGTCGTGATCGTGCTTGCACTCGTGGTCTTTTCTTCGTGGATGATATTCCCGAATTTTATGCATAACATAGCGGAGTTCATCACGAAATTCATCCCGCTTTCCTTGCCCACGACAGGGCTGGCAGCGGCTTTGATGGCAACCATCGCCACGCTGGTGATCGCTTGTCCTTGCGCATTGGGCTTGGCAACTCCCACCGCTCTCATGGTGGGCAGCGGCATCGGCGCAAATAACGGCATCCTGATTCGCAGTGGCGAAGCTCTACAACGCATGAAAGACGTCGATACCGTCGTTTTTGATAAGACGGGCACTCTCACCCATGGCAAGCCGGAATTGATCCGTATTCAGTCCTCTTGGCTCTCTGAGGATGATGCGCTGAAGATTGCTCACTCCTTGGAGAACTCCAGTGAGCATCCGCTGGCTAATGCGATCAATAATGCGGCGCAGGAGCGAGGGCTCACCCACATGCCGCTGAAGGACTTTAACTCCATCGCCGGTAAGGGGATACGTGCTGTCATCGATGACAAGAGTTATATCATGGGCAGTGCAAATTGGATGAAAGAGCAAGGTTTTGATCCCGATAGCATAGAGCTCGATGACACTCTTGCCTATGCCGGACGCATCTATCTTGCTGATGAGAATGGCATTATGGCGCTGTTTTATGTAGCTGATACCATCAAGGAAGAGGCGCAAAAGATTGTGCGTGAATTGATTTCTCGTGGGATAAAACCCTATATGCTGAGCGGCGATAATGAAGATACCGCCCGTGCGATTGCGCGTAGCTGTGGCATCGAGGAAGTGATGGCAAACGTTTTGCCTCAGGATAAGGCGGGCAAGATCGCCGAGTTGCAGAGCTCCGGTAAGGTGGTCGCCATGATTGGAGACGGGATCAACGACGCTCCTGCGCTCAAGCAGGCGGATATCGGCATCGCCATGGGGCTCGGCACGGATATCGCCATCGAAGCGGCAGATATCACCATACTGCGCGGCGATCTCAAGCTCATCCCCTTGGCTCAGACGCTCTCGATGGAGACTTTCTCAAAGATCAGGCAAAATCTCTTTTGGGCTTTTGCATATAACTTGATTGCGATTCCGTTGGCGGCTTTCGGGGTGCTCCATCCTGTGATCGCCGAGATGGCAATGGCGCTCAGCTCGGTGACGGTCGTGACGAACGCAAACCTCTTGAAAAAGAAGTTTTAGACCCTCTTAAATACGAAAAAGGGCTGTCCGATGTGGCAGCCCTTTATTATTTACATAAGTTTCGGCTATATGCCCAGCTTCTGACAAGCCATTCTCGCCGCTTCCTGATGTGCGGTTTTCTTGGTGTTTCCCTTGCCGAGGCAGGAGAACTTGTCGCCCACTTCAACCTGCACGGTGAAGATTTTCTGATGCTCCGGGCCTTCTTCATTGATCGTGGTATATTTGGGCAAATCTTGATTGTTTCCTTGCAGATATTCTTGCAGGATAGACTTATAATTCACGAGTTCATCGCGGTTTACAGTCTCTTCATAGTCGATTAATATCTGGTTTTTGATGAAGCGTGATGCGGCTGCGATTCCGCTGTCGAGATAGATGGCGCAGATCAAGGCTTCGACGCTATCCGAAAGGATGGAGGGTTTTTCAGCACCACCGGAAGCTGCTTCTTCGGGGCTGAGCAAGAGATATTTGCCTAATTCCAGATTCTGTGCTTTGAGCGTGAGATAGGTCTCGGAAACGATCTTTGCTTTGAGCTTGGAGAGCTTGCCTTCCTGCTCTTCGGGATGGCGGGCAAAGAGCTCTTTGGAGATGGTAAAGCCGAGGATGCTGTCACCCAAAAACTCCATCCTTTCAAAGGGCGATGCGGCTTTGTGATCGCTGAAATGACGGCGTAGATAGGATTTGTGGGTAAGAGCAGCCTTGAGCAGAGTGAGGTCTTTGAAGTTATAGTCTATTCTTTTTTGCAAGTTTTGCAGGCTCTTTTCCCATTTGGGATAAGTTTCCGGCACGCGCTTGCTGTGCAAATACTCCATAACTTGGGAGATGATGTCTTTTAGTTTTCTATTCATAGAGTAAAACGGTGCCCACAAATGGGGTTAACCACTTGTGGGACTTTGATATAATCTATGCTACTCTTCGTAGCGGGTGATGATGATTGCGCTGTTGTGTCCTCCAAAACCGAGCGAATTGGAAAGAGCTGCGTTAACTGTGTGTTTCACTGCTTTGTTGGGGGTGTAGTCCAGATCGCACTCAGGATCGGGGTTGACCAGGTTCATCGTAGGGTGGATTATTCCCGTCTCAATGCTTTTGACGCAGGCGATCGCTTCGAGTCCGGCGGCAGCACCTAACATGTGTCCCACCATTGATTTGGTGGAATTGATCTTGATCTTATATGCACGCTCGCCAAACACGGTCTTAATCGACTGGGTTTCGCCTTTGTCATTCAGAGGCGTAGAGGTACCGTGAGCGTTGATATAGTCGATGTCTTCGGGCTTAAGTCCGGCGTCTGCGATTGCCATTTGCATGGCTCGAGAGCTTCCTTCACCGTCTTCTGTGGGAGCGGTGATGTGGAAGGCATCGCCTGTGGCACCATAGCCTTTGAGTTCACCGTATATCCTTGCACCGCGCTTCTTGGCGTGTTCCAGCTCTTCGAGAACGAGGATTGCGGCGCCTTCGCTCATCACAAAGCCATCGCGCTCTTTATCGAAAGGACGGGAGGCGGTTTTGGGATCATCATTACGCGTGGATAGTGCTCTCATGGATGAGAAGCCTCCAACAGCCAAGGGTGTGACGGCAGCTTCAGTTCCACCGCTGAGGATGATATCTGCATCGCCATATTGGATGGCACGCATAGCGGTTCCCAGAGCGTGGTTTGCACTGGCGCATGCGCTCATAACGTTGAAGTTTATCCCTTTGAAGTTATGTTCGATGCTGATATGAGCGGCGGCGATATTGCCTATCATTTTGGGGATGAAAAAGGGGCTGATGCGTCTGGGACCGGCTGTGTGGCATTTGATGCACTCTTCTTCGAAGGTGAGTATTCCGCCAATTCCTGCGCCGGTGATGACTCCAACGCGCTCGGGGACAAAGTTTCCCGTCTCAAGCTTAGCATCTTTTACGGCTTCACGCGCAGCGATCATAGCAAATTGTGTATAGAGGTCGATTCTTCTTGCTTCTTTGTGATCGAAGTGCTTTTCCGGCTCATAGTCTTTGACTTCTGCTGCGATGCGAACAGGCAGTCCTTCAGTATCAAAACGAGTTATCAACCCTGTTCCACATACGCCGTCCACCAAGCTTTGCCAGGTTTCTTGGGCACTGTGTCCAACGGGTGTAATGGCGCCGATTCCGGTTATCACTACTCGTCTTTTCATCATATATTACCTCATTAAAGTATATTAGACGGCTTAATAAAGCAGTCCGGTACTTGATTATGTGCTAAATTGGAATCAATCCTGATACATCATATCAGGATTGATTCCTTGTTTGTTTACAGCTTTTCGATTAGGCGAGAAGTGCCTTAATATAATCGATAGCTTGTCCAACGGTACGGAGTTTGTCCTGATCTTCCTCAGGAATGGTCAGATCAAATTCCTCTTCAAACGCCATGACGAGTTCCACGGTGTCCAAAGAGTCAGCACGAAAGTCGTCGATGAAGTTCGCTTCGGGAACGATTTGAGCTTCGTCAACTCCCAGTTTGTCCATTACGATCTGTTTTACTTTAGCTTCAATATCCATTGTTCCTCCTATGCTATTGAAGAGTCTTTTTTATTTTTGGGCATCAATACATGGTGAGTCCGCCATCGACGGCGATGGTTTGTCCGGTGATATAGCTACTGTTTTCAGAGGCTAAGAACAGACAGACCTGTGCCACTTCGGCGGCGTTTCCCATCTTGCCCAGGGGGATTACTTTGGCATATTCAGCGCGGACATCATCCGGCAGCTCGGCCGTCATCTCAGTTTCGATGAAGCCGGGTGCGATGGCATTAACGCGGATATTACGAGGGGCAAACTCTTTGGCGCAGCTCTTTGTGAAGGCGATGATTCCGCCCTTGGAAGCTGCATAGTTTGCCTGTCCTGCGTTGCCGATGAGTCCGATCACGCTGCTGATGTTGATGATGCTGCCCTTGCGAGCGCGCATCATGTGTTTAAAAGCCTTTTGCGTACAGACAAATGCGCCTTTGAGATTGATATCCATCACGCTTTCCCAGTCTTCTTCTTTCATGCGAAGCAGGAGATTATCTTTGGTTACGCCGGCGTTATTGATCAAGACATCGATCTTGCCGTGATCTTTGATGACGGATGCAAAGACTTCTTCCATTCTGGCAGAGTCGGAGACGCTTGCTTGATAGCCTGCGGCGTCGAAGCCTTGATCTTTGAGCTGTTTAATTGCTGAATCCAGGCTCTCTTGATTTCGTCCGAGGATGATGACCTTGGCTTTTGCCTTGCCAAAGTGTTCGGCAATTGCAAGACCTATGCCGCGGGAACCGCCCGTGACTAAAACCACTGAGTCTGTAAAGTCGTACATCATTTATTCCTTTATTTCAGTTTCCTAATATCTATAAATCAGCTTCTTTGAAGCATACTTTCCAATTCATCAAGATCGCTTATTGTGTCAACAGAATAAATCTGAACATCTTTGTCAATATTCTTTATCATTCCGCTAAGGACTTTTTGGGGACCGAACTCGATGAAACGCTGTACTCCAGCATCTATCATGAAATTCACGCTATCCACCCAGCGCACTGCTGAGATGATCTGTTTGCTGAGCTTATCACGATTGATATTTCCCAGAAGCGAGGGCAGGGCATCGAGATTGGAAACAACGGGGACTTTGCCGTCTTTGAACTCGAATTTGCCCATCTCAGAGCGTAGCCATGCGGCGGCTTTCTCGATGAGCGGAGTATGGAAAGGTCCGCCCACGACGAGAGGCAACACCCTTCTGGCACCGCGCTCTTTGGCGATTTCACCGGCTTTTGCAACCCCTTCTTTGGTTCCCGAAATCACGGTCTGAATGGGAGTATTATAGTTCACGGCTTGCACAAGTCCCACATCGGAGGCTTCCGCACAGATCTCAGTGACGCTATCGGGATCGAGCCCAACAACGGCTGCCATGGCAAAGGGGATTTCACCCACTGCATTGATCATGAATTCGCCGCGTTTATGAACGATGTGCATGGCGACGGGAAGCTCCAAAACGCCGGATGCCACCTGAGCGGAGAACTCGCCTAAGGAGTGTCCAGCCACAAATTCTGGCTTGATATCAAATCTTTGTTGGAACTTTCTCAGCGCACAGATGCTATGAAAAAGGATAGCCGGTTGAGTGAGGCTGGTCTTTTTCAGGAGCTCTTCGGGTCCTTCTTTCATGGCGCTAAAAAGCTGAGTTCCATGATCATCGTCGAATGTTGTTAATATCTTCTTATGCTCGGCATTGGAATTCACATAATCCATTGCCATTCCAACATATTGAGCGCCTTGCCCAGGAAATACAAATGCTGTCTTCAAAAGAATATCCTCCTAATATCTTGCCAAGATGCTGCCCCAAGTTAGCCCCGCCCCAAAGGAGGTGAGCAGCATTATATCGCCACGGCGTATCTTATTTGCTCGAATGGCTTCATCAATCGCCAAAGGGATGGTCGCCGATGAGGTATTGCCATATTTTTGAATATTTATGATCACTTTTTCCATGGGAACTTTCATTCTGCTTGCCAAGGCTTCGATGATCCTGATATTTGCTTGATGCGGGATCACCCAATCGATGTCTAAGCCCGTGAGTTTATTATCTTTCAGCAGCGCATCGGACGAGGCATACATGCTGCGCACAGCGTGTTTAAAGATGCGATTTCCTTCCATATAGATGGTGTGTTGATTGGCATCAATGGTAGCCTGAGAAGCGGGAAGTCTGCTCCCACCGGCGGCTTGCATGAGGTGTTCGCCAAACATTCCATCGGCATCCATGATCGAACCCATGATTTGGGAGATATCCCCAGGCTCGGTTCTGGAGACAATCGCTGCACCCGCTGCATCGCCGAAGAGAACGCAGGTGTTTCTATCCGTCCAATTCACGATGCGGCTGAGTATTTCCACGCCTACGACGAGCGCATGTTTTGCCGCTCCATTTTCGATGTATTGCCTTGCCACATCCACGGCATAGATGAATCCCGTGCATCCGGCAGAGACGTCGAAAGCGGGCATGCCTCTGAGTCCCAAGCGTTTTTGGAGTATGCATGCCGTTGAGGGGAAGGCGTGGTCGCCGGAGATGGTGGCGACGATGATGAGATCAATTTCTTTGTACTTTACCGTTGATGCTTCGATGGCGTTTGTGGCGGCATGGAAGGCGAGATCGCTGGCAGCTTCATCATCGGCTGCGATGCGTCTTTCGACCATTCCCGTGCGCGTTCTTATCCACTCATCGGTGGTATCAACGATATTTTCAAGGTCTTGATTGCTAAGGATTTTGGCAGGTGCATAACTGCCAAATGCGGAAAACTTTGCTTTGTAAAGGCTCATTACAACCTCTCAAAATATTCTCTGGTGCTTTGAACAAATCCTGATTCTGCGATACGAGCGGCAAACTTTATGGCATTTTTCATGGCTTTTGCATTGCTTCGACCATGCGCCACAACGGGGATGCCATTGAGTCCAACCAAAAGCGCACCGCCATATTCTGTGTGATCTAATTTCTTTTTGATATAGCTGAAAGCGGGGAAAGCGAGCAACGCACCCAGCTTTGCAACCCAATCCTTATTCAACTGCTCTTTCAGGATTGCAAATATTGAAAAGCCAACGCCTTCAATAGTTTTGAGCATGACATTGCCTACAAAGCCATCACAGACAATAACATCCGTGATGCCATCAAGAATATCTTTCCCTTCGATGTTTCCTACGAAATTGATGTCTTTACTTTCCGAGAGAAGCTGATATGCTTCCTTGGACATTTGATTTCCTTTTGCGCTTTCCTCGCCGATATTCAAGAGACTGATGCGCGGATTTGGCTTCTTAAAGAAATATTCATAATATTTTGAGCCGATGACGGCAAACTGCATAAGATGCTCGGCTGTGCAATCCACATTTGCCCCGATATCGAGGATGATCTCATGCCCGATTTGAGTGGGGAAAACGCCAGCTATCGCGGGGCGATGCACGTTTTTCATGCGTCCCAAGGTCAGCAAAGATGCGCTCATCATTGCGCCGGTATTTCCTGCCGAGACAGCGACATCTGCCTCACCGCTTTTATGCAGTGCAATCGTTTTCACCATCGAGGAGTCTTTTTTCGTTCTCACGGAACGTGCGGCATCATCGCCCATTTCGATGCGATCTGCCGCATGCACGATCCTAATCCTTTCGGTATCATAGAAATACTTCTCTAATTCCGCTTTCAGGATCGCTTCATCTCCGACGAGGATCACTTCCTTGCAGAGCTCTTCTTTGATGGCGAGAACGGCTCCCTCAATCTCAGGGAAAGGAGCTGTGTCGCTACCGAATGCGTCAAGCGCTACGCGCAAAGATTATTCCTTTATATCTTTGATCTGTCGGCTGTTATAGCTACCGCAATTCTCACAAACGTGATGCGGACGGCTGGGCTCACCACATTTTGGGCAAACGCTGGAAGCAGGAAGACTGAGAGCGTCGTGGCTCCTGCGTTTGTCTCTGCGAGCTTTAGAAGTTTTCTTCTTTGGTACTGCCATTGTATTCTCCTTATGTTGAACGTGGTTCAGTGCAGTTTCATAACTGACTAAAAGGCATGTCACGACAACAAAATATTACTTTATATCATTAAGTGAAGCATGAATACATAAAGCGGCTTTTCTGTCAACTAAAAAGGTTATACCTTGTTTTTGAATGGGGGATTTAAGACTCCTAAAATCATGAGAGCTGTGAAGTGAGTTTTTGTCTCTGGCCTATGTCTTTTCCATAGCTTCCCTACTGGGTTCTGGTCATGATATGGTCATGATATGGTCATCGCCATGAGCACATCATGACCAGAGCATAAGCAGAAAGCTATAAGGAAGAAGGGGTTAGGAGTTTGTGAGTAATTTGCATAAGTGAGATCGTAAAACAAGCTGATATTTGATGACGAAAAAGGGAGTCACAAGCGTGACTCCCTTGTATTTATATGCTGAGCTTTTAGGCTCAAGGTCCGCTTTACTTCATGATGACCATCTTTTTGGTCTCAGACTTTGTGGGGGTGGTGAGTTTGTAGAAATATACTCCGCTACCGCAGCGATTTCCACTCTTGTCTCTACCGTTCCACTCTATTTTGACATTGCCTTCCTTGAGGGACTTCTTATAGACAACTTGTCCGAGCATGTTGTAGATGGTGAAATTGCCTGTTTCACCGCCCTTGATGGCGATATCGACATTTGTCATATCCTTGAAGGGGTTGGGGTAGGCGTTGCTCATTGAGCTGATTTCCGGCAACTGAGGAGCAGAGGGGATATCGACCACGACGCTCTGGTAGCCATAGTATTCGGAGCTGTTATAGCTCAGGGCTTCCAGCCAGTAATAATAAGTTCCATTCTCGATGTCACTATCCAAAAAGCTGTAGTTAGCTCCCGTGGAACTATTGGATGCATCGATGATCGTGCCTGTAATCAAACTCGCGTTTGTCAGCACTTTATCCATGCTGCGATAGATCTGATAGCCCAACATCTGGGTTTCGGATGCGGTCTTCCAATTGAGTTTGACGCTGTTTTCATTTGCAACGAATATGGCATTGAAATAGCTGAGTTCGACGGGCAGGGTGGGATTGCCGCCTCTCCCGAGGGCAAATTCAAATCTTGCATCTTTGGCACCGAGATCGATTTCGATGTTAACGTAGTCGCCGGCGGGGATTTCATGTGCATTCCAGGCGCCGCCAACATAGTAGGCAATCCAGATATCTTCGGTGCTATTGTTCTGGAAAGTGAGTGTGATAGTTCCAGTTCCAATCAACTGCCAGACCTGTTGGTCGATTGCCATGAAAGAAGGGTTTGGAATGTCTGTGAAGTCTTCCGGAAGGGTGGGAACTTCATAAGCTCCGATAAATCCGGCGCCGGTAATAGCCACAGCCGCATCTCCCGGAAGTTCAATGCCTTCATCAGGTTCCACCGCATAATTATAATTGATGCGAATATCATCTAAAGAGAGGTATCCGCTGCCCATATTATGAACAGTGCCGGTGATTCCAATGTAATATAGTCCACCGATATCCGAGCTGAAAACACCGCTGAATCCATGATATCCTGCGGTGGGCACATTCGTTTCCGGGATGATGGTCTCAATCTCGCCGCTCAGGTCATCGGTTCTGGCTAAGACGGCTTTGATTGTTGCATTATTCGGGTCTGGAATGCCTTGTGCGGCATAGAGTTTGAGTTTATAATCCTTATTTGCTTCCAGCACGATGGGGCGGACGAGGGTAGATTGTCCATCTGCATGGATCACTGCTTTCATATCGCCGGTTCTCGGAGGAATCATAGCCATAAAGTTGTCTTCTGCATTCCAAGGGTGGTTGAAATAGTCAGGTCCTGCGAACTGATCCCAGCCTCCTGTCAGGATGAAGCCATTATCATAGTCTTCAAAGCCTTCAAAGAAGGGATATTCGGTGATTCTGGTCTCAAAAGCATAGACGTGTTCATATTTATAATGATCCACAAATTCATTGCCATCGGGGAGTTGCTTAAGCTTATATTTCAGATCGCCATACTGATTGTAGCCATAGAGGGTTTTATCGTTAACGACCCAATCTTCATCGAAATATTGATATTCAATTTCCTCGATTCTTTTACCGTTTGCATAGGCATATTCATATTTCTTTCTGGGTACCCAGACTCCGCCGTTGTTATTGTAATCAATTCTTTCGGCGAATATTCCGGGCATATCGGAACCACCTACCATAAAGCCCAAAGCCCAGTATTTGTTGAAAAAGTCAAGAGCGTCTTGAAGCGTGGTGTTATCTTCGGGATGGTAGCTATATTCAGTCTTTTCAGCCAGTTCCCAATTTTCTTGATCCATAGACATGTGTGTGGTTTCGCTGATTATTCTGCCCTGAGCGTCCAAGCCTATGACAATATTCCCGTAGATGATCATTTCACCCATATACATGGTGAGCATGAGGGAGAAAGAGTCATCATCAATTAAAAAGTCAAAGAGAAAAGACGGAACAAAATCTCCATCGGCATTACGTTGATAGAGATAAGCTGTATCTAAGGTTCCGTTGACGTCATAGCTGATCTCAAAGCGTCTTTCGACGTCTATAACATTGTTTAGAGGCGGCCCTTCGAGAATCTCGATGATTCTCATCTGAGGGTCATAGCTGATCTCAAACATGTTTTGGAGCGCCATTTCCATGATGGAAAAGTCAAAAGAATACTTTTTGATTGTGTCAGCATCAAAGGAAATCTCATCGGCATAGATATGTTTTGTTTTGTTCGAAACACCCCAGCCAAACTCAGGGTTGTTAAAAGATTCGACAATCTCAACAAGCGGGTGAGCTGTATTTCGAGCGATATTATCCTTGTTGCTAAAAACACTAAATCCTACACTTGGTAGATTTGCGAAGACGAGAAACGGCAACATCGCTAAAGCGACTATAATTAAGTTCCTTTTCATTTTTCACCTCATTGTTTTATATTAATTGTGTGAGACCTGTTCATAATCAAGCTCTGAAGTCATTATATATAAGGCAATAAATCGTGTCAAGAAGTAATTGTTTATGCTAAAGAAAATAGTGCGAGGGAGACTGTTCAAATCTTCCATTATAGTTAAGCCACCTTTGCCGCATTCTTCGAAAAAAGCAGGTCGAGGTTGTCCCAGTCGATCTTTTCTTGACATATTTGCGATATGTTTAAGTTTGCAAT
>Ga0172382_10010688_pt1 | contig 12266 bp, 14 predicted proteins | sample Leawel138RmetaG_FD_122245 | JGI IMG/M metagenome (GOLD analysis project Ga0172382, IMG submission 122245) | Leachate microbial communities from a municipal landfill in Southern Ontario, Canada - Leachate well 138R metaG | ecosystem: Engineered > Solid waste > Landfill > Unclassified | place...
ATCCGCCCCGCCCTGCAGGCCGACGGCGGCAACGTGGAACTGGTGGATGTCACGCCCGAGGGCGTGGTCCGCGTGCGCCTGACCGGCGCGTGCAAAGGCTGCCCCATGGCCGGGCAGACCCTGCGCCTGGGCGTGGAGCGCGTAATCCTGGCCGAGGTGCCCCGCGTCGTGCGCGTGGAGGCCGTCTAGGCTCCGGCGCCCGCCGGGCCCCTGCCTCCTTCTTCCTTATAATACGACCCCGCGCGCACCCGCGCGCCGTCCGCATCCGGAGACAGCAATGAGCAAGGTGGTCACCAGGTTCCCCCCCAGCCCCACGGGGTTTCTGCACATCGGCGGCGCGCGCACCGCGCTGTTCAACTGGCTCTTCGCCCGGGGCCGGGGCGGCGAGTTCGTCCTGCGCATCGAGGACACCGATCAGGCCCGCTCAACCCCCGAAATGACCCAGGCCATCGTGGACGGCATGACCTGGCTCGGCCTGCACTGGGACCACGGCCCCTACCTGCAAAGCGACCGCACCCCGCTGTACGACCAGTACATCGAGCGCCTGATCGCCTCGGGCCACGCCTACTACTGCGACTGCACCCCCGAGCAGGTGGACGCCATGCGCGAAACCGCCAAGGCCGCAGGCAAAAAGCCCAAGTACGACGGCTCCTGCCGCCACAGGAACCTGGGCCCCGGCCCGGGCCGCGTGGTCCGCTTCCGCGCGCCCGAGGGCCTGTGCGCCTGGGCCGACATGGTCAAGGGCCCCATGGAGATGGACTTCGAGGAAATGGTGGACGATTTCGTCATCCGCCGGGGCAACGGCTCGCCCATGTACAACCTGGCCGTGGTGGTGGACGACGCCGACATGGGCGTGACGCACATCATCCGCGGCGAGGACCACCTGTCCAACACGCCCAAGCAGATCGCCCTGTACATGGCCCTGGGCCTGTCCGTGCCCGCCTTCGGCCATGTGCCCATGATCTTCGGGCCCGACCGCAAGAAGCTCTCCAAGCGCCACGGCGCCATGAGCGTCATGGAATACGAGGCCATGGGCTTCCTGCCCGAGGCCGTGGTCAACTACCTGCTGCGCCTGGGCTGGGGTCACGGCGACCAGGAGCTGTTCACCCGCCAGGAGATGGTGGAGCTGTTCTCCGAAAAGGGCCTGGGCACCTCCCCGGCCATGTTCGACATGGCCAAGCTGGAGGCCGTGAGCGCCCATTACATCAAAGAAGCCGACCCTGCGCGGCTGGCCGGGCTGCTGCCGCGCTTCCTGGCCGAGCTGGGCGTGGCCGACCCCGACCCCGCGCGACTGGCCGCGGCGGTGCCGCTCTACCAGCCCCGGGCCAAGACCCTGCGCGAAATGGCCGAGGGCATGGCCTTCTTCTTCGCGCCCGATCAGGCCCTGGAGCATGACCCGGCGGCCCTGGCCAAGTTCGTCACGGCCGAAAGCGCGCCCCTGCTGGAGGCCGCCGCGCGGCTGGTGGAGGAGGCCCCGGTGTTCGAGCCCGGGCCCCTGGAGGAGGGCTTCAAGACCTGGCTGGACGGCCAGGGCCTGAAGTTCAAGGCCGTGGCCCAGCCGGTGCGCGTGGCCCTGTCGGGCCGCACGTTCTCGCCCGGGCTGTTCGAGATGATGCTCGTGCTGGGCCGCGAGTCCACTGCCTGCCGCCTGCGCCGGGCCGTGGCCCTGGCCGGGGCCTGAGGCCGGGGAGGCCGCATGGACGCCCTGCTCATCGTCGGCGCGTCGGGCCACGCCAAGGTGGTCGCGGACATCGTGGAGCGCCAGGGCCTGTGGCGCGTGGCGGGGTTCATCGACGCCACCCTGCCCGCCGGGGCCGGGCATTTCGGCCTGCCGGTGCTCGGCGGCGAGGACGCCCTGGTCCAGGCGGCCCGGGCCCACGGGGTGCGGGCGCTGCTGGTGGCCATCGGCGACAACGCCGTGCGCGCGCGGGTGGCCGGGCGCCTGGCGGCCCTGGCCCCGGGGCTGGCCTTCGCCACGGCGGTTCACCCGGCGGCCAGCATCGCCCGGGGGGCCGCCATCGGCCCGGGCAGCGTGGTCATGCCCGGGGCGGTGCTCGGGCCCGACACGCGGGTGGGCAGCCACTGCATCGTGAACACCGGCGCCAGCCTGGACCACGACGGGGTGCTGGAGGACTTCGCCAGCCTGGGCCCCGGGGCGGCCCTGGGCGGCAACGTCCGCGTGGGCACCTTCGCCCATGTGGGCCTGGGCGCCTCGGTGATCCACGGCGTGAGCGTGGGCGAGCACGCGGTGCTGGGCGCCGGGGCGGTGGCCGTAGCCGACGTGCCCGCGCGGGTGGTGGCGCTGGGGGTTCCGGCCCGGGCCGTGCGCGGGCGCGAACCCGGGGAACGCTACTACTGAGGCCGCGCCGAAGGCCACGGAAAAGGCCCCGCCGGGCATGCCGGGCGGGGCCTGAACGTTCCTGGGGCGCGGAGCCTGGAGGCTACTCCTGGGCGGCAGCCTTGGCCACGGGCTTGGCCACGGCGCCGGAGCGGATGCAACGGGTGCAGACGCACATGCGCTGCACGGAGCCGTTGTCCAGCTGCACGCGCACGTTCTGCAGGTTGGGCATGAAGCGACGCTTGGTCTTGTTGTTGGCGTGGCTGACGTTGTTGCCGACCTGGGGCCGCTTGCCGCAGATGTCACATGTCTGGCTCATGGATGGTCCTCCTTTATTCCCGGCGGTGTGGCCCCCGGCCACCCGCTGCGCGATTTCGAAATGGATTCCGCCGGGGCCGCCCGGCCCTTCCGGCCTTTCAGCCGCAGCGAATTTGCCTCCTTATATCTTCCCCGAACAAAAGGCAAGCGCTTTTACCTTGACAACGGGACGATTTCGGATAGACCTAGTGCCTCGCGCGAGGCAGCACCATGATAAAAAGCATTTGGCTGGATATTTCCGACATCCCGGCGGAAGGCCGGGAATTTTCGTTTGACGACCAGGCCGTGTGGACCGGCCCGGCCGCCGCTTTCGGCATGGACGCGACCGTCACCGCGCCCCTGTCCGCCACGGTGCGCGTCTGGCCCCACGGCCGGGGGGCCACCATGGCCGGGCGGCTCACCGGCGAGGTGACCCTGCCCTGCGCCCGCTGCACCCGGCCCGCCCCCTGCGCCGTCGACCAGGAGTTCGAGGTCTCCGAGAGCCTGGACGACGAGGACGCCACGGGCGAAAGCCCCCTGCGCGAGCAGGACGGAAAAATTGAGCTTGACGCGGGGGCGATCCTCTGGGAACAGTTCGTCCTCGCTTTGCCCGGCAAGGCCCTGTGCTCGCCGGGCTGCAAGGGCCTGTGCGCCCGCTGCGGGGCGGACCTGAACCTCGAACCCTGCGCCTGCGGGGACGAGGAAGGGGATCCGCGCCTGGCGGCCCTGCGCGGGCTGACCATCGGCCGCAAGAACTAAGCCGCCCCCGGGCGGACACGGGCCCCGGCCCGAAGAACGAATAAAGAGGTAACCGCAATGGCTGTCCCGAAAAAGAAGACCTCCAAGTCCAGAAAGGGCATGCGCCGCGCCCACGACCACGTCGCCAAGCCCACCGTGATCTACTGCGAGTGCGGCGAGCCCACCGTGCCCCACCGCGTGTGCGCGAGCTGCGGCGTGTACAAGGGCAAGCAGCTGCTCGCCGTGGACAATGCCGAGTAGCATCCCGCGCATTGCCGTGGACGCCGCGGGCGGCGATCACGGCCCCGGGGTCAACGTCCCCGGGGCCCTGGCCGCCGCGCGCGAAAAGAGCCTGCGCCTGCTGCTGGTAGGCGACGCCTCCGCCCTGGAGGCCGAGCTCGCCCGCCACGACACCGCCGGGCTGGACGTGGAAATCGTCCACGCCTCGGAGGTCGCCGCCATGTCCGACAAGCCGTCGGACGTGTTGCGGCGCAAAAAGGATTCCTCCATCCAGGTGGCCTGCCGCCTGGTGAAGGAGGGCCGCGCCGACGGCGTGGTCAGCGCCGGGAATTCGGGCGCCTCCGTGGCCTGCGGGATGTTCGTCATCGGCAGGGTCAAGGGGGTGCTGCGCCCGGCGTTTGCCGGCATCCTGCCCACGGTCAAGGGCCCCATGGTCCTTCTGGACGTGGGGGCCAACGTGGACTCCCGGCCCGAGCACCTCTTCCAGTTCGGCATACTGGGCGATGTCCTGGCGCGCGACGTGCTGCGCTACGACTCCCCCCGGGTGGGCATCCTGTCCATCGGCGAGGAGGAGGGCAAGGGCAACTCCCAGGTCAAGGAAGCCTTCGAGATGCTCAAGGCCTCGTCGCTGCGCTTTGTGGGCAACGTCGAGGGCCGCGACATCTTCACCGGCGATGTGGACGTGGTGGTCTGCGACGGCTTCGTGGGCAATGTGGCCCTCAAGCTGGCCGAGGGGCTGGCCTCCAACATGGGCAAGGTCCTGAAGCGCGAGCTGACGGGCAGCCTGCTGGGGCGCCTGGGCACCCTCCTGGCCATGGGCCGCCTCAAGCGCTTCGCGCGCTTTGCCGACTACGCCGAATACGGCGGCGCCCCGCTGCTCGGGCTGCAGGGCATAGTCATCGTCTGCCACGGGGCGTCCAACACCAAGGCCATTTCCAGCGCGGTCAAGATGGCCGGGCGGTTCGTGGCCAGCGGCGCCAACGAGCACATCCACCAGGCTCTCGAGAAAAACCGGGACCTCACCCGGGCCTAGCCGCGCGGGCCCCGGCCCGCCGCCAAAACCAGGGATTCCCACCATGCCAGCGTACATCTGCGGAGTCGGGCTGCACGCGCCCGCGAACATCGCCAACCACGACCTGGAAGCGCGCGTGGAGACCAGCGACGAGTGGATCGTCACCCGCACGGGCATCCGCCAGCGCCACATCGCCCAGGGCGAGGTCACCTCGGACCTGGGCACCCAGGCCGCCCGCGCGGCCCTGGCCGACGCCGGACTGGACGCCGCCGACGTGACCCACGTCATCTGCGCCACCTGCACGCCCGACTCCTACTGCCCCAACACCGCCACCCAGATCGCCCGCAAGCTGGACCTGGCCGCGCCCATGGCCCTGGACCTCAACGCGGCCTGCTCCGGCTTCCTCTACGCCCTGCAGATGGCCCGGGCCCTGACGACCCTGGAGCCCGGGGCCACGGTGCTGGTGGTGGCCGCCGAGGTGCTCTCCTCGCGCGTGAACTGGACCGACCGCACCACCTGCGTGCTGTTCGGCGACGGGGCCGGGGCGGCGGTCGTCCGCGCACAGCCCGCCGCCCGGGCCATCGAGATCGTGGACGCCATGCTCGAGTCCGACGGCAGCCACGGCGGGCTGCTGACCATCCTTGGCGGCGGCTCGGCCCGGCCCTACGCCCCGGGCGAACCCGTGGGCGACGACTTCTTTGTCCAGATGAACGGGCGCGAGGTCTTCAAGGTCGCCGTGCGCAGCATGACCGACGTGTGCCGCCGGATGCTCGAACGCCACGCCATGACCGTGGACGACCTGGACATGTTCGTCGCCCACCAGGCCAACCTGCGCATCATCGAGGCAGTGGGCAAGAAGCTCGACCTGCCCGCGCACAAGGTCTTCGCCAACGTGCAGCGCTACGGCAACACCTCCGCCGCCAGCGTGGGCATCGCCCTGGCCGAGGGCTGCGCCGACGGCACCTTCGCCCCGGGGGGGCGCGTGCTGCTGACCACCTTCGGCGCCGGGTTCACCTGGGGCGCGGTGTTGCTCCAATTTTAGGCTGCGCCCGCAACCATGTTTTCAACACATTGGAATAAATAAAAAATCAGACCGGGACAGCCTGTTGCCCCCGCCGTTGATTTAGGCTACAAACACGGCTTCGAGGCGAACCGGACAACCCCTCGCGCCCCGGGCGCGGCCAGACGCGGGCCCCGGCCCGGAAGCACCACACCATCATGAGCGACCTCCCCAAGACAGCACTGGTTACCGGCGGATCCCGAGGCATCGGCAAGGCCTGCGCCCTGCGCCTGGCCGCCGACGGCTTCCAGGTCTACCTGACCTATGTGAGCCGCCCCGAAGAGGCCCAGGCCACCGTCGAGGCCATCGAGGCCGCCGGGGGCCGCGCCCGCGCCTTCCGCCTGGACCAGGGCGACCGCGCGGCCATCGCCGCCTTTTTCGCCGAGCACATCAAGGACAAGGTCCACCTGGCCGCGCTGGTCAACAACGCGGGCATGACCCGCGACGGGCTGCTCATCCGCATGAAGGACGAAGACTGGGACGCCGTGCTCGGGGTGAACCTCTCCGGGGCCTTCGCCTGTCTGCGCGAGGCCGCCAAGATCATGGGCCGCCAGCGCGCCGGGCGCATCGTCAACATGGCCTCCGTGGTCGGCCAGTCGGGCAACGCGGGCCAGGCCAACTATGTGGCCTCCAAGGCCGGGCTCATCGGCCTGACCAAGACCGCCGCCCTGGAGCTGGCCCCGCGCGGGGTCACCGTCAACGCCGTGGCCCCGGGCTTCATCGCCACGGACATGACCGCCGTGCTGCCCGAAAAAATCACCGAGGCGATGCTGGAGCGCATCCCCCTGCGGCGCCTGGGCACCCCCGAGGACATCGCCGGGGCCGTCTCCTTCCTCGTTTCCGACGCCGCCGCGTACGTCACGGGCCAGTGCCTGTCCGTCACGGGCGGCATGTACATGTAACGCCAACAAGCGGCGGGCCCGCCCGCCAACAAAGCAAATTGAAGACTGGAGGAACAATGTCCGTCGAAGCCAAAGTCAAAGAGATCATCGTGGACCAGCTGGGCGTTTCCGCCGACGAAGTGCACAACGACGCCTCCTTCGTCGAGGACCTGGGCGCCGACTCCCTGGACCTGACCGAGCTGATCATGGCCATGGAAGAGGAGTTCGGCATCGAGATCGACGACGACGAGGCCCAGAAGCTCGTCAAGGTGCAGGACGCCATCGACTACATCGCCAACAACAAATAGGGCCACGCCCTGCCGCTGCCCTTCGCGGAGCGTCTTGTGGCCCTGCGGGGCCACGAGACGCTTCCGTTTTCTCCGTCAACCCCACCCCGGTGAGCCCGCCCCCAGGGGCTCAAGCGAGGCTGTATGCACAGGAAAAGGGTCGTCGTTACCGGCCTTTCCGCCATAACCCCCATCGGTAACGACCTGGAAACGAGCTGGACGAACCTGCTGGCCGGCACCAGCGGGGTGGCCCCCATCACGCGCTTTGACGCCGCCGATTTCGCCACCACCATCGCCGCCGAGGTCAAGGGCTGGGACGCCACCGCGCACATTCCCATGAAGCAGGCGCGGCGCATGGAAATCTTCACCCAGTACGCCGTGGCCTGTGCCCAGGCCCTGCTGGCCCACGCGGGCCTGGAGCTGGACGGCGAGACCGCCGCGCGCACGGGAACCATCCTCGGCTGCGGCCTGGGCGGGCTGGAGACCATCGAGAACCAGCACGCCAAGTACATGGAAGGCGGGGCCCGGCGCGTGTCGCCCTTCTTCATCCCCATCGTCATCGGCAACATGGCCCCGGGCCAGGTGGCCATCTTCACCGGCGCCAAGGGCCCGAACCTGGCCATCACCTCGGCCTGCGCCTCGGGCACCCACGGCATCGGCTACGCCTTCACCGAAATCGCCATGGGCCGCGCCGACGCCATGATCACCGGCGGGGTGGAGTCGACCATCAGCCCCCTGGCCGTGGGCGGCTTCTGCGCCATGAAGGCCATGAGCACCCGCAACGACGAGCCCGCCCGCGCCTCGCGCCCCTTCGACAAGGACCGCGACGGCTTCGTCATGGGCGAAGGCTGCGGCATGCTGCTGCTCGAGGAGCTGGAGCACGCCCGCCGACGCTCGGCCACCATCTACGGCGAGGTCGTGGGCTTCGGCGCCTCGGCCGACGCCTTCCACATGACCGCCCCGCCCGAGGACGGCGCGGGCATGGCCCTGGCCATGTCCGCCGCCCTGCGCGAGGCCGGGGTGGCCCCCGCCGAGGTGGACTGCATCAACGCCCACGCCACCAGCACCTACCTGAACGACCTGTGCGAGACGCGGGCCATCAAGTCCGTCTTCGGCGCCCACGCCAAGCGCGTGTCCGTCACCGCCAACAAGTCCATGATCGGCCACCTGCTCGGGGCCGCCGGCGGCGTGGAGGGCGTGTTCTCGGTGCTCAGCCTGTACCACGGCGCCATCCCCGGCACCGTGAACCTGGACAACCCCGGCGACGAATGCGACCTGGACTACACCGCCCAGGGCACCGTGCGCCGCCGCGTCGACTATGTGCTGTCCAACTCCTTCGGTTTCGGCGGCACCAACGGCTCCGTGCTGTTCAAGCGTTTCGAGGACTAGCAAGACCGCCACGGGCCCCGCGCGGGGCCCGCGCAACAGAGCACCAGGAAGGATACCGCGATGGAAGAACTGTTCCTGCAAGACCGCGAGGTCGCCAAGGCCGTCACCCAGGAGATCGACCGCCAGATCCACAACGTGGAGCTCATCGCCTCGGAGAACTTCACCTCCCCGGCGGTGCGCCAGTGCATGGGCAGCGTGCTGACCCACAAGTACGCCGAAGGTTACTCCGGCAAGCGCTACTACGGCGGCTGCGAGTATGTGGACATCGTCGAGGACCTGGCCTGCGACCGCGCCAAGGCCCTGTTCGGCTGCGCCTACGCCAACGTGCAGCCGCACTCCGGGTCCCAGGCCAACATGGCCGCCTATTTCGCGGCCTGCGAGCCCGGTGACACCGTCCTGGCCATGGACCTGTGCCACGGCGGCCACCTGACCCACGGCAGCCCGGTGAACTTCTCGGGCAAGCTCTACGACATCAAGGCCTACGGCGTGGACCGCCAGTCCGGGCTCATCGACTACGACGCCCTGGAAAAGACGGCCAAGCAGTGCCGCCCCAAGATGATCATCGCCGGGGCCACCGTGTACCCGCGCATCATCGACTTCGCCCGCTTCCGGGCCATCGCCGACGAGGTGGGCGCCACGCTGATGGTCGACATGGCCCACATCGCCGGGCTCATCGCCGCCGGAGTCCACCCGACCCCCGTCGGCCACGCCCACATCGTGACCACCACCACGCACAAGACCCTGCGCGGCCCGCGCGGCGGCATGATCCTGGCCGACGACCCCGACCTGGGCAAGCGCCTGAACTCGCAGATCTTCCCCGGCATGCAGGGCGGCCCGCTCATGCACGTCATCGCCGCCAAGGCCGTGGCCTTCGGCGAGGCCCTGCGCCCCGAGTTCAAGACCTACCAGGTCCAGGTGGTGGCCAACTGCCGGGCCCTGGCCAAGCCGCTGCTGGCCGCCGGGTTCGACCTGGTTTCCGGCGGAACGGACAACCACCTCATCCTGGTGGACCTGACCGCCAAGGACATCACCGGCAAGGACGCCCAGATCGCCCTGGACAAGGCGGGCATCACGGCCAACAAGAACACCGTGCCCTTCGACACCCGCTCGCCCTTCGTGACCTCGGGCATCCGCCTGGGCTCGGCGGCCATGACCACCCGCGGCTTCAAGGAGGCCGACATGGAGCAGGTGGGCCAGTGGATCGTCGACGCCCTGGCCGACGTGAACGACGAGGCGCGCCTGGCCGACATCCGCGCCAAGGTCCGCGACTACACGAGCAACTTCCCGCTCTTCGCCTGGTAGGCCGCCCGGGCCGGTCCGCCGGGGCGGCGCATGCCGCCCCGGCCCGGGCCGCCCCGGCCGCGAATTGACATCACGCCCGGCCCCCGGGCCCGGAGGTGGAGGCACATGAACACGCGAATGTCCTGGCCCGACTATTTCATGGGCATCACCTACCTGGTGGCCGAACGCTCCACCTGCACCCGGCGCAAGGTCGGCGCCGTGGCCGTGCGCGACAAGCGCATCCTGGCCACGGGCTACAACGGCGCCCCCAGCGACACCCCCCACTGCCTGGACATCGGCTGCCTGCGCGAGGAGCTGGGCGTGCCCTCGGGCCAGCGCCACGAAATCTGCCGCGGCCTGCACGCCGAGCAGAACGTGATCATCCAGGCCGCCCTGCACGGCGTGAGCATCAAGGGCGCGGACCTCTACTGCACCACCCAGCCCTGCCTCATCTGCACCAAGATGCTCATCAACGCCCAGGTGGCGGCGGTCTATTTCACCGAGGCCTACCCCGACCCCCTGGCCGAGCGGATGATGGCCGAATCCGGCGTGACCTTCACGCGCATCGCCTATGACCGCCCCTAGCCACGAGGAATTCATGCGCCAGGCCGCGGCCCTGGCGGCCCGGGGCCGCGGCGCCACGGCGCCCAACCCCTGCGTGGGCGCGCTGCTCGTGCGCGGGGGCGAGGTGCTGGCGCGCGGCTGGCACCGGCGCTGCGGCGGGCCCCACGCCGAGCCCGAATGCCTGGCCGACGCCCGCTCCAGGGGCGTGGACCCCGCGGGCTGCACCCTGTATGTGACCCTGGAACCCTGCAACCACCAGGGCCGGACCCCGCCCTGCACCCGGGCCATCCTGGAGGCCGGGATCCGCGAGGTGGTGGCCGGCATGGCCGACCCCAACCCCGTGGCCGGGGGCGGGGCCGAGTTCCTGCGCGCCAACGGCGTGGCCGTGCGCATGGGGGTGGAGCAGGCCCTGTGCCGCGACCTGGTGGCGGACTTCCTGGTCTGGCAGCGCACGGACCGGCCCTACGTCTACCTCAAGCTGGCCAGCACCCTGGACGGGCGCATCGCCACGCGCACGGGCCATTCGCGCTGGATCAGCGGGCCCGAGTCGCGCGCGGCGGTCCATGCCCTGCGCGCGCGCTGCCAGGCGGTCATCGTCGGCGGGGGCACCCTGCGCGCCGACGACCCCCGACTCACCGTGCGCCTGCCCGGCGACGTGCCCGCCCCCGGGCCCCAGCCCCTGGCCGTTGTGGTCACCAGCGCCCTGCCCGGGCCGGACGATTTCGCCCTGACCCGCGAGCGCCCGCAGGAAACCATTTTCTGGACCGGCGAGGCCCAGGCGGCCACGGGGCAGGCCGAAGCCCTGCGCGCGCGCGGCTGCCGCGTGTGGGCCCTGCCGCCCGCCCCGGGCCCCCGCCAGGGGCTGGACCTGGGCCGGGGCCTGGCCCGGCTGCGCGAGCAGTGCGCGGCGTGGTATGTGCTGTGCGAGGGGGGCGGGTCTTTGGCCTTGAGTTTCCTGCACGCGGGGCTTATGGACGAGTTCCGGCTCTTCGTGGCCCCCAAGATACTGGCCGACGGCCAGGCCCGGCCGCTGATGGACGGCCTGGCCCCCCAGGTCATGGACCAGGCCCTGGCCATGCGCTGGAGCGCGGCCCGGCCCAGCGGCGAGGACGTCTTGCTCATCTACCGCCCCCGGGAGGACGGCTAGCCATGTTCACAGGACTGGTGGAGTGCACCGGCGCCGTGGTCGGCCTGGAGCCGCGCGGCGCGCAGACGCGCCTGCGCGTGAGCCCGGCGTCCATGCGCGATTTCGTGGCCGGCGAGAGCATCGCCGTCAACGGCGCCTGCCTGACGGTGGAAACCTTCGGGCCGGACTGGTTCGCGGCCTACGCCTCGGCCGAGACCCTGCGCGTGACCAGCCTGGGCGCACTGCGCACCGGGGCCCGGGTCAACCTGGAGCGCGCCCTGGCCCTGGGCGGGCGCCTGGGCGGGCACCTGGTTTCGGGGCATGTGGACTGCCTGGCCGAGGTGGCCGCCGTGCGCCCGGCGGGCGAGTCGCGCATCTACCGCCTCGCCTTTCCCGCCGCCTTCGGCCCGCAGGTCATCGCCAAGGGCTCCGTGGCCCTGGACGGCGTGAGCCTGACCGTCAACGCCTGCGGCGACGACTGGCTGGAGGTCAACGTCATCCCCGAGACGCAGCGGGTGACGACCATCGCCTCCTGGGCCCCCGGCCGGGCCGTGAACATGGAGACGGACTTGATCGGCAAGTATGTGCAGCGTATGCTCGGCCCCTGGGCCGCGCGCGCCGGGGCCCGCGGCGAGTCCGCCCCCGGGCCGGGCCCCATCACCGAGGACTTCCTGCGCAGGCACGGATTCTGATACGACCACACCGGGGCGGCGCGAGCGCCCCGCCGCAAGAGGACGCCACATGCCCATTGTTTCGGCTGAAGAAGCCATCGAGGAAATCCGCAAGGGACGGATGATCATCCTGGTCGACGACGAGGACCGCGAAAACGAGGGCGACCTGACCATCGCCGCCGAATTCGCGACGCCCGAGGCCATCAATTTCATGGCCACCCACGGGCGCGGGCTCATCTGCCTGTCCATGGCCCCGCAGCTGGTGGAACGCCTGCAACTGCCCATGATGACCACCAAGAACGAGTCGGGCTACGGCACGCCGTTCACCGTGTCCATCGAGGCCCGCCGGGGCGTGACCACCGGCATCTCGGCCTACGACCGC
>Ga0172382_10010689_pt1 | contig 12266 bp, 14 predicted proteins | sample Leawel138RmetaG_FD_122245 | JGI IMG/M metagenome (GOLD analysis project Ga0172382, IMG submission 122245) | Leachate microbial communities from a municipal landfill in Southern Ontario, Canada - Leachate well 138R metaG | ecosystem: Engineered > Solid waste > Landfill > Unclassified | place...
CCTGAATATACACCAAGTCCTTATACTCTCTGGCAAATCAAAGAGGGAGATTGTAACGATTTTTCTACTTTTGCCTGTTTTATTGCTAATTATCATGGATACGAAACTTATCAGATAATAATTGGCTATGAAAATATTGAAAGTAAACACTCTTTGGCTGTTTTTAAAAAGGGTAATTATTACACTTTTTCCAGCAACTATTTTTACACTGATATTGCTATTGAAAGTTTTAAAGATATAATGAAACACATTACTTTTTCTAATTGGACTGAATATACTGTTTATGATTACAATATGAATGTTGTTGAACATAAAACTAATTCCCTTTAGAATATTAAACATTAACCCATGCACTCCCATTCCAAAATTTTAATACCCCATTTACACTACAAATTCCACCTTTAGTAGAACCCAAACTTGCAGGATTAGAAGATACATCTGGTAAAACAATTGCACCATCTCCACGAAATATAAACCATTCGCCTCCCGGAACTATACCAAACTCATTACGGTTTGTAAGTAAAGTTGGTATTACTAAGCTTGAAGATGAGATAGATAAATTTATATAATAAGAACCGCATTTTATTGTTTGTGCTACTGTAGATGATGAATATTGTAAATTAAAAAAATTAGTAGAAGTCCCATATTTGAAACCGATACCAGTTGCAAAATCTTTATAATCATATAAATGTATTCCACTATCAGAAAAATAAATATCTTCATTTGTTCCTTTACCAACATAAAATCTTGTTCCGTAAATATTCCCAGAATGAACCGTACCCAATGTTGCCGATACTGCACTCAAAGAACTAACATTTATTTTATCAGCAGTTACTGCATCTGCTGCTATCTGATTTGCAGTAATCGAGCCTGTATAAATCTTTCCACCGTCAATATAGGTTACTGCCCCTGTCTTTGCCCAGGCTGCAATATTGGAAGAAGCAAGCCCACCTACTGCATTGGTGTCAGCTGCAGTATTATCACCTGTTACATCTGCATCATCTGCCGGTTTGTGTCCGTCATCACCCAAACTGCCCCAGTTAAAATCACTGGCTTTATTGGCAAGAACAATTGAATTGGCATAAATCTTCCCGCCATCAATCATAGTCACATCATTGGTGTGTCTCCAGGCTTCAATATTGCTCTTTGCAGTGCCATCAGTAAACATCCGGTCAGTTACATTGGAATCCAACCCTGCCACAACAATCTTACCTGCTGAGATACTGGTTAAGGCCACTTTCCCATAATTTGAACCGTCCTCTATATCATCCAAATTACCTATTGCTTCAGCTAAAAGGATCTTGCCTGCTGAAATAGCAGTTACCTTCACCTTCCCATAGACATCACCGTCTAAAATATCATCCATATCTCCAACTGCCTTGGAAAGCAGGGGCAATGAATCCTGAACCGCTTCGGATAAGATTTTACTGTATCTTTCACCATCAGAAATGTCATCCATTGTTACCCCGGCCACTACCTCAGTAATAGTATGCTTCCATGCACTGTCATCCATATCACCCGGTAAAATACCCAAACTGGCATTATCACTCATCTCTACAATTTTCCGGTATAATTTTTCAACTTCTTTTCTCAGTGCATTGTATTGTTCTGCTGTTATTTCCGCCATTTTAATTCCACTCCGCTGGATCAGATTCCAAAACAATCTGATACCCCTGTATTTCAAAATAATACTTGTCGTTTATTCTTGGCCTGACCGTAATTTCTCTTGCTCTTTGTCCGCCCATTGGCAACTTTACCCGGTACCACTGTGTTGTATTGGCTTCCATAGTAAAATCCCTATATGTCTCACTGGCATTATCGAGCTGATAATAAATCCTCAATCCAGTCCCGGTAGTTGATTTCACCTTTACATAGACATCATAGAACTGCTTATAGGTATCCGGATTTCCAAAACTCAATGGGCCAATCGTGTCATACGCCTCAATAGAACTACCTGCATCATCCAGGCCATTGAACAAATCATAAATTTGCCCCTCAGAAACAGATCCGGCTTTTAAGCTGTTTTCCCCTGCCTGGTCCCAAACTGAATAGACATTAAAACCAAAATTATAGATTCCATAGCTGCCATCCCTGAAGTCATACCAGAGTGTTTCATTATTTACTGTGCTGGTTCCCTTGGGATATGAAACCATGTAGACATGATTGAAGAAGCAACCGCATGATTTCCCGATATAAGTTTGATTGATATTGGCCAGCAAATATTCACTTACGACCCTGTTTAAATCTTCTACAGTATCAACATTAAGGATCTTTAATCCTTCACGGCTAAGAAAAACAATATAGTTGTAGCAATCAACCATTGTTCTCGGTGCATAACATCCATCTGATGAATAGGAATCTCTAAACTGGAAATAGCTGGATGAATTAACCCTGGCAGAAGTGCCTAACAATCTTTCTACACTCTTTTTGGTAGCCACCTGCAGGGTATGGAGCTGATTGGCCAGTCCGGTAATTTTCAGCATATTGGTTACTGCAATAAAATAATTAGCAGGAAAATGCTCGTAATACCTCTTGCTCCAGTACAGATTTTCTTTAGTTGCCAGGAATATCCTTCCACCCCTCTTTAGTATCAAATGAGGTGCTGCAGGAGGCAGGTCATGATCCAGTTCATGGTAATACAAGAGTGAATTTTGAGTAACCAGAACAGTATCAGCCTGGGTACTGTCATAAGATGTCGCTGTGTTGTTTTCTATTTCAGCATCCAGGTAATATGCCCCGCCATCAGCCAAAGTTCGGTATACCCTCCGCTTGGCAATATCATAATCAGAACCGGAATAGACCGGGATTGTAACCGTAATCTTCTGATCAGCAGTAACAGTTATGGCACTTGAGGCATCAGACGGATTCCCTTCATTACCATCACTGTCAACATAAGTTACCCTGAATCGGTAATCACCTTCTGAAAGGTTACCACCTGATCCGGGAGTTCCAGAAGGTGCAGAACCAGGTACAGGCACACCGGCATATAAAACCGTTGTTCCATTTGTTTTCATCAGGTTTTCAGCACCATTGGCAATAAAGCAGCGGTCAATCCAGTCCATAAAATAGGTATCTGCCTTGTCAGTCAGCCCGGTTATCAGTTCAGTCCCGGCATGGCCAGCTTCATCAGAGAGTTTAAAAATCTTTGTTCCACAGGTAGCAAAGGTAAATTTATTGGTTTCACTCTGCGTATAGAACCGGTGCAGTCCGGTAATAGGAGCAGTGCCTAATGTATTAGTGTTGAATTTGACATAACCTGAACGCTTGACTAAGTTGCCCTGGAAATCATAATTCATGTTTACTATTCCATTAGCCTTCCTGGGCAATTGCCTTAGTTTTACATCAGCAAATATATCAAAATCATTGCCTACTCTGAATATAGTTTTCGCCATTATTATCTCCTATTCAATTTGAGAATGATCAGGCCAGCACCTTTGCCGGTATGAACGAGCCAGGTTCGATTCAGGGATTAATCCGTAATCCTCATCATCAGAAGCCAAAAGCTCTTCCTTCATATCTTCCAGTCCCTGCCAGAATATGCCCACCTTTGGGGCAAGGTAATAGGCATGGCTATTCATATCTTTTTTGACTTTCCAGCACATCCCGATAGCATAATCCACCAGCAATGAACGGTAGCCAATAGTCCGGTAATCCCCTTCAAATGGAGCCGGGTTTGTTGCATCTGCCAGTTCAGTTGGCATTCCAGAACCATAAATCCTGATGGTATCACCAGCTGATATCTGACGGTCAAAACCAATCATGTCCCCTCTAACATAATACTGAGAAGGTGTCCCTGTTCTCTCCAGCCAGTCCGGATCAATTGCCTTCAGTTTCTGAATGCTTACAGGTACACATGCCCGGTCATTGTAATATACTCCGCCATCATCAATTGCTATAAAACCGGAAGGCACTCTTATCTCCCGGTCATCTATTATTTTGGCCTCTCCTTCATCTGGAGCTCCTGTTACAAGTGTTGCAGTCCAGAGATTATTCACCAGGTGCAATTTGGCACTTACAATCTGATGGGCCTTTTCCAGTTGTCTTTTTATAAAAGTATCAGTCCAGAAGTCCTCAGAGCTTTCATTAACCTGGTCCCTGACATCTGTTACCAATTCTGTTAAATTAGACAGTATACTCAATTAGTTCACCTTCTTTTTATCCGGTGTCTTAGGTGCAGGTATGTTTTTATTCTTTAATTCCTGCACTGATTTGTCTATCTCTTCCAGCTTGTTCATAATCTTTTTAATTGCCGGATCAAAATCATAATCACGGTCTACAGGCATTGCCATATTCTTACCCCCTTTCTAAATGTGTTTATACTGAACCAGAACCATTCCAGCATTCCAGTCAATATACAGTCCTTCGTCAAAATATTGCCCCTCAGGGCCAAAATCAATCGAATCATGAAAAACAGTTGCAGAATTACCCAATGTCCAGACTAATTTTCCTGCTGTTTTGGTGTCATCCTTTTCATCGTAAATGTCCGCTGTAGTTGCTTCTGTATGGTATAAATCAATCCTTTTGACTTTACATGGCCCGTTACAGACAATAGTATCTGCAGCAATCTTTAATTTTTTCCACATAATTAATCACTTGCCTTTCTTCCTGGTTTTTTCTTTTGACATGATAATCCTGGCAGCAGCCTTTGCCTTGGCCTTGCTATCACAACACTGTTTAGTTGTGCCATTCTTTCTTACCAGGCAGTATTTATTACCACGCTTTCTTATCGTATAGGGCATTGCTTATCACCTTACTCTACTGTTAATGTTATTTCACTCTTGGTTGCACCTGCAGCACCTGCTGCTGTTGATGGGCCGGTTCCTGTGCTTGCTGCTCCAGCAACACTGTGTCTGTGTGCCTCATATTTAGCCTTGAATTCTTCCAGGTCAGTCTTGATCTGTAACAGGTATTCATAGAGTTCTCCCTGTCCAAACCCCTCAGCCATCTGCTTTTTAGGCTCATTTGTAATTGTTAAGAGACTCTTAGTCGTTGCAGCTGCTTTTGCTCCGGTTGACGGACCTGTTCCGGTAGCATCATCACCCACTGCACTGTGTCTATGGTCCTCATATTTACTCTTGATTTCATCAAAGTCATCACTGATTGCCTTTAAAACTGTCCATAATTTCCCGGTAAAACCCATTCCCAGGCCTTTTTCAATTACTATGCTCGAAATACTCAGATCTATCACGCTGGCAGTTGCAGCAGCCTCGATTGCTTCAGTTGATGGAGCAGTCCCTGTACTGGCTGCACCGGCAACACTATGGCGGTGATCTTCATATTTTGACTTTATCTCTTCCAGATCAGTTTTAATGGCAACAAGCAAACTATATAATTCTCCTCTTCCAAAACCTTCAGCCAGTGCTTTTGTTACTTTAGCCATAATTCACTCCTTGTTCCGGGAGGGCAGAAATAAATCCACCCTCCCTTATTGTCATTCAGTTATACATCTGTTGGGACATTAAAGATGTTTACAATCCGTCTACCATCCAACACTACCGGGCAGCATAATTCATACCAGCCCATAGTTCCAAACATAGCCAGCGGATTGTTAGGATCAGCCACTGGAGGGCAGATGTAGAATTTTCTGTTAACTCCCTTAACCCTGACATTTCCGAAAGCTCCCTTTCCAAAGATAGAAAGAACATAAACTGCTCCTGATTCCACATAAGTTCCGATTGTTCCGGCAGTATGCCTGTAAGGTGTAAGGTTCTTGTGAAATCTTATTCCGTATAGTTCTCCTTCCAGGTTTCTGAAAAGGTTTTTAGGTGCAGCATAATGCTGGGCATTAGTCCATTCAGAATCTCTCTGGAAGTCGTATTTCTGCAGTGGATCATAAGAAGCATGGTAAAATCCATCATCAAATGGTGGTGTTCCGGTAGATTCCAGCAAAGCAACTGCTTTTCTGATAAGTTCAGCGGTTACCTTGTCTCCGGTGGTCATTCCGGCAGTTGTGCAAAGCCTGATGATGTCATTTGCTTCAGGTGCATGGTCCAGGGCAGCAACAACCGCTTCAGTTGTCGGATTGGTTGCATCACAGGTAAATTCCCTTGACAGTCCTGCATTCTTTCCGGTCATGAATACCACTACACCGGTATCACCATTGGCCAGTCCACTCATTGCTCCAGTCCACTTGATCCTGGTTGTTGTGCTTCCGCTTGCGATTGGTCTTGAACCGGATTCGTTGGCATCACCATCAGCCCTGATTCCGATTCCGCCTTCTGCAATCTTTTCCCAGATCAGAGAATCAACGGTAGAGGCAGCAGCTTTTCCCATTTCGAAAGCATTCTCAGTAAGGTTCTTATCCATATTGGTAATCCAAAACTTTTTGGATGGCTTGATATAGTCTCCATATTCCAGCACCGTAGCCTTAACTGTATTTCCATAAGTCTTGGTTGCATTTGGATTTTCACCTTGCGTTAATGGTGTTCTCTTTTTCGCATAAGGTGCTACCCTGGTAAATTCTACCTGTTCACCTTCATTAACCGGTATATCCGTATTGTTCTGTCTTTTTGCAAATTGGTCTAATACAACATAGTTCTCCTGTCCTTCCAGGAATTTCCCGTTGTAATAGAGCTTATTCAATTTATGATTTGTTGTTATTGTTCCATAGTCTGAAAATGCCATAAGAGGTCATCTCCTTTGTTTTTAAAGTATTATTATTTTTGCCCCTTATGTTTTTTACCTGGCTATGATTATTTCCGTTTTTCCATGTCAGCCATTACCTTTTTCCGGTACTCGGCATCTTCTTCAAAGCGTTCTTCATCATAGGCAGGAGACGAACCCGCTCCTTGCGTTTGCAGATCGGATAGTCCGATATTCCCGGCTTGCTTTTGAGTATTCGTCTCTTCCAAAAGCTCTTGTTTTATCTGCTCACGCATTTGTTCCTGCTGTTTCTTGCTCAGCTGAGAATACTCACTGGCTGACATATCATGAAAGGCCTTTTCATAGGCATTAGTCCTGTATTTCACAAAATAATCAGGATTCTTGTTCAGAAATTCCTGGACCGCCTTCCGGTCAAACTTAACCGGCCAGTCCTTGTATTTCTCTTCAAGATGATTATAGAGCTGTTCCTTGCCTTTTTTGGCCCGATCCTCATAGTATGGGCTGATCATGGCATGAATGTAGTTCTTATTCCATCGGATAACTTCTTTCAGGTAATCATTCATGGCATTTATTACCTTGGTCGGATCATCATAATAATCTGCTTCAGTGATATTGGGGGCCTCAGGCTCTTCCGGTAATCCCTTAATCTGCTGTGTCTGTTTGATATTCTGTGTTTCAATCTCTTCGATTTTCTTTCTGACTTCAGATTGTTCTGCAAGCTGTTTGTTCAACTCTTCAACCTGGCTTTTCAGGGTTCCCAGCTCTGTTGACCTGGATTGGATGTATTTATCCTTTTCCTCGATCATCTTCACCAGCTCTTCCGGTGTCTTGCCTTTGTACCTTTCCGATATCTCTATTTCACTTTGTGTATTCTCTTTCTGAGTATTCTCATTTTGCTCATTCTGTTTGACTGCTTCCCGGATATTGACATTCTCTTCTGATTCCGGCAGCTCGATTCCATCTTCCTCAGCTGCCATCTTCATGTAATCCGGCTTTTTCTGAGGTTCCACTTTTGGTTTTGTCTCGATCTTCCCTTCTGTGGGGTGTTCCTCCTGAGAGGCTTCCACTTTCTCGGGGGTGTTATCTTGCTTTACCATTAGTGTTTTTCTCCTTTCGATTTATTTTTTCTAATTCCTGCATGTCATCTTCAGCAGAAATCTCTGTATTTTCTATCATTTCCCTGAAATCCTTGATCCATCTGATTAATCTTCTTGCCCCTTGTATATCTGACAGGTCCTTATTCTGGTCATCTTCCAGGATATCCTGGCATTCCTTCAGTGTTTCATCCATATAATCCTCGATTATCTTCCAGCCCTTGCTGTTGGTAATGGACTTCAGGCTGCTGGCCATAGCAATTGCCTGTATAAGTTCAATTTTCTCGTTGGTTTCTTCCATTTCCGTTCCTTTCCTGATCAAGTGTCCTGTAATAAACTGCCATTTCAACCCTGAACCCCAAGCCTTTGTAATTCTCCAGCAGTTCTTTCCCAATCTCCTGGGACTTCTCGCTTATATATTCCTGGAGTTCCTGCTCAAACATATAAACTAAAGGATTTTTACCCATTAGACCTTCCCTTCAGCAACCGGTTTTTGTCCACCTTGTGGCAATGACTGGGGCAAGACATTGCCACTTAGTGGGTTCCCAGTTGCGGGGGTAACCGGCTTTTGCCGGGAATTATTGCTTTCTTTCTCTCTCTCTTTTCTGGCCTTCTCTATAGCCTCCTGCAATTCCCTGTCTTTTTTGAGAGAGGGGATCAGTTTTTCAATATCCTTAAAGCTGAACCTGTCAGCTATTCTCTTGCATATTTCCCTGATATCCATAACCATTTCCATCATTGGTTTACCATCCGGTGTGTATATTTCTTCTTTGGTAAATGGATCCTTTTTGGGCATGTAAGCCCTCAATGCCAGCTCAAAGAATGTTAGCAGGTTCTTCAGCTCGGTTTGTTTCTCCATAAATCCTGATACACCGGTAGGCACAAAATCGGGATTGCCCTTCATGGTTATATCTTCCCTGGTTATCTCGGTAAGCTCCAGCTGTTTGGCCTTCTCCTTGCCTAATATCCTGGCGGCACTATCTTTCTCAAAGAACTGGATATTATGCCGGTAAATAATTTCAATCATTTTCTTGAATGCCGGTTCCAGTTCATTTTTCACGCTGTCCTGGATCGGTTTCATGGCCTCCTGAGTCATCTGCATCAGACCGCTGTAGGTAGAATGAACATCTTGCCTTCCTCCTGAGGGCATAACCTGGGGAGGTGTAGCAGTCAGCTCTTCTAATACCTTCTCAAATTTGCTGATTATATCTCTAAGCGGTGCCAGTGATGCAGCCTGTGGTGTTGTATCTATGGCCCTGATAGTATTGAGTTGCTTCACCGGGAAGAATTTTCCGGGCCTGGCCTTGATTGTCCGCTTGTTGCCTAAATATGACTTGATAACAAATTCATACATTGGATCCGATATATAATTGACAATATCGGTCAGTTTGTTGTGCAGGTTGGTAATCATTGGAATGAGTGCCTTGGTATCTTCCCCGGTCCCGATTCCGGTATTTTCCCCGGTAAGTTTATCCTTCCAGACCGGTACAAAGATATTCCCGTACCAGTAAGGATATGCTGCCGCCCTGATTACTCTTTCCCGGTTGGCCAGGGTAATAATGGCCCAGACATAATCCTCTTCAAATGGGTTTAAGGTTAGTATTTCATCATTCAATTTTCCCTCAATTAACTTTTGAGGTACCAGTCCATGGTATTCCAATAACTCTACAGAATCATTTGATACCTGGGTAGCTCCTCCCTCAAAATCATGGGGATATGATCCGGTAATCTCATTAAGTTCTGCGATATTGATATACACGCCCTCTTTTTCTTTCTGCCTTAAATAGTTAGCCGGGACATTATCTTTCTTGAATATCTTCCAGCTTGATAAATCCTTGCAGTATGGATCAGAGAATAAATTAAGAACATCACAATTCTCGATATCCGGGCCGTTGAATTTGATAACATCTTTGTATTTGTAGCTGTCTTTCTCTTTCCCTACTTTCTGCTTTTCCTTTTCCAGTTTCCAGGGAATATAGACAACTCCATAGCCATAATTCTCATAGTTCCAGATCCAGGGCCTGAGCTTCTTCTCTACCTCCGCCTTGTTCAGGTCAAAGACTATTTTCCTCTGCAACAGTTCAGCATTCTTTTCGTCCTCTTCTTCTCCCGGTTCCAGGTCAAAGCTCTCTGCTCCCCTGGATAGCAGGATATCCATGTAATGGCTGCATTTATTCCGGATAATCTTTTTCAGGTATGGCAGGCTTATATTGGTCTTTAGTTCGTCCTCTTCCGTGGTGTAGGCCTGTTTATAGTTTGCTTTAATTTGCCGCCATTCTTCCTGGATGGGGTTCCAGTAATCGTATGCCTCTTTAAACTTTGTATTGACAAAATCCCGCAATAAATCTTCTTTGGTGTTGATTACATTTATTTCTTTTTTTGTCATTCCTTTTGGGTTCTTGTCATCACTCATAACATCACTCCCTTATAGCCTGGTGTATACATTGGCCATCTCCTGTTCATCATCCCAGCTCTCAAAATCATTCTCTATTGTGTGGGTTCCCTCTACCACTACCTGGGCCAGGTATCTGAAAGCAGCACCGGCATGTGTATGGATATTTCTATCTTCCCAATCGGTGTACTCCTGGGTTATGTTGTTCCACTTCCGGCCCCATTGCTCCAGGTGTGATAGTAATATCTTGCATTTCTCCTGGTTAAATATGCACCTTCCCATGATAGACCTGGCATTTTCAACTCCTGTTTCAAAGCTGATCCGTTCCAGTGGTTCCAGGTTCAGCCCTATATTGGCAGCCTTTTCCAGTCTGGAGACTGCCCTGGGTTCCTTGCTATTGGCCGGTCCTTCTTCTCTGACATAAATATCAAACGGTACATAATGAGCACCATAGTAAAAGCCTTTTTCATCAATGATTTTCTTATAATGCACAAATGAATAACCGCTGCCCTCGTAGTAGTCTATGATATGGATCTCGTTGCCTATTATCTGGAAGAAGATAATAGCGGTAAAATCTGCAACGCCTAAATCCCAGGCAGTGTAGACCGGTGCATTTTCATCATAGACAATATTGTTATGGATCCGGCCTTCATCTCTGGCCTTCTGAAGCTGCTTGCCTAAATAGGTGCCTTCAATACCTCTAACGAAAGAGCAGTAATATTCCTGTTGAATATAATCCTCTGTTTTCCCGGCATCTCTCTCTTTCTGGATCATGTCCTGGGTTACCAGTGGGTTGCCCTCATGGTCATAAGTATCTTCTATGGTTGCAGTCATGGCAAAACAGTGCTCCGGGTTGTTCTTGGCCCTGGTGAATCCATCACAAAACCAGTTCCCACCGTTTGGAGTGCTGTTGTATACTTCCCAGCCTCTCGTTTTGGCCAACATTGGTGCAACTACTTCCAGGACTCTTGGATCCATTCTTGAGGCCTCAGAAAATACTACACCATTGGCAGGCTTTCCTCTCAGTGCTTCATATTGCCCGCCATTTGCTCCAAATATTTGTATTACTGAAGTTCCGCCTATTGCCCTCAATGTCAGTTTCATATCTGCATTATCCTTGTGTATTACCATATTTTTCGGTACATAATAATCCAGGATATCCCGGCCTTTTTCGTCCTTGCCCTCCCAGATTGCATCCCGGCCCTGTTTTAATAATGGCCAGATATAATGATAAGTACCCGGATGTTTAAATGCCTCAGGAAGTAAAATCCTGCATAAAGAAAGCAGGTCCTTGCCTGCTCTCCGGTGTAAGTTAAGCCAGATAACAAGCCCTTTCCAGAATGCCACCATTATTTTTCGCTCCCATTTATATTCCCGGTATCTGTAAGGCAAAATAATTTTACTGTCCATCTTTCTCCTCTTCCAGGTCTTCCTCGGTATATTTGATTTCCTGGAGTGTTATGTTCCCGGTTAGATCTATCTCTTTCTTTTCTGCCGGGTATATTCCCATCAGTTTGGCCTCTTCTTTGGAAATATCCAGGATTAATTGCAAGTCCGGGACATTAATAACCTGCTTATTTTCACCTTTTCCGATAACTATTTTCTTGTCATAAGCCTGGTCTTTTAACTCTTTCATCTGTGAGATATGATAACCAATCCCATCACCCTGTAGCTTTTCGAAATACTTTTTCCATTCTTTTCTGGCTTTCTTAATGTATTTCCTCACCTGGCGTTCTGATATATCCCACTTTTCGGAACATTCATGAACTATCCAACTAACTGGTTTCCGCTTCAATAGCAGGCTTATTTCGTGTATTCTTTTTTCAATTTCAAACTGATCTGATTTCTTTCCCATATTTCTCCCTAAAATAAAAAAGAGCCCACCAACAAGCTCGTTGCTTGTAAATGGACTCAAGGTCTCTGATCTCTATTCAATTTTCTTTATTTTAACATATAGTGTCAAGGGATGCAAAGACACGCTATAAATATATTTTATTTTAACAACTTGACAACTTGTGATATACTAAAATAAAGACCATTTTTAAGGAGGTTATAAAATGTTTGTAGCAAAAGATTTCTACCATAAAACAGAGTACAAAATTGAAAAGGCAGAGATCCCGGCCAAGATTGTTAAACATATTGTTGAATATTCCGATGAACAAGACCAGGAGAAAGAG
>Ga0172382_10010690_pt1 | contig 12265 bp, 12 predicted proteins | sample Leawel138RmetaG_FD_122245 | JGI IMG/M metagenome (GOLD analysis project Ga0172382, IMG submission 122245) | Leachate microbial communities from a municipal landfill in Southern Ontario, Canada - Leachate well 138R metaG | ecosystem: Engineered > Solid waste > Landfill > Unclassified | place...
ATGCGGGTGATGAACCGCTTTCGCACTACGAGGTGATCATTGATGGAAAATTTTCCGGGAAGGTGCAACACCAACCGCAAACATTAAAAAGCAAACCGTTTGTATTTGAAACGGAAAAACCAGGCAATAAAATTCTGGTAGCTGCTGTGGATATTGCCGGAAACCGGATGGAAACCAGACTTACTTAACCTCAACCTTCCTAAACAGCCGGTAGAAAAAAAGGGGAGCAATCGAATAAAACCACCGGTAATATTTCTGTAGGTTTAAACATGTGGGGATGGTTTGATTATTTGTACCCCGTTAGGGCAGCACAGTCATTGAATTATCCGTATCAGGCATATTGAGCCAGAAAAGATCAGTTAACTCAACGATTTTCGGATCAGATTCAAATAGGAATAATGAAAACCGTTTTTTTCGTCAAAAAAATCTTTGCGGGATATTTCATTCCATGCTGAGAAATCGATCTCCGGGAAAAATACATCAGCCTCGAATGTCCTGTGCACCAGGGTAAGGTATAATTTTCCGGCCAGTGGAAAAAATTGCCGGTAAACCATTCCCCCACCAATGACAAATGCTTCCCGTTCATCTTTCACTTTTTCCAGGGCTTCTTCGATGGAATAAACGACCTCACATCCCGGGAAAGTGTCACAAGAATTATCCGTAATAACAATATGGCGACGCTTAGGCAGCGGCCATTTGGGCAGGGAAAGTAAAGTATTCCTGCCCATAATCAGACTGTGACCCGTGGTAATCTCCTTGAAATGCTTCAAATCGTTGGGCAGATGAAAAAGTAAATCGTTGTCCTTACCAATGGCAAAATTCTCAGCTATGGCTACTATGATGGAAATATTCTTATAAATCATATCAAATCAATTTATTGTACAATCAGGTCTGAGACCTGGTTGTACCCTAATCATTATACTGCCACCTCTCCTTTAATATGCGGATGTGCCTGATATCCTGATAATTCAAAATCATCATAATGGAAGGCAAAAATACTTTTTACCTCCTGATTGATTTTCATCTCAGGTAAAGAGTAGGGTTCCCGGGATAGTTGCAGTTTTACCTGATCGATGTGGTTGGAATAGATATGCACATCACCAAATGTATGAACAAAATCTCCGGGAGCAAGACCGGTTACCTGCGCCATCATCAGGGTCAACAGAGCATAGGAAGCAATATTAAAAGGGACACCAAGAAACACATCAGCACTGCGCTGATACAGCTGACAGGAGAGTTTACCTGCAGCAACATAAAACTGAAACAGGACATGACAAGGCGGCAGGTTCATTTTATCCAGATCCCCAACATTCCAGGCACTGACTATATGCCTGCGGGAATCGGGATTGTTTTTTATGGAATCTAACACCTGGCTTATCTGATCGATGTGACTTCCGTCAGGTGCTGGCCAACTCCGCCACTGATATCCATATATGTGACCAAGTTCACCTTTTTCATCGGCCCATTCATTCCATATACGAACACCATGATCCTGTAAATATTTGACATTTGTATCTCCGGCTAAAAACCAAAGCAACTCATGAATGATCGATTTTAAATGCAACTTTTTCGTGGTAATGATGGGAAATCCTTCTCCCAGATCAAACCGCATCTGGTATCCGAAAATACTGACCGTACCTGTTCCTGTACGATCTTTCTTTTCAACACCTTTTTCTAAAATTGTGTCCAGAAGCTGCAAATATTGTTTCATCTTAATAAAATGATTTGTTTCCTAAGGTATAAGACAGAACTCCCCTAATTTTATCCTGATGGTTTATGTCATAAATCCTCATGCTCGTTTCATTGTAAAGTTATTCTTTTGATTCACAAAAATAAATAATATCACGCACTGGTATTCTTTTACCCTATTTAAATATCCACAATCCGTCCTGTGTTATCCCCACATGACATGGTACAATGCCCTGGATGCAACAGCTGAACCGATTGATTTCCCATACCTGTCTGAATTGCTTTTACAGAAAGAAAAACTGTTAATAACTTTCAACAAGCTTTCCTTCCAACACGATCTCAAAAAGTCAGCAGTTGAAACGCTATCTTTCGGGATTCAGTTCGGATCCACACTTTTTACAAAAAAGAGCATCATCATCATGCTTGTCAAACATACATTCCGGGCAAACCTGGGTGTTTTTATGAACAGAAGGTTTGATCATTTCTGCAGTAACTATACCTGTAGGTACAGCAATAATTGCGTACCCCATGATCATAACCATGCTGGCCAGGAATTGTCCCAACGGGGTTATCGGGCTAATATCACCATATCCAACGGTAGTCATAGTTACAATTGCCCAGTAAATACTCACCGGAATACTTCTGAATCCTCCCTCCTCTCCTTCTACCAGGTACATGATTGTTCCGGTTACAACCACCAGGATAGTGATAAAAAAAATGAAGACACTGATCTTTTCCCTGCTATTCCAAATAGCTCGCATCAGGCTGCGGCCGGCAGCTGTATAACGCGGAAGTTTGAAAATCCGGAATATACGCAACAATCGTATTGCCCTAATTACCAACAAACTCTGATAGCTGACAATAAAAAGCCCCAGATAGGTGGGTATGATAGAGAGAAAATCAATGATTCCATAAAAGCTAAAAAGGTATCGCCAGGGTTTACGGACAATCAGGATACGTATGATATACTCCACCGTAAAAATTCCTGTAATGATCCATTCCAGCAGCACAAAGATCTGGTGGTAGTGCTTTCTGATTCCCGGTTCACTTTCCAGCAATACTAAAATGACACTGAATAGTATGACCGCAAGCAATAAAACATCAAAAATCTTGCCAGCCCGGGTATCGGCTTCGAAAATGACCTCGTAAAGTTTCTCTTTTAGCTTTCTCATTTCTTAAGGTTGAAAATGAATGTTACTCTCCGGAATAAGGAGAATTCACAAATACAACTTTCTTCAAACAGCGCATTTTCCCTGATTGGAAGTTACTATAAAAACCACTCAACGGGCAGCGGGGCAGCTTATGCTTCAAATTAATACAACATCCTCGCCCGTATGGTATTGGGTATTGCTTTTAGTTCCTTTAAAATTTTATCGCAGTTATTACATTCGGCGTCGATGATCACATAACCGATTTCGACATCAGTTTGCAGGTATTGTGCAGCAATATTGATTCCCTTATTGGTAAATACAAAGTTGATGTTTTTCAGCAAGCCGGGCACATTTTTATGAATATGCAGGAACCGCTGTTTTTTATAGTTGGGTTGGATGGAAACCTGCGGGAAATTAACAGCCCCCACAGTTGAACCGTTATCGCTGTATCGGATGAGCTTCTCTGATACTTCAAGGCCAATATTCTCCTGAGCTTCCTGTGTGCTTCCGCCTATATGAGGAGTTAACAAAACATTGTCAAAGTCTTGTAGCGGGGAATAGAATTTTTCGTGAATGGATGCTGGTTCTTCGGGAAAAACGTCAGCAGCGGCTCCTGCGAGGTGTCCGTTTTTCAAATATTCAGCAAGGGAAGAGTAATCGACTACTGTTCCCCTGGAGGCATTGATAAGTAAAGCACCCTTTTTCATCAAGGCTAGTTGACTGGCTGTAATCATATTCCGGGTACTTTCATTTTCCGGAACATGAAGAGTAACCACATCCGACTTCTTCAACAGTTCCTGAAGAGATCCACAAGCGTAAGCTTTCCCCAGACTTAATTTTTTTTCAATATCGAAATACAGTACATTCATCCCAATCGCTTCTGCCAGTATGGAGACCTGGGAACCAATATGACCATACCCAACAATGCCCAAATTTTTCCCTCTGACTTCAAATGAGTTCCCGACCGTTTTCATCCAGTTCCCCCGGTGGGCTGCTGCATTTTTCACGGGTACTTCACGCATAAGAAGGATAATTTCAGCAATGACCAGTTCAGCAACCGACCGAGTATTTGAAAACGGAGCATTAAAAACCGGTATCCCCAGTTGCGTGGCTGCCGGTAAGTCAACCTGATTGGTTCCGATACTGAAACAACCAATAGTAAACAACTTTTTGGATTTTTTTAACACCTGTGGGGTAAGCTGCGTACGTGAACGAATACCCAGGATATGAACGTCTTTTATCTTTTGTTCCAGCTCTTCTCCATCAAGTGCGGTTTTCAAATATTCAATGTTGGAGTAACCGGCGTCCTGGAAGTTTTTTACAGAAGAAGGATGAATACCTTCCAACAACAATACCCTTATAAACCGTTTGTCGAGTGAAAATATTTTTGGCATTTTATCAGGTTTTTACGGCGTGAAAATACAAAAATCCATTCAACTCAGACATAACATGATTTAGGCAAAATCATAATATAATGAGATGATTTCCGAAAAACAGAAAAAAAACGGTAATTTTTACCAACCATTAACCGATTGTTGAAAAAATATACAACCTCATCGGACGAAGAAAATATTTTCAATCTTTCTGATATTTCTCCTGCCGGACTGCTGATATATTAAAGGGTACATACAAAGGAGAGAATCTAAATAATCCTGTTGCAAGAGAGCTGCTTTTTTAAAGAACCGGAAACATTAAAAAGGCCCGGAGTTCATAGCTCCGGGTCTTTAGCAATTAATTTTTAACTTCTCGTTAACAAAAAAATCTTCTATTCTCCTCTCACTGCTGCAACTCCCGGGAGTACTCTTCCTTCGAGGTATTCAAGCAGAGCTCCACCTGCGGTGGAAATATAGGATATTCCGTCAGCCAGGTCAAATTTATTCACACAAGCCACTGAGTCACCACCTCCAACCAGGGAGAATGCTCCTTTTTCGGTAGCTCTCACGATGGCATTCCCCACAGCTTTTGAGCCTTCAGCAAATTTATCCATTTCAAAAACACCTACCGGACCGTTCCATAAAATGGTAGCAGATTTTTCAATAACCTCTTTAAATCGTGCAATGCTTTCAGGGCCGGCATCAAGTCCTTGCCACCCATCAGGAATCTGATCGGCTGATAAAATCTTTGTATTGGCATTTTCATTGAAGTCGTCCGCAGCAACCACATCGGTAGCCATGATGAGATTTACTCCTTTTTCTTTGGCCAGTTTTTCAATATTTCGGGCTGTATCTAAAAAATCGGTCTCACATATAGAGTTCCCAACGTTTCCGCCTCTTGCCTTAACAAACGTATAGGTCATGCCTCCTCCCAGAATCAGATTGTCAACTTTACTTAGCAGGTTTTCGATGATGGTAATTTTGGAGGAAACTTTAGCTCCCCCCATAATGGCTGTCAAGGGGCGTTTCGGATTTCTCACCACCTTATCCAGACTTTCCACTTCACTTTCGATCAGGTAACCAAACATTTTGTCATGAGGAAAAAATTTAGCAATCACTGCCGTAGAAGCATGCGCACGGTGAGCTGTTCCAAAAGCATCATTGATCCAGCAATCTCCGTTTTCGGCCAACTTTTGAGCAAACGCTTCATCCCCTTTTTCCTCTTCTTTATGAAAGCGGAGATTTTCAAGCATCAACACTTCACCAGGGTTCAGCGCAGCAATCATTTTCTTCACCTCATCACCGATACAATCGGGAGCCAGCTTTACTTCTACTCCAAGCAATTTACTCAGATGTCCAACCAGATGACGCATGGAAAATTTATCTTCCGGGCCATTCTTTGGGCGGCCAAAATGGGACATGATCACCGGTGAACCTCCGGCTTCCATGACTTTCCTGATCGTTGGAAGTGCCGCATGAATGCGGGTATCGTCAGTTATCTCGAAATTTTCATTCAAAGGCACATTAAAATCCACCCGGATCAAAGCCTTTTTTCCAGAAAAATTGTAGTTGTGAATTGTTTGCATTTTATTCGTTTTTAATGGATTCAATAAATTTAATCAAAGATAAAAAATATATCGGGCATGAGATTCCTGATCCCAGGTATGTCCGAAAAATTTACAAATTTATAAGAATGCCGGCAATCCGTGCCTAAATACATTTAAAAACCATTATTTTTGAACCATGCATTTCAAAGAAGTAGTTGGTCAGGAGCAAATAAAAAAAAGACTCATCCATTCGGTAAAAGAGGAACGGATCAGTCATGCCATCCTGTTTACCGGCCCGGAGGGAACGGGCAAACTTGCCCTGGCATTGGCTTTTGCTCAGTATGTTTCGTGCAGAAACCGGGGTGAGACGGATTCTTGCGGCACTTGTCCTTCCTGTAAAAAATACAACAAACTGGCTCATCCTGACCTGCATTTTGTATTTCCGGTTTTTACAACCAAAGCATTGAACAAGCCCGTTTCTGATGATTTTCTGTCCAAATGGCGGGAAATGGTACAAAAAACACCCTATTTCACCCTGAGTCAATGGCTGGGATTTTTGGAAAACGAAAATGCACAGGGACTGATTTATGAAAAGGAAAGTGATGTCATCATGCGCAAGCTGAACCTGAAACCCTTTGAGTCAGAATACAAGATTATGATCATCTGGCTTCCAGAAAAAATGCATCAGGCCTGCTCCAATAAACTGCTCAAACTCATAGAAGAACCACCCGCCAAAACCCTTTTTCTTTTACTGACCGAAGATGAAGAAGCGGTGATCGGAACTATTCGTTCGCGAACACAACGAATAAAAGTCCCCTTTATAGACAACAACTCTTTGAGAAAAGCACTGGAGGCCAAAGGAGAATGCCCGCCGGAACAAATCGAAGATGTAATACACCTTGCCAATGGAAATTTCATCACGGCGTTGGAATACATAAATCCCGATGAAAACACGGTGTTCTTTTTTGCTAAATTCCAGGAGATGATGCGATTTGCTTACCAGCGCAGCGTATTTGAACTCACCCGTTGGGCTGAAGAAATGGCATCCCTGGGAAGAGACAGACAAAAAGCATTCTTCGCCTTTGCACTGCGATTAATCCGGGAATATTTTGTGATGAATATTAAACAACAACGCCTGAATTACCTGAACGAAAAAGAAATGATCTGGGGAGAAAAATTTGCTCCGTATATCAATGAACGAAACATTGTTCCATTTGCCCAAGCCTTTGAACTCGGCATCCAGCATATCTCCATGAATGGAAATCCCCGGATTATATTTCTGGACACTGCTCTTCTGATGGTGAGACTAATAAAACGATAAAAACTCATTTTAACGTCCTTTTCATCACCCAATTGGTATTAATCACTATTTTTGTATCGGTAAAGCAAAAATAGGGATCATTCATTTTTCCTTTATCAGAATTACATTTTATGGAAAATTTAGACACAATTGAAAGAGGATTATGCAGTTCCAGTTGTTGCAACTGCAATAAGTTACATACTACTGACTGGATGAAAGATATGCCTCCGGTTCATGATGATTTTGATGCCGTTGAGGTCAGATTTAAAAATACGCGTAAAGATTATTTTCGCAATGTCAACAAGCTAAAGCTGAACCCAGGTGATATTGTTGCAGTGGAAGCCAGTCCGGGTCATGACATTGGCATTGTATCCCTCACAGGCGAGCTGGTTACTTACCAAATGAGAAAATATAAAGCAACCACCCTAAACGGGGAATTTAGGAAAATATACAGACTTGCCCGTCCGGTTGATATCGATAAGTGGAAAGAAGCAATTACCCTGGAACATGAAACCATGATCCAGGCGAGGAAAATTGCTGCTGATTTAAAACTCGATATGAAGATTGGGGATGTTGAGTATCAGGGTGATTGTACAAAAGCTATTTTTTACTATATAGCCGACGGGAGAGTTGATTTTCGCCAATTGATCCGGGTGCTTGCCGACACCTTTCGTATCCGGATTGAGATGAAACAAATTGGCGCACGACAGGAAGCAGGACGAATAGGAGGAATTGGCCCCTGTGGACGTGAACTGTGCTGTTCTACCTGGATGCCAGGGTTTGTTTCGGTAACAACGAACGCTGCACGATATCAGGAAATATCCCTCAATCCACAAAAACTGGCAGGACAATGCGGAAAACTAAAATGTTGCCTGAATTTTGAAATCGATTCCTATATCGATGCACAAAAAAATTTCCCTCCAAACAACATTCCTTTGCTGACAGAATTTGGGGAGTATTATTTCCTGAAAGCCGATATTTTTAAAGGAATCTACTGGTACTCAAAAAGAGGCGATGCCCCATCAGCCCTTGTTTCCCTTCCTGTTGATACAGTGAAAAAAATTCAAAAAATGAACCGGGCAGGGAAAAAACCGGAAAAACTGGGTTTTGAAGATGTTGCAACAACCATAAAAAAAGAGGATACTTTCCTGAATATGGTTGGACAAGAAGACATTAACCGGTTTAACCAGCCCAAATCAAAACCTCGAAAGAAAAAACGAAGGAATTCATCACAAAAATCGAATCAAAATCCCAACTGGAAAAGAAAAACAAAAATAAAATGAATCCGAAAACCCCTGCTCTATTTCTGCTATTGCTCTCTTTAACAGCATTTACTGCTTGTGATTCGGGCAGAGTGTTCGACCAGTATCAGAAAATAGGGAACAGTGGATGGCATAAAGATTCTCTCGTTGTGTTTACTATTCCCGTTACAGATTCATTGCAGAATTATCATCTGCAAATCCAGATTCGTCACGAAAAGAACTATGAATATAGTAATTTGTGGCTGTTTGTTGAAATCACACAACCCGGAGGGAAAATGATCCGGGATACGTTTGAGCTGGCACTGGCAGAACCTTCAGGTCGATGGCTAGGTGAAGGACTTGGAGGGATCCTGACACGCCAAACAAATTACAAGAGAAATTTCTGGTTCCCGGTTGCAGGTGAATACTCCATTTCTATTCAACAAGGTATGAGAAAAGAGGTACTTACAGGAATCCATGACGTGGGGGTAAGACTTGAAAAATCAAAAATCAGTGGGAAAAAATAAGTTAAAGAAATTCGAAGAAATGAAAGGATTTGAACAGGTCGTTCAGGCTCCTTTTATTACAACAGATAATGGAGACTTCTATTTAAAAGGGAAATGGGGGGAGAAGTTTTTTCATAATGGAAACCCAATCATACTGGAACTTGGATGTGGCAAAGGTGAATATACCGTTGAACAGGCAGAAAAATGGCCGGATAAAAACTTTATCGGAGTCGATATTAAAGGAGCCAGAATGTGGAGTGGAGCTAAAACGTCACAAAACAATGGACTGAAAAATGTAGGTTTTCTGCGGACGAACATTGAATTTATTGAACAGTTTTTTAACACTGAGGAAGTAGAAGAGATTTGGCTAACCTTCCCCGATCCGCAGATGGGAAAAACACGCAAACGACTGACCTCGACCCATTTTCTAAAAAAATACCAGCAAATCCTGAAAAAAAACGGTATCATTCATCTGAAAACCGACAGCAATTACCAATACTCCTACACAAGTATGCTGGTTCATTTGAATAGCTTTGAACTGCTTGCCAAAACAAATGATCTCTATAAATCAGAATTTCTGAATGACACCCTGCAGATCCAAACCTATTATGAAAAGCAGTGGCGAAGCAGGGGAATTCCCATTAAATACCTGGCCTTCAGACTTAACAACAGCACCTGGAAGGAGCCGGAAATAGAATTTGAGAAGGATGATTACCGAAGTTTCGGAAGAAGTGCAAGAAACAGGCAGCCATGAGTGATTTTTTCAGCAAGGTTTATGAAGTCGTTCAACAGATCCCTCCCGGCAGGGTTACATCATATGGTGCCATAGCCAGCTATTTAGGCACAGCAGGTTCGGCGCGAATGGTCGGATGGGCGATGAACGCCTCCCACAGTTATCCTGAATTCGTGCCTGCACACCGCGTTGTTAATCGCAACGGGCTACTCACCGGGAAGTATCATTTTGACACTCCTGATGCCATGAAAGAACTCCTTGAAAATGAAGGGGTAAAAATAAAAGAAGATCAAATCATCCACTTTAAAAAACACTTTTGGGACCCGGCAAAAGAACTGGGGTAGTAGTCGAAAAAATAACCGGAATTATCTTTTTATATACTGCTCTTCGTAATATTTCTTGTAGTCGCCTGAGGTGACGTTATTTAACCACTCTTCGTTTTCCAGGTACCAGTCGATCGTTTTTTCAATGCCTTCCTCGAACTGCAGAGAAGGTTTCCATCCCAACTCATTTTTTATTTTGGAAGCATCAATAGCATATCGTAAATCGTGGCCGGCACGGTCCTTTACATAGGTAATGAGCTTCTCCGATTCACCTGCCGGTCTTCCCAACCGGCTATCCATCACACGACATATCAATCGGATAAGGTCAATATTTTTCCATTCATTAAACCCTCCAATATTGTAAGTTTCGCCTGATTTTCCCCTGTGAAAGATCACATCGATGGCAGCAGCATGGTCATCAACCCAGAGCCAGTCACGTACATTCTCACCTTTCCCATAAACAGGCAGGGGTTTTCTGTTTTTTATATTATGGATAAATAGTGGAATCAGTTTTTCCGGGAATTGATAGGAACCATAATTATTGGAGCAATTGGAAATAACAATTGGCAGGTTATACGTATCTTGGTATGCACGGACAAAATGGTCAGAACTTGCTTTGGAAGCTGAATAGGGGCTATGGGGATCGTACCGGGTATCTTCGGTGAAAATCCCCTCTTCACCCAATGATCCATAAACCTCATCGGTAGAAATGTGGTAAAATCTTTTATCTACAGGATCTTTCCATAAATACCGGGCAGCATTCAGCAGGTTTACCGTACCAATAACATTGGTGTTTACAAACTCAATCGGATTTGAAATAGAACGATCAACGTGTGACTCGGCCGCTAAGTGAATAACGCCGTCAAATTTTTTCTCTTCAAAGCATTTCAAAATAAATTCGCTGTCAACGATATCGCCCTTAATAAACTCATAGTTTGGCTTTTTCTCAACATCCTTCAGGTTTGCCAGGTTGCCGGCATAAGTAAGTTTATCCAGATTGACAATCTTATAATCAGGATATTTATTCACAAATAAACGAACTACATGTGAACCGATAAAGCCGGCTCCGCCGGTAATAAGAATAGTCTTCATTATTTTGCTGTTAAATTATTCATTTCTGTAGAGACAAGGCATGCCTTGTCTCTACATTCCCCGCACGCGTTTCTCCCACTTCCATGCCGACAAAAGTGTTTCCTCCAGTCCTTTTTCAGCTTTCCAGCCCAATTCCTTGTTGGCAAAGGTTGTGTTGGCCCAAATTTTTTCAATATCGCCCGGGCGACGTCCAACAATACTGTATTTTAATTTTACCCCTGTAACCTTTTCAAATCCATTAACCATTTCCAGCACCGATACTCCCTTGCCAGTGCCAAGATTAAAAACTTCATAATTCTTTTTGTTTTTCCCCTGGATCATTCTTTCTATTGCCACCCGATGAGCCTTAGCCAGGTCAACCACATGGATATAATCCCGTATTGCTGATCCGTCAGGGGTACTGTAATCGTCACCAAAAACCTTCAGCTCATCCCGGACCCCGGCAGCCGTTTGCGTAATAAACGGAACCAGGTTTTGGGGAACTCCCAAAGGTAACTCACCGATTAATGCGGAAGAATGTGCACCGATCGGATTAAAATAACGGAGAGCAATCCCCCGTAACTGCGAATTTACGGCAATGGTATCCCTGAGAATATCCTCATTGATCCGTTTGGTATTTCCATAAGGGGACTCTGCCTCCTTTCTGGGAGTATCCTCCGTAACCGGAAGATTATCGGGCTGACCATAAACAGTACAGGAGGAAGAAAAAACAATATGCGGGATGTCATATTTCAACTGACATTCCAGTAGGTTCATGAGCGAAACCAGATTATTCCGGTAGTAAAGCAAGGGATTTTCTACCGATTCACCAACCGCTTTTGAAGCGGCAAAATGAATGATGGCACCAATATCTCTATTCCGTTGGAGATAATCGTTGGTTTTCTTGCGATCAGCCAAATCAAAATTTTCAAATTCAGGCTTTATTCCGGTAATTTTTGCAATATTATCCAGAACATCAATGGAAGAATTCGACAGGTTATCCACTACTTTCACCATGTATCCCGCTTCCTGCAATTCAACAACAGTGTGCGACCCTATATAACCGGTACCGCCGGTAACCAAAACACTCTTATCCATTCTTAATATTTCTTCGGTAAAATTAAAAATTTAATAGTATTTCATGTCCAATATTACAAAGTTTAAACTGTTTTTAATGAAACTTAAACTTTGAACAAACAGATGTTTTATTATTTTTACCCAAAAAATCGTTGATGAACTTAGGCAAATACATTAAAAGTCTTTTGTTAGAACACGAAACAGCAATATTTCCAGGATTAGGAGCCTTTATAAGCACGTATCATCCTGCTCAG
>Ga0172382_10010692_pt1 | contig 12262 bp, 16 predicted proteins | sample Leawel138RmetaG_FD_122245 | JGI IMG/M metagenome (GOLD analysis project Ga0172382, IMG submission 122245) | Leachate microbial communities from a municipal landfill in Southern Ontario, Canada - Leachate well 138R metaG | ecosystem: Engineered > Solid waste > Landfill > Unclassified | place...
CCACCGCTTGTGTGAATCCCCGTCTATTCCTTTGAGTTTTAGCCTTGCGGCCGTACTTCCCAGGCGGAGCACTTAACGCGTTAGCTTAGCCACTGCAAGGGTCGACACTTGCAATAGCTAGTGCTCATCGTTTAGGGCGTGGAATACAAGGGTATCTAATCCTTTTTTATCCCCACGCTTTCGTCCCTGAGCGTCAGGATTGCCCCAGCTAGCTGCCTTCGCTTTTGGTGTTCTGTCTGATATCAACGGATTTCACCCCTCCACCAGACATTCCGCTAGCCTCTAACATCCTCTAGTCTGCTAGTTTTTCCCGCAGCTCCAAGGTTAAGCCCTGAAGATTTAACGGAAAACTTAACAAACCGCCTACGGACCCTTTACGCCCAATTAATCCGGATAACGCTTGGGGCACTCGTATTACCGCTACTGCTGGCACGAGTTTTGTCACCCCTTATTCATGAGGTACCGTCATCAAAAGATTCTTTCCTCATAAAAGTAGTTTACAATCCGAAGATCTTATTCCTACACGCGATGTCGCTGGTTCAGGCTTTCGCCCATTGACCAATATTCTCGACTGCAGCCTCCCGTAGGAGTATGGCCAGTATCTCAGTGCCATTGTTGGCGGTCAAGCTCTCACTCCGCCTACCCGTCATAGCCTTGGTAAGCCATTACCTTACCAACTAGCTGATAGGGCGCAGACCCATCCCTTACCGGAATAAACCTTTACTGAAATCTGATCTTAAATTACTTAAATAATCTAAGATCAAATTTCAGACTATCGGGTATTAGCCTGGATTTATCCAGGTTATCCCCGTGTAAGGGGTTGGTTATCTACGTATTACTAACCAGTTCGCCACTATCTTTATCTCTTGCAAGCAAGAAATAAAGACCGTTCGACTTGCATGCCTTATCCACATCGCCAGCGTTCATCCTGAGCTAGGATCAAACTCTCTAAAAAAATAAGCGGAACAACTCTAAAAAATTACGTTGTTCGTTTAATTTGTGTGAATCTATAAATTATCAAAGTGCACATCACTATATTTACCTCAAATCATTCTATTTGTCAAATCCTTGAGCCGGCAGACGGACTCGAACCCCCAACCTACTGTTTACAAAACAGTTGCTCTACCATTGAGCTATGCCGGCTTATTTTATTTTTTTTTAAGCTTACTTCGAATATCATTCAATCCAAAGTCTATATCCTCCTTCGTCTTTTTTGATCTTTCCTTTAACTTTAAATTTAAATCAAAAATTTTATTGTCTAATCTTAAAATAAAAATTCTTATTTTGGAAAGTATCTTTTGTGCAAAAAGCTGAATTCCAAAATATCTTTTTTTTAAAATATCTCTCACCTCTCTTCCTAATTTTTCCTTAAATTGTGCTCCAGAAATAAAATTTGGATTATTAGGAAGTTCTACAATAACTGGTATTTTACGAGCAACCATAACAATCATTCCTAGAAAACTAAAAATCATTATAGCTAACGCTATGATTTCATAACTCATATCTTACAAATTCCTTAACTTTTATATTCTCTCCTAATTTAGCAATATAATCGTTAATTAAATCTTGAACTGTCATAGAGTTATCTTTTACCCATGGTTGAGATAAAAGACAGACCTCTTTTTTAAATTTATCTAACTTTCCTTTAATAATATTTTCCTTAATATCGTCAGGTTTATTGTCATTTACTAATTGCTCTCTATAAATTTCAATCTCTTTCTCAATAGCCCCTCCTTCTATATCTTCTTCGCTCACATATGTTGGCGACATTGATGCAATTTGAAGCAATAACTCATGAATTAATTCTTTAAAAAGATCTCCTCTTGCAACAAAATCTGTTTCACATAATACCTTAATAAGTACACCTACCTGCCCTCCAGCATGAATATATGCATCAATTAATCCAGCATTAACCTCTCTTTCACTTTTTTTAGCCGCAACAGATTCACCCTTCTTTTTTAATATTTCTTTTGCTTTTTCAATATCTCCATTAGATTCTTCTAATGCCTTTTTACACTCTGCAAGAGAAATATCTGTTTCTTCTCTTAATTGTTTTATTAACTCTATTGAAACCATATTATTGCATTGAATTAGTAACTTTGTCTAATATATACTCAACAGATGATAATGCATCGTCATTAGCTGGAATCATGTAATTAACTTTTGTTGGATCAACATTAGTATCTGTTATAGCGATAATTGTTTTTTTAATATCTATTGCTTCCTTTAAAGCCAACTTATCCTTTTCTAAATCAACGATAAATACAACATCTGGAATTTTTTCCATTTTTTTTACTCCTCCAAACTTTAATTTAAGTCTTTCTAGATTTTTGCTAATTTGAAGCCTTTCTTTTTTAACATATTTTTCAGCAAAATCAGGTTGGGCTACTTTAGCTTCAAGCTCGTTAAAATACTTTAATCTCTTTTTAATTTCTGAAAAGTTTGTCAAAAGACCCCCAATCCATCTTTCTACAACATAAAAAGAATCTGTTTTTTCTGCAGCCTCTTTTACAATATTTCTTAATGAAGGATTAGTGCTTACAAATAAAAAAGTCTTTTCTTCCTTTTTAGCCTCTTTAACAAAGTTTAAGGCTTCTTCTAATTTTTGTACAGTAATTTCTAAATTTATCAATTCTATTCCATCCTTTATCTTTGAAACATAAGGTTTCATTTTTGGATGAAGTTTTGATACTTGATGTCCGAAGCCAAGTCCTGCCTGAATCATCTCCTCTATTACCATGTTGTTTGTAGTTTTTTCTTCAGTTTTTTCCATAATTAATAATTAATCAATAATCACTATATAACATATTAAAAAATATAAAACAAGAGTATTCTCTGTCTCTATGATTAATATAATACATCTTTTATTTTTTTTCAAGAGAAGGAGTTAATTTAGCATGACGCCAAAACTCCTTTCAAATGCTCAACTTTAAATACTCTTCCCAAGCTGCAACGATCATCGCTACAAAAGAATAAATCCCCATTCTTTTCTCTAAAAGTTCCTTATAGCTCCTTAAAATAGCCTCCATAAACTTCCCAAACAGAATGCCTGTTTTTAATCAACAATTGGACAATATCTTTTTTTGTTAAATTTTTTTCCAATGTCTCATCATCAATCTCAAGTCCCCATTTATATCCGCCGCTAAAGAAGCGTACATTGAGTCTCATGTAAAATCCCATGATATAATAGCCTATATCAAAATTTATGTCAAAATTTTCACTTTAATAAAAAAAAGGGGGGGGTATTTTAACGTCCATTTTATCCCCCGGACATAATATAAATAAGTTACAATTACCTGTTTAAAAAGATAAATCTTCAACCCTACTCTTTTTTAAATGCCTCTTCTACTATTTCTGATAGAAGAAACTTTACAAATTCTAATAACTCATCCCTGGAAATATCCGTCCTCTTTGACAGATTTCCGAAACGTCTCCGAATACTTGAGTTATCAAGTTTTCGAACACCTTGTTCTCTAAATGCATCCTTTAAGATCGCATATGCGATCTCTCCTTTCCGTTTTTCATTCATGTTTTTCTCCACTCATGAAACCTCATAACAAGATCCGTACTTTAGATAACTTTTTTAGTATAATATATTAAAACAATATGTCAATAATAAAATTTGACAAAACATAAGATATAGGATATAAGCAAAGTGCCATTTAGTTTCCTATGACTAAATGGTGAGTGAAAGGATTGGTTTTTCTTTTTTCAGACAAAACGCCATCTATGGCGTTTTTGTCTTTTTAGGACTTGATTTTAAAAAAGAATTTTGTTAGTGTATTTAATATAATCATATATAAATAAAAGTTATGAATAAAAAGATCCAACCAAAATATTTCAAAGATGCAAAGATTAAATGTGCTTGTGGCACAGTTTTTGAAATTGGTTCAACAAAAGAATTAATGGAAGTTGAAATTTGTTCTAGCTGCCATCCATATTACACAGGACAAGAAAGAAGAACTGGTGAAATGGGTAGAGTTCAGAAATTCAAACAAAGACTTGCTAAAAAAGCAGAATTTAAAAAAGATGGAAAATAATCCAAAAGCAATTATTTTTGAGATAAGAGCCGGCGTCGGAGGAGATGAAGCGGCTCTTTTTGCAAGCGACCTATTTAGAATGTATTCAAGATATGCCCAAAATAAAAATTGGAGCGTTCTTTTGTTATCTGAAAATAAAAGCGATGCAGGCGGACTTAAGGAGGTCATTTTTGAAATTAAAGGAGAAGGCGCTTATGATGATTTAAGACATGAGGCAGGAGTCCATAGGGTGCAAAGAATACCTAAAACTGAAAAGTCAGGAAGAATCCATACCTCTACTGCAACTGTAGCAGTATTACCTAAATTAGAAAAAGCTCAGATTGATTTAAACCCTCATGATATTTCAATGGAAACAACAAAAGCTTCTGGTCCAGGAGGACAATATGTTAATAAAAGAATGACCGCTGTTAGAATGGTCTATTTGCCTACTGGATTAACCGTTTTCTGTCAAACAGAAAGAAGTCTTGAACAAAATAAAGAACAAGCATTAGCATTGCTCGCTGCTAAAATTAGAGAAGAAGAAAGAAAAAAAAGTATATCGGAAATAGAAGGAAAAAGAAGAGAGCAAATTGGAAGCGCTGATAGAGGAGAAAAAATAAGAACATATAATTTTCCTCAAGATAGGATAACGGATCATAGAATTAACAAAAAATGGCACGATATCGAATCATTCCTTGAAGGAAAGATAGATAAAATGATAAAGCAACTAAAACAAGGATTAAATTAATCCTTGTTTTTTTTATGGAAATATCATTTTCTCACAAGAAGAAGACATAGAACCGTTATCTATATATTGCTGCATGCACCAAGTCAAAGTCTGCACTCTTTTTGCATATGTTGCAGACCCCCCATAATATCTTGAAGCAGCATTATACTCGCCAGAACCACTTATCCTTGCCCCTAACCTATGTAAATAGACTGCGGCAGCAGTTAAAGCATCTTCAAAATTCCATGGATTAGGCAATATATGACCAGTATATTTTGCAACATCAGCGCTAACCTCATTCCATGTACTTGGAATAAATTGAGCAGGACCCATTGCGCCTCCAAATCCAATAGGAACATACCCTTTAGGGCAGCTAATCGCTCCTGTTGATGAAATTGTAATAGACGATCTAGAGGCATGATAACCATTAGAAACACAATCAGGAATCCAACAAGATACAGGAACTTTAGCACTATCATAACCTAAGCCCTTCATAAGTTGTAAAAATGGCGGAAGGTCTCTTGTATAATGAATTATTCTTTCTACAAGTCCCCCATTTATATAATACTCTCCATTTGGTTGCCTATAACCTGTTCCAGAGCCTGCAAAAGTTCCTCCTCCTGTTTTACTATTTGTGATAAAACATCTTCCAACATTTCTTCCAAGGGCTGACTCTTGTGAAATAATTCCAAGTATAAATGCTGGCCTAACACCTATCTTTGGACCAACACTTTTTGCAATATTTAAAAGTGTCCCAAAATCTGGCTGTTCCTGTCCTGGTAAAAGACCAACAAGCTGAATTAATCTTTTCTCTATTTCTGCCTGCTTGCTTTCGATATCTTTTTTACTTGCTAAAGATTCTTGATATTCCTTTTCTGTTATAGAATAAAGATATTCTTGTTGTTTTTTAGCTTCCTGCGAAGCACTTTTTTGTGTTCGTTGCAACTCTACATAACCCTCCTGCTCTCCCTTTTTTATTTCTAAATCATCTTTCTCTTCCCCTAATTTTATTTGAAGAGATTGAAAATCATTTAAAAGAGCTTGATTTTTATTATTTAAAATTTCAAAATATATAAAATTATCAAAAAAACTGGAAATAGAACCTGATGTTAAAAATATTTCAAGTGGACTTTTTTCTCCATTTTCATAAATCGCTTGAAGAATGAGCGCAATTTTTCTTTTTTGCGCTTCTATTTCTTTCTTAGTTTCTTCTATATTAATTTCTGTATCAGTTATTTTGTAACCCAAACTTTTAATAGTTAAATTAGATTGATATATTTGATTATCTAAACTTTTAATTCTACTATTTATTTTATAAATTTCATTTTCTAAAGTTTTCTTTTCACTAGCTTTTTGACTAACATCCTTATCTGCTAATATTTTTTTCTCATTTAAATATGCCTGACATTTTTCCAAAAGTTCTTGAAAATCTTTTTTTGAAAATTCTCTTTCTTTTTCATCAAGAATGGCAGAACTTTCACAAATTTGAGTTAAATCAATACTAGGATCAAGTGCAGCAATAGAAAAAGCAGGAATAAAAAATATTATCCCCACTAATCCTAAAAGTATATTCAAATTATTCTTTTTTTGTTTCTTCTTTTGGTTCTTCTTTTTCATTTTCTTTAGGGGTTTCGGCTGCAGCAACTTCTGTCTCATCCTTTACCTCAACCACACTAGCAATAATCTCTTCTTTATTAGTTAAAATTTTAACCTTATCGCCTAAATTAATACTTGCTACGTCAATATAATCTTCAAAGGTCTCAAGGCTAGAAACATTAACTTCAATTTTATGTGGTAATTCACCTGGAAGTGCTTTAACATGTAAAACTTTTAAATTTTGAATCAGTGTTCCTCCAAGAGAAACCGCTCCTGCAACTCCGTTAAGTTCGATTGGAACTTCTGCCTCTACCTCTTCTTTTAAGTTAGGACTATAAAAATCTATATGAATAAATTCACCTGTCATTGGATCGTTTTGATAATCATAAATTAAAACAGTATATTTTTTGCCATCATTTTGAAGATCAATTAAAGAAGTTTCTCCTGCCTCTCTGTATATCTTTTTAAAATCCCCTGCCTTTATTTTAAGTAAAACATTTTCCTTAATTTCAGGACCGTATAATATTGCTGGTATATACTCCTCATTTCCTACTTTTTCTTTTTTTTCTCTTAATTCTGCTTTTAATGAATACATAATCGTTTCTATTAATTTATTACACTTTTATAATAGCATTTTATTTAATATTTTCAAGTTCCTCTGAAAGTGCTTCCCTTGCCTTATCAGGTTTTATTTTTCCTTTTGACTTTGCCATTATTTGTCCTATTAAAAATTGAAAGCTTGCCAATTTTCCCTTTTTGTAATCCATTACAGCGCTGTCATTACAATCTAAAACTTCTTTTACAATCCTCTTAATTTCTTCTTCATTATCAATTTGCTTAAGTCCTTTACTTTCAATAACATGAGAAGGATCAGACCCCCAATCATACATATCTTTTAAAACTATTTTTGCAATCTTACTATTAATATCTCCTTTAAATACAAGAATTGTAAATTCTGCAAAATTTTCAGGACTAATTTTATTACTAAAATCAGTAATCTCTCCTTTTGCAAGTCCAATTAAATCTGATGTTAAATAATTACAGCTTAATTTAATTAAATCAAAATATTTATTTTCCCCTATTTTTTCACAATTCATCCAATCTAAAATTTCTGTGGCAACTTTTTCAAAATATTCACCAAACTTCTTGTTCTCTATAAATATTTCTAAAATCTTTTTATCTTTTATTCCAAATTCTGCCTCAAATCTGTGTCTTTTTTCTTGAGGAAGTTCAGGAATCTCGCCCTTCAATTTACTAATTCTTTCTTTTGCTATTTCAAGAGGTGGTAAATCAGGTTCAGGAAAATATCTATACTCATGACTTTCTTCTTTTGATCTCTGACTTAAAGTAATTTGTTTTACATCATGGAAACCTCTTGTTTCTTGAATTATTTTTTCTCCTTTATCTAAAAGATTTGACTGCCTTTCGATTTCAAATAAAATAGCTCTTTCAACAGATTTAAATGAATTTAAATTTTTAACTTCAACTTTTGTACCAAGCACTTTTTCACCTTTTTTCTTAAGAGAAAGATTAACCTCTATTCTCATTTCACCTTTTTCCATATTTGCGTCTGATACGTTTAAATATCGAGATATGAGCTGAAGTTCTTTTACAAAATTAATAACTTCTGCTGCTGAATTAAAATCAGGCTCTGTTACAAGTTCAATCAAAGAAACTCCTGCTCTATTAAAATCAACCATTGAAACATCGTTATCCATATGAACTAATCTTCCAGCATCTTCCTCTTGATGAATCCTGTTAATTCTTATTAATTTAACGCCTTTTTCACCCCTTATATCAAGATAACCATCCTTGCAAACAGGAAAATCAAATTGAGAAATTTGATAACCCTTTGGAAGATCAGGATAGAAATAATTTTTTCTATCAAATTTTGTATAACTAGAAATATCGCAATTCAAAGAAAGCCCTAATTTGATAATATTATTTATTGCCTCCTCGTTAATTAAAGGAAGAGTACCTGGATGCCCCATACAAACAGGACAAATATTAACATTTGGATTTTTCTCATCAGTATTATTTAAACAAGAACAAAACATCTTGCTTTTTGTTTTTGATTCAAGATGTATTTCAAGCCCAATAACAACATCGTATTTATTATTTTTTTCCATATTCTTTTATAATTTTTACACCTGAACTTGTTCCTACAATATCTGCTCCTGCTTTTATCATTTCAAGAGCATTTTCAAGTGTCTTTATGTTTCCCGAAGCTTTAATCAAAAGTCCTGGAGCATTTTTTCTCATAATTTTTAAATGCCTTGCTTTTTCAGCCATTTCTCTATTTTCTAAAGGATCTTTACCTGTTGCAGTTTTAACACAAATAGCCCCTGCCTCTTTTACAATCTGAGATACTTTTGCAATTTCCTCATCTGTTAAATAACCGCTTCCTATAATGACTTTTGTTTCCCCAATCTTGCATATTGCCCTTAAATCTTTTAAGATTTTATCCCATTTTTCGTGTTTTACTTGAGGAATATTAATAACTACATCAAGATCATCTGCACCATCACTAATCGCCTTTTTACATAATTCAATTCTTTTTTTATGTTCTGAATCTCCAATTGGATCGTCTATTAAAACCACTACTTTTACATCTGTATCTTTTAATTCTTTCTTGGCCAATTTAACCCATTTAGGATTAACACACACACCTCTAAAATTATATTCTTTTGCTTCCCTGCAGGCCTTTATTATATCTTCTTTTTTAACGTCTTTACCTATTTTTGTATGATCGATATACTTATTTAATTCTTTTTTCATATTACTTAAATTTAATTAACTCGTCAACTTATTATACTTATTATTTTATTAAAGACTTCGTTGATTGGCTTGTGCCCATCAATTATTTCCCATTTACAAAATATTTGATTTTTGGCTACTTTTAAATATTGTTGCCTTGCATTATCTAAAAACATTAAATTGCTTTCATTTCTGTCTAGTTTATTAAACCCTTTCTCATTTGCCTTTCTTTTTTGAGACTCTTCAGCCGAAATATCTAATAAAAAGCAAATGTCAGGAATTGGAAGATTGAAGATATCATTCAATTTAAATATTTTATCAATACTTTTTTCATTATCTAAACTTTGATAAGTAATTGTTGAGGTAAAATATCTATCGCATATTATAGTCTTGTCTTCGCTTAAAGCTTTTAAAATTTCTTGTTTGAATTGTAAAATATCTGCATAAAATATTAAAAGTTCAATATCTTTATTATAAACAATTCTTTTATGCAAAAAATCATCAATAATTTTTCCTAAATTAGTATCATATGCTGGAAAGGACAAAAAAAGAATATTATTCTCTCCAAAATGTTTTTTAAGAAGATTAGTTTGAGTCTGCCCTCCGCAGCCATCAATTCCTTCTATTACAATAAATTTTCCCATGTGTTTTTTTGTTATTTAAAAAACAGGAAGCTTTTAGTCCCCTGTCTCTAATTTACTTTCTTGTGGATGATTTTGATTAGCATACTTTGCTCCTTCCTTTTTATAATATGGTTTACTTGTTGAACTTTTTAACTCTTGAAATACTAATTGACAAATTCTTGTTCCAGGATAAAGAAGCACTGGTATCATACCTATATTCTCCATCTCTAAAACAATCTTTCCTTTAAAGCCTGGATCAATATGTCCTGCTGTTGAATGAACTATGATACCAAGTCTTCCTAGGCTTGATCTTCCATCAATCCGTGCGGCAATATTATCAGGAAGAAAAACTTCTTCAACCGTAACACCTAAAACAAATTCTTTTGGATGAAAAACAAAAGGTTCGTCATCCTTTAATTCAATCAATCTAGTCATGCCATTATGAAATTCCGGATCCCTTGTGTCTATAAAAGATCTTCTGCTATGTTCAAAAACCTTAAATTCATTACCTAATCTTAAATCAAGTGAAGCGGAACCCAATTGTTTTTCCAAATTTGGCTCTGGGCTAATTTCAATCTTTTTTGATTCAATATATGCTTTGATATCTTTGTCTGATAGAATCATTATTCTACAACTTCAATACCTAATGATCTTGCTGATCCCTCGAGAATTTTAAGTGCAGCATCCATATCATTTGCATTCAAATCCTTCATTTTTCTTTCTGCAACTTCTTTTAGTTGAGATTTAGTAATCTTACCAACCTTTTTTTTATTAGGTTGTGAAGATCCTTTTTCTAAACCTAGTGATTTTTTAATTAATTGAGATACTGGCGGTTCTTTTAAAACATAATCATAACTCTTATCTTCATAAACAGTTATTTCTACTGGTATTTTAAAACCAATGTTTCCCTGAGTGTCAGCGTTAAACTTTTGGCAAAATTCAGCCATATTAATTCCTGTTGGAGCTAATGCTGGTCCTACTGGAGGTGCTGGATTTGCTTTTCCTGCTGCTATATGTAATTTTACTATTTTCTTAATTTTTTTTGCCATATTATAATTTTTTAATCTGAAGAGAGTCTAATTCAAGCGGCGTATCTCTTCCGAACATGTTAATTAATACTTTAACCTTTCCTTTTTCCTTGTCTATTCCTGAAATTTTACCATCAAAATCTTTAAATGGTCCATCTATAATTTTAACAACATCTCCCTTTTTAAAATCAATATTGAACTCTGGTTCTTCTGCATTCATTCTCTTTTTAAGAGCCTCTATTTCTTCAGTTGATACTGGAAGAGGAACTGTTCCTGAGCCAACAAAACCTGTAACATTCGGAGTGTTTCTTACAATATACCATGAATCATCTGTCACGATCATTTCAACGAGTACATATCCTGGATAAATCTTTTCTTCCACTGTTTTCTTTTTTCCATTCTTGATTTTAATCTTTTTTTCTTTTGGAACAATTACATTAAAAATCTTATCATCCATCGAAAGTGATTCAATTCTTTGTTTTAATCCTTTTGCAACCGCATCCTCGTACCCAGAATATGTATGAAGAACATACCATCTTCTCTCATTTGTTGTTTGCTGTTTTGCCATAATAACTATTTAATAATATAATTTTCTAATACATGGAAAAATGCAAGGTCAAGTAGTCCTAAAATCATTGCTACAACAAAAGAAAAGATAATTACATTAATTACATATTTAGTAGTTTCTTTTTTTGTAGGCCAAGTTACTTTCCTTAATTCCCTAAAAATACCTTGTACAAAATTTCCTTTATTATTCATAGAATTACAATAACAAAAAGGTATTAAAATGTCAATTTTTATTATTATACAATAACTTTATTTCGTTTTCTGTTAACGCCTTGTTGTAAATTCTAATATTTTGAATTTTACCATTAAAAAAATAATTAGATGTATTGTTGGGCTTTCCTATTGATAGAAATGTTTGAGTATCAGATACAGTATAATCAATCCCCGGATGGGTTAAACCAAATTCTCCATCTTTGTAATATTTCAATAATACTCCATCCCAAGAAAAAGCAATAGAAATCCATGTATTCTGATTCCATACTGGTGAAACAAACCATTTTTTAAACCCATTACTTAATCCAATGTGAGGAGATCCTTCTTGATTACTAATAGTAAAACCACGACTACTTGTTTGTCCCCCGGAACTTAGTATATAAGAACCACCATTTATACTAATCCATAAAACGATTGTTAATTTTCCTGAAATAGAAGGATCGCTTAAAATTTTTCCCGCCTGATCCTCGCAATCAATATAATCATTTCCATCAAATCTCATCGCGGTATTCATATTCCCATCAACACCTTCTGCAAAAGTAGCTCCATAATTAGTGCCATGATTAGAATTAGGACTCATGTCAGAAATAGTATTACCATCATTTGTTCCAATTGATAAAGGATAGTACGCTACAAGGTTATCAAAAGAAGGAACTTCTTTTACTTTTCCAATATTAGAATTGATTTCAAAAGATAGAGATGTGTCTGATGGCTTATTTGCATATATTACAA
>Ga0172382_10010693_pt1 | contig 12262 bp, 14 predicted proteins | sample Leawel138RmetaG_FD_122245 | JGI IMG/M metagenome (GOLD analysis project Ga0172382, IMG submission 122245) | Leachate microbial communities from a municipal landfill in Southern Ontario, Canada - Leachate well 138R metaG | ecosystem: Engineered > Solid waste > Landfill > Unclassified | place...
GAACGATTGAAAATGCATCTGGATATTTTTATCGATTTTTATAATCAGAGTTATCTTCAGGCTTAATGATAAGAAAATAAGAGGACAGAAAACAAAAAGAGAACCTATCAGGTTCTCTTTTTTGTTAATCTCATCAACATTTAGGTGAGGCAGTTAGGATTATATACTCTTGGCGTGACTCTCCCAGAACTTTCTTCTTTCTGCCATAGAGTCCGGAGAAGTCTTTTTAGTCATTTTCTCAAGAGAGTAATCAAGATCATCAGCCAAGTCGCTGTATTTATCTTTTTGAATAAGAGAAGCCAGAATAGGTGTTACTTTTTTATACTCAAGATCCCCCAAAGTTCTGATCACACTCTTAACAATGGAAGTTCTTTTTCTTTTACCTGCATCTCCGGCATAGTTGGACTGATCATACATCATTTGCCAAACTTCCGGCGCCAGGGAAACTATCTTTAATTGAGAGATATTATCCAGGGCCTGAATACGAACGATTAATGAGGGGTCTTTTAATGCTCTCGAATAGACCGCATGATATGAATCCTGCTTTAAGCCTAGTAAAGCTTTTAAAGAGGCCAGTCTCATCATCCAATTGGGATGCTCACTAAATTTAGCGATAAATGCTGCTGACTTTGCACCCATCACTTGCGCCAAAAGCATCGTTGCTTGCCAGCGATTCTGATCAGAGAAATTATCGTCTTTCATCACTTTCACAAGTGTTGGAACTGCTTTTTGCTGGTAAGTAAGAGCACTTTTTTTCATTGCTTTGAAAAGACCCGGTGTTTTAGGGTCCATTCGAAACAATGTTTCAAATCTTTCTAGTTTTACAATATCGGATTGATCAAGAGTGACTTTTTTCTCAGACTTAGCAAGATGGGACTTCCCTACAGCAGCAAAGGCAGAAGGAGTAAGAAGTCCCAGAACAAGAAGTGATGAAATGATTTTCATAATTAACCTAACATCTTTTCAAATTCAGATAGTAGATCATCATTTGCCAGCGGCTTCTCCTCTTCCTTCTTTTCTTCTTGGGCTCCCTCATTCATAGCTGCAAGCATTTCTTTTTCTTCCGGAGTCATTTCTCCTTCTGATAGGAACTCATCTAAAGTAGAGGTTTCCTCAGGAGAAGTTTCAGCAACAGCTTCTGAAACTTGTTCTAAAAGCTCACTAACTTCAGCCTGCAAGGCCTCTTCTTTCTGGGTTTGAGGCTCAGCTCCGGTTCCCATTCCAAGAGATTTCTTTAATTGCTCATTCTCTTGCTGTAAGCGTTTAAGGTTAGCAAGATCATCAGCAATGACTTCAAACTCTCTTAATCTTTCGAGTAATTCATCTCGCTCTTTAGTAACAGCTGCTAATTCTTCACGAAGAGCAGAATCATCGTGTTCAGCTCCTTGAGCAGTTGAGGATGCTGCCAGCTTAGTTTCTAGCTCCGCTACTTTCTCAAGAGCAACTGTTAAATCCTTATGATAGTTTTTAGCTTTGGTTTCAAATTCAGCACCTGCTGTTTTTGCACTTTGAAGTTGTGCTTCTAAGGAAGCAATCAGCGCTTTCTTCTCTGCTAGTTCTTCAAGTACTTGTGCAGAAGGGGCTCCACTTACGGCGACATTGTCTCCCCCACCAAGTTGTCCTAATGGCATAACAGAAGGAACACTATCTACGTCCAGGCCACCACCTCTAAAGAGCGATGATTTTAAAGCAGTTGAATTTTGGATGATTGAATCTAGATAGTTCTTCACAACATTAGCAGGAATAACGTGCTTTAAGTTGTGATACTTTCTACGATTAGAGAACCATAACCACAAGAAGAGTGTAGATAAAATTATAAGGAACCCGAACTGAATAACTAATAACTCAGGCCCAAATTTATCTAAGTAATTAATCAATATATCCACACAACCCCTCCATGGATCATGACGCTCAAAAACGTGAGCACTAACCTAATAAAAATATTATCTTACCCTGACCGATCCTTGTCAAAACAAAGAAACCTTTTCACTAGATCAAATCTTTTATTTCATTATAAACGAAAACCTGACTGGCCAATACGGTTTTTGCAAAAGGGTCGAAGTCTTGTCCATTCTGTTGAGTAATCTTGGCCCCTGCTTCCTGACAAACCAGCGCTGCTGCGGCCATATCCCAGGGTTTTAGGCCCTTTTCCCAGTAAGCATCAAGAAGTCCTGCGGCTACATAACAAAGTTCCAAAGCGGCTGAACCGAAGCGTCTCATGGCCCTTAGTTGAGAAAAGTTATTGAGGATTTTGGGAGAGAATTTTCTCGAATTAGCTGACAAAAGTGCTTCGCCAATATCTTTCTTCTTTTGAGGCACAAGTTTTGTACGGATCTTTTTTCCCCCAATGTAACGAGTGTAATAGGCCCCTTTATTCTTTTGAGCAGAAAAAAATTCCCCGCTGACCGGATTATAAACAACTCCGATCAAAGGTTCGTTCTCAAAATACAAAGCGATACTGACACAAAAAAATGGGAGCTTATTATAAAAGTTATTCGTCCCATCCAAAGGATCAATCAGCCATAAATATTGATTTTTAGAGAAGCTTCCTTCATTTCCTTCTCTGAAAGAATCCTCTTCTGATAAGATTTTATGTTCAGGGAAATGGGATTTTATTTGTTTAATGATATGAGCTTCACTTTTTAGATCCGCTTCTGTTGCAAGTCCAAGCTTACCCTTATTTATAACTTTTAAAGGTCGCTTTAAAGATTTGTAAAAGTAATCATTGAGAATATCCCCACATTCAAGGGCCCATTTCTCAATGAGCTTTTGGGTGGCATTTAAGTTAATTTTTTTCATCCATGATCACTTTTTCTAACTCGGCTTGCTCTTCTTCCGATAACTTGTGCGCAGGAACTGCATAAGACTCCGTCAACCACTGTCCAAGATCAATTAAACGACATTTTTCACAGCAGAATGGACGAAACTTTGAGTCATAATAATTAAATTTCTTTTCACAGGTTGGACACTTTACTTCTAATTTCTTCATTCAAAATAACCTTCTCAAAATCAAAAAAACTTTCTGTGGGTTGATTTAAATTGGTAGCATCAATTTTTACTACAGGAATGACTCCCCAAAGTGCATTAGAAACGAAAGCGAAGTCGCAGTTTTTTAAAAAAGACAACGTAAAGCTTTCTTCTTTCACTTTACTAAAATGGTGGCCTTTAAACTGAAGAATTTTCTCTCGCATAATTCCTGCTAACACGCTTCCCCCACTAGAAGGAGTATAGAGAATGTTTTCCTTCACAGCAAATATATTGGCCCAGGAGGTTTCATATACTTCTTCATCAGGTCCGCAAAAAAGAAGAGTTTCTCCTTGATTAAGGTATCCACTTTTATAAAGAGATATCGTCTGTTGCACTCTTCTGGAATTTTTTAAAAAGGAAGGTAAAAGTTCTTGCTCATCACTGGTTTTAACTGACTTAAGAATAGCGTTTTTTTTCTCTCCCTTATCAAAACTAAAATAATCCACCTGGATACCGGAGACATTAAAATTATTCCGTAAAATCATTCTTTCAGCATCTTGATAACTCAAGGTGATTCTTAAGCCATCTTGGTTGCCCTTTTGAGGAATTCCGCTCTCAATTTTATCCCGTAAAAACCCTAAATCCTTAGAGTTAAAAGGCCCCCATAAACAGTTGGCCCCTTTCAGAAGGCGATCTAAATGGTTGGCAAGAAATAAAATTCTTCCTTGCATGAGCATTGCAGTAGTAAAGACCGACTCCCCATACAAAAAAGATCGATTTGTTTGCACTAAACTTCCCCCTTTAGAGTTGGCTACCTTCAAGTGAACATGATAACTTTGCATCCTAAAAATGACCTAGTTATTTTTTATGATGCAGTTAACAATAAGGTAAGTAATGAAAGCACTAACTTTAAGAGACATCAAGAAAGCTAAAAATGGTAACCTCCAAATGCTGACTTGCTATGATTTTCAAACCGCTCAAATGCTTAATGAAACCGACTTAGATTTAATCTTAGTTGGTGATAGCTTAGGTAACGTTATGCTGGGATATGAAACGACGGTGGAAGTCACACTAGAAGAAATGATTATTTTTTCTCGTGCTGTCCGTCGTGGTGCTCCTGATAAGTTTCTCGTGGTAGACATGCCTTTTGGTACCTACAGCACCATGAGTAGCGGAATGAGAAATGCAACGAGACTTTTTCAAGAGACTCGTGCCCAGGCCTTAAAGCTTGAAGGCGCTTATCCTTATCAAATAAAACTTGTGGAACGCTTGGTTCAAAATGGCATCCCTGTTATGGGACACATTGGTCTTACTCCCCAATCAGTTCATCAATTAGGTGGTTACTATACTCATGGTAAGAATGAAGACTCTGCAACACGTCTGATCCGAGAAGCTCAAGCCTTGGAAGCTGCTGGTGCTTTTAGCATTGTTCTTGAGATGGTAGAAAAAAATCTTGCTGAAAAAATTACGGAAGCTGTTTCCATACCTACTATCGGTATTGGGGCCGGGGCAGGAACAGATGGGCAAGTTCTCGTCATTAACGACCTTCTGAAAGAAGGTCCCAATATGCCGCCAAAATTCTGCACACCTATTGCTGATTTCTTTGAACAAAAGAAAACACTCATTCAAAGTTACCTGGATAAGCAGAGACAGAAATGATTCACTCGTTAATTAGTCTTGATTTTGGTAATACCAATCCTCACGCGGGCCTCTTTAAGAAAGATCATGGAAAATGGGAACTCCTGGAAGTTGTTCCTCTTCATGATCTAAACTCTAGGGCCGAACATTACGGCATATCTCCCCATAACTCTCAATTAGTTTTAGCGCAGGTTAAAACTTACGATAAAGAGCTTTTTGACCTTCAGTCGCAAGGATATCTCCTAACCCGTGTCCAAGAATATTGGAGAGGAGAACGTTTTGCAGGTATGCCTGTTCACTATGCTAAGACTCTTGGAGAGGATCGTCTTATTACTGCTTTCTGGTGTTATAAAAACTTAAAGAAGCCTACTCTGATCATTGATTCAGGAACCTACCTAACGATGGATGTGGTAACAGATAAAGGCTTTATCGGAGGATATATCATTCCTTCCTATGATAAGTACTTAAAGACCTTCTCTGAAGGAGAAAACTTAAAGGATGTCACTCTAACAGAAAGTATAAATTTAGCTCTTCCACAAACGACAGAAGAAGCCATGAGTGCCGGATACCATTCGTTCTGCGCTCTCGCTGAGAAACTCATAAAACAATTTGGACTTCAGACTATAATGATTACTGGAGGCAAAGATCTTCTTTGGAAAGAATGGGCCCGTTCACAAGATAGTGAAGTCATTATAGCTCCTCATCTCATTCATCAATCTCTAGTTTACTGGATGAGTACACAGGTGGAACTGCTATGAATATCTTACTCGCTGTAACAGGCTCAATTGCTGCCTATAAATCTTATGATGTGGCTCGTGCTCTTGTTAAACAGGGTCACCAAGTTCGTGTGATACTCACTCAAGGAGCACAAGAATTTATAAAAGAAAATACATTTCGTTATTTAGGGGCCCAAGCGGTCTATGGACCTTTGGATGACTTCAACCCTAAAAACCTGAATGAAAGTCAGAATGTACTTCATATTGAACTGGTGAAGTGGGCCCATAAACTCATTGTTGCCCCTCTCTCTGCCAATACACTTGCTCGCCTCAATCTGGGAATTACCAATGATCTTCTTTCAAGTGTTTTCATTGCGCGAGGAAACCTTCCTACCCTGTTGATGCCTGCTATGAATACCCAAATGTGGAGTAATGAGAAAACCAAAAAGCACGTAGAAGAAATTTCGAATGAGACCACTTATGTGGTTAATCCAGCATCCGGTCTTCTGGCTTGCGGTGATATCGGTGAAGGAAAGTTTCCTGAAGTTAATGCTGTTATTGAGCTCATTAATACCTTAACACCTGGTCTTAAAACTCATAAGAAGGCCGTGATTACGGCCGGAGCTACCGCTGCTCCTATTGACCCTGTAAGATACATTACCAATCCTTCCAGCGGTAAGATGGGTATGGCCGTCGCCAAAGAATTTTTAAAACGTGGACATGAAGTTATTTTACTCACCGGTCATCAATGCACCAGTGAAGTTAATGATTTGTTACTTCATCCTCATATTACAATCATTAAATCTCCAACAACTCAGATCATGCGTAATCATGCAGTAAAGTTTTTCCCGGAAGCTGATATTTACATATCAACCGGCGCTATTGCTGATATTGAGTTTGATCCGGCTACGGACAAAATCAAAAAAGAAACAATGACCACTGCTCTTCACTACAAGCAAGCAGCAGATATTTTAAAAGAGGTTTTAACTCTTAAAAAACCTCATCAAAAGGTGGTCAGCTTTGCTGCTGAAACCCAAACGACCGAAGAAGTTTTCAGAGAAAAAATGAATCGCAAACCCGTTGACCTGATGGTTGGAAATAAAGTTTCTAATGGACTAGTGGGAAGCGAAGATGTTCAAGGTTTCCAGACAGAAGGTGGAACCTATTTTTTTGTAACTATTGAGAAAACGATTGGACCAGTTCCTCTTACTAAAACAGGTGTTGGTGAAAAGCTTGCCAATTGGTTTGAAGGTTCTTCATTATGCTAACAGTTGTTAAAACTTTAGAAGAACTACAAAAAGTTCGTACCACTCATCAGCAAGTGGGGTTTGTTCCTACCATGGGAAATCTTCATGAAGGACATATCTCTCTTCTCCATCAAGCACTCAGTGACTTTGATGTGGTTTATTTTTCTATCTTCGTTAACCCCAAACAGTTTGGGCCAACCGAAGATTTTGATCGCTATCCACGAACTCTGGAAAACGATCTTTTACTCATTGAAAAAGAACTTCAGTTACACACTAATAAAACAGTTGTTGTTTTTGCACCTCAATCAACTGATGAGGTTTACCGAGGCTTCAGTGAAACGATAAAAGTCTCAGGCAATATCACAGAAATTTTAGAGGGGGCCATCAGGCCTGGACACTTTGATGGAGTAACAACTGTGGTCTATCGTCTTTTTGACCTTATGAAGCCAACCAAGGCTTATTTTGGGTTAAAAGATTATCAACAATGGGCCGTCATTTCTCTTTTGGTAAAGCAGGAAAAGCTTCCCATCGAAGTTGTAGGATTGCCTATTAAAAGATCACCTGAGGGGCTTGCCCTTTCAAGCCGCAATCAATATCTCTCTGCTGAACAAAAAGAAAAAGCTCTTCATATTATAAAGACCCTCAGAGAGATTGAACGCATTTTAGATGGGAAAAGCTCGAATATCGAACTGGCCCAAGATTATATCAATAATCAATTAACTGATTCCGACTGGGACTATCTGACGATGAGAGATCACCTCACTCTTAGTGAAGACATTTCCCATTCTTCAAGAATAACTATCCTTGCTGTTTACCGCATGGGTACAACTCGTCTTCTTGATAATATTCAAGTGGAGCTTAAATGAACGCCGAAGACTTCAAACTTCCTCTAGGCCAAAAAGCGAGCCTGGTTTCTATCGTGTGTGATAAGTTTGAACATCACGCAACTGAACTTGAAACTAATAATTCCCTGAAAGAGTTACGGGAACTTCTTCGTACATTGGGAGTTATTGATGGAGAGGAATATGTTCAGAATAGAAAGTTCATTGATCCAGCAACGATGCTGGGAGAAGGAAAACTAAAAGAGATTGCTGAGCTTGCCCGAGATGAGGGATCTCATCTTTTAGTTTTTGATTTTGAACTAACAGCTTCTCAAGTCCGAAACATCAAAAAGATCACTGGATTTGAAGTGGTCGATCGCAATACCGTTATTCTGGAAATTTTTGCTCATCATGCCCGCACACGTGAGGCGAAGATTCAAATCGAAATCTCTCGTCTTCAATACCTTCTTCCTCGCCTGACTTCCATGTGGGGACACTTCACTAAACAACGAGGAGGAGGTCGCGCCGTTGGAGGAGAAGGAGAGCAACAACTTGAACTTGACCGTCGTATGGTTCGAGAGCGTATTGAGTTCTTCAAAAAACAATTAGTAGAAGTTCAGCGTTCCCGTGAACAACAGAGAAAGAAACGCCAAAATCAGGCGGTAACGGCAGCTCTCGTTGGTTATACCAATGCTGGAAAGTCTTCTCTCATGAACCGCCTTTGTCGCGTGAATGTATTAGAAGAGAATAAGTTGTTTGCAACACTTGATTCGACCTTTAGAACGCTCAACCCGGACTCTAAGCCACCGATGATTATGATTGATACGGTTGGTTTTATTTCCAATCTACCAAACACCTTAATCGAAGGTTTTAAAACCACTCTGGAGTCAGCTCAAGAAGCAGATCTCTTAGTTATCGTTTGTGATATTTCTGATCCTAACTACCAAAAACATCTTAAGGTTACTAAAGAAGTTTTATCCGAATTAGGGTTAGGAGATAAGAAACAATTTATTGTCTTTAATAAAAAAGATCTTCTCAATGATCCTGTACGGGCCCGCATCATCATGAGAAATTATCCGGATTCATTTCTTATTTCTAGTTTTGATGAAGAAGATATTAAAAATTTAAGAAACCATATTATTAATTTCTTCTTATCTCAGCAGGACCATTACGACCTTTTCATTCCTTATGAGGATGGTGAAGCCCAATCTAAAGTCCGTGCCAATGCCAACATCATTAAGATGACCAGTCATGAGCAAGGAATTTTTTATCGTATAAGAGTTCCTGATTTTATTTTTAAAAACTTAGGTCTTAATCAATATGTATTAGCACCTGATGAATCTAAAGAATGGGAAAAATTAATTTAATTTTTAAAAAGAGCTTGTATCTGTGAATAAAAATCACTAAGCTTTTTGTCCCATGAAAAAAACTAGAGTGATTAAAAAGAAATCAAGTTTAAAGAATCGTTGGCCTGGTAAGCAGACTAAGTTAAATGATAAAAACATTAATCTTGCTCATCCGGTTGTTAAGGCTTCTTATATTTGGTCTATTTTATCAGAACAACTCTGTGACATTTTAGGACCAGAGATCCACCATCAATGGTTTAAAAATATTAAACCACTGATTATCTCTCATAATGTCCTTTTACTAGAAGTTCCCAATCATTTCTCTGCGCAATGGATCCATACTCACTATCATGAGCTGGTGGATGTTTTACTGTCTGTTATTGATAAAAGATTAAGTAGTTTTTTTATCTCTCAGTCTGAAAGAAGACCACAGGTAAAAGAAAACTTAGAAAGCCCCGCTTCTAAAGTAAACAGTAAGTCCGAAGATTAATATCCCTAAAGCCAGAGCAATCCAAATAAGATGTTTGTCATTATCCATGCTTTAAAGCATAAGCCCAAACTAGATTTGGGAAAAGAATTCTTTTAATTTAAATGGATCAAAAGGACGTTGAAGAACCTTCACCTGATCACCCAAGAAGCTTAATTCCTCATTTCCTTCAATCACTACGATTTTTGCATTAAAAAAACTCTGAGTTTGCTCAAACTGCTTTTTGAAGACTTCAATATCCTTAAGGGCCGTTTGGGAATCAATAACAACTATTTGGGGTTTAAGATCCTCTATGAGATATGAAAAGTCCTTAGCATCTTTAACTGTATAAAAATCAACCCCTTGCCCCTTAAGTGCACGTTCTACCAAGTTTGTAGCAAAAGTATTTTCATCAATCCAAAATATGAGCCCCATCATGCTTCCTTTGACATCAGGATCAAAGCTTTCTACCATTGGCCCATGGGTAAAGAAAAGTTAAAAATTCAGGTCCTCGAACAGAACAGTGGCTCTATCCTTCAGGAATTTGATCTAGATCAAATGGACCAGGCCTATGCCCTGGCCTCTAGCCTCGAAGAAATGGGACTTGATATCCAAATTCTAAACCCTACCCTCTCTGATACTCTTTCTCACTCATTAGGTCTTAGTGAGGAAGAAATTCAGGCCTACAAAGATTCTCTCATTGAGGAAATTGAAGAGCACGAGGGCGACTATGGAGGTTCCTGCTGTTTAAAAAAATAATTATATTCTTCCACTCCATTCAATCATAAAACTTCTTGGCATGACACTCATTCCATATACCTGTTCATAATCTCTATCAAAAAGATTCTGAACTTTTAGTGATAATACTTGCTCTCTCCAGCTATAGCTCACACCAACATCGACCTTCTCATAACTACTGAGTTTTACCTTTTCTCCATTCTCATCATTATCAAAACTTTTTCCACGATACTCAAACTTGGACCAAATGTTTAAAGCGTGAGTTGCCTGCCAGGAGAGGTCTAATCCCCAGAAATTCTCTGGGCGGCGAAGAAGATGAGATTCATTATCTTTAAAATGAAGGACGGTAAAATATGGTCTGAAACTCCACTCATTAATAATACTTTTAAAGCTTAGTTCTATTCCCTCTACTTTAAAGTCCTCTTGGTTAAGATAACCAAGCATCGAATAAGTAATCAACTCTTTGTACTGATTACTGAAGAGACTAGCATTCAACTCTCCCAGCTTACTTGCCCAGGAAAAATTCACACTATGAGAAACACTTTCTTCTGCTTCCAAATCCCGATTCCCTACAGGGAAACCATAAATAGGTGGCCCATAGAGCTGATAAAGACTTGGCGCCTTGAAGCCAGTGGCATAAAGATAGTTCAGATGAACATCCCCTAAGTTTAAAGCAGGAGAAACGGAGTAAGTGAAAAGATCACCAAAGCGCTGATGGTGATCAAATCTTGCTCCATAAGAGAACTCATAAATATGATGAGACAACTTATGAGAGAAATAACCAGAAGCTAATGTATTACTTCGTTCAAAGTCTCGATCAATTTCAAAGTCCTCATGATCAAGTCCCGTTCCCAAGATAAAATGAGATCCTTTACTTCTATGATCCAAATAGAAGTCAACTTGAGTGACCACTCCTAGATAATGATTAACCCCGGTAGAAAGTGTGTGAAGTTCTCTATTATAGCGAGATTGCCCTGTTCGAAGAACAAGAGAGTTTTTACTATCAAGACGCAGATCGCTTTTTTGTTGAATAAAAAAATGATTGGCACGAGATATATCATGGGAGTTGTCATCGATAAAACCATCCAGCTCATTCTCTCCGAAGTTATAACCGAAGAGAAGATCAGTTTTCCAATGACTAAATTGGTGAGTTGAAGATGAGGTTATTTGATAAGTTCTGGTGCTATCTTTTTCAGAAGCATTAAATCTTTTCTTATTTAATCTAGAGATTCCTTCTGTGAAAAGATAACCAGCACTAACTCTTCCGTGATTCTTTCCCTTTCCCCAGTCTTGCATGAGAAATGCTTTATAGGTTTCAAAGCTTCCTCCTCCTAAGGAAAAATGTGTTTCGTTTTTTTCGTTACCCTTACTTGTGGTCATCTCTACCAAACCCGCCATAGCATCCGGCCCATAAAGGATAGATTGAGGCCCTTTATAAATCTTGATGTCACTTAAAATATGAGGGTTGAAGAAGGCTCCATCAAACTGACGGTCAGTATTGGAAGAATCATTGAGTCTTAATCCATCTATACTAAAAGCGGTATGACGGGATTCCGCTCCCCGAATGAAAAACGCAGTTCGACTTCCCGGACCTCCGTTACTACTGGCGGTTACACCACTAACGTTAGAGAGAATATCAGTGAGTTCATTGAAGCTTGCTTTACTGATTTCATTTTGATCAATGATTTCCAAAGAACCAGAGTAAAAGTCTTCAGCATTTTTACTGGTCCTCACTTCAATGGGAGAAAGACTCTCTTGGGCAAATACAGGAATACTTAAAGAAATAAACAAAAAAATAAACGATGGCACTATTATCCTCCGCGGGTTCAGGCCTATAAGAACGATTCAAGTGCTGTATCTGACTTAAGTTTATCTTTAAACTTTCACAGTTGCGGGACAGTACTAGATTTTCACTAGTTTCCAGAACAAGAATCTATAGTTAATGCATTATGAAGGTACGCCGTACCTTTTGGCAAGAGACCAAAAGGTACGGCGTACTTTTTGGTTTTTCGGCAATTTATTCCTTTGTCGGGGTTAGTTTGATCTAAGGTAAAATATCTTATCTATGAAGAAGTTAGGGGCACTCTTAATTTTATTTATTTCACCTCTTCTCTACTCTGAGACAGGTCAATTAATAACTGCCCCCTTTCATTGGTGTTTAAGTCGCTCAATATCTCCTTGCTCACGCCTCAAATCAATATGTTATTCTGCATAATTTTGATATTCGTTGTGGCATCCCCAGAAAACAAGTTTTCTGGGGATGATTATTTGAGGTGCGGTCTTCTAGGAATATGGAACTTTTCGAAAACGAAACAAAAAGAGC
>Ga0172382_10010697_pt1 | contig 12259 bp, 4 predicted proteins | sample Leawel138RmetaG_FD_122245 | JGI IMG/M metagenome (GOLD analysis project Ga0172382, IMG submission 122245) | Leachate microbial communities from a municipal landfill in Southern Ontario, Canada - Leachate well 138R metaG | ecosystem: Engineered > Solid waste > Landfill > Unclassified | place...
GTCGTTGATGATTGAACATCCGTCCGCCGGTCTGTACCATTCAACGGCAACTATCTTCTGTACTTGTCCAAAATCCAGGCTGAAACGAACTGTCTTATCTTTGTCGATCAGCGTATTGTTTCCTCCGCACAGGGCGTTGGGATCGTAGATAATGAACTCTTCATTCCCTTTTCGCATTAATCTCTGATACCCCTTTTCATCCCGTTGGTTCAGGTCAGTGACCAACTTCGAATCGGGAACAAATTCAGCAAGGTCAATTCTTCGGCATGAAAAGAAACCGGTGATGTATTTGACAGAATTCAGTCCTTTTAATGCGGTATTGTATTTTGCGTGAACAAAGGTTTTTACCGCGACAGCCTCATTCCATTCGTCTTTTGGTTGCAGGTCTGCTCGTTCCAATCCGCCTAAAGGTTCGATGTACAATAGGGTATCTGTGGAGAAGTAGGGATGTATTTTCCCCCATCGCCCGCCATAATTGGCAGACCCGCCCGATAATGTCCATGACCAGAACAGCCACCGGTAAAAATATTCAGGATTGTACAGGTAGTCTTTGCTCCGGTCGAGCCGGGTATGTTCGTACCAGTCTTCGCCCAGAAAGACATGTAAGGGAAAGGACTCGTACAGGTCAACTTCATGGGAATCAAGCGCCAACAGGTCTTCGATATGGATATAGCTGACCCAGTTTAAATCTTCTTCTGATGTAAAAGGAAAAACCTGTGTACGGTTAGGCCCTGCAGAGATTAAGTGATGCCAGGGATCGTTGTCGGCGAAATACCGCCCCACCTCGCGAACAAAAGCCTGGTTGTTCGGGTATTTCTCCGAACAGTGCATATCGTTCACGATCAAATAAAAAAGTTGCGGAAAAGCAGACCAGCGGGCGATCATGTATTTCATGGTTCGGTTTCGTATCTCCTGAGGAACGGCTTTCCATAATTCCCCGGTATCGTCCTTCCCCCAGGTTTGCATGGCAAACAAAATGAACTGGATGTACATGTCCGGATAATTGTCAAGCATCCAGATCAGGCGCTCATCGGTGTTTCGAAACCGGTCGAGGTTCATTTTGGCCTGATCGCCATCGACCCACGGCTGATTATTCATTTCGGAACCGGGATAGGCTTTCTCATACAAGGTATTGGTAATTGAATGATTATCCCATGCCAATCCGCCCAATGATGTTGCCCGTACCGAAGTTACCCCAAGTTTCGACAAGTCTTCGATGTACTCCTTCCACAATTTCTCATTTCTGTTGAAAAGCAGGTAACCTGTGTCGTTGATGTTCAGAAACCATTGCCCATTATCGGTTTTCCATTGTTTCGGATTACCGGACGCTTTGTGCAACATACCGCGCAAATCAGAATTCTCTGCCCGGAAATCTCCTTTCACCTTGTCTAATCCATGGTTTTCCTTACAAAACGATTTCCATGTCCAGACCCCTTCTTCGCTGACATATACCCTTGCACGCCAGGTATTGTCACCGTCGTAAAAAGCGTTTATCTGCCACTGTTTACGCGACGGGGCATAAAATACAACCTGGCAATCAACATCAAAAGGATTTGCCACCGGTATATCGGCTTGAAGCACAATTTCATGAACCCCAAACTTTTGGGCAGTTTCGTCCCCGGAGGAAAAATTGCGGCCTGTCTGATATGCGCCGAAAGTGACATTGTCACGAAAAATATCTGCCGCATTCAGAACAGGTTGCATGAAAAACAATAAGAATAAAAACAAAGGACATTTCATCGTCATTTTTTTAAACAGGACTAATTATTCAGACTATAAAACCGATGTCCCATCGCGGTTTTTCACGGATCGCCCCGTCTCCTGAATGAGTTATGCTCTTTCCAACCAGCTTTCGTAGACTAATCCACGATACAAGAGAGAACAGATTGAAAAATCCGGACAAAATCTGACTACTTTTTGAGCTCGTTTCATGAACATGAACCGGAGAAATGGGAATCAGACAAATTCCCCGACACGAATGATCCGTATCAGGGATGTGGATTTGCAGCTCCGATAAGTTCTGTTAACTCATTTATTGAGAAACAAACGCCGGGAATCTAAAAGAGCCCGGTTATCTTTTAATTAAGTCGTTCCTCCAGTAATCGAGGTGGTAAACCGGGCCATCAGCGTTCCACACTTTTGAAACCAGATCGATATCGCCGTCGCCGTCTACATCTCCCGGTTGGGCATCGTGCCAGCCGGGATTATCAACGTGGATGACATCGATCTCAAAGTCAGGATTCTTACCGCCCTGATGGTACCAGATCACCCCCCGTTCTTTCAGTCCGCGGGGTTTCATGGCCACCTTGCCCTGTGCTTCCATGTAGGTGGAGGCATCTTCCTGTTCGCCGGCAAAAATATCGGGGTTTCCGTCCTGGTTAAAATCGGCGACACCCAGTGAATGGAAGGAACCCGTGCCGGCGACATCGCCTTCGCGGATGGGCGGGTCGGCAAGCCGGTGCGACACCCATTGTTTTCCGTTGTCTTTGTTTTCGACCCAATACACATGTGAGCCGCCGGTGTCGCAGTTGCTGTAAACAAGGTCATTCTTTCCGTCCTTGTTGATATCGGCGATCCAGGCGCGGATGCTGTTTCCAAACGACGCGTCAGGAACTTCCTGATAAGGCCATTCGTGCCGTGCCCAGCGTGTCATCTCCTCTCCCGGGTTTTCAAACCAGAAGCCGGGGATGACCACGTCCGGGTCACCGTCGCCATCCAAATCACCGATTCCCCGCGGGGCCGTGCCCCCGTGATCCTGGTAGCCATAGTCGATGATTCGTTCCGCTAACCCCTTTTTACCCCATTTGAACCAGGCAAGCTTATATCCGTCGTAGATCACCAGATCCTCGTTCCCGTCGCCGTCTATGTCGACGTGACAGATATCGTGGCCTCCCCCTTTATAATGGAATGCCCGCCATGGCGGTTCGCTGTACCGGTCTTTCCCGATGTTCCCCGGGTTTTTAAACCAGACGCCTTCAAAAACCACGTCGGTTGCGCCATCCTGGTTGACGTCGACACCGGCAGAACCGAGCGTAGTGGTCAGTTGAGCGGCAAGTCCGATCAGGTGGGGTATCCAGATCGAATCGTTAACCCGCTCGTACCAGCAGGCTTCACCGGTATTGCGTCTTGAAACGGCGGCATCCAGGTCGCCGTCGCCGTCAAAATCGGCCAGCACCGGGCCACCTGTTCCGTAAGTTGAACCTGGCAGGATGGCATCGATATAAAAATGCGTCCACGAAGGGCGTGCGTTCTTTTGGGAAAATGCCGGAAGCGTGGAAAAAACACAAATAAAGGCCGCTGTTGCTGCTTTTTGTTTATAATTATTCTTCATTTCGATAAGGTTTAAGACATGAAGGATTAAATTTTTCTTTCAATAAACTGTTTGCTCTGTTTCATGATTACGTGCACTCGAAAATCGCAGTTTCATGGCGAAGAAACAGAGCGGGTGACGATATGGAACTGCCCGGCAGCCATGTCATTCATGGCTGCGCGCTGCGTGTTTTTTATCACGGTTGAATTCTTTTCCAAGTTTTTCAAGAATTCTCGCTGACCAGTGGTATGTTTCCGGAATTTGCCCGGTCATGGATACTTCCGCGGGATACAACAGGGCCGGCAGTTGATACACATCCGTGAACCGGAGGCAGTTCAGCATTTCGATGGCTTCTCCCCGTCCGTCGGGCCGGCTGGGGGCATCCTGCGTGGCCGGGGGGTCTTTCAGGATGATTTCTTTGCATTGCCCGTCCAGGAGCGCCGCGTACAGGGCAACGGCAGCCATGCTGCCATGCGCTGCCAATCCGGTGTTTTCCGGGTCGACGAAATCGAGCGTCCGGCAAAATTCCAGGGCACGCAGCACATCGTAAACCTGCATGGAAGCGACCGTCCGTCCGGTCCATGCCGAAGCCCGGCGAACATACCAGTTCTGGTCGGACGCCCAGCCCGCTTCGCCGACTCCCCGGACTTCCAGATAAGCGATATTTCCACCGTGGTCCAATTCCGAGATGAAATTTTCCGACTCGTTCCGTTGCTCATCGACACTGCGCAAGACAAGCATCAGCGGTTTTTTGTTTCCCGGGTCTTCATGCCTTCGGAGGTCCACCTTCAGCCGCCATCCTTCCTCTGAGTTGAATGAATAGACATTTCGGATGAGTGCGGAAGGTAAAATACCCTGAAATTCGAGTTTGGGGTGAAAGGCGATTTTTTCGTCCGGAAAAGCGCCGAATGTTTTCTTCTTCAACTGTCTTTTTACGGAATCCCGGAAGGCATTCAGTTCCTCCTCATTAGAGATAGGAGGAGGCCCGGGGATCCGCACAAAGGAGTCCTGGATGGTGGTTGACCGGTCATCGCCGGGTGCGCCATTGGCATAAACGGCCAGCTCAGACCCGGGAAATGCCTCTTCGGGTTTATACATGGGGCCAATCTCTTCGTCCCTGACTTTTTTGCCCATCAGGTGAAGAAGGAAAAACGCGTGGATTTTTTCCCAGGAGACCTGATGATAGGCATGAGGCCCCGGGGTTTCGACGAAAAGGATCTGGTCGGGCGCTTCGTACAACCCATATATTTTTTTGATGTCGCCATACAACTCATGAACCGATTCAACCGTGATCAAATGATCGCGGTCGGGTTGCCCGATCAGCAAGGGACGGGGGGCGATCAGGGCGCCAATATCCTGAAAATCGATTTGGTAGGTATTGACGGGCATCATGCAGTCGCAATGCCAGTCGATGGTGCGTTGCCCGATGTGCGCTTTCAGGGTGCTTGCTCCCGTGACCGGTGCCGTCGCTTTCACCCGGGGATCGGCGGCTGCTATGTACCAGCTTTGTGCTCCCCCGCCGGAAATGCCGGTGACACCCAGTTTTTCCGGGTCAACATCCGGACGCGCAGCCAGCAGGTCGAGTCCCCGGATGGCATTCCACAATTCCACCCCGCCCGGATTGTACCCCCGGCTGTACCAGTGAAACCAGCCCTTTGAATAACACCCGTGGTGGACGCCCTGGATTTCTCCAAACTGAAGCGTGCCGATCACCAGACAAACAAAACCCTCCTCCATGAATTTTCGTGGAAAGATCTGGTTGCGGTAGGTATAGACCCCCGAATGCCCCCCGGCATAAAGGATGGCGGCCGCAGGTTTTGCAAAATGATCGGGGACGTACAGGTTGGCCGGAACGTATAAACCCGGCAGCGATTCATAGGTCAGTTTCTCGATCCGAAACCCTTCTTTCTGAATGACATCCACGACGTTTATATGCAGGGGGGTGCGTTCCGCGTGCAGGTATTCCTGAATGCCGATCATCTCAAGAAACTCTTCGTAACGTTGCTCCCGGATCTTTTCCCAGTCGCCCTGTGTTTTGATCCCCGAAAGCGCGTTATAGGTAATAGTTGCTGCTGCCTTTGACAAATAGCTGTGGATATTGTTTGGCGCCGCCGGCTGAGAACACAGTTTCGTACAACTCCAAAAATAACCACTCAGCACCGTAAAGACTAAAAGTTTGAAAAACAGGGATTGTTTTGTCATTGTTCAGGGTTTAGCGTATTCAGGAGCAGGATGACATCGGTTCCCCGCCACGGCGCTGTAAACGCCACGGTACGGTTTCCTTCAATTTTTCCGGCTTCGGCATACTCCCCGTTGCCGGGGTGAACCCATAATCCCGAATACGTTTTATGGATTCCTCCGAAATCGACGGAAAAACGGACTGTCCGGCTGGTATCAGGTTTGGCATCAATTCCTTTTGTCTGCGCATTCGGGTGGTAAATCAGGAATTTCGAATTTCCTTTCCGCATCAGCTTCAGGTACCCGTTGCCGGCCTGGTGACCGAGGTCCGAAACAAATTCATGATCCGGGTAAAATCCAGACAAGTCAATGTCCTGATCTTCAAAAAAGCTTCTAATATACGTTACCGAGTTCAAGCCACTCATCTGTTCTTTAAACTGCAGTTTTTCTTTACTGAAAGGTTCGATATAAACAAGTGAATCAGTCATGAAATAGGGTTGCAGCCTGGCCCATCGCCCTCCGTAATTGGCTGAACCTCCGGATAAAATCCACGACCAGAACAACCACCGGTAATAGTATTCAGGGTTTTGGATGGAAGTGCAGGAATAAACGGTCTTTGTATTTTCAAACCAGTCTTTCCCGTTGGCGGTTTTGGTCTGTTCGTACCAGTCTTCGCCGAGAAACACATGCAGGGGGTATGGTTCATACAATTTAATCTTTTCAGCATCCATGGCCACATTGTCTTCGATATGGATATAACTCACCCATTTCAGGTCATCCCTGCCGGTAAACGGAAACTCCTGGTAACGGTTCGGCCCGGTGGAAATCAGGTGAGGCCAGGGTTCATGGGCAGCAAAATAGTTTCCCACTTCCCGCACATATTCCTGATTGTCGGGAAACTTAGATGAACAATGCATGTCGTTCACGATCAGGTAAAACAGTTGCGGAAAGGCCGACCACCGGGCAATCATGTATTTCATCGCCTTTTCCCGGTTTTGTTCAGGGACCGATTTCCATTTCAGTCCGGAATCGTCCTTTCCCCAGGTTTCCAGTCCGAAAAGGATGAACTGAATGTACATGTCGGGATAGTTATTCAACATCCAGATCAATCGTTCGTCGGTATTCTGAAACCGTTCAAGGTTCATTTTTGACTGGTCGGCCTCGTCCCATGGGTAATTATCCATAGTCAGACCCGGACAATCGGGGTAAGTTTCCAGCAGATACCGGTTGGCCTCTGAATTTTTGTCCCAGCATTGACCTCCCAGCGAACCGGCGCGGACGGATGTTACTCCAAGTTCCGACAAGTCGCTGACGTATCTTTTCCAGTGTTTTTCGCTCTTGTTGAAAAGCATATAGCCGGTATCGCTGATATTCATGAACCATTGCCCGTTGTCGGTCATCCAGGCTTTGGGGTGTTCAGGATGCTTGCGAAGCATTCCTCTCAATCCGGAATCAACCGATTTGAATTTCCCTTCTTTCTTATTGAGTTCCGGCACACCTTCACAGGTCGATTTCCACTTCCATGTGCCTGTCTCATTGACATATAACCGTGCCCGCCAGCTATTGTTGCCATCGTAAAAGGCATTGACGGTGATGTGCTTCTTTGAGGGTGTAGAAAAGGTCACGGAACAATCCACATCAAACGGATTTTCCAGGAGACCGTTTGCCGCCAGTACGATTTCGTGTACACCAAATTTTTTAGCCATTTCATTTCCGGAAGAGAAGTTGCCGGCAGGGTTCCGTGTGTTTCTGCTCGAACCATTGAAATCCGGTTGCTTTGCGGACAGGCTTTCCGGTAACCGGGGCGAAACGGACCAGGGCTTTTCAGGCTGCGGGCAAGCCGGCAGGCTAAGAATGCTGCAACAAAGAACCAGCGCGCTTCTTGCTATCCATTTTATCGTCATTATCGGTAATGGGATTTGAAAAGAGAAACGGGAACCGTTTGATGATCCCCATTTCTCAGGTTTGTGACGAATTATTTCTTTTTCATTTATGAATTTTACCAATTGGGATTTTGCCCGAGATTCGGGTTTAACCCGAGTTCTTTGGTGGGTATCGGCCACAGATAATCCCTTGCCGTGTCGAACGATCTTTTTGAGGCATCCTGCACCACGACGATGCTGTCCTGGTTGATGACGATGCTGGTGGTTCCTGAATGCTCCTTCGGAAAAAGCTTTGTCCCCAGGATTGATTTGGGCAGCTCATTTTCGGCTTCTTTCCAGCGGATCAGGTCCCAGTACCGGTGTCCGCATTCCATGGCAAACTCTACTCTTCGTTCGGTGCGTATTTCCGTCTGCATGTTCAACCCGTTCGCCGTGACCAGGGCATTGGTCAGGTGGGCGATGCCCGCCCGGTCGCGCACCAGGTTGACCGATTTATCCAGGTCGGCATCCGAAATGCTTCCGGTCAGTTCGTATTTTGCCTCCGCGTAGGTGAGCAGCACTTCCGCATAGCGGATCAGGATGTTGTCTTCGAAACTGACGGCCTGCTTATAATCGTCGGGAACAAAATATTTCCGGTAACCATAGCCTGTTGGCCAGAAGACAAAACCTGGGACCCAGTTGCTTCCCAGATACACGTAGTTTTTGTTGAAGATGGTCGCATCCATGCGGGGATCGCGGTTTTCATATTCGGTCAGCGTGTTTCTCTGAGGCTTGTAATACGGCGATTTGTCGATCGGCAGTCCGTCGATGTAGCGGTACGCGTCGGCAAGAGCCCGGGTCGGGCAGGCACTTCCCTGCAGATAGCCGACCGTGTAATGGCTGGAGATGTTGTTCTCCTTGTTTTCCCCGTACAGCCTCACCAGAATATTTTCCTTGTTTTTACGGCCTTCGCCTTCGTAGGTAAAAATATTGTAGTAGGTGTGGCTGCCCGGGGTACTGTTGAGGTAGTACAAGCTGTAAGCATTCGAGTTCATCAATGCTTCGCAGGCACCGACGGCGATGTTCAGGTGTTTCTGCGCATTGCCTGTTCCGTGGAACTTACACCGTGTTCCCTCGAACAGGCCAACCCGTGCCTTTAATGCCAGGGCCGCGCCGCTGGTAATACGTCCGTATTCCGCGGAGGCCAGCGCATTGGCATCCGGGAGTCCGGCAATGGCCTTGTCCAGGTCGGAATAAATGGCATCCAGGACGGTTTCGCGTGCCGTGCGGTGGGCCACATTCAAGGTATCGAACACGTCGTAGGTGCGAAGGATCAGCGGAATGTCGCCAAACCTTTTTACCAGTTCAAAGTTACCCCAGGCGCGGAAGAAATAAGCTTCTCCCTGGTAGCGGGCCGACTCGGTGTCGGTCAGGTTCGCCGATTTTTCGAGGATATTGTTGCAGTTACGGATCAGTTTGTAGTTGTTATTCCAGTCGGTGTCCGTTCCCGGGGCGAGACGTGAACCATCGCTGATGGAGTTGGAACCGCCCGAACTCACCGCATCGTCGGCATAGTCGGCGTGTGCCCAGTTTGTGGTCATTGCGGGCAGGAACGAATACAGATAATTACAGGCATCCCGCACATGGTTCGCATTCAGCCAGTACGAAGCATCCGTCAGTTTATCTTCGGGATACAAGTCCAGCTTGTCGTTGCAGGAATAGGCAAAGGCCAGGATTCCAAGGATGAATCCTAATATGCTTAGTTTGCTTTGTGTTTTCATAATCATGATTTTATGGTTTAAAAGGTGAGCGTTAACCCCATCGTGAATGTCCTGAACAAGGGATAGATAAACGTCGTGTTGTTCGGGTTTTCCGGATCATAATATTCGTACCACATTTTCGTCTTTTCCCAGATATCCTGACCTGAGAAATAAATCCTGGCCTTTGAAATGGCCACGCGTTTCGTCAGGGATTGCGGGAGGGTGTATCCAACCTGGAGGTTTTTCAGGCGGATATAGGCGCAATTCTGTACCCAATGACTGGAGACCACGGTGTTATGAGATCCGGAGTAGAAAGGTCTCGGAAATTTGGCATCCAGGTTGTCTTCTCTCCAGTAGTCCCGGTGAATGGTAGAGGGCATCCTTCCCGTGTCTTTGAAGGGATAGACGGCAGAAGGATCCAGCAGCATTTTTCGTTTGCCAACACCCTGGAAGAACGCTGAAAAATCGAGGCCCTTCCATCTGAAGCCAAAGTCGAAGCCGAAATTGTAGCGGGGCGAAGGATTTCCCAGAAAGGCCAGATCACCATGATCGTCCATGCTGCTCGATCCTGCGTTAATATTTTCGTCATCATTTAAATTCCGGTATTTGATATCGCCTACTCCTGTTTTTTTATTCTGAAAAGCGGAGGAGGAGACTTCATCGGCCGACGTGAAATAGCCATCAGCGATATACCCGAAGATCGAATTGTAAGGCATTCCCTCGATAATCTCGTTTGTTCCTGCCGCGACAGCAGAGCGGCCGTCGTACTTCAAAATTTTATTTTTTGCATCAAAAACGTTCAGACTGGCCCAGTAGTTAAACTGTTTTGAAGGCGCATCTTTCCAGGTCACCGTCACTTCCCATCCCCAGGTCTTCATGTCGGCCACATTGTAGGTGGATGTGTTAATGCCGATCATGGATGAAACCTGCAGGGGAGCCAGCATATTGTCGTTCCGTTTGATGAAGTAGTCCGCGCTCAGGTTTAGCCGGGTCCCCAAAACCGAAAGGTCAAATCCCGCGTTGCTGGTTTGAATGGTTTCCCAGGTCTTGTCTTCCGATGAGAGGTACTCCTGGTAATAAGACGTGTTTTTTACATTGTTAAACAAGGCATTGTCTCCGGTGGAGAGCGTTCCGATATAATCGTAATTTCCAATCACACCATCGGAATTTCCCAACTGACCCCATGAGGCCCTTAATTTAAACTGGTCGATGAATGGCAGCGCCTCTTTAAACCAGGATTCGTTTTCCATACGCCAGGCGCCCGACAAAGAAGGGAAAAGTTCCCAGCGGTTCCCGGGAGCCAGCTTCGAACTGCCGTCGTAGCGAAGGTTGGCTTCCAGTAAAAACCGGTCGTTAAAATTATAGGTAAGCCTTCCGAAATAGGAAAGTAACGCCCAGGTTTGCACACTTTCATCGACTGTAGAGAGTGTAGGATCACCAATACTCAACGTGAAAAGGTCGTTGGATGACAGGGATTTTGCCTGGGCTTCCACGTAATGGTAGCGGTAATCTTCATACGCGTAACCGCCCAGGATATGGAACGTGTTCTTGTCACCGATCTTAAAATCGTAGTCGGCGAGGAACTGGACGTTGTTCCCGTAGGTACTTGACCGGTCGCGGGAGGCCGTGTTGGGATAGTTTAACCTTCCTCCCACGCGAACCCGGTTCCACATTTCCACAGTGCGGTAGTTTCCGTCCGTGCTTCCCGTCACATAACGGGGACTGTAAATCGCCGAAAGGGTCAGTCCTTTTACAAAATCTTTTGCTTTCAGGGTGAAAACGCCGCTAAACTCGTCTCCCCTGTTTTTGACTTCACCGCCGTCTTTCAGGATCGGGTAAACTCTTGGGTTACTGGAGAAGTAATAGTATTTGGTATCGTTGGTCTCCGGTAAAAATATCGGGTATGACACCCTGTACCGGAACAACTGGTCAAACAGCGCATTTTTACCGTTTATGGACATCGTTGGCGACAGGGTATTGGACTGCCGGTAGGCCATCTTCATGTCGATGCTGAAGAATTTGTTTAGCTCGCGGTTATAATTAAAGCGGGCGTTGATACGCTCGGTCTCATCAGGCCCGAATTTGAAAATCCCCTGTTGGTGATAATACCCCAGCGACATGAAAAACTGTTCTTTGTCGTTCCCGCCTCTCAGGGAGATATTGTGATCGTGAGTAGGTGAATAGTCCCGGCACACGATCGGGATCTGGTTCATGTCGTAGAGCATCCGGTAATCGACGCCCGAATTCCACCAGGCATCCACATATTCGACTTCCGGGTCTTTCATCCATTCGATCTCCTGATCCGTCATATCCCGGCTTAGTCCCGCGTTCAAACGGGCGACCTCCACCAGCCAGGTCTCTTCCCATGAAGGTAAGCGCTTCGGCAACATCATTGGTTTTTGTACGCCGTACAACCCATTATATTCTACGGTCAGCTTTCCGGTCACCCCCTTTTTTGTCGTGACCAGGATAACCCCTCCGGCAGCCCGGGCCCCGTAAATGGCAGACGCGGCAGCATCTTTCAGAATGTTGACCGACTCGATATCGTTGGGATTCAGTGTGGCGATGTCGCCAGGGGCGCCATCAACCAGCACCAGGGCGTTGCCGCCGTTTACCGAAGACAGGCCCCGGATCTCCACATTGTAATCTTCCTTGCCCGGCTGTCCTGTACTTCTGGTCACCACGACCCCGGAGGCTGTTCCCTGTAGGGCTGCCAGGGCATTGGTTACAGGGCGGTTCTCCAGTTTTTCGCTGCTTACCTGGGAGATGGATCCCGTCAGGTTGACTTTCTTTTGTGTGCCATACCCAATGGCTACCACTTCTTCAATTCCAATGGCATCTTCTTCCAGCGTGACATTGATCTGAGACTGATCGTCCACGGGAATTTCCTGTGTTTTCATACCCACGAATGAAAAGACCAGGACCGCGTTTGCCGGCATATTGACCAGGGAATAATCCCCGTTCGTGTCGGTAATGGTGCCGATATTCGTGTTTTTTATGAGGACCGTCACGCCCGGGAGAGGTTCGCCCGCAGAATCTGTGACTTTCCCTCTGATACTTTTCTGCTGCTGGATAAAATGGCTCATATTCGCACGTTTCAGTGCAATCGGCCTGTCAGCAACCGTATAAATGATCCCTGTGTTTTGAAA
>Ga0172382_10010700_pt1 | contig 12257 bp, 8 predicted proteins | sample Leawel138RmetaG_FD_122245 | JGI IMG/M metagenome (GOLD analysis project Ga0172382, IMG submission 122245) | Leachate microbial communities from a municipal landfill in Southern Ontario, Canada - Leachate well 138R metaG | ecosystem: Engineered > Solid waste > Landfill > Unclassified | place...
TAGCCCAATTTACGGATCAGTATAGCAAAAAATTGGCTCTCATCACCAAGATAGAATTAATGCACTGCTTAGTTGAAAATAGGCGATGCCGCTTTATTCACAGCCTCTAAAGCCAGGGGATACGACCACACTGATACCTGTCCACTGTCCCCTGATCTCTGCGGCAGAATGCCGCCCCTTCCCTGTTAACCACCCTTGTCTCTCCTTTGTCCAGACAAGGGTGAGACAAGGGTGAGACAAGGGTGGTTAATGGGCAAGGGCAAGGCAGAAAGTGGTAAGTGATTGGCCCACTACTACATGAATCATACTTTTTCTACTCTCCTTTTCTTGCCTATATTTCCATTATATCTGCCATTGGCTCAAGAATTGCATTATCATAAAGATACAAATACACATATCAAGGAGCTGATTATGAAACGCATCATTATTTTAATCTTTCTAAGCGTATTAGTTTTCATCGGCTTGTATGCCCAGGAATTTCCTTTGCGCCAAACATCGGATGTTATTTGGAATGGTGTGCAGGTGCATACCGCTGATAACTGTCAGATTGTTTTTTGGTCGGATAACAGTTTGGGCAGTTCGGGTATCTACGCCCAAAAGTTCACCCCTTTTGGTGTCACGGTATGGAATCAGCCCCAATTGATAGTAAGTGGTGCCATCAATGAAAGAGCCCTGTGTGCTACTTTAAGTTCGGATCAGAATATAATTCTGCTTTGGGAGGAATACGCCTTTGGCAATCAAGCGCGGCTAATGGCGCAAAAGCTTACCAGCAACGGCCTCACACTGTGGGGAGAAGAGGGTGTGCATGTGAATACAGATAGAGAGGACCTCGCAGAAGTGCAATTGGTGGCAAACCAGACCGGGGGAGCGTTTGTTATTTCTTACAACTGGTATCGCAATGTTCTCTTTGCTCAACAATTGGATATGTGGGGCAACAAGCTTTGGGATATGGATGGCATCTCGCTTGCCAATGGCAATATCATCAAGCTAAAAAACTCCTTTAAGGATGGTGCAGGTGGATTTGTGGTACAATACACCCAGCACACCACGATTGATAATATACCCAGCTATTTCTTGCGTATATCGGCATCCGGAGAAGTGGTGGGCAATAATCCCCTGTTGGGTGCAGGGCAGTTCCCGCGGAGTAACGTCACCTCATTTCCCACCTCGGATGGCAATTTTATCCTCTGCCACTATAACGATACAAGTGCCAACTCTTTGGTCTTGGGCAAGTTTGACGCTTCCGGCAATAGCCTCCTGCCTTCCCTTGTAAGCTATGCACTGCCCAGCGTGGGTTATATGGAAGCTATTAAATTTGCGGAATATGCCGATGGAGGGGTGGCGATTGCGACCAAGACGGGCACAGGTGAGAATATAACCAGGCACTTCCAACGCTTTGGGGCAGATTTGGACGTAATGTGGAGCGTGGAACTTTCAAATACGAATTATGAGGGAAAAGAGCTGAGCCTTGCCGTGGGTGCAGACGATGTGGCATGGATATGCTGGAATAGCGGTGGGTTTGGCGACCTACCGCAGCAAATCATAGCTCAGGCTGTGGATACAGATGGCAACCTCTTGTGGGGAGAAAGTGGCAAGCAATTGTGTAACAATCTTGGTATCCACAGCATCTTTGCTTATCCGGAACACGCCTTTTTTGTGTGGAATTCCACATCTTTAGGATATAAATACTTGAAACGTCAGGTTTTTAACCAGCATGGCAATGCATTTGTTTACCCTACAAATGAGACTATATCCCAAACTCTGGCAGGCTCCACCAGCGGCACCTTGGTGCTGTCTGTTGGTGATAAATTCTTTACTTTCTGGAAAGACAGCCGCTATGGCAAAGCACAAACCTATTATCAGATCTCGGATGCGGCAGGCAATAACATCTTGCCCTCCAATGGATTTGCCCTGGTGCCCAGCATTGTGTATGATGATTATCTGATCAAAGCCACGAAGATGGATGACACAAACGTTGCCTTGTTATACTCCGTGCGTGGAGAGGATGGCACCACCGTTCACTATCTGCAAGTAGTGGATAACAGTGGATATCGCCGCTACCCCGGTTTTGGATTGCCCATCCTGACGGGCGGACATTCCATTAGGGATATGGATGTGCATGAATCCGGCATCTATCTGCTTTGGAAACAACATGACGGTACGCAGCATACCATTTGGGGTCAGCGCATCGTGGATGGAGAAATGATGTGGGGATCTGAGGGACGGCATATTGCAAACGTCACCGCCGGCACCTTCCCCGGCCACTGCTATGTAAAGGGGAGATACTTTTTGTGGACCTACACTCACACTCAACACGATTGGACCCGCACCAACGTGCTGTTGGTGGATGAAGACGGCAATCCGGCACAGGGATGGCTTGCCAGCGGAATCGGCGTCTTTTTGGGGCAGGGCAGTGATTTGGTGTTTGTGCGCTATTTGGGCCTGGATGGTGAGGATTTGCTGGTAATCAGTGATCTTCAGATTGCCAACACCATAGACAGGGCACTGCTCCAGCGCATCAATAGCGATCAAACACGCCCTTGGGGCAACCATGGCAAAGCTATCCGCCCTTTGGAGCCTTATCAAAATCAACGCGTATCCCACGTGAAGTTTGCCGATGATGGGATGTATTGTGTGGTAAAGGATTATGATAATCTGCGTCTTTACTGTGATTACACTGTGCAAAAGATGGATTATGAAGGCAACAGACTGTGGGGAGATATGGGCTGCACCGTGTTGTATAATAGAATTCCCAGCAATACTGAGCAGTTGGCTGTCTTTGCGGATGGTGCGGTGATGTATTTGTATATGGATAGCTTAAATGATAGTGGGGATCATAGCTTGTTTTACCGCAGCATATCTCCAGCTGGAGTGGCGGATGATGCAGGACCACAACTGCTTTTGGACAATCAATACAGCCAAGCCAATGTGCGGGTGGATACATGGCAAAACACCGCATTTGTGGCATGGAACTATGATCAGGATAGCAGTGGTTATTTCCCTGGAGAATCTGATCATACCAGCGTGTGGGCAATGCTTTACAATCATCAGCCCACCTCCGGTGATGCGCCTGTGTTGCAACCACGTGCCGCCCTCTCTTTATCCGGCAATTACCCCAATCCCTTCAACCCCTCCACCACCATCAGTATGGATTTGGGATCTGCCCAAAGCGTGAGCTTGGAAATCTATAACATCAAGGGGCAGCTGGTGCGCAGATTAGCTCAAAACCAAACCTTCCCTGCCGGAACACACAAGATTGTGTGGGATGGCTGTGACGATGGAGGCAGGCAGGCTGCCAGCGGCTTGTATTTCTGCCGTGCCTCTTCCCAACAGGGCATATCAACCCTGAAGATGATAATGTGTAAGTAAGATTATCTTATAAATAAGGAAAGCACCGGTACAAGTGAATGTCGCCGGTGCTTTTTGGATTTGAGGGGATGAAGACTATCGGATGTAGTGTATTTGTGCAGTCTTAGATAAAGAGCATCTTGGTGGTCTTGAGGTATTGCTTTTCCAATACCTTGCTAAACTGTTTCATGAGGTTGCGGCGTATCTCCAGGTCTTTGGGCAGGGCGGGGTCTTGGTGGGCTTCGTTGATTTTGGTTCCCACCACAAATTCTATGATATCGCTATCCATCAGCAGACGCATGAGGCGCTTCACTGCGTTATCCGGCATATCGTCTATGGAGGCGTTTTCTTCCAGTGCACGCAGGGTGCGGGAAAGGGTGATGGTGCCTTCGCTCACCAGGTCAAAGCCTTCCATATTGGCTGTGGGAGGGATGTCTCCACTATTGCGCACCTCTTTGAGGTTCACCTTGATGGGTATGCCCATCTCGCGGGAGATGATGGCGGCGGTGGTGCCTCCACAGATTATCTTGCGGCCGGTGAATTGGGAGGCGATATCTGCAAATACGGAGTCATGTTCCTTTTTGTAAGGAGGACCAGTGAGCAGGAGGGTGCGGCGTGGGTTTCTGAGATAGAGCGCCGCGCAGGTGCTATCATCGGCGGGGAGGTTGTTATCATATTCCCGTGCTTTGCGCACCACTCTTTTGGAGAGTTCACGGGCAGACATATAGTTGTTTTGGCGCAAGAGGCTCAGGATAAATTCTTCCACGCCCTTTTCTTGCCAGCCCAAGGGCAGGTGGGGCACGCCGATGCCTGCCTGGGTGATGCCATCTGAATAGTAAATAAGGCGGTCTTCGGGCTGCAATTGAATCTCGGAATAGTAGAGGTGGCTTTTGCGGAAGGTTTTGATGGGTATTTCCTGTTTCTCCACCTCCACCACCTGTTGGTTGCGGATGAGCACGTAAGGGGGATTGTCGTGTTCGATGATGCGCACAAAGCCGTCGTGACGGGCATCGATGATGGTGAAAGTGCTGTATCCTATATGGCGGTAGGAACATACGGGCAGGGTCTCCAAGATGATCTCTGCCACCCGCTTGATATCCATTTTGGCAGTGATAAATCCTGCTGCCATCGTGGTGGTGAGGGTTGCCAATACGCTGGCTTTGATGCCGCTGCCCAAGCCGTCTGCCAAGATGCAAATGATGCCATCCTCGTTTTTGACGCTGTAATAGCTATCTCCACAGGATTGGTAACCGTGTTTGCAGTGTTGGTAGTAATCGGCTTCCAGAAAGTATTGCATGAGGGCTAATCCTTTTTGCCAAAGCTCTTTACGATTGAGGAGAGCAATACCTCGCTATCGGCGGCGTTTTCGCCCAAGAGGAAGGCAATCTGTTGCACGGTGGAGAGGTTTTTGCGCATCACCTCGTTTGCCTTTTCGATGATCTGTTCCTGTTGGATGACGGGCTCTGTGATATCCTGGAGGATACCGCCCAAGATGTGATGCTTTTGGATGGAGAAAAGGGTGAGGCGGATGATCTTGCCACGCTGGCGGATATCCTGTATCTGCACCTCGGTTCCTTCTTCCAGGGCTTTGGAAAAGAGATCGTGAAAATCTATGATGCGATCCAGGTATGCCCCTTCCAGATCCGGATTGGCTTCCGAAACGATGCAGGCATCTGCGCCGGCAAGTTCTGCAAAGCGATGGTTGGATTCGATGATGCGCAGGTTTTCATCCACGATCACCACTCCGGAGGGCATTGCCTTGATGAGGGCGGATGCTTTGTTCTGAGCCAGTTTGCGCAACCAGGATACACACATGGCGGGCTCTGCCTTCTCCTCGATGAGGGCGGCGGCAAATTCCTTGCAGGTGTCATAGCCGCAACCGCCACAATTCAGCTCGTCCTCGCCTCTCTTTTTGCCAATCTTGAGCAGGGCGGCAGCTATTTCTGCCTTGCTGTGAGTCTGCTGTTTCACCTGGCGGGAGCGGAATTGCTTGCTGAAGTCCAAAGGTTTTTCATCCCTTTCCTTTGGTGCAGGCGGGGTGAGGGTTTGGATCTTATAACGCTTTTGCGCTGTGGAACCACGATTGCTGACGCCGGGGCCATTCACACAGCCACCGGGACAGGCGAGGGTCTCGATAAATACGGGATGATCAAAATTGCCGGTATCTATCTCATCCAGAGCTTCCACCACGTCTTTCACGCCGGAAAACGCCATAAAGAGGGTATTCTCCGGGGGATTATAAAACTTGATGCCATCTATCATGCCCCCGTCTATCGGGTAAAGTCCGCCTTCCTCGGCAGCACCCAAGATAAACTCTTCTTCACTGGATAATCCAGCCCAATCGATATTGCTGAGATTGAACCAGCGCCTCAGATCGGTGAAGGTGAGGGCAATATCAAAGCTATCTTCAAATTCGTTTTTCTTTGCCACACAGGGGCCGATGAAGACGATGCCGATATCTTCCGAGATGGCTGCTCTCAACATCTTGGCATGAGCCTGCATGGGGGAATCCACAGGTGTGATGTGGGGAACCAGATTGGGATAGTATTGCTCTATGAGGTGCACGATGCTGGGGCAGGCGGAGGAGATGAGAAGCGGATTATTGCCTTCAGAAAGCATCTGCGCACAGGCAGCCGAAACTTCCTGTGCGCCCAATGCGGTTTCCGATACACCGGCAAAACCGAGGCTTTTGATGGCTGCAATCAGCTTTCCGCTATCCAAGCCGGCAAATTCGGTTCTGAAGGTGGGTGCCAAAGACACATATACCTGGTCTTTTTCTGTGAGCAGTGCCATGGCATCGCCCAGATCATCCCGTATCTTTTTGGCGCCCACAGGGCATACCTGGGTGCAGGTTCCACACAGGATGCAGGCTTCCGGCATCACCTGGGCACTGCCATCAATCACCATGATGGCTTTTACGGGGCATTCTCGCACACATTTGTAGCAATCCTGACATTCGGTCTTTTCGGTGTAAATCGGTTTATTCATATTTCTATCAGTTCTTTCTTTAGTATCTCCGGCAGGATATCGCTGCTAACTTCGTGATATTCGTTGCCGTTGATGGTGATATTGGGGCCTTGTGCACAGTTTCCCATGCACAAGGACCCTTCTATGCGAACGCTGTCGCTAAGTCCTTGATTTCGCAGGAACTCTTCAATTATTTGCAGGTTTTCACGATTGTCCCGTGCGAAACAAGAGCTTCCCATGCAAATCAGGATCTTTTTCATTGCATTCTTCTTTCTGCTTCTTCAGTGATTAATTCTTTGATTTGATCCAAGCTGGCCTTGTGGATCACATTGTCACCCACTGCCACGTTGGGTCCTTTGTCACACTTTTCACTGCAGAAGGTGGCGCCAATGTCAAAGTAATTGCCCCAGGCGTTTTCTTCCACCAGTTGCAAGGTCTTTGCCAGGATATCCTGAGAGCCTCTGAGGTAGCAGGAGGTTCCCACGCAGACACGCACTTTGCAGCGGTCTTCGGCATCGCCCACGCTGATGCTCAGCTCATCGTCGTCGATGCGTCTGCGGTGTCTGTATGCAGTGTGGAGGAGCTCATGTGCTTTTTCGCTGTTGGGCTCGCCCAAAAGTGTCTCATAAAGTTCATGGATAAAGGGGTTGTCTTGAGCGCGGTGCATGGGCATGCTTCTATCCACATGGTAGAGGGAGGAGGTGCGCTTTTGACGTTGCTTTTGAGTGTGAACGATGGGCTGACCGGCACCGCCAGCGCATCCGCCGGGGCACGCCATCACTTCGATGATGTCATAATCCACTTCACCGTTTACCACTTTGTCACACAGCTCTTGGGCTCTGCGCAATCCGTGTACCACGGCAATCTTCAGGTTTCCATCTGCCAGGATGGCTTCACGCATTCCGGAGGAACCGCGCACTTCTTGCAGTACTATGCTTTCGGGAACGGGGATGTCAAACTTATCGGCTGCATAGCGCAGGACGGCTTCAGACACGCCACCGCTATTGCCAAAGATGATTCCCGCACCGGTGGCAAAGCCCAGGGGAAGGTCCATTGATTCGGGTTCCAGGGATTCAAAATCGATGCCTGCTTCCTTGATCATGCGGCCGATTTCCTGGGTGGTGATTGCCAAATCCACGTCGGCGATTCCGTCATGGACAAATTCTGGACGTTTGCATTCAAACTTCTTGGCGGTACAGGGCATGATGGAGACCACCACCAAGTCTTTCTTATCTACGTTCAATGTTTCCGGCAGATTCTCTTTGGCAATGGCGCCAAACATCTGCTGGGGAGAGCGACAGGTGGAGAGGTTTTCCAAGAGGGAGGGATAGCTCTGTTCAGCATATTTCACCCAGGCAGGGCAGCAGGAGGTAAAGATGGGCAGTTTTCCACCCTTGGATTTGCGGTTGATGAATTCATTGGCTTCTTCCACCACGGTGAGGTCTGCCGCAAAAGCGGTGTCATACACTTGGTCAAAGCCAATCATACGCAGGGCGGCAGTGAGCTTGCCGGCATTCAAATCGCTGGCGGGCACGTTGAACATTTCGCCCAACGCCACACGCACTGCCGGTGCAATCTGAGCCACCACCACTTTGTTGGGATCGTGGATGGCTTCCCAGCATTCGCCGATGTCGCTCTTGATCACGATGGCGCCGGTGGGACACACTGCTGCGCATTGGCCACAATTCACACAATCCACCTGTTGCAAGCTCTTGCCATAGGCGGCTGCCACGTTCACTTCCTGCCCGCGGCAGGCAAAATCTATCGCGCCGATGCCTTGGATTTCGTCACAGAAACGGACGCAATCTCCGCAAAGTACGCATTTGTTGGGGTCTCTCACCAAGCACACGCTGCCCAGATCCATGGGTTTGAATTCACGGGTTCTGCGAAAGCGAACATCTTCGATGCTTAGTCTGTTGGAGAGATCACGCAATTTACAATCGTTGGCGCGGCTGCATTTGGGGCATTCCTGATCGTGGTTTGCCAACAGCATTTCCACGATGGTCTTGCGCAGCTGCAAAATCTGGTCGGTATGGGTCTTGATCCTCATTCCTTCCCAAGGCTCGGTGGAGCAGGAGGTCACCAGCCCACGGCCTTCCACTTCCACCATACACAGGCGGCAGGCACCGTAGATGCTCAGCTCGCTGTGATAGCAGAAGGTGGGGATTTCGATGTGTGCCTTGCGGGCCAGGTCCAAAAGGTTGGTCTCGCCTTCCCAAAGCACGGGACGGTCATTTATATATACGTATTTTTCCATTTTCTTATTCCTCATTAGCTGATTGCTTTAAATTTGCAGGCTGCGATACAGGCGCCACACTTGATACAGATCATGGGATCAATCACGTGGGTCTGCTTCACTTCACCGGTAATGGCTCCCACGGGGCACACTCTCTTACACAGGGTGCATCCGCGGCAAAGCTCGGGATCGATATAAATGGGAGTGAGGGCTTTGCAATTCTTCGTGGGGCAATACTTTGCCTTCACGTGGGCTTCATATTCATCCCTAAAGTAACGCATGGTGGAAAGCACAGGATTGGGGGCTGTTTTGCCCAGACCGCAGAGGGAGGTCAGCTTCACTGTGTTGCCCACTTCCTGCAGCAGTTCCAAGGTCTCTTCCGTGCCTTCGCCCTGGGTGATGTCTTCCAAAAGCTCCAGCATTTGGCGTGTGCCTTCGCGGCAGGGCACGCATTTGCCACAGGATTCGTGTTGGGTGAAGGTCATGAAATAGCGTGCGGTTTCCACCATACATGTGCTATCGTTCATCACCACCATTCCGCCGGAACCAACCATGGCGCCGATGGAACCCAGGGAATCGAAATCCAAGGGCAAATCCAGGTGTTCGCTGGTGAGACATCCGCCGCTGGGACCGCCTATCTGAACGGCTTTGAAGGCATCGTTGTTGATCTTGCCATCCTTATCCAACACTCCGCCGCCGATCTCAAACACAATCTCGCGGATGGTGGTGCCAAAGGGAACTTCGATGAGTCCGGTATTGGCAACGTGGCCGGTGAGGGCAAAGGTCTTGGTGCCGGGGGATTTGGCAGAGCCCACTTTGCGGAAGTTTTCCGGTCCTTGCTGCATCACTACGGGCACCAAGGCCAGGGTTTCTACATTGTTGATCACGGTGGGTTTGCCAAAGAGGCCTTTCTGGGCAGGGAAGGGAGGCTTGGGATTGGGCATTCCGCGTTTGCCTTCGATGGAGGCAAGCAGGGCGGTTTCTTCGCCGCATACAAATGCTCCGGCGCCTTCCATCACTTGGATATTAAAGCTCTTGCCGCTGCCAAATACATTGTCTCCCAAGATTCCCAGGTCTTCAGCCACCTTGATGGCTTCACGGATGCGGGAGCATGCCAGGGGATATTCCATGCGCACATACACATAGCCTTCATCGGCATCAATGGCGCGGGCTGCAATCAGCATTCCCTCGATCACGCTGTGGGGGTTTCCTTCCAGGATGGAGCGGTCCATAAAGGCGCCGGGGTCTCCCTCGTCACCGTTACACACCACATATTTCTTGTCGCTGTCTTCTTTGCGGGCAAAATCCCACTTCAAGCCGGTGGAGAATCCTCCGCCGCCACGACCGCGCAAGCCGCTATCCTGATACAGCTTACAGATTCCTTCCGCATTGTAATTGGTAAAGGCATCACGGGCTGCAAAATAGCCGCCATGAGCGATGTATTCGTTTATATTTTGAGGATCCACGTGGCCGCAATCCTTGAGGCCGGTACGGGATTGTTTGGTATAAAAGGGGATTTCATCGGGTCCCTTGTAAGCTTCGCCGGTAAGCGGGTCTTGATAAAGGAGACGCTCTACGATTTCATCTTTCACCACGCTGCGAGAGACGATTTCTGCGGCATCTTCGGGCTTCACGTGTCCATACATGATGCCGTTGGGCTCGATGGTTACCAGAGGTCCCACCTGGCAAAAGCCCTGACAGCCGCTGCCAATCATATACACATCATGCGGTTTGTGGCTGGCGGGATCTTCGCTCTTCAAAGATACCGTGATATCCAGACCGCTGAGGGCAATGGCGTTTTTGAGGGCTTCAAACACCTTCAAAGATCCATTGGCGATGCAGCCGGTTCCGGCACAAACCACTATTCTCTTCTTACACAGCTCGCGGGCTGCATTATATCTATCTCTGATATCTTCCAGTTTAGGCATTTTCCTTTTCCTCCGCATCAATTTTGTCCAAGATTTCCAGAGCCTGTTCAGGTGTCACCTGTCCGTGAATCTCTTCATCCACTACCAAAACCGGCGCCAAACCACAGGCTCCCAGGCAGGAAACGGTTTCGAAAGTATACATCATGTCATCCGTAGTGATCTTTTTATCGCTCAATTTGAGACGGTCGCGGATGGCATCGATCACAGCGGTTGATCCTCTCACGTGGCAGGCGGTGCCATCACACATCTTGAGGATGTGTTTGCCCTTGGGTTCCAAGGAAAAATGGCTGTAAAAAGTGGCAACTCCATACAACCTCGCCGGGGATACCCCCAAAGAGGTGGCAATGAAAGTGAGCACTTCCTGAGGAAGATAACGATATTCCTCTTGCACTGCCTGAAGAATAGGGATGATCTTGGTCTCGCATCTATCATAGCGATCCAGGATTTCCATCACCTTGTTAAAACTGTGTGCTGCTGAGTGTTGTGTACTCATTTTTACCCCTGTTTCTATTTTTATTATTGTTGTTTTCATGTCTTTCAGTCTCCTTGGAAGCTTCACTTTCCAAACGCTCGGCAACGCGCCTGGATAAAACTGCCAAAGATGAGCTCATATCTATGTTCTCCACTATTATATCCTGGGGAACATTCAAAATGGCGGAGGTGAAATTCCAGATCGCCAAAATGCCATTTGCTATCATCTCGTCACAGATGGCTTGGGCATCTGCCGCTGGAACTGTGAGGATGCCGATATGAACGTGCAGACGGCTGAGGAGATTGCCCAGTTTGTCCAAACTGTGGATGGGGATGCCATTAAAGCTGGCACCCATCACCTGGGGATCGTTGTCAAAAGCGGCAATGATGCGCATTCCCTTTTGACTGAGACCGGTGTAACCCATGATGGCCTTGCCCAAATGCCCGGCTCCCACCAAAAAACAGGAGGATAAATCGTTCCAATTCAAAGTGCGCTCGATGGCACGGATCAATTCGTCGATGTTGTGCCCCACCTTTGGGGTTCCCACCGCCTTGGTAAAAGCCAAATCTTTACGAACTTGAGTCATATGCACATCCGTTATTTCTGCTATCTTGGTGGCAGATACCATCTTCAGCCCGGATTCCTTGAATCTCTGCAAAGCCTCCAAGTACTGAGGCAGGCGTCTGAGGGTAAGTAGCGGTATGGCTTCCATTTATAAACTCCTTTTATGGTGTTCGTCTTATCTGGAATCAATAAAATAATATCGATATAATCTGTCAAGATAAATCTACTCTATTTTTATCGATATAAATGTATTGACTTGCAGAGTAAGCGCTTATAGCTTAGTTTTAACCACGGAAAGGGCGCAGCTTTAGAGGATAGAGACCAGAGGCCAGAGACCAGAGGCCAGAGGCCAGAGACCAGAGGCCAGAGACCAGAGGCCAGGGGTCAGGGGTCAGGGGCTGCTAAAGCCAAGTCTATTTTGAGTTGGTGGTAAAAAAGGTGATAGGTGTTAGTGTTAGGTCTTAGGGCAAGACCGTAACATCTTGGTAACAATGGCTTTTACCGGTCGTTTCGCTGACTTTAGTCGGCTTTTATTAAACTATCCAGCGAGTAAAGCGAGCTACCTTAACATAGAAATATTGTTTTAATTATATAATCGACTGAAGTCGGAAAAACGCCTGGCTAAAGAGGCTGTGAAAAAACTCCTAATTTTAACCAGATACTTCTTGACAAAATATGGGCTATTGCTATTGTGACATCATAATTTTGTAAACAGGATTTTTGATATGCACATTCAAACAGA
>Ga0172382_10010701_pt1 | contig 12256 bp, 5 predicted proteins | sample Leawel138RmetaG_FD_122245 | JGI IMG/M metagenome (GOLD analysis project Ga0172382, IMG submission 122245) | Leachate microbial communities from a municipal landfill in Southern Ontario, Canada - Leachate well 138R metaG | ecosystem: Engineered > Solid waste > Landfill > Unclassified | place...
AAGCTGTTTGTAAGTCTTCAAGTGTGCACCTCAAGTTTTGTTGCAAAAACAGGTCACATCTTACCACAGCTTGCCTGTTTTTACAATCTTCTTTCAGTTGCACTTACTTGTTGAATTCAGGTCATATTTATTCCTTAATAATAATCAATTTAGAAATCCCAAAGCAGATTAACAAGCAATAGTTTATAATAGGACATAACTCAATAGATTACATCGCACACAAGCAATAATACCAACGGAAAATGGGCGAAAGTCGTAATATTTTGTGTAATATGTATCAAACAAAAAAGCAATGAGTAACTTCTATAACGTCTTGACTATACTCGTTATGTTCACTAAATTTCAATGTTTATTAAAAATAAGAGCAAAAGGAGACGCGGTTATCAAATTTCTTCTTGCGAGTCATGGTAAAAATTAGTTTACCGAAAGTGATGTACGTTCCTGCCATAAATAATATTCGGATTATTAACCAGGGAACCAAAATATATCTCTTAATTTATTACAGGAATTGTCCAATAGGCCATGAAAAAGTACAATAATAAAGAAATTAAAAGCATAATTGAATGCATAAAATACCTTTGACATTGTTTATAATTTTTGTATATAGAATATCTGCGAATGAAAAGTATTGATTTGTTAAATAAGTTTATAGATGAAATTGGACCTGCTGATAAATTATCAGCAACCGAAGAAAGAAATCTAATTAATAAATGGAGAAATGAAAATAATAAAAGAGCATTTGAAATTTTGGTAAAGAAATCACAATATATTGTTTTTGAAGAAGTAATAAGGCTTTATGAATCAAATATTGAGATCATGGATTTGATTCAAGAGGGAAATTTGGCTCTTATTATTTCAATCAGCAAATGGAATACCAATACAAATTTAAAATCTTTTTTGCACATAAATATTTACAGAAAATTACAGAATATTATATATGAAAATTATAATATGGTTAGGATTCCTTTAAATATTATGTTAGATATAAATACTTATAAAAATGATGTTGAAAATTATTTTTTGGAACATCAAGAAGTTCCCTCGGTGGATTATATGAAGAAATATTGCAAACAAAACATTTATAATTATTATTATAATTCAAAAAGTGGAGTAATAAATCCCATTTTACTATATGGTATTAATGATATAGAGTGGTTTATAGATGATAATCAAGTTTTTCGAGAAATTGAAAAAGAATCACTTTCTGTTGAAATAGATAATAGTTTTATAATATTAAATAATAATGAAAGAATTGCAATAAAAAAATATTTTGGATTCGATTCCGATTTTCAAAGTTCATTAGAAGATATTGCCAAAATGTTAAATTGTACAAGAGAGAGAATACGACAAATAAAGAATAAGGGGATCGAGAAGTTATCACACAAAAAAAGGAAAGCTATTTTACAAAAATATCTTAACTTTGGTTCTATTAATGAATATAATATCAGTATTATTAAAAAAGCGTATAAACAGAATAATGATATTAACGATAATAAATTGTTAGATATTATTAAAGAATATGTTGAACCAAATCGTAGAAAGACAATATATCCAAAAATTAATATTTCAGAGAAATGTAGGAAAATAATAATTAAATATCTTGCTGAAAGAGGCGAACCTGTTTCATTTTGTTCGATAAAAAAACATGTGCATGACAAGTTGCCTTTGGTAAACGATGACCACATTTATTATGCATTAAATTCATCTAGCGCAATACAAAGTATACATAATAATTTATATGTATTAAAAAGTTGGATTAGTCAAAATAATAAAAAACAAAATTCTATACTCCAGCAAAAATACAATAAATCAGTAATAAATATAACTATAAATGAATTAGAATTAATTGAAATAAATAAAGTTCAACTAACTTTAATAAAATATTTTATTGAAAATAATAGAACTCTATCTGATTTTCAAGTTAGAGTATTCAACAGGTGTGATAATATTGATTATGAAAAACAGGTAGAACCCTTAAATAAAAAATTTATTGCAAGATATAATGAAAAGCTTATTGTTGAACAAGATTTTAATTATATTCTCAATGAAAAATTTAGTTTTATATTCTAAGTAAAAGCAGGGAGCATGTTTAAAACATTTTGGCACAAAGATAATAATTTAGTTACTATTTCAGATATAGGATCAAATCACGAATTAATTTTACCACCAAGGCCTGTATTCTATGAAGAGCTTGATCTTTTAGGACTAAATAAGTATTGGAAATATAATAAAAATGAATATCCATTATTATGGGCCATTGGTAGGAAATACTATTATAGTGGAGAACTTGTAGTAGAGGCAATTGGCGGAAATATATTTGATAAACCGAAGATTAAAATTTATAAAAAGAATCTCGAGTTGGAACCTATAGATATGGATAAATTAGTTGAAAAAAATATTAAGTATATTAAAATAATTGAAGGTGAAGCTATTGATTTTATTCAAGATACTTACTTAAAATATAATGATAAAGTCGATTCATTTTCTGTCGCTTTTAGTGGAGGAAAGGATTCGCAAGTAGTGTTAGATCTTGTTAGTAGGGTTTTATCTCCTGATAAATATATTGTATCCTTTATAGATACAACAATGGAATTACCAACAACATATGATACCGTTAGTCTAACAAAAAAATATTATAAAGAATTATATCCAAAGTTAAAATTTATTTCAATAAAGCCCCCTAAAAATGCAATTGAATTATGGAAAGAATTTGGGCCGCCAAGCAGGATACACCGTTGGTGTTGCTCTGTATATAAAACGATTCCTTTTGGGAAATATTTAAAATCACTTAATGAGAATAAGCACTCAAAAATATTGGTTTATGAGGGTGTGAGGGCTGAAGAAAGCAATAAAAGGAGCAATTATAAAAGAATTACAAATAATGTAAAAGGAACCGGCCAAATTAATGCTGAACCAATTTTGAATTGGAATCTATTTGAGATATATTTATATATATTTTATAGGAAAATAGTTTTAAATAAAGGATATAAGTATGGCTTAACAAGGGTCGGATGTTCTGTATGTCCATTTAGTTCAAATTGGTCAGAATTTATTGCAAATAATATATTTCCTGAAACAATGGCACCATTCATAGAATATCTTTATAAAATTTATAGCAATGATGGGATATCACAAGAGGTAGTATTAAATTATATTAAAAATGGGCAATGGAAAACTAGAGCCGGTGGAAGAGATATAATTAATAATAATATTAGGATTTCATTTTTACAAAAAGGGTCACAACTAATTTGTACATTAGAAAATGTAGATTCTTCTCTTACTGAATGGTTAAAAGTACTTGGAGATTTAATTATTAAAGAAAAAAATGGGATAACTGTTGGACAAATACAAAATGAAGGGGTTTTAAATTTTATAATTGAAAAATATGATAATAGAGAAATAGTACGTTTTGATATAGCAAATAAAGATACTATAACAATAGGATTATTAAAGAAAATTATTTTTAAGTCGTCCTATTGTATTAATTGTGGCGCATGTGAATTGCTTTGTCCAACTGGGGCAATTACATCATCAAAAAATAAGATTAAAATTAATCAAAATAAATGTATACATTGTTTAAAATGTCTAACTTATTTTGATAAAGGCTGCCTTAGAGCAAAATCATTATCGATTTCCAAGGGAGGGAAAACAATGAATAATAAAAAAATATCTACAAGTAAATATCAAACGTTTGGGTTAAGAAGTATTTGGTTGGAGAGTTTCTTAAATAATTCAAATGGTTGGTTTCAAAGAAATGAAATTGGCTTGGGAAACAGACAAATTGAATCACTTATTAATTGGTTAAAAGACGCAGAAGTAATAACTAATACAAATGAATTTACAGTAATACATGAATATTTGGTAAAAATATCTAACGAAGATTTATTGTGGTCAATTATTTGGATAAATTTATATTCCAATGTCGAGATTATTAGCTGGTATTGTGACACACTGCCTTGGGGCACAAAACTATCTGTAAAAGAACTTATTAATGCAATTATTGAATATGATCCTAGTAATAGAGAAAAAACAACAGCTAATATTGTAAATTCTCTTGTAAATATGTTCGCACACTCTCCATTGGGCAATAAATTAAAAATTGGAGTAATAAATAAAGAATCAAAAACTAGATATATTGAAAAAATAGGTTTTGGCAAAACGAATCAAATAGCCATAGCTTATTCTCTATATAAATATGCAGAAATAAATAAAAAATACAATATGACAATTTCTGAATTTTATAAAGATAATTGTTATGGGGGACCATATAAATTACTCGGAGTAGGAAAAGATACATTAAAAAATGCTATAATAAGTTTACAAGAAAATACAAATAAAATACTTAGAGCTGATTTAGCAGCAAATCTAGACAATATATTTTTAAATGAGGAGTACTCATCAGTAGATATATTAAGATTCTTTAAATAGTACGAGGAGTGGATATGAAAAAATTTAATGAAATTATTAGTTTAAATTCCAATTTTAAACCGTGGTATGATATTTCTGAAGAAATTGACAATTATTGGAAATCATTTATTCCAACTAATAAATTTTACTCACTGTTATTTGATGTTTTAAACTCGGTTGACTCAAATACTTTAAAAGATAAGAAATCTTTATGGGTTCAAGGTACATATGGTACGGGGAAAAGTCACGCAACCGGAGTCATAAAACATTTATTATTTGATGATTTGGATGAAATTAGTGATTATATTGACCAAATAGACAATCAGCAGCTTAAAATGAAATTAAAAAACTTCAGAGAGAATCATAAGGTATTCCCTGTCGTTTTAAAAGGTATATCAGGAATAATAAATAATTCTACATTTGCACTAGAAATCGAACTTGAAGTTCAGAAAGCATTGCTGGAAAAGGATATTTCTATAACTACCCAAACTGATATTGAACTGCTTATAAATAAGATTGAAATAAATAGTATGAATATTGACTGGGATAAAAATATTCAGAATAGCCCTTCTTTAAGCATGTATGTTTCTAATAAAAACGAATTGATTTCAAAATTAAAAGAAAATGACAAAGCAATTTTTGAAATTGTTAAAACTACTTTATCTGATAATGGGGTTATTTTTGCACATGAAAATATTGAAGAGTGGTTATGCGAAATTTTAAAAGAATTAAAAGAAAAAAGTATTGCTGATAAAATCATTTTATATTGGGATGAATTTACCTCAATACTTGAAATGAAAAATGGGAATACACTGCTTTCAAGAATACAAAGTATTGCTGAGCTTTCTTCTCACAAAGATATTTATTTATTCATTGTATCACACAGAATGCCCGAGCAAGCAGAAATTAGTCAAGAGGATTTAGAAAAAATATTTGGAAGGTTTAAAACTGCTGATTATTCAATGGAGCCAATCACATCTTATCATATCATTGGATCTGCAATAAGAAAAGATGACCAGAAAAAGTGGATATCAAAGAAAGATAAGCATGTAGATGAATTAAAAAACATTACACTTAAAATATCTAAGCGTGAAGGAGCAAATGTTTCTGGTTTACTAGCAAATCTTTATCCTATTCATCCTTATACTGCTTACTTGGCAACATTTTTTTCAAGAGTAATAGGCTCTACAGAAAGAAGTGTGTTTAATTTCTTACATGATAATAATAATGGTTTTTTATATTTCATTAATAACAACCCAGACCCTGATGGTAATGTATTATTAACTCCAGATTATCTATTTAATTTTTTTATTGAAGATTTTGGAAATAGCAAAAATTTAGAAATTAAGTCAATTCTAGAAAAATATAAATTACATTCAATAACAGTAAAAAATAAAAATCAATATTATTTAAATATATTTAAAGGCGTGCTACTATTAAATATATTATATAAATACGTGAACGTAAGTGAAAGTGAAGATGATTTGATTAAACCTAATAAAGAAAACATTTTACTATTATTTGTTGGTACAAAAAACGAAACAGTACTTGAAGATTGTTTGGATTGGTTTAATGAATATAATATTATACCAAGAAATCCAGATCAATTATACCTAATTGAGAGCAGTAATTTGTCAATTCAGGAAATTGAAAGAACTAAATTGCAAATTATTAATCAATATCAAACTATTGATAAAGTTTTATCAAGTGATAATATTTTAAATTTAGAGACCTCATTTTTACCGTACTTATACAGAGAAAACAAGATTATTATTGTTGATTCAAATTTAAATATTCACCAATTAAGAAATAAAATTACAACGAACTTCAGTAATAATTATAGACTTAATATTGTATTAGTGCTTAATAAGACTCCCGAAATTAATGGTTTTATTACTAGTATTAAATTATTGATTGATGATGAAGATCTACAAAATATTATATTTGTTATTTCAAACAGTTATCTAGGGAAAAGACAATTTGAAAAATATATAGAATATCAAGCGAAGGCTGTTATAAATAACAGATATGAAGCTAATGAAGATAAACAAGTAAATATTGACTATGCTGAAAAAATCACATCTGAATTTATTACTAATTGGAAAAACTCACTTTTTGAATTGTATTTAATATCCGGGAAAAAGATTTTACATAAAAATCAAAAATATACTTTAGATGACTTACGTAGCTATATTAATCAAGATATTTCTCCCTATATTTTTAGTAATGGGCTTGAAAATATTAAGTGTCAAGGGGTTAACTTTAATTTGTGGAAAATGAAAAGAACTGTTACAAAAGTATCCGAAATTTATCTTTTTAACAATACTTTGAATGAACTTGAAGAAGCTACAAGATCTAATGCCTTAAATCAAAACACAAAGTTAATTTTAAAAGACAATAATGGTCAATATATTGTTAATGATAGGTTAGAATTTAATTCTTTAGTAGATCCGAGCCACCCTCTTTTTGCAATGTACAAAAAGATTAATGATATAATTAATAAGAATAATTCGAATTTATTCAATTTAGGGGATACACTGAAGTTCTTGTGTGAACCTCCCTTCGGTTTGTATTCAAGCATGCTTGGTGTAGCGGCTATATCATTTTGCCTAAGGCCTTTTATTGGAAAATTATATAGCGCAGGAACAGGTAGAATTGTTGAAAAGGAAATAATGAGAGATATAGTTAGCTATTTATTTGAATATTTTGAAAGAGAAAGAAGTCCTGAAAAATTAGAAGTTAGACTTGGAATTCCAGAAGAAAGAGAGTTAATAGAGAAATTATCTATTATATTTAATATAAACAATACTGATAGTCTAAATGATGTAAAGTGGAAAATAAGGAATTGGGTTAAAAGTGAAGTTAAATTTCCATTATGGGTATTTAAATTTGAAAATAATATTACCCAAGAATTAGTCCACGGCATTGAGGCTATAAATATATTTCTTGAATCAACCGATAATGATTTCACAAGTAATGACATTATTGAGATGGAAAAATTAATTAATAATATAAAAACCGATTTATCAATTTTATTTAAAGGTTATAATAAGGCAAAAGACTTATTTATTAAATGGTTAAAATTAGACAAAAACTTAAAAATAAAAGATGAGCAAAATGATTTAATTATTGAATATGTTAGAGAACACATGTCTGAAGAAATTGGTGTTGCTTCTTGGAGAGAGGAGAAAGTATTAAATGTCGTAAAAGATTATTTCTTAGTGAAGCCTCAAAAAGTCCAAGCGAGATTCTCATATAAAATTGTTTCAAATGCTATTCCACAACAAATAATATTTATCGACGAAAGTGAGGGAAATCCAACATCATGGGAATGGGAAATTGAAGTAAATGGAAGGAAGAGCATATTAAATGAAAGACATCCAAGCTATCATTGTGAAACTCATGGAACGCATAATGTGAGATTACGAGTTAAGGATGATGAGAGTAATATTAGTGAAACAGAAATAGAAAGTATAATTATTAAAGGAACCTCAAACAATGTTGATAAAATTGATAGTGATAATATCATTAATAGAATAAGAGACTATGATGGCGATATTAAAAATTTGTTAATACAAATAATCATAGAAGAAGAGGCTATAATAAAATATCTTAAAAAATATTTTATTTAATGTGAATTATTATGATAAAAGAAATTCAATCTTGCCAAGAGTTGATTAATGAAATAAAATATGACAAAGTCGATAAAACTACTTTTGCACAAAGATATCCCATAAGATTTATTTTCTTAAATAATATTTACACTCAAAAAGGCATCATTGAAGATCTATCACAAAGATTTGAAATGATTGAATTATCAAAATATTTACCTCATGATGATGGTTGGCTTACCATGGATAAAATAATATCAGTTGTTAAAGCCACTGTTAAAGATTCAATAATTATATCACTGTCCGAGATATTAAGGTTCATGCAACCTATCGCTTTTAATACTTTACTTGTCTCTTTATGTGAAATAGAGAATACAAATGAATATTCAAGTAAACGAATTTACATCCCCATGTTAGGTATGTGGAATCGATTTAAAAAAGAATTTTATGACAATTTCCATAGAAAAAATGAAGGGCTTATTCTTTGGAAAGTCAGTGAGTCAGAGTATAAAAAAATCAATATCCTTCAAAATAATAATAAAATCGAATCTAATATTGTAACAATTAATTCAACAAAAGATTGGCTAAATCTTTGGAAAAATATAAATGAGATTGATACCATATTAAGTAGATCAAAATCATTGGGTTATTTATACAAAGAATTCTTACCGGATAATACTTTCAGTATGGCTGAAGTCTCAAATACAAAAGATTTGATTAAGTTAATATTTTCTATAGAGATTCCATTTGAATATAAAGACAAGGAAAGTATTTTTTGGGATAAATTACTTAAATATCTTAATCCAAGTATTACATTTAAACAGTTTATTAATAGGCATTTTAATAAAAATAATTTTTCGAGTTTGAATTTTAAAGAAATTATTTATACACTATATAATAATCAAGAACAGTTTGATTTATGGTTAATTGTAAATTACACATTAAATAATAAATCCTTCAGTAATACATATCTTCATAAGGTGTTATTTCAAGTTAAAAAGTATAATTTCAGGGAAATAGAAGAATTATTATGGAAAACTATATATGATTATAGCCCAAGTGAAGAACATTTTAATGATAGAAAAATAATCTTGAACATATTATATCGCAAATTAAATAAATCAATCTCAATTAGTGAAGATGAAATTGAAAGTAATTTTGACTTACTAAAAGAAATGCCTGTTCAAGAAAAAATGAAATACTTAACTGACATCACTTTTGCTGAACGTAAATATATTATTAAGATCATTCAAGAATCTCGTGATTTCTACTTCATAATGAGTATTATTAAAGAGATTTACCCAGATATATATTATTACTTTAATTTTACTTCTGAAATCCTATTCCCTTCTGAGAATATGTGGTTTAAATCATATTTTACACAATACCGTTTATCCAAATTGATAGATAAAAAAACAGACGAATTAACTCATATTTTATTGAAATATAATAATTCTGAGAAATCATTTTATCAATGGTACTATAAAATCAAACCATATAGTGAATTAAAATTTGAGAGCATTTTCTGGATTGATGCTTTAGGACTCGAGTGGGTATCATTATTATATAAATTGCTTTTAGAAAACCTTTCAGATGAATATCAAATTTTGAAGTGTGAAGTTAGAAGAGCAAATATACCAACAACAACAAACAATAATAGGTTCCATAAAGCAATCCACATAACAGAGTTCGATAAGTTTATTCATGAGGAATCACCTTATAAGTATCCAGATACTTTAATTAAACAGATTGATTTACTAAAGAAAATAGTAATAAAAAGAATTATACCTAATTTGTACAACAGCCTAGCTATAGTTGCGGATCATGGTTTTACATTTTTAGCCCAAAAGAAATATGGTAATTTTAAAAAGTTTGATTTCAAGGACTCATCACATGAATATAGATGTATGGCTGTAAATGTAAATAAGAATTATAGAAGTGATTCGAACTTTTTATTGCATAAAAATGAAGGTAGTGAGATCAAAGAAGAATATTCACTAATGTCCCTTAACCATACATCAATGTATAATACTCCATCGAGAGAGGTTCATGGTGGAGCAACACCTGAAGAAATTCTCGTTCCTTTTATTGTAATATCTCGTACTAAAGATATTCAAAAATATGATGTAATTATAGAAAACACGGAGATTATTTTAAATAATCCAATAATTTCTTTTAAAATAACTCCGAATCCGATTACGCCGCCACAACTAAATATAAATGATAATTATTATGAATTAGATTTTGTTGATGAAAAATGGACAACAAAAGTAACAAATTTGCATACTGGCTATAAATTAATTAAAGTTATTATAGGATCTAAACCATTTGAATTTAGAGTATTAATTAAATCAGGTATAATTGAGGAGGATTTATTTTGAATAAATTAGATGAAAAAATAATAAATACATTTAATAATGAATCAGTATTTAAAACAAAAGAACGATATAGTGTCTTTTCAGGGATTAATATTCCATCTTTTATTAAAGATTGGCTTGTCAAAAAGTATACTGATGATAACGGGAAATTAGATGTAGAAACATTATTGAGCTTTATTCAAATACACATAGCTACTGGTAAAAATGATATAAAAAGCCGAATACGTACTCATCGCGAAGAAGTTAAGATTTTAACACGTTTTATTGTTGAGAATGATATTAAAAATGATATTTTAAAATTTTCAATTCCAGATTTAGGAATTAAGTCAAGTGAAGGTAAAATTCCTAATCATATTGCAAAACGATACAAAGAACTAAAAGATGGTGAAGTATGGGGTGTAATAACATTAGTATATATTCCTCCTATGGGGAAAGAAAAAGGAATTATTGAATTAATTGATTTTAAACCCTTTAAACCATACCAAGTTGACTTAGAATATTTTCAAAATGCTCGCAAAGAGTATAATACTGAAGAATGGATTGATCTTTTAATAAGATCAATGGAATATAATCCAGGATATAACGATCCAGTTAAAGGATTCAATAGTTTGGAGAAAAAACTTTTGTTTATCAGCAGATTATTAATCTTTGTAGAACCTAATATGAATTTAATAGAGCTTGCCCCCAAAGGCACGGGGAAATCTTATGTATTTAGCAATTTAAGTAAATATGGCTGGATGTTTAGCGGAGGAATAGTAAGTAGAGCAAAACTATTTTACGATGTTGGCAGAAGAATACCTGGCATTATAGAAAATTATGATTTTGTTTCACTTGATGAAATTGAGACAATAAAATTTTCTGATGAAAATGAGCTTCAAGGTGCATTAAAAAGTTATTTAGAAGCTGGGAAATTTTCAATAGCAAATTATAGTGGAGTCTCAACAGCAGGAATGATGTTGTTGGGCAATATTAAATTGTCAAGTAATCTTAGGCCAATTAATCGAAATTATTTTGAAACTTTGCCCAAGTTTTTTCAACATTCGGCCTTACTTGACAGATTCCATGGTTTTATTGAAGGTTGGAACTTGGTTCGGATTAATGAGGATATTATAGTGAAAGGTTATTCCTTAAATGTGGAATATTTTTCAGAAATTCTTCACACATTAAGACATACTCCTCATTACTCGCATATTGTTTCTGAATTAATTAGTGTTCCTAAAGGTTCAGATACTAGAGATACAAAAGCTATTATTAGATTAGCAACTGCATATATGAAATTAATATTTCCCAATGTCTCTACTGTTAAGGATATTGATAAAAGAGATTTTGAGATTTATTGTTTAAATCCAGCTTTAGAAAAAAGGAGAATAATTAGGCAACAAATTAATCTTATTGATCCTGAATTCTCTCCATATTTGCCAAATATTACTATAAAATAATTAATAAACTGGTTATACATGATCTTCAGAAATATGATGTAGGCATTTAATACAATAAATTTTCAGTTAATAAACCCGATGAACTGGAGTGTATATATTAACTTACAATGAAACTTATCTAATTAACTTTGAAGACGTACAGTATGATATAAGAAAGAATTATTATAAACATGAGTAACTCCAAATTAGAGATATTTAATGGGCATCCAATAATCAACGACGGCGAGAACACCATTTTGATTGATACGGGATCGCCTGCAACAATTCATGATGACGGTATTATCAACTTCTGTTCAACGGCCTACATTTGTTCAAAGAATTATATGGGGCTGACTGTTGCCAAAGTATCGGAAATGCTCGGCAAAAATATTAGCGCACTGCTTGGGACCGATATTTTGTCGAACTACAAAATTTTATTTGA
>Ga0172382_10010702_pt1 | contig 12255 bp, 5 predicted proteins | sample Leawel138RmetaG_FD_122245 | JGI IMG/M metagenome (GOLD analysis project Ga0172382, IMG submission 122245) | Leachate microbial communities from a municipal landfill in Southern Ontario, Canada - Leachate well 138R metaG | ecosystem: Engineered > Solid waste > Landfill > Unclassified | place...
CAGCAACGTATCACCATCAAGGCGGGCATTACAATACCCATAATCTAAATCACGATTGGATAGGCTATTAAATGACGGCCCATTCTGCCCCAAAACCTGAAAAACAAAAAAGATGACCGTACCGATCAATAAAGGCGCTTTTCTATTACAAAATAGGTTACACATAAAAGTCATATCTCTTAATTTTATTTTGAACAATCGTAACTGTGATAAATTTCACGTTCACATAAAAATCGTATTCATACTGAACCCCTTCAAAGCTAATAAACTTTTTCTACCCCTTCATACTTTCCGGAAGCCAAAAAGTCGTCTGGTATAAACTAACCATTAGAAAAATTCTCTCTTCGCTTGGTTCAGCAAATCTCAATATTAGTATAATAATTCGTTTCATTGATGTTGTTCTTGTCTGTTTTTCAACCCGATCTTTTCAAATGAAATATTTCGAAATCCGGGAAGCTTTTTAAATAGCTCCGCATCTTGCCGAATGGTAAAATCGTTGTTTTTCATATCCACAAAACCCGGATCGTCGTTAGTCTTCCAGAAACTTTTGCTCCAATAACTGCCTTTTGCAAAATCGCCACATCTGACCAACAAATCATTCGAGGTATAATTAACCCGTGGCGGAAGGTTCAGGGTGTCGCGCAAATTTTTCAGCATCGGGTATGCGTCCTGATAAACCTTTGAATCAATATCTACTTTTGCGAGCCGTCCGGGGACGACTCCTCTGGTCAGGTACCCAACCCACTTTTTATCGTTCCATAGAGAACTGCCGTAAGCCCGTTTACATTCAATAAAAACATTGTTTCCCATAAAATTCCCGTAGCCTCCATTGATGTGAAACGCGCCAAAACCACTACCCTTTTTTTCCGGGTTTCCGCAACGATAAAAAATATTATCGGTTATGCTGATCCCACAGATCCCATCGTCGAGATAAACTGCACAAACCAGATTTTCTGACTGGATAACTGAATCGAAAAAATTATTTCGTATGATCGTTCCCTGTGCAGATGGGTCACGGCCTGCATATATCGCCCCTGCATCGGAAGTATTTGTACACACATTTTGAATGTGGTTGTATTCAATCAGGTGGTTGTTGCCCCAAAAGTGAATAGCCATGTGTGGCGCATCATGAATATAGCAATGGCTGATTATATTTCCAACACCTTTTATATCTATTGCAGTCACGTCAGTTTTCCTGATTTTACTGTAATCATAGAATTCACAGTTTGTTATAATATTGTTTGCTGGAATAAGTTTCTTACGATCACCTCCTGTCATGAATATCCCCCCTGCTCCGGTTTTATAAAATTTGCAAGATTCAATTATGATGTTCCTGGCCTGCATCTCCGGATCAAAAACCCGATTTTTGATTGAAGGAAGCGAGATGGAGGAATAGCTTTCACTTACACTGATTCCCAGCAAACTGAGCCCTGAGAATGAACAGTTTGCAATACGGATATCGGAAACATCATCCATAAATATGCCCATCCCTCGGCTGCATTCAAAATCAATTCCGCTCACAGAAACCCCCGAAGTATTATAAAAAACAAGAAAAGGTTCTGTCAATTCGGAAAGTTCTATTGTAGCTTTTTCCAACGATGAAGGAGGCCACAGGTACAGTTTCCCGGTTTCGCGATCGAGATAGTATTCTCCGGGCAGATCAATTTCTTCCAAAAGATTGTACACGTAATACCCCCTGAGTTGGCGGGCATGGGCCAAATCCCAGGTGCTTTTATCTTTGTTGCTGAATACCCCATAAGTATGCGGCTGAACGGTTTTTAAAATTTTATCCTGAATATCAAACGATTCTACTTTCAGGTTATCATCCGAAAAACCGTTGGAAAAGACCCCGTAAATCCAGATATCATTGGCTTTTGTCCAGTTTTCAGCACGATCGTAATCATATTTGAAAACAGCCCCCCGGTACGGAGGCTCATCCCATCGGGGTTTCGAGCCGGGATCAATTACTTTTCCGATAGATAATTTGCCTTCATTCGGCCAGCGTGCTGTTTGCAACAACTCCTTGTTAAAGTATAGCATACAAGCCGAAGGCCGGATTTTATGTCCAAACCCGGATTGCAAAAGGCTGCTGTCGAAAGGGATCCCGTTTGCTTTCAAATCAAACGCCACGACTTTTCCCCATGCTCCCGGCCTCAACCGGTCTAGTATTTCTTTATCTTTTACCAGGCTAAAACCAGAAACTTGTAAGTTTGTCCCACCGGAAAAGACGACCTTCTCATCGCCATAGTTTTCGATTGCGACTTTTTTCTGACCTAAATTGCAGAACAAAACAGTTCGATCAAAACAATAGGTCCCTCCACGCATCCGGATTGTATAATTACCGGTTGCACCTGCTTCAACGGCTTCTTTGGCTTTATTCAGTGTAGCAAAAGGCTGGTCTGTCGTCCCCGGATTAATGTCGTTTCCTGTTGGGGAAACATAAAAACTGATCCCTTGAGAAGCTACTTCCAAAGACAATAACAGGGAAAAACCTAAAACAAAAAGTTCTTTTTTCAATGGCGTATTCATTCCACACGAAAATTATTTAGTTAGTAATTCATCGTTATCATCATTTAGCAGCATTGCAGGGAGAAAATTGCCAACGAATAAACTCTTATCAGTGTGTTCATCAATATCTGATATTTACAGCATTCGTAACTATATAAACAGGTTTTTCGCTGCTCGTCGTTATCGTATTAATAAAGCTAAAATCCTTACAATAATTTAATACGATTTTAGCATTTTCTGGAAGCCTAATATTTTTAAAAAGAAGGGATTCCGTGTAATTACTAATTCCTGAATAACCATCGACAATAATAACCGCCATGCTGGTATCGGCAAGGGACATGTCGAGGTCCGAAAATTCCATGTTCCTTAAAAACGGCAATTTCGGAGCAGGTTCCCCATCATTGTTATAACCGACATTTGTTTTAATGGTAATTTTCTGAAGTTTACAATTTCTTACTTTAAAATCTTCAACAAACCCACCCCGGTCTTTGGTAACTTTTATCTGTACCCCATGCTTCAGGTTCCCTAATTCGCAATCGCGGATCACCACATTTCTCACCCCGCCCGACATTTCACTGCCAACGGCTAAACTGTGGCCTTCAATAAAATGACAGTCAGAGATAAAAACATTTTCAGTAGGTTTTGCTATGAAATAACCTTCCGGGTTTTTACCTGACTTGATGGCGATACAATCGTCGTTGGTTGAAAAAGTACAATTGAAAATGTAGGAATTTATTGATGAATCCGGGTCAATCCCATCGCCGTTATCTGCAGCGCTGTTAATCGTAAGGTCATGACAAGTGGTATTTTTACTGTAGATGTAGTGAATGGTCCAGCAAGGCGATTCTTCAATAGTAAGTCCCTGAATATTTACATTCTGGCAGTTCATCAGGCAAATCAACCGCCCCCGGCCACGTTCACCTTCAACATCCGTCATCGCCTGACCTAAAACCTGCCCTCCCCCGCTGATTGTTCCTTCGCCCCTGATTGATAAGTTGGTGGTATTATAACCTCCTGAACGATCTAATTTTCCTGCGGTCAGTAAACTGGCAAAAGTTTTGAGTTCCCAACCTTCGAACCGGTTAAGGATCATGGGATAATAATCTTCTGTATCGGCGCTTCCTTTCAATATTCCGCCTTCAGCAATATATAAAGTCATATCGCTTTTCAGAAATAAAGCCCCGCTTAAAAAAGTCCCGGATGGGATATAAACTGTCCCCCCCGGAGAACAAGCATCAATAGCCTCTTGTATGGCTTTCGTGTTTTTTGTAATTCCATCTCCCTTTGCACCAAATGACAGGATATTAAAAATCTGTCCTGATTGTTTGGTGGATTTTACCAACATATTGCCAGGCTTCGACAGTTTCCCTTCTGCAGCTTTCGTTTTAACAAAAAAGGAATAGGATTTCCCCGGGATCAGACCAGTTGCCGTATAATTTGTTTTATTCACTGTAGCAACCAATGATCCATTCTGATAAACTTCAAAATTCATCGTTGCGGTACAGCTATCCGGCTTCTCCCACAAAAGGGTAATTGTTGAATCGGTTTCCGATCCAAGAGGGGCCATCAGGTTTTTGGGAATTCCTGTCCCACAAACAGGTTGAACACTGCAAGACGTTATATTACAATATATAACAACTGAAATTACCAGGAGCAACAATACCTGATAATTCTTCATCCATAAAGAATTCTTCGTACTATGTAAAAATGTTTGTTTCATAAGTCAGATTAAATTTTCAATTTTTTTGCATCAATGAAATATCATATATTTTGAAAGAAAGGAACCCTTATTTATCGTTATAAAATACCTGTACATGTATTGTTCTCTCACTGGGAGGTAAAACGACTATTTCACGGTCACGATCCCAGTTATTCCATACTTTTCCATTTAGCAATACCGATTTTATTGGTTTTTCAAATGGGGCATGAACAAATAGTTTCACATTGTTCCCGGAAATTTTCCCGGGAAGATTTATGCTGGCTTCAACTGTATTGTGCGTGGTACCGCATTTTAATTCATAGGAAACATTTCCAAATTTTGTTGCTAAATTAAACAATGAGATGACCTTTCCCGGTTCCAACCAATACTTTGGAGTCCCCGGGGCCAGCCAGAGTTCATCTTTCGTTTCAAGAATAAGCATATCGGCTACCCTGGTTAAGAATCGCGCTTCATCAGGAACCTTGTACATCGGGCCGCTGCCAGTTCCCCACCCGTGAAACTCTTCTGTAAAGGCATTGACATCCGGATACAAACAAGAGACCATTGAATTATAGATATTTCTGACGGCGGCAGATAATTCATTTCGTAACAAATAGGCCTGGATCGGATTTTGCAAATTAGGTTGAAAAACCATCCCTCCCCGGCTAAACCAGTATTCATCATCAACAATTCCATGTATATTTTGGCCCAGCGAGCTCGATAATGTAAGATTATCTTCCCAATCATCAAGGATCGCTTCAGCAAGAGGCCCACAAGGATCAATGATCCCTGTAGTAATCAATACCATTGGCCCATACAGGACTTCCCTTGTAGCGGAAAAACGGTGAAGGAAAGCATCGAATGCTGCATCTTTCCCATACCTTGAATAATAGCCGGTCTGTATAAAACCAAAGTTGCGAAAGCGTTGATAAGGTTTTGACGGGACAAAAGGGACATACGTGTTATCGCGTAACCGCACGACAGGGCATAACTCACTGGATCGTTTAACGGAATTTTTCAAGTCATGGAGGTATCGTTGTGCTTCTTTCTCCAATCTGTCTGCCTGTGGTAAGCCTGCCATCTTAAAAGCTTCGGCTGTAGTGTATAAGCCTAAATAAGCATACGCATTAACAGCATACCAAAAACCCCAGTCATCGTTATCTTCCAAATGTCCGGCGGGCAACAATCCATAATGCAGTTCAGGAACGCCATCCTGGTTCATTGCTTTTGTCTGGTTCCTTTGTTCAATGATCCAATCAGCAGCCCGAAGCATATTTGGCGCTGCATGATCCAGCCAGGCCGAATCGCGGGTCATCAGATAATGATTACCCAAAGCCCATAAGACTGTCCCATGGTCTAAATTATAGTCGCCCATGGTGTAGTTATATTCTTCACTTACTTTTACTCCCTGAAAGACAGAGTTTTGATCCCCTATATAGGTTCCAGTCAGTGGCACTGTCCCCTGAAGCTTTAGAAAGGTTTCCAAATAGCTGGTTGCAGTCTGGTGGTCGCCAATCTTGTCCAGATACGCGATCTGAAATGCAGATTCATTGGCAAAGACATCATAATAAAAAGCTGCGGCAGGAACCATAAACAACCCACTCATGGGATCTTTAGTCGTACTCATCCGAATATGCGGGATAACAGATCTTGCCATTTCATTAAATTTCCGTTCAGGCACATTGAACGGCACACATTCACCCACAATTTGCCTCCAGTATGAAATTACTCGCTGACGTTCGACCGAATAATCAAGTACAGATATTTTGTCAATGTAGTCGTTCGTTAAATCACCCACAAAAGGAACAGAAAATGACACACTCACCGTTTGGTTGGCAGGAATGCAAAGTGGAAAACAAACCGCATTTTCAATCAGTTTTATTACTGAGGACGAAATTCCTCCCGGCAATTTAATATGGGCGCGGACATATTCATGACCATCTAATTTATTGAGGATAGATGAACCATGTAGCATTGCCTGGTCAAACGGTTCGCCTTTCAGCCATATATGGGCTGTTTTTTCTTCGTTGGCAGGATTCGAAATATCAAGTTTGACCATGAGGATCGCCGGAGTTTGTTCATTACGGTTCTCATCGTAAGGAGACAAGGGCCCCTCGAGTAAAGTAGTGAAAGCCTCTTCATGATAGACTAAACCCTCATGATTCCAACGCACCTCCGGGACAGGCAAAAAATCATTCAGGACAGACATGTGGGAATTTGTGCCATTCCTGTCATATACTGGATTTTTACCTGTTCCTACTGACCAATTAAACGTATCCCCAGTCCAGTTACAACGTACCTTTTCCTTTCCTTTCGCCTTAGTATATTTCTTATTCATAAAAAAACTACCGCCCCATTCAAAACCAAATTTTTGCCAGCTTGCATCTGAAGCTAACGGCAAATAAAGTTTTTCTCCTCTTCTTCTGACATTTACGCTTAACGGAGGGATTTCACGGCTGGCCCTGTTATATGTTTGTTCTGGTTCAGCTTTTATCCTGTCTCTGATTTTTTGTCCCTTTTTAATGTTTGAACCAGCAAAAACAACAGAATCAGAAGCATATGAAATGTATGCTGAATATACAGGGATATAGATCGGGCCTTTCTCTAAATCAGTGGCTAAAAAAGAGAAGGCTCCCCTGTCAGAACGAAGTGTAACAATTGAAAGGTCATTTGAACCGGGCAATGTTGGTGCAGCGATGTTCAGTTCCGCAATAATTCCTTTGGTTTTTTCCCCTAAACCTATCTCCCACGAACCTGTTTTTTTAAGCTTATCCGCGGCATCCCAGTTCCAACCAGATACATTATCAATCCACCCGTTGAAAATTTCAAGCTCCCCCGTGATAACTTCCTCTTCATCTTTGTCGCAGCCCAATTCAATTCGCAGAGATACTTTTTTCCCGGTTGCAGGTGAGATCACTTTTAAAGAACCAAAAGGAGCGGGCTTGCCGTTGCAAACAATCCTGACTTTTAATGTCCTTCTGTAATCCACAGGCACAGGGAAATTCCCGGCATTGGCATTTTCAGTTAGCGAAATTGGATTAAATGTATAGATAATTTTATTCCCTTCCCTATGATAATTCGTTTCTGCAGCCAACCATTTTCCTCGCCATGGATCATCGAGACGGTCTTCAATTTTTTGTCTGTCAGGCCCTTCGCATGGCCAATTCTGAAACCAATACTGAATTTTCGTTTCTTTCAAAAATGACTCAGAAACGGTGTTATTATAGGTTATCTCAATCCGGTTAATATCTCTTTCTTCATCCCAACATATCCCAATATTCCATTCGTTTTCTGCCGTTTGCGGCATTTCCATCAAATCATCAGGATTAAGTTGCCTTCCCAACACTCCGGTTTCATCAGACCAGTAACGTAAGTCACCAAACGGGGCAATATCCCAGGTAAATTCATTATTCATGGTTTTTTCACCGGAGAAGGCCTCGTTCTGTGGCCTTGCTTGTATTTGGAGAAAACTGATAAACAGTATAGCTACTATAAACAAATGAGTGGTCCCTTTCGATACGTTCATTTTGTATTTATTCATAATTAATTACTTACCCCAAAAAAGATCATTTTAGCTGAAGGATATTCAAAGTCAGCCTTAATGACGGCTAGCCCATCTTTTCCTCTTTCGACAACAACCCCTTCATTATGCCAGATATCATTAACCACTCTATTCTTTGTTATATAAGTATAAGTACTCTTACAATTTAGATTTGCAAAAATGACCACTACCCCTTTTCCTGTTTGGGGATCAATTTTTTCATGGATTTCAGGACTGTCCCCAAAATCTCCTGTTCTAACAGGATTTGCCCTTGCAATATCATCCCGAACCTGTTTGTATTTACCAATGACATCGTTAAAAAGGGCAACTCCTTCCGGCGAAGTTTTCAGTATTTCGCCCCATATCCCGTTTTGTCCCAAAACCATTGACGCCAAATTGATCATTTGCGAATCCCGGGGGTCATCCGGTTGATAATTGGCAAGGAACAAGGTGGATGGGATCCATTTGTCGTATTCAAGAGTTTGCCTTATAAACCAGCCACGGGCAGGCCCGGGATATACAAAAATGTTGCGGTTCCCATTGGGCAAGACACTTTGACGCCGGGGACAGATATCGTAATTATGGAAATAAGGCCCGTTATTAATCGCAAAATACCGGCTGTACTCCAGAAATTGTATCCCAACACCAATGCGTACCGATTCTGTCACATCGATATCAAACACGGCATCCGGATAAACAGAACTTACTTTTTCCATTACCTTCGCCAAATAAACAGGCAAAAGAAAAGAATAACTCAGGTGCCTTTCTTCCGGGCTGTTTGCCGATGTCCCATGAAAATGCCCGGGTTCATTACAGCCCTGCTGTGACATCCCATCCAGATAAAAATTCCGGATACCGGTTTCTCCTGCTAATTGAATAATCGCGTCGGCAAAAGTTTCCCAATATGGACTGACCAAACACATTGGCACACTTTCTTCTGTTTCATACACCAATTCAGGTGCAGGAAAATTGCCATCCTTTGCCATTAAACAATTTTTATTTCGCGCATAAGCTTGACTAAGCAGGGAAGCCATAGCCGGATCAAACCAAACGCCCAGTTTCATACCATATCCTTCTGCTTTTTGCTGAATTTGTTTCAACCCGTCAGGGTACTTTTTTAAGTTGACTTTCCAGTCACCGGTACCTGCAAACCAGCCTACATCAATCACATACACATCGACGCCCATTTCATGTGCCCGGTCAACCTCCTTTAAGGTCCATTCCAGGTCCATATTGGTTTGATACTGGCCGCCTGCCCATTTATCGCGTTCCTGCCTCCCCCATGTATTATAATAAATATAAGGCTTACGGCTTTCTGTGTTCTGTGTTAGATATTTAAGCATAAAATCGCGATACCTGGCGGCAAGAATATCTTCATTCCCCTGAACCCCTCCAATTTCAAACCAAAGTGTTGAATATCCATCAACCGGTTGTCCGTCATAATAATTTCCATTTACTGAGCGCAGCTCGACCGTCCGGGAAGGATTAAGGCAATATTCAAGAAAAGCATTGGGGTACATGGAACCATGTTCATAAGCAACTAAAAATGAGAACTGATCATCGCCTCCCAATAAAACAGGCCCCATCACAGCAGACGAATGGGCGAAATCCTTCTGGTCGAGACTCGTTTCTACCGGACGACAGGAATGAATGCGCTCGTTGAACACTCCCAAGCGTAATTCGTTCGCACGAGGAAAATCCTTCATGGAATAAGCCAAATACGAAAAGTTGTCTTTTCCTGTTTCTTTTGTCAACCGTTGAGTCCCGGAAGCTTTTAGTGAATATGAAAAACGGACAACGGGATTATCGGGGGCAATCCTGAAATTTATCCTCAACCGGAGTGTCGTGTCAGACAGGACAGCCCCTTCGTAAACATATTCGGTTACCCCATTACGCAATAAGACTGGTTTTTTTATCTCATTCAAACCGGATAGAACCATCGGAGTTTCCTGTCCGTCGATTTCAAAAACAGGTAGTTGCACCTCAATTGATTCCCCTTCGGGCTGGATGGTATAAGTCCAGGAGCCTATCGATGAAAGACTCCATGAAATATGAACTGATTCCGACCCTATTTTCTCCTGATTTAAGGATTCGCACCCTACCACAAAAAAAAGAAATAGGATATACCATAAATTAGAAATGATATTTTTTTTATTTATATGAGTTTTTTTATTTTTTAGTATCATGTTTTTGAAATTTTCTATTCGGATAAAAGAATCTGAAAGCCGTTATGTGTTTTTTACAATGACGTAAATAACGCCTTGAGGATCAGTGAAAGTATATGTAGTTCTGTCGTTAGCGACTGAGGTAACACTCATAACAATGTTTGTACTAAAAATATTAAGCGCTATTTCATTGTTGTTTTGAATTCCCCAAGTACCAGTGCCAACCATATTTCCAGATAAATTTAATACCCCACCAGGTGCAAATTCGATTAAAGTTGCAGTACTAATGCCATAGGCTGAGGTTCCGGTTACAGAAGAAACGCTCCAATTGCCTTTTATATCATTATCAGTAAGAATAATCGTTTCTTCTTTATCATCATCTTTTTTGCATGAAGACGTGATAATTGTTAGTCCGATTAAAGCTACAAGACAATAATTTAATGCTTTCATAATAAATACTTTAATAATCTTTTTTATACCTGCCTTTCAACTCCTGTTTAAAAAATCTATTTATCACAGAATTAAAAAAAAGCATACAATACAAACCAGATTGAAATGCACGAGATGACTATCTTAATAGTCCCTCAGCAAATGGGGATTGCAACCCATTGATAAATAACAATTTAAAAAGTAGTTATATAAGAGATTTTAATACCCGAACAAGAGCATACAAGAGAATTTCATAACTGATTAAATTGAAAGAATAAACGAGAAATACCACATAATCCGCCCGGCAGAATTCACCAGGCGGATCAAGCTATATGTAACAAATCAAGTTTATGGATTCAACTAATTAGTCGCGGAAATCGAGTTCACCCTGCAAAACAGGCCAATAGAAATCAACGTAAGGGGCATTCAGAACCGCTTCACTTCTGTTTCCCGGACCAATTGGTTTTTTGAACGACTGCAACCAGAGTACTCGGTCTGATTCAAAAGCGAGCTCTTTAATCCATTCGTTATCAACTACATCCCAGGTCACCTGGGCATCGGTTAATGGCACATAAGCGCCCCCGATTGAAGTATCCCACGAACGGCTGCGAACGACATTCAGGTCAGCAGCCTGTCCGCCTGAACCTTTCAGCGCTTTAATACCCGCGCGCATTAAGTAAAGCTCGGATAAACGGATGAGCGGGATGTTTTGGAACGGGTCGGTATAATTTGTTTCCCCTGGAACCAAAAAATACTTATTGGCAATATAAACAGGATCATTAGCGCCAACATATCCAGTATATGAATTAGATGAAAGAGTTGCTCTCCCTTTTTCCAATATTGGGTTATATAAGAACCCTTCAAACCTTCTGTAAAGAGCTTTGCGCTTATCAGCTTTCCATGAATCTGTTTCTGAATTATCAGAGTTTATTATCCCGCTCTTTTTTAACGTCTCCTGATTTAAGGCCCAAATCCACCATTCCTGATGAGTATTCACAAGCGGAAAATTATAATTAACAAACCACATAAAATCATTGGGATGCCGATATGATGTAGATACAGATAAATCAGGATCAGCAAAGTTCCCGTACCAGATGATCTCAGTATCGGTCCAAGGTGTTGTACTATTATTCAAAAAACAATTTATAGGATCGGACAATAAAGCACGGGGGACTTCGGTATCATTTAATACCCCGTTCAGTTCGACCAAGGCTTCATCGTATTTACCCATCAGCATATAAACTTTTGCTAAGACCGACATCGCGGCATGTTTGGTTGCCCGTCCATATTGGTATGATTCGTCCATGCCTGCAATGTATTTTTTAGGCAAAAACTCTTCTGCTTTTACTAAATCAGAAACAATCTGATCGTAAATTCTACCTGTTTCAACCGGTTCGACATCTAAAGCAATTTCCATTGATGAGGCGAATTTAGTCCGCAAAGGAAGAAGTTTAAAATCATTCGATCCGTTTGGGTCATACGCCGGGCAAAAGATGGAAACCAATTGCAAGTAAGAATGTGCCCTCATAAAATACGCTTCCCCGATTAACCTGTTTTGGTTATTAATCCTGTCAAACTCGCTAATATCACCAAAAGGGTTGCTTTCCAAAAATTCTATCATATAGTTACAACCTGAAATAATCTGAAAAGAGGGGCTAAATAAATTGTAAACCGCAGAAGTCTGGTTGGAGGTACTACGAGAATAAACGTCATTATAGCCATTTTGTCCTATTTCCCTCACAATATCAGACATTCCAAAATGCATAAACCCAATCATCCAATATGGAGATCGATCACTCCCCTGTACAAATTTCTGATATGGTGCAAACATTCCCATTTCAGCTTCATCCAGACTACTATATGTTAATGTTGGTGTTGAATCTCTTTCAAAGAAATTTTCATTGCAGGAACAC
>Ga0172382_10010704_pt1 | contig 12254 bp, 10 predicted proteins | sample Leawel138RmetaG_FD_122245 | JGI IMG/M metagenome (GOLD analysis project Ga0172382, IMG submission 122245) | Leachate microbial communities from a municipal landfill in Southern Ontario, Canada - Leachate well 138R metaG | ecosystem: Engineered > Solid waste > Landfill > Unclassified | place...
TAATGGGAAAAAGCAAGGCGTAAAATGAATGAGGAGCTAGGATATCAGGGCCAGATTATACCGCGCTTTGGGGGTGGACTGGAATTGGTGAAAAAAGTGGACTAGTTTTGGTGATACTTGACAAACGTAATCAAGAGACTGAGATTGAAGGACCTTGCTCCCGGTATGCTCTTGCGGGAGATCAGTCTTGCCAAGAACAACCTCATATCATCGGACGAACTCAAGGTCATGTACGAAGGAGACCGGACCATGGTGAAGGTGGCCCATGTCTACGACCTTTACGACAAGGAAAAGAAGAAACGGATGCTCATGGACTTCGACGACCTTTTAACGGAGGTCTATCATCTCCTTCACACAAACAAAGACATCAGGGAACGGTACAGCAGCACCTTCCTCCATATCATGATCGACGAGTTCCAGGACACGAACCCTGCACAGATGGAGATCGTAAAACTCTTAAAAGGAGAGGACCAGGAGGGAACAAGTCTCTTTGTGGTAGGGGACGATTGGCAATCGATCTACGCTTTTACCGGCGCTTCAGTGGGTAACATCATCAATTTCAGGAACATCTTTCCCGATTCCACGGAGTACATCTTGAACCTCAATTACCGCTCGACTCCCCAGATACTCAAAGCGTGTCAGAACCTCATAACCCACAACATAAGGAAGATAGAGAAGACCCTTGTCACGGAGAACGAGAACGGTGAGGATCCCATTTTACTCGAATCCTCTTCAGAAGAGAACGAAGCGCTGACCCTTGTCACGGAGATAACCGATCTCTCACACAGGGGATACGCATATAAGGACATTACCGTCCTCTACAGGGCAAATTTCCAATCGCGGGTCATTGAGGAAACCTTTTCTCAGCATAAGATCCCCTACCACATAGAGAACGGACTCAACTTCTACAACCGCGCAGAGGTGAAAGTACTCCTTGACTATTTGAGGGTCATCAACGATCCCCATACAGGAGATGAGGCACTTCTCGGTATTATCAATATACCCAACCGCTACATAGGGAGAACCTTTACCCGTGAACTGGAAACATATGCGGCTACAAGGAATATACCTCTCTATGACGCACTGAGATCCATGATCATTCCCCTTCCGTACATACGAAAGAACGTGAAGGACCTCATCCAGTTTCTTGACCCCTTGATACAGGAGAAGATGGAGCCGGCGGAATTGATCGCACTTCTACGAACCTCTCTCGACTATGACCGCTATATAACGGACGATGACGTACCGAGCCCCGATGACGTCAAGATAGGAAACTTAAACCAGCTTCAGCTCTCCGCAGCGAGATACTCTTCAATAGAATCATTCCTAACCTACACCGAAACCTTTCAGGACGAATCGGTAAACGACAAGGACGGTGTGTCTCTAATGACCATCCATAAGTCAAAGGGGCTCGAATTCCCTGTGGTATTCCTCACCGGTCTCATTGACGGGATCATACCCACGAAAAAAGGGGATATCGAAGAAGAAAGAAGGATATGCTTTGTCGGTATCTCCCGCGCCATGAAGCTCCTCTACCTCTCCTATTCCCTTACCTATTTAAACCAGGCAAGTACGAGATCACCCTTCGTTGATGAGATCCTGGGAACAAAGAAATAACTCTGCTAAACCGCAATTCAGTCCAACTTACACAATTAATCGAAGGAGGAAAATACAATGGGAAACCTTGTCGATACATTCATCATTACCCCCAAGAAACAATGGGACCGACTTCTGTACATGAAGGACGGGAATGAGACAATCGTCTCTCGTGTGCCACTGCCCTACAGACCTATGCTCAAAACGCTGCTCGATACCTTTGGATATATGGACAGGATCATAGACAACCGTGACTACGAGATGGCGTACACCGTGTGGAAAACTGCCCGTGCGTTTGAAAAGGACGGTGTAGCTTTTAGAAGAAGGTACAGGGAGGAGTGTCTCCAGCAGGTAATACGGGAGATATTCTATGACACCCTTCTCATCATAGAAAACGACTTTAACCCTGAGAAATATAACTATTTCATCGTGGTCCACTCCCGCAACATCGTATCAGAAAAGAATTGGCGGTCCCATATATCGGAGGACCAGTCATTTCTAAATAAGACCATGGAATCACTCACCGCCAACGGGTTCCACACCGTCATGAGGATAGATGAATCGAGGAATAACGGTCATCCTAAGAGGACCATTCGTAAGGCAGCATAAAACCGATCCAAAGAATCCATAACCCCAAAGTTCCCATGGACATCAATGTCCTTTAACCTAAACATTTAAGGAGAAAATCATGCAGAAGTTAATAACACTGGGCGAAGTGTCGGATAGAGTGGACAAACTCTCAAGAAACTGCGTCGACAAGATGATACCGGTAGAGGAGATAACCTTTGACAACCTGAACACAGTCCGCATCGCCAATGAACCCTTTGCGTTACGGGACATGGCGCAGCTCAGTTTCGCCTATAGGCTCGGTATTCCCCTGCAGTATTTGAAGCGCTGCCCGCCGGAGATCCAGAAATATAACCTTGATCATTGGATCACCAAAGAGAAAAACGAAGAGCTTCTCTTCAGGTTCGACGGGAACGATGTACGGGTGGTCTTTACCCCCAGATATACCCCAGTCGACAACTTCGAGATCCTGGAGAGACTCGATTCGCTGGGCTACGGTCCCGATACGGAAGTGCAGTGTTCCGTCGACCATGAGTTCATGATGCTCAACATACCAGAGGGAAAAGCGTTCACCGTAAACGGAGATAAGATGAGACCAGGACTATCCATATCCAATTCCGAAGTGGGTATCGCAGCCCTCTCCATATCCGCCTTCCTATTAAGACTTGTCTGCACCAACGGTATGATCTCCTCTACCCATGTGGCGGAGAAATATAAACATATAAGCAGGAGAATACTCGATGAATTCCCTGAGGTACTGGAGAGGGTATCGAATGAACTCGCGAACCAGAAGAACAGGTTCCTCCTCTCGTTAAACAGCAAGGTGGCGTATCCGGAAAACACCATAAAGAGCTTCAACCGGCAGTTCGCTCTGGGAAAGATCGAGCAGGAAGCGGTGGAATGGGCGTGGCCACAGGAGCAAGGGGAGACCATGTTCCATATCGTCAACACTTACACCCGTGCAGCCCAGTATGAAAACCTGCCGTCAGAATCATCATACAAATTACAGAAGACAGGGGGAAACATCCTTGCCATGGTAAAGGAGGAGTGACATGGTAGACAGAATCTCTGATTGGAAGGCGTTCTCATCCCATATGGAAGAGTACATCGAGACCCATACGATTGATAAGTACGGGGCGAACGGTTTTGACCTCATGTCCATTACCGAGAACCCGCTCGTACCCGTATGGAACATCCTGAAGTACTCCCTCCGCATATGGAGGAACAACATGAAAATGAACGACATCGAAAAAATCGCCCATTACGCCTGTCTGGCGTGGGTATTGTCGAAAGGGAAGATCATACGTCTCGAAGAAAAGGACCCGTCGATCAGGGTTATTTCCCGAGCGGTCATCTGAGATTGGGGGTTCGTAACGAATCCCTTTTACAATAGAAGGAGGTTTAATGCTGCCACAGAATCTGCATGAACTTGAGCGAATACGCAGACAATGCAAGACCATAGTGACAAAAAGGTCCGTGATATCAGGAGCTGCTTCACTCATTCCCGTACCGGGGACCGACATAGCCGTTGATATCGCGCTATTAACCCATCTCATAAAGACGATCAACAAGAAGTTCGGATTGACTGAGGAGCAGATGAGCAAATATGACACATGGACCCAGATGCTCCTCTTTGACGTAATGAGGAAGACCGGAGCGCAAATCGTGGGAAAGGCGATCACCAAGGAGCTTATTGTTGCACTCATTAAGAAGATGGGATTCAGGATCACCATCAGGCAACTGGCGAAATATATCCCTATAGTAGGTCAGACCGCATCCGTTGCCATAAGCGTAAGCGCGGTCCTTTACGTCGGCAACAACCACATCAGGGAATGTCAGAGGATAGTGAGAAATACGATCCTTGCAAAACAGGGAAAGTCGACTTTCAAGGCGTTCCTGAGTCAGATAGCATCATGGTTCTGGACATGAAAATAATGAAAGGAGATAGTGTTGGGACGGTACACTCTTGAGAAATATACCTTTGACGCACTCACGGAAGATTATTTCGTCTCTCAGGGATACATCATAGAGTCTGTCCGTGGCGTCCGTGCCGACGTGGTTGCCTACCATCACGAATTCAAGGAACTGGCCATAATTGAGGTAAAAAGTCCTAATGAGATTTATGGACAAACCGGATGGAGCACGACACACAATCTCCATGATCTCAGCAGGGAGGAGATTTTGAAGCTCATTGAGACATCGGAGGAATACCGGTTAAATCCAGGTATCATGAAGCTCTACGCCTACACGGTGAGTAGTCAGCTCTATACATACTACAAGGAGAGCAACGATTCCAGAATAAAAGGGGTCATAAAGAAACATTCCTGTCCAAAGATTAACGTTGTTCCTTACCTCTCGGTACCGCGGCAATATGGAACGATACTAAAAGGAGTTTTAAGAGTCTTCAAGGATCATGGATTGATAAGAAGAAGTCCCCTGAAAACGGCAGGAACGCTTGTCATTGCGCGTATTGGGTATTCATAATTGTTAAAGGGGAGAGCGGTGAAGAGATTGTAATTTCCGGATGAAATTCAGGCAATACACTGAATTAGCGAGAGAAAAGGGGTGAGGAAGTAAAGAGAAAAGGGCGCCTGTCCGTAAGGATGGGTGCCTGATATTTAGATAATACAGGCTGAAAAAGCTTGCGAATTATGTTTGTCAAAACCGGCGACATGGGTTATTAGGAAGGTATCTTGATCTTCCCTTTTCGCATTTTTATGAGATTAATTGCTTACATCTCCATCGAAACAGGCATAAAATAGAGTATACCAAATAGAATTGGGACAACTCGCCGGTGCAAATGAGTTTTAGGAGAGAATAAATGAAACACCTTCTACTCTTTTCTTCCATGATCTTGACGTTGGTCGTTGTTACATCTGCGAGTGCTGAAAGCACTATACCATTTCAAGAAAAATGCTCCAAGGCAGCAAAGGAATTCGTTGAACGTCTTGATTCTCCTACGACGTTTAATTCCCATTACAATAAGAAGCTTGATACGTGTTTCATGCGCGTTGGATTTTACCTCGGTCAGATAAAAGAGAATGTGAAATTGGCAGATGGAAGCAATAAGACTCTTAAACACCCAGAATGGATGGTGGCTCTATACAGCGTGTTTGACGAAAAGATGATTGGTAATTGTGCTTATGTCGGCACTGGCAAACAGGAGTGCTGGGTCGGAACAACCAAATGCAAAACAATCGATGAATTTGAAAATCTCATACGCCCATACATGGAAGAATAAATTGAATAAGTATAGGAGTTCCACAATGAAACCAACATTCTTGGCTATATTACTGGCAATCATCATGTGCTTCCAATGCACCATATCTTATGCTGAAAATAAGGATGAGATGATACGCGCTCCGCATTTCTTTGCCTTAGGAAAAGTGGGCAGTAACGACGTACTAAAAATGGAATGTGAGGGGCAGAAACCGCTTTATTCCAACATCAATTGCGTTTTTACTCATGTGATAATTAGCAAAAAAACGGAGATCGAATTAGCAAAAGAAAGAAATAGACGACAAGCAGAATTATCGAAAATGACTTCCAAAGACGTTGAGCAAATGAAGAATATTTTGAAACAACAGAAAATCACGAAAGAACGATTAGATTTGCTTAATGCATTAACTCCGGAGAAGAAGAAATACTCTGATAAAGTATTAGCCATGACTCAAGATTCAGCAAAAAGCAAAAATAAGACAGAAGCTTTTAATATAATAAACGACTTTGAAGAGTTTGATAATCAGTGTTGCAGTATACGCGTCACTACTTGGAAAGAAGAATTTCAAAGAGTATCGCAATTGAAGTGGATATCAAATCCTGGACCTCAAGGGCTATGTAATGTCGTAAGAATAAAAACATTAGAAACTGACAATGATCATTACCTTCTATGGAAATTTACAGAGATTACGGTGTCAGCTGATTACGATAAAACAAGAAATGATATGTTTGATAAAATATGTGCTGATATAAAAATTAATCAGCCTACCATATACTCGTGGGATGTTCCGACAGATATGATCATGAATTGCCAATGTATTAAATATTCACATTGAATAGTGTTGCACACCATAACCGCTATATCTGGTGAATAGGCTGCACGTTTTCAGGGACATTAGACGAAACTATAATAATAAGAGGCTCAATGTGTTAAACGAAGCGCTAAGAACGACTATTAAAAATAGAATCAGATTAGAAAAAGAGGAACAACAGGAAGAGATCAAAAAAGACGTGTCAAACATACTTGCTGAAGCATCAGCGAGAGGAATGATTGGATCGAGCGTTGTATTCAATAAGATAACTGAAAGTTGCGGTCTTGCTGTGCGCAATAGAGCACAGTTTATATGGGATACCATATGGAGGTTCACGACAACGGCTGGATTACGTTACTCTGAGAATCTAAAAGAAGAATTAATTGATTTATTTTCTGAATGTTTCCGATCGCCGGATGACATAGACGAATTACTGAATGCGAAATTGGAACATACACTTTATCCGATACCTCCGGAGAGTAAAGAAGCTCTCATGGAATTTTTTAAAAAATCTCGTACAGACTCCATCGATAGAATTATGGGAGAAATAGATTTATTTATTATGAGTTTGAAGAATACAGAGGAGTCAGAGGAAAAAATGTCGCAATTCAATTTTTACGCTCCAGTAGGAGCCGTGCAGACAGGGTCCAACTCAAACACTAATGTTACTCAGGCTATAGGTGTTGATGCCAGAACAACTCTGAATTCTGCTTTCGATTCTATCATGAGAGAACTTTCCCAGTCCCACAATTTTCCGCAGAAAGATGAGCTCGTTGAATGCGTTCAGGATGCGAAAATGGAAACCTCAAAGGATAAACCCAATTCCCTTAAACTTAATGGTTATATTCTTACTATTGGTTCCATGATACAGGCGACAGCATCTCTCAAGCCAGCCTATGAAGTTCTTAAGCAAGGAGCTGCGTATTTTGGGATTTCTTTGCCGTAGACACGTAAAAGTAACCCTCAATGTATCGCTAAAACTCTTCTATTTCACGGACCTTTCACACAGACTGATGCGAAAAGGACAAAACAGACATATTTACTGACAATCTAGAGTTTGAGAAGTAATCCCGAGACGTAGATATGATCGAAGAATTTCCTGACTCGGCGCACCTTTATATTTTTCTTCTAAAAAGTGCTACATAGTATTATAGTTGTATTAAAGATGTCAGTTTTCGCGGTTGATTCCCAATATCATGAGTAATAAAACTAATATAGGAATCCAATCATTTATACCGGATAATAATATATTGCCCTTTATAAAAGACGTCGCGACGTATTTTATGGATTTTCTGGAGACAGACTTTCATAAAAGACGATTACCAAAAAGACACATTAAACTACATTCTAGAGATAACCTTCTTACAGGGATCAATTTAAGCAAATATCCGGCCTTTAACCGATTAGCCTGGAACTTACTAAATAATAATTTTGATCCTAACAAGTTCAATTCTTTACAAAAAGGAATTTATCGGGCAGATATTCCTAAAGACCTAGTAGATATAATCAGGATTCAACTTAATAAAGTTACAAATAGACAAATCAACTCAATAATCAATGATGTAGTTATGAGAGTAGAAGAAGCGATCGCTCTGAATTCGAAGGATTTTGAGTTGGCAATGAATTATGCGAGTGAAACTACATCAACTATTCTAAAGCAACATTTAATTACCCCTTTGATAAATAATATAGAAAAACCCCTAGAGACGTTAAATCTAGGCGATGACAATATAACCTATTTGATGGAAGAAGAACTCGCCGATATACTTAGCCAACCCATTGAAAGGGCGATTTCAAAAATTCTGAAACATTTTATTGCTGGGGATAGGGTAATTACCCGTAATGTTCTCAAAGATGCAGTAGCAATTGATGAAATCAAAACGGAAATACAATCATTTTTCGAAAATTTCCGGGTATTCGACCTGTACAACGAAATATATGAAATGCATAGAAATATGGCTATTTTGGACAAGCAAGAATTTTATTTTTATTTTTTTGACATCACATATAAGAAAATAAAATATCCTATTTTTTATATTCCCGTTACGGTTCAAAAGGCTGACGACGGATTACAGTTTGAGTTTGATCCTCAACTGTATATAAATAAAAAAGCTTTGGGATATATAGCTCAAGAAATCAATGGAGAAAAAGGGAAATTTGGAACTATTGCTTCAATTAATGAAAGAATCATATATCGCGTCCGATATAATTCCAATCTTGCTTCAGCCCTGCAACCGATCGTTGATGAATTGCTAGATTTTTTTGAACTAGATTCCAAGATTTTGGTGCATAAAACTCTGCCACAAACATCCAGGGGATTTTACACGAAAATAACAAATTCATGCTATATAGCGCTTTTTGATAAGTCGGACGAAGCCCTAGTTAATGATTATGAAATGATCCTACAGTTGTTGGAAAGTGATGGCCATATATTGGCCGATGCATTTAATGGTTTGATCGACGATTTCGTAAACAGAAACCCTGAGAGAGTAACAATTGAAGTAGAAAATGAATGGGATGCTAAGGATGTTGCTGACAAACTTATATATTCGAGTCCAATTCCGCTAAACGCTGAACAACTTCAAATTGTCTCTGCCCTTAAAAAAACACAATGCAAATATGTCACCGTTGAGGGACCTCCGGGAACTGGAAAAAGTCATACAATAACCGCTATAGCATTTAATGCAATTATGGATAATCAGAGCGTCTTGATATTGTCCGACAAGAAAGAGGCACTAGACGTAGTTGAAGATAAGTTAACTGCGACCATGAATCAAGTAAGGGTGGATAAAAATTTTCAGAATCCGCTATTGCGCCTGGGAAAAACCGGTAGTACGTATAGTCAAATACTATCCACTTCGTCTATGAATAAAATCAAGGATCACTATAGAGTTGTCAAAAAAGAAATCGGTAACATAGAATCAAACATTATTGATTTGACAACCCATCTTAAATCCGAAATAAAAAATGAAATCGATTGCTGCAACCAGATTGACCTAAAGAAGTTTTATCAAATGATGTCCCGCGAAAATTATTTTGCGGATAGTGATTACCCTATCGACATTTCTTACTTAGAACAGAAACCGGAATATTTTGACGTGATAAAAGAATTCCGAAAAACAATAATTGACCTTAAAGCAATTTTCAAAGATACAAGGATCCAAAGATTATTTTCCATATTAAATATAGATACCACTTCTATCACTTCCGCGAATCAATTGTTTCAATCATTACGGCCACTCAAGGAATTTAAGTACGTTATAAATTTTTTAAGGGAGCGGTATTCGGCGAATATATTTATTTTGTCGAAAATTAAGGCTTTTGGTGATGAAGATCTGCGTGTTTTAGAAAATTTCATATTGGAATTTGAAAAACTGTCGGGTCTAATAGCAGTAATATTTAAGCGCCGTCGAATAAAGGAGTTAAATTCCAGGTTTCAGCGACAGTTTACCGATTCGGAATTTGATTTACCTCATAAGCAAATTCAATTACTTAAATCTTATAGCGAAGTATTTACATTTTCAGTGTCGAATTTAAAAAAACACGTCAAAGCTGAAACTGCGCGCACTCTTGATTTTTGTTATGTCATACATAGTTTAATTAAATTTAATATCACCCAAGATGTTTTTTATAAAATAATATCGCCGCTAGACAAATTGCAGGGATTAATTCAAAGGCTCTCAGAGGACAGCAATCTGTCAAAATTAAAAATTAATTGGACATCTTTTGATTCTGTCTTTGACAATTTTATAACCCGATTAAATGATGAAGATTTGGATCAAATTGGAGAGCTTGTTAGTTTCAAAAAAGACGCAGGGGCTAAATTCAATAAGATTCCAATCGTAAATTATTCAAAACAACAAAAAGTCATTGAAGAATTGACGACCGTTCAGATGACCTATAAGATGGATGAGAGGGTAATTGACTTTTTCGAAAAGAACAGCAATGATGCGGTTGCATTGAGAGAGGTCATAAAGAAAAAAGAAAAATTTCCCAAAGAACAATTTGCAAAGATAAAACATGCATTTCCATGTATATTGGCTGGTATTAGAGATTACGCAGAATATATTCCGTTAGAGCCAGATATATTCGATCTGTTGATCATAGATGAAGCATCCCAAGTGAGTATTGCTCAAACCTTGCCTGCCCTTTTACGAGCAAAGAAGATATTGATTCTCGGAGACAAGAAGCAATTTAGCAATATAAAAGCAGCTCACGCACGGTCAGATACTAATACAGAGTATCTTAATCGATTAAGAGATACATTTACAAAAACTATTGGAGGATCATCCGATAAACTTGTACGACTTCAAAAATTTGATATAAAGACATCGGTTCTAGATTTTTTTGAACATATCAACAATTATAATATTCAACTTATGAAATATTTCAGAGGATACAAAGAAATCATATCTTATTCAAATAAATTTTTTTATCGGGATGCGCTTCAAGTAATGAAAATTAGAGGGAAACATATCAATGATGTAATTCAATTCACAATTTTGGAAAATGACGGAAAAAAAGAATTCATTCAGAATACAAATACTAGAGAAATAGAATTTATAATTAACGAATTAGAAAATCTGAAAGCAAATAAAATTAAGAGTTCGGTTGGTATTATTACGCCCCATACGAATCAACAGAAACTTCTCATGGAAAGAATTAGCAATTTGCCCGATAAGGATTATTTCTTTGATGAATGGAATCTTAAAATAATGACTTTTGATACGTGCCAGGGTGAAGAAAGGGACATTATCTTTTATTCAATGGTTGCGACGGATAATGACGATAAATTATGGGGTGTTTTCATTAAGGATTTATCCAATGTAAATATCGAAGAAGATGGTCAGATTAAGGCACAAAGATTAAATGTTGGATTTAGTCGAGCCAAAGAAAAAATGCATTTTGTATTAAGCAAAACAGTTGATAAATTCACGGGTTCTATAGGGGAAGCTATTCGGTATTATAATCATGTACTTGACAGTGCGCTTTCCGAAAAGCTGCCAGATACGGTAGACCCAAATTCGCCGATGGAACGAAACGTCCTGCATTGGATATACAGTACTCCTTTCTGGCAAAACAATAGTGAACGATCTGAAGTTTTCCCTCAATTTGAACTCGGAAAGTATTTGAAACAACTCGATTCCCGATATAATCATCCTTCATATAGGGTTGATTTTCTAATGCTGTACACCGATTATTACGGAGAAAATCACAAGATTATCATTGAATATGATGGGTTCTATGAACACTTTAAGAACGCAGAATCAATAGACGATATAAATTACTGGCATTTTTACAGCGATGAAGATGTATATCGACAAAAAGTTCTAGAGAGTTATGGTTACAGCTTTATAAGGATCAATAGATTTAATTCAGGAGAAGATCCGGTCAAGACCTTGAATGAAAGATTGATCAAATTATTGAATATCAAAAAGGACAATCAAGTTGTAAATAATATTCAAGAGACAGTGGCAGGTATCGCTGAAAAAACGAGAAAAGAATGTCCAAAATGCAAAAAAATTAAAACGATTCAAGAATTTGCAGATAACAGTCTAAAATCTGGATATGGAAAAATATGTCGGGAATGTAAAGGTTTTAAGATGCAACGATTAACTGGCGAAATTATATCGGAAGATAAGATTCGTTGTCCTCTATGTGGCAATTCAATGACGCTAATTGAAAACAATGGAAAAAAACATTATCGTTGTTGGCGCTCGCCAAATTGCAAAGGAATAAGACCTTACCCGTATTATGCACCACGATAAATTTGACATCATCGCGGATTGGTGCCGGTTAAGTGGTCCGCTTTTCGTTGAACAAACATTAAACCTTTCCCAGAAGGAGATACGATGTCACTAGAGCAATATAGAGATGAATTACTCGAAAAACTCTATTATATAAACCTTACACAGTTAACTTATTTCGAACAACGACATAAGAGTTATTGTCAATAGTTGGTGACGGGATCTTTTCCCAGCGTATCCTATCGTCCATTATCTTTATGCCGCCTGCTCTCCCTGGTCCTTCAGTTCGCCATCAATAAAAGGTATTCCTTCA
>Ga0172382_10010708_pt1 | contig 12251 bp, 12 predicted proteins | sample Leawel138RmetaG_FD_122245 | JGI IMG/M metagenome (GOLD analysis project Ga0172382, IMG submission 122245) | Leachate microbial communities from a municipal landfill in Southern Ontario, Canada - Leachate well 138R metaG | ecosystem: Engineered > Solid waste > Landfill > Unclassified | place...
GGGATCAATAAACGTGGTCCATGGAATAACACGGTAATCCACTTTAAACTTTTTAAAGTGACCAAATAAGCCATTGACCGCCGCATACCAAGCCTGATGGGCTGCCACGTGGGTGAATTGATAAGGGCCGACAATGTCGCCTGCGGCATAAATATTCGGGTATAAGGTTTCTAAGTATTCGTTGGTTACAATGTTGCGGTTGGTTTCAATACCCAAGGCTTCTAACCCGTAGCCTGAGAGACGCGCACTGCGGCCCACAGCGCAGAGCAGTTGATCATACTCAATGTCGATTTCTTGCTCTTGGTGCTTAACTACAAGGATTTTTTTACCGTCACGCATTTCGCAGCGCAGCGCTTGGTGTGAGGTTAAGATTTTAACGCCGCTGTCGCTCAAGGCTTGTTGGGCAAAGTTCGACACTTCAAGATCTTCTTTGATCATAATGCGCTCACCCATTTCAACTTGGGTCACATTCGAGCCTAAGCGTGCAAAACTCTGTGCCAGCTCACAACCAATGGGGCCGCCACCTAAAATAACAAGCTTTTTAGGCGCTTCATCGAGGGTTGCGAACCTATCCCATATAGTATCGCTGGTGACATAACCGCTGTCTTCTATACCCGGTAAAGGCGGTACAAAGGGCTGAGCACCTGTGGCAATCACAATAGTACGAGCGGTCAAGCGTTGAGTGCCGCCTTTGTTCAGTAGGATTTCCACTGTCCACGGATCAACTAATGTAGCGTAACCCTTGACCACCTCGACGCCTAAATCGGTGTAACGCTCAATGCTGTCGTGTGGAGCTATCTCAGCAATGACTTTATGCACACGGGCCATGACTTTTTTAAATGAAAACTGCGGTGTGGCGTTTTCCAGACCGTAATCTTCACCGTGGCGAATTTGCTCAGCTATTTTTGCACTTTTAATCAGCGCTTTACTGGGGACGCAACCGTAGTTTAAACAGTCGCCGCCCATTTCACCGGCTTCAATCAGAGTGACTTTGGCCTTCACTGCTGCAGCAATATAACTGGTGACCAAGCCACCGGCACCGGCGCCAATCACAATCATATTGCGGTCGAAGGTTTTAGGTTTAGTGTAGTTTTTATAGACGCGACGTTTTTTTAACATATTGAGGATGCCTTTCGCGATCAGCGGGAAAAACCCTAATAAAGCAAATGAGAGGATTAAATCGAATGATAAAATGCCCGCTAAACTATCGATTTGCGCCAACTGTGTGCCGGCGTTGACATAGACAATGGTGCCCGCCAGCATGCCGACCTGGCTGACCCAATAGAAAGTCCACGCTTTAATAGCGGTGACTGCCATTAATAGGTTGATTAAAAAGAACGGAAATACAGGCACTAAACGCAAGGTGAAAAGGTAAAAGCCCCCTTGTTTTTCAACGCCAGCATCAATCGCGGCAAGGCGCTGAGGAAAACGCTGCTGAATAGAGTCGCGCAGTAAGTAGCGGGATACTAAAAAGGCCAGTGTCGCGCCAATGCTTGAGGCAAATGAAGCAACCAATAAGCCTTCAACCAGACCAAACAGCGCACCGGAGGCCAAGGTTAAAATAGCCGCACCCGGTAAAGAGAGCGCGGTGACGACGACATAGAGTAAAAAGAACCCTGCCATGACCAGTAATGGCGATTGCGCTTGGTAGTGTCTAAATTGCTCCATTGAGCCCTTTAAACCGTCGAGGGTGAGTAACTGATGCATATCGAACTTGAAAAACAGAGCTATAGCGGCCGCTGCAATCAAGACTAAAAATAGTTTTTTAACTGTGTTAGCAGACATTGAGCACGCCTCTAGCAAGGTTGTTTAATGTATATAAATGCATGGTAACTCTACCGATGAACTGTATGGTCTAAGCATAATAAAAATATAGGAGCAGAGCGGTAGATGTTCACCGCTCTGTTTTGTTGCACAGTTAATCAACTTTATTCCATGCAAATGTCTGGAATGGCTTATCGATGGGTGTGTCTGCGAGGTGGTTGGTGTAATTGCTCATAACTTTCTGAGCCGTACCAAGAACCACTTCAAGGACCTGACGCTGAGTAAAACCGGCCTCTAGAAATGCGCTTAACACAGTCTCATCGACATGGCCGCGACCACGAACCATGGCGAGCGTGAAGTCGCGCAATGCTTCCAGTCGTGGTGATGGCAGAGGTGTTTCATTGCGTAATGCCTCGGTTATGGCGTCATCAACGTTCATGCTCTTGGCGATGGCAGTATGTGCGGGCACACAATAATGACAACTGTGCTCAACGTTGATGGTCTGCCAAACTACAGTCATTTCTTCGTTATCAAAGCTGCTCTCAAGAAACAATTGATGCAGATGCTGATATGCCTTCAGCAACCCTGGTGCTTCAGCCATAACTGCGTGCAAGCCTGGGATCATGCCAAAGTCCTTGAGCGACTTTTCGAGCAATGCTTGGCTTTCTTGCGGCGCACTGTGTTGATCGTGAAGAGTAAAGTTGGTCATAAGAGACTCCTTGTAACAGGGCAAAACGGGTAACGACTTCAAGGGCGTTTAGTGTTTTGAGTGATTACTCAAAATAAGGTGGAACTGCACTTAAATCGTTTGTTAGGGTTACAGTAATTGAACTTGAGTGATTGCTCAAGCTGTTTTGAACGATCACTCAAATATATTGTGTGCTGAGGGAAAAGTAATGCTCAATCTGGGTCGCGTTGGATTTCTTTAGCTTCTGGCTGATCCTTGCCTTTTGCATAGGTCTGGGTAATGTCACGTAAGTCGTGCATATGCTGATTAAAATTATGGCAGCCTGAGCACATCATTAGATGGAATTTTAGCGATATACGCTCTGTCAGTATTAATGGATGATCCATTTGTTTTGACATCAGCGCAGTGGCTTCTTTACAGTTCATCATGCTGTGGCCTCCTTCTGAAACCAGCGATTTTCCAAGCACTCGCGCAGTCTGAGGCGGGCGCGGTAGAGCGTCACATTGAGGCTGCTGACACTGATGTCCTCATTGCTGCAAATTTCGCTGGTGCTCAGTTCCAGAAATTCGCGCATCATAAACAGCCGTCCATATTTTTCCGGCATACAGTTTAAACAGACATCGAATACGCGCCAGAAATGGCTGTTTTCCATGTCTGTATAAGGCTGCTTCCATTTGCCCGGCCGCTCCTGAACATGCCAGCGACCTTTATCATTGAATAAATTATCGAATAACTCTTCGTCGGACATATCTTGGCCGCCTTTTAACTTATCTGTACTCACGTAACGGACGTTTTTGCGCAGTAGGTCGGCGATCTTGTTTTTGAGAATAGCAAACACCCAAGTTTTTAAAGCGGAGCGACGGTTGAAGGCCTGGGCGTTTTTTAGGGCTGCGAGCAGAGCTTCTTGCACTGCATCTTCAGCAAGGCTTTGATCCTGTAATTGCAGGTTGGCAAACTTGATCATCTGCAGTCGCAGCTCGGTCAAGAATGCAGGAGCCGCTAGACTGTGTTCAGTCGTATCGTGCTGAGTCATTACAGTCTCCTGACAGGTAAATAACGGGGGTGCGTCATGACATATGCCCTAGCTTAGAGTTGCTGCTTGTCAACGCGTGATCAAGCGAAAAGCGGCCTGCACCATGTACCATTAGATACAGCAGCAGCACAGCCCAAACGCCATGCGTTGCATAAGCGCCAGGATAGACCAATATCTGTATTATCACGGTCATGATTAAGAGTGACAGGGCTGAGATGCGTGTGGCAAGGCCTAAAAGGATCAGGAGCGGAAATACATGTTCTGCCGTTGCGGCCATAGTTGCAGCAATGTTTGGAGAGATTAAGGGCAGTTGATATTCTTCTTTGAACAAAAACACCGCTGAGCTGTTAAGGCTTGGCCAGCCCAACTTGAATTCGCCTGTGACTAGATTAATTGCCAGGCCATCGATTTTTGTCTGTCCAGATTGCCAGAATACTGCGGCAATGGAAAAGCGGCCCAGCAGTGCAATAAATGAATGTGGAATGCACTTAAATAGCGCTAACACACGGCAATAGAGATCAGTCAAGGTTTTCATAATGGTGCTCCTTAGATGCTGTTTTGGGGCAAACGCGTAGCTCACTAATGGCCTGTTGCTGAATCAGTAATTGCAATACGGTAGTGGGGTTAAAGGGAACGGTTGTTTGTGCGGCCTCTGCCAGCGGCTGGGCGGCGGTTAAGTTGCAGATAAACTCAGCTGCGCCGGCATCAATACTGTGTAATTCAACGTTCAGTTCTGGTCGTGACAGCATCACGCTTTCAGGTTGGCTGAGTTGAATTTGGCTCAAGTCAAAGGGTGCGCTACCTTGATGGGCATGCCAGATAGATACGACTGGAAAGGCAGAGCTCAGAACCTGTACCGCTGTTGCCAATTTCAAGCCGGTATAGTTCAGCGCCTGCTGATCTTCGATTAGATGAGACAGTTTGTCGGGTGCTATCGGTCGGCTGTCAGCGCTGTGACGACTGATCTGGATGGCATATTCAAGCCTTGCCATATCAGCCAAATAGACAACAGTTGCTGCTGGTGGAAAAGTCGCAATAAAGTCAGCGAAGCGTGCGCCGTAGAAGGCCATTAACGGTGTGCTGGGTGGATGCTGGCTGGCAAACTCGCGGGCCATTGCACGAAAGAAAACTTCTCCAACCAAATGTTGTACAACCACAAAGTTACTTGCTAGAGCATCGATCAAGGCGACCACAACATTATTGCGGTACACGGCAAAGCGGCGCTTACAGTCAGTGTGATTGTAACTGGTTAGCCCTGTCGGCAGTCTTGCATCAGCATTGAGTAAGGCATCATGGAAAGATTTATGCATGACCGTGCGCCTTCTGAATCTGTGGTTGTGCCAATAAGTATTGCTCAGCTTGATTGGCTTCAGCACACAGTGTTGGCAGGGAAGGAATATTGCCATCGCGCTCCAGCACAGTGGGGCGGGGACCAGTGAGGGCAAGGGTTGCTTGGTACAGCGACCAAACTTGCGGTGCAACCTCCGCGTCATGGCTATCAATCAACAAGGGCGAGCCGTCACTATCATAATCGGTGGCAAATCCAGCCAAATGAAACTCTTCAACAGCGTCTAACGGTAGGGCGCGAATATAATCGAGCGCGTTGCGCTGGTGATTGGTGCAGGCAACATGCACGTTATTGATATCGAGCAGCAAACCACAGCCAGTTTTGTTAATAACTGCCGTTATAAACTCTGCTTCAGACATGCTCGATGCGCAAAACTCTAAGTAGGTTGCTGGGTTTTCTAGCAGCATGCGCCGCCCAAGACGGTTTTGAATGTGATCAATCTGTTCACAGACATGGCGCAGTGTGGCTTGGGTATAAGGCACAGGTAATAGGTCGTTCAAGAAATGGCCTTGATGGGTTGACCATGCCAAGTGTTCAGAAAAGAACTCGGGCTGGTAACGCTGCAGTAGTATTTTAAGACGATTCAGATGCTGCTCATCGACCGAGGTTTCTGCACCAATCGATAAGCCAACACCATGAATCGACAAAGGATAATGCTGACGAATACGTTCGAGATAAAAGTGGAAGGGGCCGCCGTCGACCATATAATTCTCAGCGTGAATCTCGAAAAAACCAATATCCGGCATAAATTCAAGAACGGCTTCGAAGTGTTCAGGCTTCAGTCCGATACCCGCTCGGCTCGGCATCTGCCCAGTCGAGTGGAGGTTAAAGGTTGAGAGGTTAACAGTGGCCACGGCGGACTCCTTAAGCTAACTGTGGATCAGCTGCTTTTTTCGCTAAAGGCTTGTAATTGTCCAAAGCCAGTGGATGACGTTTTGGACTCAACCTGCTCGCAACTACCTTTAGGGACCATTGACCAAGCGTTACCTTGGTAGTCAATTTTTGAGGTGCCTGCACAGGTGGTTCCTGGGCCGGCCTTACAGTCATTTTGCCCTTTAAGGGCGACGCCGAAACATTTCTCTTGTGGTGCTGCTTCATCTGCTAAAGCCATGTTGGGTGCGGCTGTCACCGACAGAGCAGCACCGAGAGCGAGGGCAAGTGATGTGGTCGAAAGGAGCTTGTTCATGGGGGTTACCTCATTTTATCTTTAGGGAAAAATCTAACCGCATAGATTGGTCGTATGAGATTGACTTTTCTTACAGCTAAAGCATAAAAATAAGAGGCGGGCGTTTAAAACGCAGATAGGGCCTAACTAAAAGCCAAAGCGTCTCTTTTTGACCTGTTCTTTATGGCTGGTCTCGCTGCTCAGCGCTTGAATAAAAGCTTCTGCACTTTGTAAGGAGTGAAAGCGCGCCATGCGAGTTACTGCGGCAAAGTCGCCGGGTGTTAAATACTCCACTGCAGCCAACTGTTGCGGCAACGCTTTTTTCCGATGTGGCAGCCCCAGCTGCTTGCAATGACGAACAAACAGCTTCCAGACTTGTTCGGAGCTTAAAAAATCAAATTTCGCTTTTAAATCGAAGCGGCGCAGGGCGGCTTGATCGAGGCCGTCCATCAGATTGGTGGAGGCAATGAATATGCCTGAGAAGCTTTCCATCTGCGTCAGCATTTCATTGACCATGCTGACTTCCCAGCTGCGTTGCGCTGTGCGTCGATCGCTTAGAAAACTGTCCACTTCATCAATCATCAGTACAGCCTGTTGCTTCTCAGCCTGCTGAAAGGCTTCAGCTATATTTTGCTCACTTTGACCGACATAGGGTGCCAATAGATCGGATGCACGCTTGATAACTAAAGGCTTGTTCAGTTGCTGTGCCAGCCAGTGACCGTAGGCTGTTTTACCGGTTCCGGGTGGCCCATACAGACACAGACGCGCACTTGGATGGGCTATGAGCCCAGCAGTCAGACCAGCCAAGTCAATGTCGGCACGAATAAACGCAGGATCGTAATCCTGAGTTTTAACCTGCTTTTTTTCAGGCCCACTAGTTGAGTGGCCTTGAGAGGTGAGTGTGCTGTCAATTAACAGCTGCATGGCTTGCGCAGGGCTGTCCAGCTGCGGGGCAATGCTACTGACCACTCGCGCAGCGCGCTCAATCACCGCAGGGCTGAGTTGCTCTTGGCTGGCCAAACGCTGCAATGTTTTTTTATCGAGTAAATCTTTGCTGTAACGTTTGAGCAATTTAATGCGCTGCTCTTTATTGGGTAAGGGCACTTCAATGACAAAATCAAAGCGGCGTACAAAAGCGGGGTCCATGCGGTGGATGCTATTGCTGATCCAAATTGTTGGAATACTGTTGTGCTCAAGCAACTGGTTAATCCACGCTTTATTTTTACCCGCAAGCGCTGACCTTGGTCCGAAAAAAGAAAAACTTGATTCGCTGAAAATATCTTCAACTTCGTCAAACACCAGCATGCTGTCGTTATTCGCAAAAAAGTGTTGCGCGGCGCGATAGGCGTCTAAACGTCTTTGGCTCGATACCGCATCACCATCACTGTCTTCGCTGGCCACTTCATAGAGTTGGCAGTCATTCAATTGCGCCAGTAAACGCGCCAGCTCGGTTTTTCCGGTACCGGGCTCGCCATGTAAAAGAATATTGACCCCAGCGCTACGCTGCTTAAGGCTGTGTTCTAAGTAGGGCAGTAAAATATCCAGATGCGCGCTTAGGCGTGGGTAGTCTTTTATTTTAAGCTGTGCTGGAAGCGAATGTTTGATTTCGTCACGCAGCAGCGCGTGAGGGCTGACAGTGCCGCAATAGAGGGTGTCGGCGAAAGAAACAGACAGCACGTCAAGTTTGCTGAGCAAAGACACATGTTCAAAATTGCGCAAGTTAAAGATGCCGGTGCGCATTAAGGTTGCGTCACGGGATAAGGCTGTGCGGATGTGTGCTTCAGGATGATCGAGTAAGGTCGCTAAGCTGTAAAACAGTTTGGCTGTATTTAGATCGTCTAAAAGTTCTGCGGCGTCAGATAGACGGGAATCCATCGATAGAGCAATGGCAAACTCTAAAATACAGCTTTCAACACGATCTAAATTCACCAGCTTAGCCAGCTGTGCAATATTGTTGTGTAACACCTCTGGCAAATGTGCGCGCTGGCTGCAGTCGCGTCGATATTCTTTACGCAACATGGCGTGCAACTCTGCTTTAGAGAGCTCTATCTCGGGGTCATCAAAGTTGAAAAGAGCTTGCAGCAAGGCATCATTAACGACTTCATGTGAGTCATAGCGGTACATGCCGCCCAGAGGCACCAGTATGGTTAAAATCCATTGGCGTACCCGCGGATTTAGGGTCTCTTTATATTGAGCTGTTAGATTAACTTGTCTCATCATTCACCTCAGAATCTACTGTTTGCGACTGAGGCTGAATGATGCCACTATGATGCGACACTTTATGTCATCTAATCGTTTGGATATATCATGGCAGATTCTTCATTACGCTTATTGTTAATGCTGCAACAGATCCCCCGTGAGCCCCGTTATATCAGTAGTCAGCAACTTTATGCACGGCTAGAGGATGCGGGCTATGCCGTGAGCTTGCGCACTGTGCAGCGGGATTTAGTCAAGCTATCCAGCCACTTTCCTTTAGTGCAAAGCGAAGCCACAGGGCGCGGCAAAACAGGAGTGGCTTGGGCGTTTAGTAAAAACAGCCAGCATATGGCTTTTCCTGGAATGGATGCGGTCACCGCACTTACTGTGTCAATGGCTTTAGAGCATTTAAAACCGCTGTTACCGCGCCAAGTGATGCAGCATCTGCAACCTTGGCAGCAGGAGGCTGAAGAACAGTTGCACAAGCACAATTCCAGTAAGTATCAAGGCTGGATCGATAAAGTGCGTATCGCTCCGCAGCATTTTTTACAAGCGCCGCACGTGGATGCAGAGGCTGTTGCTTTGATTTATGAGGCACTGCTGGAAAACCGTCAGTTTCGGGCGACCTATAAAGGCAAACCAGAGCGGATTATTCATCCATACGGCTTGGTACAGCAAGGGCATACCTTGTATGTGTTGTGTCGATTTTATGAGTTTGATGATGTACGTATTACCGCTTTGCATCGTTATCAAAGTGTAGAGCTGTTGGATGAGTCGGTTCGGCCTTTTCCTGAATTTAATATTGATGACTATCTAGACAGTGGTGCGATGCAGTGGGTCTTGCCGGATCAGCAACGCCTTGAGCTTAAACTGCGGATCAGCCCGTGGCTGTCTCAGCACCTTGCAGAAACGCCTTTGTCTGCTAATCAGCTTTTAACGGCTGATGCACAATATCCAGAGCATTTTTTACTTGAGGCTGAGGTGCTCGATGGTATGCAATTGCGTCGCTGGCTGTTGAGCCAAGGCACAGGTTTGCAAGTACTGGGTCCGGATCAGCTGCGGGAGTGGATGGCTAATATTGTGCGTGAACAGGCACAAAGCTACTTGGATGAAGCGTAGTGTTACCAGCCCGCAGTTCTGGTTAAAGGTGTCGGGGGATAATTAGATTTCATCAGCTACGCTAGGCGCAAAGTCAGAGTTGTGCATGCGCGCTGTGACGCTTACTGACTTTATTTACACCGGTGCAAATATTATTGATTTTTATGGTTTTTAAATGACGCAACTGATAGTAGCGCAAACTACCGCCAACGACCCCAGCAGTGACCCCGTGCGCTGGCGGATTCTTGCTGTATTACTGATAGCTATTTTTATGTCGTTGATGAGTGTCAGTGTGGTGAATGTGGCCTTGGCGTCGATTCAAGAAGGCCTAGATGCCAGTCAGTCTGATATTCAGTGGGTGTTATCCGGTTATGCGCTGACCTTTGGTGTAGTGCTGGTCAGTGCTGGGAGAGCAGGGGATCTAATGGGCCGTGGCGGAATTTTTATCCTAGGCGTGCTCATCTTTACCCTTGCTTCAGTTGCTGCTGGTTTAGCGCCAGATGCGCACTGGCTGAATGGCGCACGCTTTGTTCAAGGAGTTGGTTCTGGGTTTATGAATCCGCAAGCTCTGGGTATGATCCAGCAGTATTTTCGCGGCTCAGAACGCGGTCGCGCCTTTGGTTTTTTTGGCACGACAGTGGGCGTTTCTGTCGCTATTGGACCTGTTATTGGTGGGTTGCTGATTCAACTTGGCGGCTTAGAAATTGGTTGGCGACTGACATTTCTGATCAACGTACCTGTCGGACTACTCACTATAATTCTGGCACTACTCTGGTTTCCTCGCCCATTAATCCATAAGCCTAAACTGCAGGAGCATAAGGGCTTGAGTTCTCTTGATCCGGTCGGCGCTCTATTGCTGGGCTTAGGTGTGTTGGCCGTACTTTACCCTTTTGTTGAGTCAGGATCGTCCGGACTGATGTGGCTGTTACTGCCAGCAGGGCTGCTATTATTTTATCTGTGGGCGCGTTGGGAGCGTTGCTACACCCAGCGCGGCTATAGCCCCATGGTCGACTTAAATATTTTTGCCACTTCGAGTTACCGCAACGGCAGCATTATTATGACGCTGTATTTCTTGGGGATGACCAGTGTCTGGGTCTTAATTCCCTTATACGTACAGCAAGGTCTTGGTTTTTCAGCATTTGAAGCCGGTATGGTTGGTATCCCTTCGGCATTACTCTCAGCCTACTCCGCCAACTGGGCGGGTAAACGAGTCAATCAGTATGGTCGCACAATCGTTATTGGTGGCTTGAGTTTTGCTGTCTTAGGGGTGCTTTCCAGTGTTGCGGTGGTGCTGCTACATGAGTATGCAGGCTTAAGTATTTGGTGGTTACTGTTATCCTTGGCTTTTTTTGGCCTCGGCCAAGGTTCGGTGATCAGTCCTAATCAAGCGCTAACTCTTGATGAAGTGCCATTGGCTTATGCAGGCAGTTCTGGTGCAATCATGCAAACCGGACAGCGTATAGGTACTTCGGTGGGGATTGCAGTGATCACTGCCATTGTTTTTGCAGTACGCCCCTATAGCTCATGGTCGATTGCTGTGAGCTTTGGTTTGCTGACGATTACTCTGATTATTTTATTGGCATTAGCCATGGCCTTTAAAGACTTACGTGACCGTCGCTCGATCTAGCGAAGTTTACGCCCTATACGCATTTTTTACTCGCCCGTTTCAATCTCGACGAGTAAGCTTTGCTGATTGTGTAGCAAGGTTGTGATCGTTACGCAGCCTAATCGTACATCGTTTAACGAGGAAGTTTTATGTCGAAAAAAATAGTCATGTTTGAATACGAAAAAGAAACCAAAAACAGTGTTCGTTACAAGGAGGTTCCTGAGGAAGGAACCGCGCCTATTGTGGGGACTTTGTATGTGCAGAAGTGGTTTGCTGGGGATAGCAAATCTATTGAGATAACCATAGACAAAAAAGACTAACTTCTTCGCTATGACGTTGAAACTGAGCCGCACATGAAAAGAATAATCTTCGTACTCTTGGTCATTTATGGCAGCTGGTCGCTGTATAACCGGGTAGGGCAGGTGCAATTGGGTCCAGGTGTTATGGCGTATTCAGTGCCGCAGCAGGAAAGTATCGATCCGCCTGTACGTCATCGCTTCAATCAATACGATATAACCCAATTGGCAACCTTTGCTATCAAGGCCAAAGTGTTGGGAAAAACAAATTATACATTTGATCGAGGCGCCGACCTCGCACCGACCGATCTGGCCTTGGGTTGGGGCAAGATGTCAGATGAGCGTGTTCTTGAGAAAATTAAAATTTCACAATCCAATCGTTTTTATTATTGGCGTGTTGATTCCTTTCCGATACCTCGACGGGATATAGAAACCCAGAGTGCAAATATGCACCTTATCCCTGCCAATGATTCAGTAAAAAGGACGATAAATAAAATTAGAAATGGCGATATCATCGAAATGTCAGGCAGTTTAGTCAATGTGATAGCTGACGATGGTAATTGGCGTTGGAACAGCTCGCTGACGCGTAATGATACGGGCAGTGGAGCCTGTGAACTGGTTTGGGTGGAAAGACTCCACATCGTGACGCCCTAGCTGATTGATAAGCCATATTAGCCTATAGGTGAGGGTTTTGCTTCGACTGCGGAGCTATGCCTGTAGTTGGTATTGCTCGATAATGCACGTCTTTGCATTCTTTACAGGATTGAAACTGGCGTGGAATATTTCTTAAGTTTTGGCTTGGTGATGGGGCTTACTGCGGGGCTTTCTCCTGGGCCGCTATTAACCTTAGTTATCGCCCAATCTTTACAGCATGGGATTCGGGCGGGCATCAAAGTCGCTTTAGCACCAATTATTTCAGATGCGCCAATTATTCTCTTGATGTTGTTGCTGGTGGGGCAGCTATCAGGTTTTGATAGCATTGTTGGACTGCTGTCATTGCTGGGTAGCGGCTATATTTTTTACATCGCTTATGACACGGCAAGACCAAAGCAGTCGA
>Ga0172382_10010709_pt1 | contig 12251 bp, 19 predicted proteins | sample Leawel138RmetaG_FD_122245 | JGI IMG/M metagenome (GOLD analysis project Ga0172382, IMG submission 122245) | Leachate microbial communities from a municipal landfill in Southern Ontario, Canada - Leachate well 138R metaG | ecosystem: Engineered > Solid waste > Landfill > Unclassified | place...
ATTTAGTTTACCCTCAGCAGCTGCAGCAAATTCAGGTGGTTTGTTGTTTTTAGGTATAGAATATTTAACAACTGGTGCTACCCTTAATCTATTAAGTACAGTACTACTACCAATATTATTTACCTTTTTAGTATTTTTTGCAGTAGTTTATGCAGAATCTATGCATGTAAATATTCCACTAACTGTTGGAAGAAGTGGAATGGGTGCAAAATTCCCAGTAAAGTTAATGTATGTTTCAAATATGCCTGTTATTTTAGCAGCAACACTATTTGCAAATGTAACAATGTTTTCACAATTAGCGAAAGGAACATTTATGGAAGCATTTTTGTTGCCTTTAGGTAATTTTTTAGTAGCACCGTATGGTTTTATTCAAGAAGTGATTTTAGGCACAGCAACATTAGGAATGTTATGGCACTCTTTAGCCTATATGGTTGTTTTTGTTGGAGTGTGTGTAATTTTTGGAATATTATGGGTAGAGATCGGTGGTCAAGGCTCAGAAGCAGTTGCAAGACAACTTCAAAGATCTGGAATGTCAATTCCTGGATTTAGAAGAGATGAAAGAGTACTTACCAGTGTGTTAAAAAGATATATTCCAACCATTGTTATAATCGGTTCAATGTTTGTAGGAGTATTAGCTTTCTTAGCAGATATAACTAGTGCCTTAGGAACAGGAACAGGAATTTTATTAACAGTTGGCATAGTTTATAGGTTCTATGAGCAATTAGCAAAAGAACAATTGTTTGAATCAAGTAATTTATTAAAGCAAATAGCAGGAAAGTGATAAAATATGCAAATACCAGTAATTACAGCATTTTTAGATATTTTTTTTATTTCTTTAATATTTGCAATACTAACAAAAATAATTCAACATATTTTTGTAGATCCAAAACAATATTTTGCAATTAAAAAAAGAACAAAAGAATTAAATTTAGAACAAAAAAAATTAATGAAAGAAAAGAAGTTTGAAGAAGTACAAAAAAAACAAAAAGAATCAATGGAGTTAGTAACTAAACAAATGAGTTTAACATTTAAGACATTACTTCCCTCATTAATAGTTTCTTTACCGGTTTTGTACTTAATTAATAAATATTATAATGAATTTATAATTGATTTTATATTATTTAAAGTAAAAGGTTTTTGGGCCTTTTTTATAATAATTTTCATATTTTTAATTATTATAAATTCTATATATGACAAAATAATTGGAAAAAAATATAATTAAAAAAACATTTATGTGGTGAAAAAATATGCCTAATCCAGATCAAAGATATAAAAAACATAAAACAGTAAAAACCCCAGGTGGTAAAACTGTAAGAAGAATAGTAAAAAAGAAAACTAAAAAGCAAACTTGTGTTGTGTGCGATTCATTGATACATGGTGTGCCACATGGTAAAAGACCATTTGAGGTTAAAAAACTAAGTAAAACAGAAAGAAGACCAGAAAATTTATTGGCCTCCATTCTTTGTCCTAAATGTAGAGACTTAGTTTATATGGACGCTGTTATGTTAAAAAACAATCTAAAATCAGAAGAAGAATGTGATTTAAGATATATAAAATATGTAAAAATGATTCTAAAAAAAATAGAATAATGTGATAATGTATGGGAATATTAACAATAGGTAAAAAAGTTACAATAATGAAAGGAAAAAACTTTGGTAAAAAAGTAACTATTGAAAAACTTGACTCTAAGTATATTTATTATAAACTAAAAGAGAAAGAAGAAAAGATAGGAATACTTCAAGTCCTACCATTAGAATAAGAATTAAATTGTGAAAATTTATGGCAGATAAAGGAAAAAAAAGTAAAGATAAAAAACAAACAAAAAATAATAAAAAGACTAATAAGTCAAATAAGCCAATCAAAACAACATCTTCACAACCACAAGATAGATTAAGAGTTGCAAAAGTAAAGCCAAAACCAGCACATCTTAATTTATCTAAAGAAGGTGCAGATTTTAAGCAAATTGTAAGAATTGCAAGTAGAGATGTTCCTGGATATATGACTATTGCTCAAGGAACTCAATTAATTTATGGAATTGGTCAGAGAGTTTCAAAAGTTATAGAAAATGAATTCAAAAAAGATGTAGACAGAGAAGTAAAGATGATTGGTAATCTTACAGATAAAGATGTTGAGAAATTAGAAACAGTTATTTCAGAATTTTATAAAAGCACTCCTAATTGGTTGTTAAACAGACCAAAGTTAAGAGAAGGAGATAAAGCACATCATACAATGGCAGATTTAAAATTATCAGAAAGAAAAGATCTACAAAGACTTGGAAAAATAAAAAGTTATAGAGGTCTAAGACTACAATGGGGTCTTCCAGTAAGAGGACAAAAAACAAGATCTACTTTTAGAAGAAGTGGTGTTGTTGGAGTTGTAAAGAAAAAGTAAAATATTTATTATAAAAGGTGAAAATAATGGGCGAACCTAAAAGACTAAGCAGAAAATACGATGTTCCAAGAAAGATCTGGGACAGACAAAAGATTATTGCTGATAGAAAATTAATAAAAGAGTATGGACTAAGAAATAAAGAAGAAATTTGGAAAGCAGAAACACAAGTAAGAAATCTAAGAAAACTAGCAAGACAGTTACTTGCTGGAAGTGTTGATGATTATTCTAAGAGATCTACAGAAATTATAAACAAATTAGTAAAAATGGGCATTTTTACAAAAGATCACACAGTAGAAGACATATTGAAACTACAAGCAACAGATATTTTAGAAAGAAGATTACAAACACAAGTTTTTAAGAAAGGATTAAGTTTAACAGTTGATCAAGCAAGACAATTAATAACACATGGGCATATTGCAGTAAATGGTGTTAAAAGAACAGCTCCAAGTTCAATTGTAAATATCAATGATAGTGTTTCTTACACAAATACAAAAATGAAAGCAGTAATAGACAAATCCATAGAAGCAAAAGGAAAACCTGTATTAAAAGAAGAAAAGAAAGAAGAAGTTAAAGGTGAATAATTATGAGTGTAGGAAAAACAGGAATAATAAATATTTTCGCATCAAGAAATAATACCATAATAGTTCTTACAGACGAGACTGGTGCAGAAATAATTGCCAAATGTTCTGGAGGACAAATGACAAAATCGCAACATAAAGAAGGATCACCTTATATTGCTACAAAAATAGCTCAAGTAATCGCTGAGAAAGCAAGAGACAGAGGAGTAAAAAATATTCATGTAAAGATAAGAGCTCCTGGCGGTAATCTTTATTATAACCCAGGTCAAGGTGCTGAATCTTCTATTAAGACATTAACAAGAGCTGGATTAAATGTTTTAAGTATTAGTAATACAACACCTGTTCCACATGACGGTTGTAGAAAACAAAAAAAGTTTAGAAAAAAGAAATAGGGATAACAATATGGTAAAAATAAGTTTTTTAGATAAAGATGATTTAGTAAATAGATTTTATGTTGAAAATATAGATTCTACAACATTAAATGCAATTAGACGAACAATAAACTTTAATTTACCTATTTATGCTATTGATGAGATAGACTTTATTGAAAATGATTCTGTGGTAGTTGACGAGATGCTTGCAAATAGATTAGCATTATGTCCAATAAGCACACCAGTTGAGACAACAGGAAAAAAAGTAACATTTACTTTAGAAAAAAAAGGTCCTGGTGTTGTTTATTCAGGGGATTTAATCTCAAATGATTCTGAAGTAAAAATGGTTTATGATAATATACCTTTAACAAAATTAAGAGATACAGATAAAATAAATTTAGTGGCTTATGCTGTTTTAGGAAAAGGAACAGACCATGCCAAATTTAATTCTACAATTGTAGGATACCAACAAATGTGTGAGTTAGAAGTTTTAAGAGGCTGTGACTCTTGTCAAAAATGTGTTGATGCTTGCCCAGTAAAAAATATTAAATTAGTTTCAGGAAAACCAAAGATAGAAGATCCAATAAAATGTATAAACTGTCAAGCTTGTGTTGATGCTTGTCCTAAAAACTGTTTAAAACTTAACGATATAGATAATTATATATTAACTATAGAATTAATTGGTCAAATGGATATTTTAAGTGTAATAAAAACAACCGAAAGATATTCTAAAGAATATTTTATGTTATTAAAAAAGAAATTTAAATAATTTTTTTGCTGGGGTTCCCGAGCGGTCAAAGGGGCTGGACTTAAGATCCAGTGCTTAGTGCTTCGCAGGTTCGAATCCTGCCCTCAGCAAATTATATTTTAAATTATAAAAAATTAAAAAATTGTGAAAAAAACATATGAAACCAAAATTAGAAAAAAACCTACAAAAATTAGACTTAATGGATAAGTTACATAAATTAGCAAAAGAAAAAAATAAAGATATTTATTATATAATTGCAAAACAACTTAATGCCCCTAAAAGAAAAGAGACAAAAGTAAATTTAGCAAAATTAGAGAAACTAAAGGTTGTTTTAGATGGAGATATAATTATTATTCCAGGAAAATTATTAGCAACAGGAGTGTTAAATAAAAACATTACTATTTATGCTGAAAGTTTTTCAAAAAATGCAAGTCTAAAACTAAATAATAAAGTTAAAAAATTAAAAGATCTTTTAACAGACAAAATAGATTACAAGAAAACAAAAATTATTAAATAATATTGGTGAATGAAAATGGTATTAATAATAAATGCAAAAAATCAAATACTTGGAAGAATGTGTTCTGAGATTGCTCATAAGCTATTGACTGATTCAGAAAAAATAATAGTAGTTAATTGTAGAGATACAGTTATTAGTGGAAGAGAAAAAAACATATTATCCAGATTTGACGAAAGAACAGAAAGGAAAGGAAAAAGTAATCCAAGAAATAATCCTAAATATCCAAAATATCCTGACAAAATTGTAAAATATTCAGTTAGAGGAATGCTTCCAAGAAATGCTCGCGGATTATCAGCATTAAGAAGATTAAAAGCATACATAGATGTTCCTGAAGAATATAAAAAAGATCTAACAAAAGAAGTATCTGTTCCTAAAATATCATATATGACATTAGAACAAATATCTAATCATTTTGGAATATTTTTAAAGAAATAAAATTTAATGAGAAGTGAAAAAAAATATGGCAAAAAATTATTTAGTAAAATCAACTAGAAAAACAGCAGTTGCAAGATGTGTTATTAAACCTGGTACTGGTAAAATTCATGTTAATAAAACACCAGTAGATGTTTATTATCAAGGATATAAACAAGATATTGTAAAAGAACCATCCTATATTGCACCAGAAGAATTTAATAAATTTGATTTTTTTATTAATGTTAAAGGTGGAGGAGTAAGTGCTCAAGCACAGGCTGCTAGAAGTTGTGTTGCAAAAGGAATTTTAGTTGCAAATGGTAATAAAGAAAAAATAAAAGAAAAATTTGTTGCTTATGATAGACACATATTAGTTGATGATGTTAGACAAAAAGAGCCAAAGAAACAATTAGGAAAGGGAGCTAGAGGAAAAAAGCAACACTCTAAGAGGTGAATATATAATGATCTGTCCTATACGTTGTTTTTCTTGTGGTCAAGTAGTTGCTAACAAATACGATGAGTTTGTTAGATTAGTAAATGTTGAAAAAAAAACACCACAAGAAGCATTAGATAAATTAAATGTAAAAAAATATTGTTGTAGAAGAATGTTATTGACTCATGTAGAAGTAATTGATGATATTATGAAATATAATTAAACAATGTGAAAATATTATGGAACGAAATAAAGTAACCGAAAAAGAAAGAACTCAAAAAGAATCAAGACCAGAAAGCAAAGGTTCACAAAATCAAAGAACATTAGTAAATGTAGATCTATATTTAAAAAATGGAATACATATTGGCACCAAATATAAAAATGGAGCTATGAGAAAATTTATTTTTAAGTCAAGACCAGATAAAATAAATGTGATGGATGTTCAGCATATTGATAAAAGAATAAAATACTTTATAAATTTTATAAGTAGTTATGATCCGCAAGATGTGGTTTTTGTATCAAGAAAAAAATATTCCCTACCAGGTTTGAAGATTTTAGAGCAAAATTTTGGATATAATATAAAAGCAAATAGATTTATACCAGGCACATTTACAAATCCAGAATCAGAGCACTTTATAGAGCCAAAAATAGTGTTTATTTGTGATCCAAATGTAGATAGACAAGCGATTGTTGAAGCAGCAAAAATAGGTCTTCCAATTGCAGCTTTGTGTACAACTTCTAGTAATATTAAAAACATAGATTATATTATACCATATAATAATAAAGGAAGAAAATCTGTTGCACTTTTCTTTTGGTTATTAATTAGAGAGTTACAATTAAAGAATGGAATTATTAAATCAGATAAAGAATATATATATAATGTAGAAGATCTTATCTATAGCCCAGAAGCAGGAGAAAAAAATCAAAGGGATTCAGATGATGATGAGATGGGTAGATCAAGAAGAAGACCTAGAACAACAAGACCAGGAGGTTTTAAACCTGGTGGATCTAGGCCTGTTTTAAATTCAAGAGCTCCAAGAACTCCTAGAGCCCCACTAAGACCCACAGAAAAACCAAGAGAGAAATCAGAAACACAAGTTAAAAAAATAGAATGATTTTTAAAGAAAAGTTTTTCTAGTATATATAGTTTTGTCTAAAGCAAAATCATTTAAAAAGAGTTTGCTGTTAATTTGTTTAGATTAATATGTGATTTAATCACAAAAATGTGAAAAATATGCACAATAGTAAAATTATGAGTCTTTTGTCCCAGTTAGGTTTAACAGAATATGAGTCTAGAACACTAACAACTCTGTTTGATCTATATGAAGCAGATGCTCCAGACATTAGTAGAAATGCAGAGATTCCAAAAACAAGAGTTTATGATGTTTTAGAAAAATTAAAAGAAAAAGGTCTTGTTTTAGAAGTATATGGAAGACCAAAAAAATATAAGGTAATAGATCCAGAAGATATTTTTAAAAATTTATTAGATAAGAAACAAAAAGAGTTTAGAGATCTTGATAAACAAGTAAAAGATATTTTAGTAAAAGAAACTTGGAAAAACCATGTTGTTGCTCAAGAAAAACTATTGCAGGTTAAAAATCTAAAAGACTATAATAAACTTTTATCACAAGAATTTGAATCCGCAAAAAACCAAATAAATGGGTTCACTCATTTAGATAGTAGATTTGATGCTTTTGATGAAGTTAAAGAGAAATCAAATTTAGATGTGAAATTAATTACTAAACCAAATGTTAAAGAATTTGAAATACCTAAAAACTTTCAAATAAAAGAAAAAGGTCATAGTATGGATGCCTATGTGATTGATAACAACAAAATAATTATGTCATTAAATGATTTATCTGCCCCTAAAGAAGTATATCATTTAACAGTTTTAAAAAATAATCCTAGTCTAACAAAAGCAATTACTACTCATTTTGATCAATACTGGGCATAATTAAATTTTTATTCTTTCTATTTTTCCAAGTTTCATAATTTGTTTAGCAAAAACATCATCATATTCATAAATATAATAGACCTTTTTAATACCAAACTCTACAAAATATCTGCAACAAGCATAACAAGGGCTGTGTGTGCAATAAACAACTGCATTTTTAAGATTCTGTCCTTTTTTTAATGCATCTATCATTGCTCTTTGTTCAGCACAAATTCCTGTACATAATTCGTTTTTTTGACCAGGTCTGTATTTAAAATAATTTTTTGCACATCCAAGAACTGAGCAAGGAGGAATATTTTTAGAATTTCCATTATGCCCTTTTCCTATAACCATCTTATTTTTTACAACAACAGCTGCTATTTGTTTTTTTAGACAAAGAGATTTTTTGGATTCTTTTTCTAAAATTATTTTTATTTTATTATTAAAATTTTCTTCTTCTTTTTTATTTTTGATCATAAAAATATGTTATTACAAATCTATTTAAAAAGATTCCTAAATATATAATATATTATATAGTTGGTGTTTTTTTGATAAGAAAAAAATCAAAAAAGCAAACCTTTTTTTAGTTTTAAAAAAAGCCGATGAAAATAAAATTGGAGGTTATTTTATGGCAGAATATGTTAAATTTTCAGTACCAGCAGATCTAAAAACTTTACAAGCAGATGTTGTAAGTAAAATTAGTAAATCTGGAAAAATAAAAATAGGAATAAATGAGGTTACAAAAACAATAGAGAGAAATATTGCAAAATTAGTAATAATTGCAGAAGATATTAGTCCTGCAGAATTAATTATGCATGTACCTGTTATTTGTAAAGAGAAAAGTATTCCTTTTACTTATGTAAGTACAAAAGAAGAATTAGGTAAGATTGTTGGAATATCAGCAAAAGCAAGTTCTGTTGCAATTACTGATGAAGGAGTTGCAAAAAAAGAGTTTAGTGCTTTAATAAATAAGATAGAAGAAATCTCTGGAGTAGTTTCTAAAAAAGCAGAAGCAGCAAAACCAGAAAAAGAAGTAAAAGCAAAAGTTGCAGAAAAAAAAGAAAAACCAAAAGAAGAGCCAAAGAAAGAAGCACCTAAGGAAGAAGTAAAAAAAGAAGCTCCAAAAGAAGAGCCTAAGAAAGAGGATGCTCCTAAGGCAGAAGTAAAAGAAGAAGCTCCAAAAGAAGAGCCAAAGAAAGAGTAAATAAAAAAATGGTGAAATAATATGGCAGATGAAGGAGTTCCAGCAGAAATTGTTGATATTGTTGGAAGAACAGGTTCTCGTGGAGAAGCTACTCAGGTATTATGTAAAATACTTGATGGTATGGAAAAAGGAAGAATAAAAAAAAGAAATGTTAGAGGCGTAGTAAAAAAAGGAGACATTTTAATATTAATGAATCCAGAGTCAGAAGCAAAAGACATAAGAACACGCTGAATTAGCATATTAAAATAAAAAAGGTGAATACAAAATGATATGTACATTTTGTGGAAAAGAAATAGAGAAAGGAACAGGCGTTGTCTATGCTAAAAAAGACGGTACAATTTATTATTTTTGCTCAAGTAAATGTAGAAAAAATCAATTGAATAAAAAATATAAACCTCTAAAAACAAGATGGACAGAAACCTATCAATTAGAAAAGAAAAGACATCAAAAAAAGCAAGCAGAAAAGTCAGAAGAATAATTAATATATTTTTCAACACCTATTTTTCTTTTTTTTTAAAAAATAAAATTGTGATCACATTTTGTATAGACAACCAATAATAACAATAATGGGGCACATAGACTCTGGAAAAACAACTTTTCTAGATAAAGTAAAGGGCTCAGCAATTGTTAGTAAAGAAGCAGGAAAAATAACACAACACATTGGTGCAACAGAAATAACTATAGATATAATCACAAAATTTTGTGGGCATCTAGCAAAAAAATTTAATTTTGAAATAAATATTCCTGGATTATTGTTTATAGATACCCCAGGTCACAATGCTTTTGATAATCTAAGAGAAAGAGGTGGGTCTTTAGCAGATCTTGTGGTTTTAGTTGTAGATATAAATAAAGGTCTTCAAGCACAAGATATAGAAACACTAAATATTTTAAAAATGTATAAGGTTCCTTTTATTATTGCAGCAAATAAAATAGATCTAATGCCAGGAAGTTGGCAACAAGAAAGTTTTGATATTACTTCAAATCTTAATACTCAGCCAAAAAAACTTTTAGACACATTAGATGAAAAAATATACAAAATTGTTGGACAGCTTTATGATAAAGGATATCTTGCTGAAAGATATGATAGAGTTACAGATTTTACAAAAACTGTTGCAATAATTCCAACATCAATATTAAAATATTGGGGTCTTCCAGAATGTGTTTTGTTTTTATCAGTTTTAAGTCAAAGGTTTTTAGGAAAAAAAATAACCCTAGACCCAACAGATAAAATGCAAGCAGCAGTTTTGGAGGTTGGAGATCTTAAGGGTCTTGGGACCACAGCTGACATCATTGTTTACCAAGGTCAATTAAAGTTAAAAGATTCTGTTGTGTTTCCAACTAAATCCGGAATAAAAGAAACAAAGATAAAATCAATATTAAAACCAAATGTAATGAGTGCAATAGATAAAAAATCACCATATGTGCTAGCCTCAGAAGTATATGCTGCTAGTGGTGTAAAAATAATAGCAAATGGTTTAGAAGAATGTTTGCCTGGTGGATTAATAGTATCTAGTGAAGACCAAGAAGCAGTAGAACATTTAAAAAATAGAGCATATAGTTGTTTTGCAAAAGGAGAACAAGGAGCATTTATAAAAGCAGACACATTAGGATCATTAGAAGCATTACAAAACCTACTTACCAAAAATGGAATTTGTATAGCGCATTCTGATATTGGGAGTTTTACTGGAAAAGATTTACTTGAGCTTAAAATCTTAAACAATAAAGACAAAGATCAAGGAGTATTATTTTTATTTAATGTAAAAATGGACAAAGATTTTGAAGAAGAGCTAATTAAGAGCAAAATACCTATATTTAAAAATAATATTATATATAAATTAATTGAGGACTACCAAGATTGGATAACCAAACAAAAGAAATCAGAAAATGAAAAACTTTTAAAAGAAATAATTTATCCTTGTAAGTTTAAAGTTTTACCAAATTGTATATTTAGAGCAAGTAAACCAGCAGTAGTTGGTGTTAAAATTTTACAAGGAAGATTAGTTGCAAATGCTAATATTGAGTTTAATGGTAAGGTAATTGGAAAAATAGAACATATACAATCTCAGGGCTCTCAAATAGAAAAAGCAATGGTAGATGATGAAGTTGCGATCTCTATAAAAGATGCAAGTTACTTAAAAGATTTTAAAGAAGGAGATGTTTTAGAAATTTATATATCAAAAACAGTAATAGAAAAATTAGAAAAAATAATTGATACAGAATTAACAAATGAAGAAATATTTTTATTAAATGAAATAAAACAAAGAAAAAAAGAAGACGAAAATTAAAAGAGGTGTATGGCTTTGAAAATAGTACTAAACGATTCAAAAACAAAAGAAAGTTACAATGTTGAGGTTGATGATAAAACAAGATTGTCATTAATTGGAAAAAAGATAAAAGACGAATTAGATTTATCAGTTATTGTCCCTGGTCTTAAAGGAAAAATAACTGGGGGATCTGATAAACAAGGTTTTCCATTAAGCCCAAAACTAGATTCAGAAAGACCAAAAAAGATTCTTACAAAAATAGGTTTTGGATTTAAGTCAGCAACAAAAAAAGGACAAAGAAAAAGAGTTAGAGTTTCAGGAAGAATAATTACAGAAAACACTCAACAAGTAAATGTTAAAATAACTGAAGGCGACACAAGCACATTAAAAGAAAAATATCCAAAAAAAGAAAAAACTGATGATGATAAAAAATCAAAAAAAAAGAAAAAAAAGTGAAAAGATAATAAATGGAACAAATACAATCAGAGTTAAATATTGGTGTTGTTGGTCATGTTGATCATGGTAAAACCACACTAACATCAAAATTAACTGGAACTAGAACAGATAAACATTCAGATGAAATTAAGCAAGGTATATCTATAAAACTAGGTTATGCTGATGCAGAGTTTTATAAATGCAAAAAATGTAATGGTATTCAAGCATATGGAATTAAAAAAAAATGCGCACTTTGCGGATCTGATTGTGAATTAGTAAGAAAAGTTTCTTTTGTAGATGCTCCAGGTCATGAAACATTAATGGCAGTTATGCTTTCAGGTGCCACATTGTTAAATGGTGCTATATTAGTAGTTGCTGCAAATGAAGATTGTCCACAACCAAGAACAGTAGAACATTTTTCTGCATTAAAGATGCATGGCATAAAAGATATTGTTGTTTGTCAAAATAAAATAGACTTAGTTACAAAAGAAGAAGCAATAGAAAATTATAAAAAAATCAGAGAATTTTTAGATAATGAGGGTTACTCTCATGTGCCAATTATTCCAACATCAGCACATTTTGATACAAATATGGATGCTTTAGTTGGTGCTTTAGTAGAGTATATTCCAAAGCCAAAATTAGACAACACAGCCCCCCTAAAAATGAGGGTTGTTAGGTCCTTTGACATAAACAAGCCTGGTCAGGATATAAAAAACTTACAAGGTGGAGTTTTAGGGGGTTCTATCTTACAAGGGGCCTTATCTGAGAAGCAAAAAGTGTGGTTATATCCTGGTATAGATAAGCCAATTGAGTTAACAGTTGAGTCCTTAAATTCAAATGGAATCTCTTTTAAGAAAGCTCATGCTGGTGGTTTGATAGCTGTTGGTACAAATTTAGATCCCTTTTTTATTTCTGGAGACAAAATGGTTGGTCAATTGATTTGTGTTTCTGAGTCTAAACCTAGTG
>Ga0172382_10010711_pt1 | contig 12249 bp, 20 predicted proteins | sample Leawel138RmetaG_FD_122245 | JGI IMG/M metagenome (GOLD analysis project Ga0172382, IMG submission 122245) | Leachate microbial communities from a municipal landfill in Southern Ontario, Canada - Leachate well 138R metaG | ecosystem: Engineered > Solid waste > Landfill > Unclassified | place...
ATCGTTGGCGCGCGCAGCTTCCCGGGCAATCCCTACGATGGCCACACGCTGGCCGAGGCACTGGAGCAGTCCCGCATTCTGCTGCAAGATGTTGGCGCCGATGTAATACTGACCCGTCCCGTCGGAGTAATTCTGACCCACCTGGGCAATGATGGTGGCTTTTTGGCCACCGACAATGTTGACTCAGGAGCAAGCAGTGGAGATCAAGGTATCTGAAGGGAAGCTTCTGTGTACCGTTGGCGGCCACCCTCAAGCAGGCGGGTCTGCGCTTCGATGTGACGGCGGCCAACGCGCACATCGGCCGCTGGCTGACGGAGGTGGCCGACCAGCGGCTGCACGGCACCACCGGCGAGCGGCCCGCCGTCCGGTTGCAGGAGGAGCGCCTGGCGCTACTGCCGCTGCCCGCGCAGCACCATGGCATCCTGGTGCCCGCCGTGTCCCGCCGGCCCGTCCCGCGAGAGAGCTTTCAGCACCCGCTGTCAGTCTATAACGAGTTGCTGGAGGTGCGCGCGTGAACCTGCAACACGACAGAATTGAACAACTCTGCGACGTCCTGAAGCTGGGGCGTATCGGCAGTGAGTGGCCGGCGATCGCGCAGCAGTGTGCGCGTGATGACGCCAGCCATGGCGACTTCCTGGAGCGCCTCCTGGGTATCGAGAATGACGCCCGAATCGAGCGTCAGCGCGCAGCCCTGATGAAGATCGCCACGCTGCCCTCGGTCAAGACCATCGAGGACTATGATTTCGCCTTTGCCAGTGGTGCACCGCGTGCCCAGATCCAGGAACTGGCCGCCCTGAGCTTCATCGATCGGGCCGAGAACGTCATATTCCTGGGCCCCAGTGGCGTGGGCAAAAGCCATCTGGCGCAGGCGCTGGCTTATCGCGCCGTCATGGCGGGCGTCAAGACGCGGTTCCTCACCGCCGCCGATCTGATGATGCAACTGGCCACGGCGCATAAACAGGATCGGCTACAGCAGTACTTCAACCGCGCCATCGTCGGCCCGCGGCTGCTGGTGATCGACGAGATTGGCTACCTGCCCTTCGGGCGCGAGGAGGCAAACCTGTTCTTTAACGTGGTGGCTCAGCGCTATGAGCGCACCAGCATCATCGTCACCAGCAACCTGCCTTTCAGCCAGTGGGCTTCCTGCTTCGCGGAGGATCAGACATTGACCGCCGCCTTGCTCGACCGGCTGTTGCACCACGCCCATATCGTGCAGATTGCCGGCGAAAGCTACCGACTTAAGGACAAGCGAAAAGCAGGAAACATCAAGATCAGGAACTAGGTTTTTTGGACGCCGGGGTGGGTCAGTTTTACTCCGACGATTCCGACGAAAGGGTCAGTTTTCAACCGACGTTGACAACTATCCACGCAATGGATCTGAAACACCTCTTTCGCCAAATCTATGCCAATTGTCGTAATCTTCATAGTGGACGCTCCTCTCAATGTCAGTGGGTGTTGACAATCCCACTATAGGGCACTTCAATGCCGAAATTCGGGCGGGAGCGTCCATCCCATTGCTAACGACCGTTGGAGCATTGTGTCGCTGTTTCACTACGTTGCATGTGAAATTCAGGCCAATAGCACAGAAACACTAGATATAGTGTATCAATGATAATAAAATACCATATGTAGTACCTATATGTGGTTTGGCTGTCGGCGTTTTTGCTCCAGGAAATGCCAACTTCTCTTAACGCTGGAGCGATAGGAGTTTGGTGTGGCTAATAACAGCAAGCAGACCTCTTCCCGGGTCGCGTCTACGGCGGGGAAAACGCTGGGCAGTTCGTCGGCCAGCGCGCTTCAGAAATCGCTGGCGGGTTCCGCCTTGCGGCAGACTGGCAGCCGTGCGCAGACCGGTGCAGGCATCGAGGCGAAAGCATCGCGCGCGTTAGACAATCCCCGTTCGTCGCCGGTTACCAAGACGTTGGCGGGAACTGTCGTTTCTCAGTCGAACAAGAAGCGTTAATCCGATGGGCATCGCCATGAGGCCGAGGGCCAAGCCTTCGATCTCGTGGCATAACTGCACGACATCCCATGTACCTATGAGAAGAGGCTTGTGCCCATTCAGCCGCGGGTTCGTTGTCACTTCAAGTTCGAAGGGCGAGCTGCCCAGGCATGGGCATGCGCAGCAGGATCATGCGATTGGCTCACGAGGCGACGTTCACCTTTCCTAGCATATCCATCATGGAGGCATCATGAATCTCAGACCAGACAAATACAACCGACAGGTCAAACTGCTGTGTCCAACTTGTGGCAATGACCAATTTGCGCATGACGGAACAGATGGCCAAATCAGCGGGCTGGTGACATGTGCGTGCTGTGGCCTCGAACTATCAAAGGATGATCTGGTCCGTGCCAACAGCGAAAACGTAGACGAACATGTCAAAGAAATCGGCAAGGAGGTCACCAAGGATCTTCAGCGCGAATTGCATGAGTCGCTGAAAAAGGCCTTCCGAGGCAGTAAAAACATCAAGGTCAGGTAATGCAAATACCTATTAGTGTAGGTGATGGCATCGCTTTGGCCGCCCTCTTGTTGTCTGGCCATGCAACATGGAAAACATTTAAGTTCAATGAGCGGCAGAACAGCCTCGTCGAAAGCCAGGAGCGTTTAAACACGCTACTCCTGGAAAAGGAAACGGAGGAAGCGCGAAACAGCAAGAAGGCCGATCTCGGTGCTACGTTCATCAGGCTGGGCAGCAATAAGCATAGGCTGAAAGTATGGAATAAAGGGAAGTCGGCTGCACATAACGTTTCGCTCGAATTCCCGGAAGGGAACGAATGCCTAATGCAGTCGGACATTGACTCGAAATTTCCGCTGGAGGTCCTGGATGCTTATCAGGCAGTTGAATTGATCGCTTCGGTAGCGATCGGCACGAGAAGCAAGCATCCCATGCGACTTATCTGGAACGACGAATCGGGGGAGCGCAATGAAAAGCTTGTCTATCCAACCCTTTGAGCGCTCGGATTTTTGTGGCTAGAAAATTTGCTGTTGGCGTAAACTGGACGATATCCGAATATGACCCGAAGGAAGCGTGCCCCGAGATGGTGAATGAACTTTCCATTCAAGCAGAGGCCCTGCAAAACTTGCTAATCTCTACCGCCACGGGCGGTAGTGAAGATGATGCAGAGTTCGTCCGTCTGAGACAAGCCCTTCTTTCAAATGCGGCTGTTGATTCCCTAATTCCCCAATTTCTACGCACCTGTCGCAGCCTTGCCCAGTTCTGGCAATTCATCAAGTTCAAGTACAAGACCTACGCTGAACGCCGTAACTATTTGTGGGCAGAGTTTCGTCCGTTATTGGAGGCTCTGGAGCGTGGTGGGCTGGCTCCTTCCGATTCCTCGGTTACTACGACTCTGGAGAAATTCGATGCGGCCCATGTGCAAGCCGCATGGTCCAGAGCATTGGATCGACGCGCATCAGATCCAGAAGGCGCAATCACGTCCGCGCGCACTTTGATCGAAGCGGTGTGCAAGCACATTCTGGACGAGGCCGAGGTTGGCTATGATGACACAGCCGATCTTCCCAAGCTGTACAAGCAGACAGCCGAAATACTCAAATTGGCACCTTCTCAACATACTGAGCAGATTTTCAAGCAAATTCTCGGAGGCTGCACGTCCGTCGTAGAGGGGCTTGGGTCACTTCGTAATAAGCTGAGCGATGCCCATGGTAAGGGACGCGTTGGTATCAAACCCGCACCGCGTCACGCGGAGCTGGCCGTCAATTTGTCCGGCACGCTGGCCAATTATCTCTTGGCAACATGGGAGGCACGCAACGAGGCCGCAACCTGAGATGAGTCTTAGGTAGACGAGTTGCACGGCCCGGTCGATGCAACATGTCAATGCATCAGCAAGGCAGCGGCGACGTTGGATATTCAGGGCTATGCACTAGGTAGTGAGCCCGTGGCGAATGCCACCTTGAACGCGCTTGAAGAGTTGTCTCTACAGCTTAGGGATGTTGAGCGACCTGCTGACCCGCCCAAGCCGGCATGATCTCATTGTGCCAGGTACAATACAGATTATCTGGCTGATTGGGGTGAACACGCGGCAGCCGCCAGCAGTAGTTGCTTGCTTCTTCGTGGATGCCGACATCGCCGTCTGGCAGGAGAATCAGTTGAAACGTCGGCGAGAGTATCCCTTGTGCTTTCATCTCTTGCATAAACTATCCATCGGTCCGCGTTACCTCTTGGGTAAGGAGCCGGGTGTTGACGCGCTGAGTGTGATCACTGAGTTTGATGGCCCAATAATCCTGTTCGCTGATGGCCCTCATGTTCGTGAACATGAGGGCCATCGGTTTCATTGTGTCTGCCGCTACAGGGTGGCCAGACCTGTGCTTTATCGGCAGGCCGCGCCTGTTCGTTTCGGTCCCGGTGCCGCCGGCGGCGCAAAGACCTCCATGTACAGCTTCTCATCGAGCACGGGCGCTTCACGCGCAGCGGCGGCAGCGAGCAGTTCGGCGGCCATCGTGGTCAGAACCCGGTAGTTGCCCAAGGCGTGGTCGCACAGCACCTGGCACAGCCCCTCGGTCATAAGGCTCGCGTTGCCCGCGCCGGCCAGCAGATGCTGCAGGCAAGCAAGCAGCTCGTCCTTGGCTGCGAACTCCGTGGCCAGGCGGGTACGGATCCGACTGCCCAGCGGGATCAGTTCCTCACGGCGCAGCTTCTCTGGCAGGCGCGCATCGCCCGCCAGGATGACGCACAGCAGCGGCTGCGAGTCGAAGCGAGCCGAGGCGAGCAGGCGCAGCTCCGAGAGCACGACCGGGTTCATCTCCTGGGCCTCATCGATGAGCAGCACCATGCGGGCCCTGGCCGACTCCAAATGCGTGACCCAGCGCTCGCGCAGGGCCTTGAAGCCGCCCCAGCGGTTCGAGGGCCGCAGCGCTACGCCGAAGATATCACCCAGCTCCCGGTAGAAGTCGCCAATGTTGCTTTGCGGATGATTGATGGCACCCACAGTGATGTCGGGCAAGCGCGCGAGATGGTCGGCGAGCAGACGCAGCGCCACGCTCTTGCCCGTGCCCGGGTCGCCATGGATCATGGCAAAGCCGCCTTCGCGCACCAGCGCCTGCTCGATACGCCAGAAGAACTGTTCGGTGCGGCGGGTGACGTAGATGGCGTGCGTGGGTAGATCCGGCGCAAAGGGGTTGTGCTTGATGCCATAGAGGGCCAGCAGTCGGTGGTTCATGACGATGACTCCTCGCTGGTGGTGGGTAGATAGGCAGGCGGCAGGCCCGTGGCGGCGTACTCGGCCAGGAGTTGTGCGAGCAGCGCGGGCGTGTCGGCCGCAGGCGGGCTTGCCAATGTGCCCTGGGCCGTTGGCACCAGGCGCTTGCGCACCCCGCTTGCGTTGGCCGATTTATCCAGCGGGCGCACCGCGCACAGGACGGTGTCGGTGCGCGGATCGATCAGATCGACGCCCGAGAGGTCCCAGCGCGCGTAGCGCAGCCCAGAAGGCCTCTTGCTTGGCGTTCTGGTAAGGGGAGTAGGGCAAGGTCGTTTGATGCAGGATGCCCAGCCGGGCCAAGCCTCCGGTGGTCTCCTCAGCGAGCATGGCCGCACCATTATCGGTCATGAGGGCGCGCGGCAGGCCGCGCTTCATGAAGGCCTGCGACAGGCCATGGATGAGGCTGGCCGCGGTCTCGTCCAGATACCACTGCAGGTGGCAGGCCAGACGGGAATGATCGTCGATGACACCCAACAGCATCGCAACTGGATGGTCCAGCCCGGGTGCTGGGCGTATTGCTGCTGCAGGGCCAGGGCCACGGCGGGGCTCACGCAGGCAAAGCGCTGGCCGTTGCCACGCAGCCGATCGCGCAGCTGCCCACCGGGTCAGGCGCCCGGCGTGCGGCGTAGTACCAGCGCTCGATGGTCGAGGCACCGAAGTGGATGTCGGCGCCGGTCATCGGGTGGCGCCACGTTCTGTCGGCCAGGGCCTGCAGCGCCTGCGTGAGTTGCCCAGCTTCGGGGGGCGCGGCCAGCAGCGGCCCGATGGTGGCAAAGCGCAGCCGCGCCCAGCGATCCCGGGCGCTGGCCTGGTGGGATGTCTTCAAGTCAGTCTCCTGTGTGAACACCGTTCGGGGTGAACGGCGAGCAGGCAGGCAGCTTAGGGGGGCGTGGCGGTGATGGCTACGGGCATCGTCTGTGTATCACAACGGGACATCGATCATACAGATCAAGCGGGTTGAGACAAGGGGCACAGAAACAGCAGCAGGCGCAGAACCTGGCGTATGGGGCCACCGCAAAACCGTTGCAGCAGTGACGTGGGCTGCGCCTCGCGTGGCACCGGCGGCATGAAGCGCGCCTGCCCGGCACGCCACAGCGCGCTGGAGCAGAATTGCTCCTGCCACCAGCGGCGCCAGCGCATCAGGGTGTGGCGCGATACGCAGGGCAAGAGATCACACCGTCCTCGTGTAGGGAGACGGCTGCTGGCCAGCACCATGGCCAACATCAGGTAAACACGCCGACCCATGAAACGCACCGAAGGCGCGGTGCGCCGCCTGCGGCAGTCGGCACAGCAGAAACTGAAGCGCGTGGCGCACTGCGGCCTTGCCTCGCGCGGGCAGCCCCGGGGCTTGCGCGGGAAGTTCGCCCGGTGTAACACACCGCCACATCGGCAGCCTTGGGCCTGGGTGGTGGCGGCCAGATCACGATCAATCTGCAACAGCAGGGTAAAAAATCTGGGATCGTTCAGCGGGTTGTGGCACACTGGCGGCGTCTCGGGTCGTAGGAAACCAGAGATTCCCCCAAAAGATGCGTTTGTTCAAGCATCTTGAGGGGGATTGACTTCTGTCCATCACCTTCCTTGATCAAATCTCAACAAAAATCCATCAAGAGAGGTGAACGGGCTCACTTTGGTAGCGGCACTACATAAAAATTTCGCTCACAGCGAAATTGATATTGACTTTGGCGAAGTTTTTTCGTACATTATATTTTGAGGCTGACAGAGAAAACTGTCGATTCAGAGGAGTGCTTTGGTGCTCTGTGAGGTCTTAGACCTCAACCACTCGCTTGGCTCACTGTCGCTAGGAATACGCCGTTGGCCGGCTGCCCTTAGCCCTGTGCCGCTGGTGCGAGCCTGCCCGGAACGACCCCGGGCAGGCGTTAGAGAAGTGAAGGGGTATAGCCGCCGTTTGCTCTGCTTGGTTACGGACGACAGCCACGGCTCCACGCAATCCCGCGTGGGTGTCGGTTGGTGTAGCCAAGGAGAACAGTCATGAAAAGTGACGTTCAGAAGCCTCCCAATCGGCGAGCGCTGAAGAGCCGATGGTCATGGCTGACGCGTCCCGGCACGATTCGACTGGCGTTTGCGCTGGTTCGTTTGGTGTCGGAGATTGCGAAGGTCATGAACAAGTTCTAAGGCTCTTCGGCACCCCTTCTCTTTCAAATTGGATATTGGATGGGAAATGTTAAACCGAGCATTGAGATTACTAAGGACGTACCACCAACTGACGCAAGTCGAGCTGGCGAAGCGTCTTGGCATCTCGAACTCGTACCTGAGCGAGCTTGAGAGCGGTGACAAGACGCCGCCGCTAGACCTGCTGGAAAAATACTCGGACATCTTCAAGATGCCCACGTCTTCAATCCTGCTGTTCTCGGAATCGCTGGCCGGCGAGGGGCGGCGCGGTGGAAAGTTGCGCGTGGGGGCAGCAGACAAGATTCTTCGCTTGCTGGAATGGCTTGAGGAGCGTGATGCAATCAAAAAGCCAGCCTAAACGCTACCCCTTGGAACGGTCCCCACTCTATCGACTCAGGGGTAAAAATAAGTTTGAGACGGTTATCGGTGTCCAGTGGGATGCCGTACCCAAACTTTTGGATCTCAAGCACTATCGTGTTTGGACGAATGAGAAGGGTCGCGAAATCCAAGCCCCTCGTGGCTGGCTCGCCCAAGTGCATCGTCGCATTGGCAAGTTGCTAGCGCGGATCGAGCTTCCTGATTACGTCTATTCGCAGAAGGGTCGCTCCTACGTCGATAACGCCCGTGCCCACAGAGGCGATACGCCGCTAATCAAAACCGACATCAGCCGCTTTTACCCCAGCGTGACCCGTCAAGCGGTGTTCCGGATGTTTTTGGATGACTTTGAGTGCGCGGTTGATGTGGCGCACCGACTAGCCGACGTGTGTTGCTACAAACAAGCGTACCTACCTACTGGCAGCGCCCTTAGTGGGCGGGTGGCATTTTTCGCGAAGCGTCATATGTTCGATGAAATTGCCGATGTCGTCGAGGATGTCGGTTGCAAGATGACCGCCTACGTTGATGACGTGACTATCTCAGGCGTGGCAGCCACAAAAACGCTGCTAGGTGCAGTCCGTGAAACTATTGGCCGCCACGGCCTACGTACACAGGGTCGAAAGTCTAAGGTCTATGCAAGCAGCGCGGCCAAGGCGATCACTGGAGTGGTGGTAGTGCGCGACGAGGTTCGGTTGCCCAACGCCCGCCACTTGAATATTCACCGCGCAAGGCAAGCAGTACAGGTTGCGGAGCCAGGAGCCCTGGATCGGGCGCGACGGGTGCTAGCTGGACGACTGCAGGAAGCGCGTCAAGTATTGGGTGATTCTTCGCAAAGCAGTTGGGAGTCAGCTTGAGTATGGTTTGTTTGTAGCAGTCAATTTTCGCCATATTCGCCATAAAATTTGAATGTGGCAATAAAGGTGGTGAATTTCACGGCGACGGGGGCTATTTTGAAGGCTACACTTCGACAAATTTATGGGCCGTGGGATGAGGCTTTGAAACAACGCGTACAGAAGTTGGGGAGTCAATTTTTCAGCTAAAGTATCGTAATGATTGGGGACAGGTAAAGCTGCTGGCGCAGGCTATAAATGAGCATATCTACTCAAAACTGTTCAAAGTTGGGTTTATCGTTCCGATGCCAGCCTCGACGCCGCGGCTCCGTCAGCCTGTCACAGAAATAGCAAATGAGCTTGGTGGATTAGTGCGGGTGCCTGTATTTAGTAATCTTTTGCTAAAAGCTGAGAATGGGAAGTCTCTCAAAGATCTAAACACTAAAGAAGAGAAGATAGAGGCTATTGGAAATAGCTTTAGTGTGAACGACAAAATTACGAATGCCGGGAGATGGGATGTGCTTTTGGTGGATGACTTGTTTCACACAGGTGCTTCCATGGAAGCGGCATGCAATGCGCTGCGAACCTACCCAAAGGTAGGAAAGATTTATGTCGCTGCGTTGACTTGGAGATGATTAATGACAACGAAGGTTTTTATTGCAGGTTCGATGAATATCAAGCACCTTGATCCGAAAGTCAAGGAGCGTATCGATAACATCGTCGCCCAAGACTTTGAGGTGGTGGTGGGTGATGCTGACGGAGCCGACACCTCGGTCCAGCAGTACCTGGTCAACCACGGTACGACGAGGGCAATCGTCTTCTGCAGTGGTGATCGACCCAGAAACAATGTGGGGCATTGGCCTGTTCAATGCGTCGAGACAAGTCACTCGCAGGGATCGCGCGCTTTCTTCACCGCCAAAGACATCCGCATGGCCGAGGTTGCTGACATCGGTTTGATGATCTGGGACACTAAAAGTACAGGTACGCTCAGCAACGTTCTCGAACTTCTCGCACGCAAGAAGAAATCAGTCGTATTTGTAAATAAGGCTAAGGTCTTCAAGAATGTCGGAACCGTTGAACAGCTCGAAGAACTGCTCTCTTTCATGTCGGAGCACGCCAAGCAGAAGGCCGATGAGAAGATCAGGCTATTTTCCCGGATCGACGTTCTTAAGCATGAACAGCTTCAAATGTTCGCATGATTGATTCAGGGAGTGAGAATGCAACCTACTCCACGTCGCTCAATTGCCACGTAGCATGTTTTACTAATTGAGTGATTACACTCACCAATTCCGGCAAAGCGTTGATGTCGCAGTCAGAGGATGGCTTCCAGCCCCTTGCGTTCGATGATGTCCAGCAATCTCTGCGACGGGCCGCTGGGGCGCTTGTCACCCACTTCCCACTTGCGAACGGTGGACGCGCTGGTGTTGAGGACCGAGGCGAGCACGGCTTGGCTCAGGTGAAGGCGCTCGCGCAGCGCCTTCACTTTGGCGGCGTCATAGTCCTGCACCGGCTCCAGGCACAGCACGTCGTACTTCTGCATCTTGCGCTTATCGATGAAACCCAAGCGGTGCAGATCACTGGCCGTCTCATGGACAGCTTCGAGGATGCGGCTCTTGGTTTTGGTCTTCATGGTCATTGGCAAATCTCCTGCAACGTGCCGTCGACAACGGCTTCGTCCAACTGTTTTGCGGTGCGAGCCAGCAGGTCGGCGGCGATAGCTTGCAAGCCTTCCAGTTCTTCATCACTGATGTTGGAACGCTCGTTTTTTTCAAAGCCGAACACGAAGAACCAGTGGTTGCTGTTGTTCGTGGCCACCAACGTTCTTGCCCCGCTGCGCTTACCACGTTCGGTCAGCCAAGTTATACCACTCAGTGGCATAGCTTATCCATGAAGTCCAAACTGGTTCGCGCCACCAGTTCGGCCACATCCATGGCCACGCCCCAAAAACACAATTAGAGCGACAATGCTACAACTCGCGTACATGGGCTCAAATGCGCGGTTGGCGCGCCGTTCCGGCCTGCCCGGGCATTCACCCAGACACCCGCCCGCCTTGCCGCCAGTTCAAGGGATTGTCGCCAGGCCGCCTAATGTACTATCCTTCGTTCACGGCCTGAACAGCGGTACCCGCCGGGTGAAAATCCAGCGTGAATCCGCCCCTGGGGCCGGCCGCCAGGCCGGCCTCTTTGGTGCCTTCCGTAAAGAGAACCCGCGCGCTGCCGACCGCTGTACGGCACGGCGGTAGCGTGCCAAAAACAACACAAACAACAACACAAACAACAACAACACAAACGGTACTGACACCCCATGACCAACGAACATTCACTGAAAGTCCTGCGCCTGCTGCAGGACCAGCCCCATTTGTCCCAGCGCGAGCTGGCCCGCGCGCTGGGGCTCAGCCTGGGCAAGACGCATTACTGCGTGCGCGCCCTGCTCGACAAGGGCCTGATCAAGATGCACAACTTCAAGCAAAGCGACAACAAGCGCGGCTATGCCTACCTGCTCACCCCCGCCGGCCTGCGCGCCAAGGCCGAGCTGACCCGCGCCTTCCTGCTCTACAAGCAGAAAGAATACGAAGCCCTGAAACACGAGATCGACGAACTGCACCGCGAAGTCTACGGCGCGCAAACATGACGCAAGACACGCCCAACGACACCGACACCGACACCCCACCGCCGGACTGCAGCCTGCGCTACCTGGTGCGCGGTTTCTGGCACCACCTGGAGCCGCGCCGCAAAAAACAGCTGGGCCTGCTGCTCATCCTCATGGTCGCGGCCTCGTTTGCCGAAGTCCTCAGCCTGGGGGCCGTGCTGCCGTTCCTGGGCGTGCTCACCCAGCCCGAGACCGTGTACAACCACGCGCTGCTGCAACCCCTGTGGCAGTGGCTGCGCATCCCCAGCGCGCACGACCTGCTCCTGCCCATCACCCTGGGCTTCATCGTCGCCGCACTGCTGGCCGGCGTCATGCGCCTGCTGCTGCTGTACGTGCAGATCAAGCTGTCCTACGCCATCGGGGCGGACTTCAGCTACCAGGTCTACCGCCGCACCCTGTACCAGCCCTACGCGGTCCACGTGGCGCGCAACAGCAGCGAGGTCATCGCCGGCGTCACCAGCAAGGTGCAGGCCCTGATCCAGTTTTTCCTGAGCCCGCTGCTGGTCATGCTCAGCAGCGTCATCATCATGCTGGCCATCCTGGCCGCTCTGCTGGCGGTGGACCCCTGGATGTCGCTGGCGGCCTTTGCCGGCTTTGGCGCGATCTACGGCGTGGTGATCGGGCTCAGCCGCCGGCGCCTGGCGCAGAACAGCGAGCGCATCGCCGCCAACAGCACGCTGGTGGTCAAGGTGCTGCAAGAGGGTCTGGGCGGCATCCGCGACGTGCTGATCGACGGCACCCAGGAAGCCTACAGCCAGCAGTACCGCGCAGCCGACATCCCCCTGCGGCACGCGCAGGCCAACAGCCAGATCCTGGCCGGCGCCCCGCGCTTTGGGGCCGAGGCCCTGGGCATGGCCTTCATCGCCATCCTGGCCTACGTCATGGCGCGCGATTCCGGCGGCCTGGGCCAGGCCATCACCCTGCTGGGCGTGCTGGCTCTGGGCGCCCAGCGCCTGCTGCCGGTGCTGCAGCAGGCCTATATGTCGCTCACCCTGCTGCGCGGCTACAGCGACAACGTGCGCGATGCGTTGGACCTGCTGGACCAGCC
>Ga0172382_10010713_pt1 | contig 12246 bp, 10 predicted proteins | sample Leawel138RmetaG_FD_122245 | JGI IMG/M metagenome (GOLD analysis project Ga0172382, IMG submission 122245) | Leachate microbial communities from a municipal landfill in Southern Ontario, Canada - Leachate well 138R metaG | ecosystem: Engineered > Solid waste > Landfill > Unclassified | place...
ATCGTTGACCGTACCGTCGAAGTAGAAGATCTCACCCAGACAGTCACAGCCCAGGGTCAGCGGGTTGGCCGAGAACCCCATGCCGACCTCGCCCATGTCGAAGACGTTCTTGTTCCAGTGCGTTGGAGACGAATCACCGTAGGGCACAACCATTTCCGACAACGCTGCCCGATACATGATCGGCCGGACGGCGCCGCGGTCGTTGTAGGTGACTTCGTGCAGCACCAGACCTTCGCGCGGGTTGAACCCCACCCGTAGCGACCACTTCTGCCATTGCACGTTCCAGCCGTCGACGGTGAAACTCGGTCCGTCCGGTTGGGTGATCTCGATGGTCTTCACATCGTCGCGGAAGCCGCTGAAGGCCGGCCGGTTGTCGGGGCTGAACATGAACTGCTCCGAGTAGTTGCCACCTTTGGCCGGCAGCCTCACCGCACCGTGATCCTCGACGTCGAGCACGGTCATGGTGTCCAGGTCGAAGGTGACGATCAGCCCCTCCACCGGACGGGCGTAACCGTTCTCCGACGGTGCGGCGCGCACGAACGTCAGCGGCCGGCAGATCAGCGGGGAGTTGTCGTAGTGGTCCTGCGCCCCGTAGTAACCGGCCGGCCACGGGTCGATCATCGCGAGGCTGAAGTCGGTGACACCGCGCTTGCGCATCGCCTCCTGCCAGCGCGGGTCCTCCCGGACCTTCTCCTCCACGCCGGTCATGTGCTCGACGAGGTAAGACGGGAACCGGCCCGGGACGGGGGTCCAGGACTCGATGACGCGCGCGCCGAGGTCGACGACGGCCTCGTAGATCAGCTTCGCCGCCGCGTCGTACATGGTCAGGAATGCTCGACGCGGCACGTCCTGTTCGCCGACGAAGGTCAGCGAAGCGGTCTTGGCCGGCTCGGCGAGCTGAATCATCACGAACTTCAAAGTGGGAGTGGCATATTCGGACGCAGTCACCACGGCGGCGGCGGACTCGATCTCGGCTCCGCTCAACGGGTCCAGCGGATAGGCCGCGGGTGCGGCCCCGTCGTGCTCGCCTCGCGTGCGGGTGTCCTCCATCGTCATTTCGCTGATTCCTCTGTTTCTGTCTTGTTGAGGTCGAAGACCGCCAGATGTGCCAGCGAATCTTCCTGACTAACCTTGTGCGCCGAGCGTCGTCCGAAGACGTACACGGTCAGGCCGAGGGCGAACATGCCCAGGCTGATGCCGCCCACCCACGTCATCCAGGTGGCGGTGGGCACGTCGATCCACGGTGTGACGAACGAGTAGTAGATGCCGCCGACCGTGCCCAGGGATCCGACGATGACGGCCGTCCACACCCCGGCCATGCCGCCCGGGATACGCCAGAACTGCTCGCTGGCATAGCGATCCGCGTACTTCTTCCGTGCGACGACCACGGGGATCAGGAAGAAGAACCCGGACAGCAGCCACACCGTGGACAGGCCGCCCTGCAGGTAGATGGTGACGTTGGCCATGCTGCTCTGCGAATACAGCCCCACCAAGATCAATGAGGAGATCACGCCCTGGATCAGGATGGCGGTGACCGGGTTGCGCGTCCGAGGGTTGAGGTGGGTGAAGATCCGCGGCAGGTGGCGTTCCAGACCCGAAACGAAGATCAGCCGTGAGTACGCGACCTGGTAGGTCATCAGCGCGACGATGATGATGAACGCCAGAACGATTGCGCAGACTTCCATCAGACCGGGGAAGCCGGCGACATCGAGCATGCCGATCACGCCCGTCACGGGGTCGATCTCGTCACCCGGCAGCGCCATCATGGTGCCGAGCGTGGTCAGCAGATAGATCGCGACCAGCGCAGCCGATCCCCACAGGATCATCTTCGGGCCGCTCTTGCGCACCGACAGGAACTCCGCACCCATGTTGTACGGGGTTTCGACGCCGAGCAGGTACAGCAGCACGGTTCCGTACAGGAAGCCGGCGACCGCGAAGTTGGGGATGGTCGCCTCGGCCCAGCTGAACGGCGTCGCCGAACCGTTGTTGACGGCGAACAGCAGACCGCTGACGAAGATCGTCAGCGTCAGGATGCCGTAGACGACGAAGACGATGTTCATGATCTTTTGATTGGCAGCCAGTTTCGCCAACGCCAGACCGATCACCGTCCACAGGATGACCAGTTGCAGGATGATGCTCGTCGTCAACCCGAGTTCGGCGTGGAAGGCCAGCAGCAGGAACTGCAGCACCACCGCCGGCGACGATGCGGCGTTGAGGATCACCGGCACCCAGGACAGGTACCCGCCGATAAACCCCCACGTCTCGCCCATCGTGCGGGTGGCCCAGATGTACACGCCGCCCTGCCCCGGCCACAGGTTGCCGAGTTCCACCACCGCCATGCCGGCGGGGATCAGGAAGGTGAGGATGCCGAGCACCCACATCGGGATCGCGGTCCACCCTCCGCCGGCCATCACCGACGAGCCGGTGATCCAGCAGATGATGAACACATAGGCCGCCGTCAGGCCGAATGTGGTCATCACCTTGGGAAGGATCTGTTCGGGGACCAACTCGGTGGTCATGAGCTTGTCACGCTCGACGTTCGGCGAAGGCTCCGTTTGTGTCATTCGACGTCTCCCACTTGCACTTTGGTCAGTTGACGATCTGTCCGTCTTTCATCCGGACGACACGGCTCGCTTCGTCGGCCACCGTGGGGTCGTGGGTGCTCGCGACCACGGTGACTCCCATGGTCGAGCACAGGTCGCGCAGCATGCGCACCACCGTCTCCCCCGTGCGGTGGTCGAGGTTGGCCGTCGGCTCGTCGGCCAGGACGAGGGTCGGGCTGCTGATCAGTGAGCGCGCGATCGCCGTGCGCTGCTGTTCGCCGCCCGACATCTTGGTCGGCTGATGGTTGACGCGATGCCCGAGCCCGACCAGCTCGAGAAGCTCGGTGGCCCGCTTGCGCAACGATTTCCGGTCGTAGGGCTCGAACATCAGCGGTAGCTCGACGTTCTCGACAGCCGACAGGAACGGGATCAGGTTGTAGCTCTGGAAGATGAAGCCGATGGTGTCGTGCCGCAGTGCCGCGTACTGGCTCTCGGTCAGCGTCGCGGTGTCCTGCCCGGCGATCTTCACGGTGCCCTTCGTCGGCCGGTCCAGCCCGCCGATGATGTTGAGCAGAGTGGACTTGCCGCTGCCGCTCGGACCCATCAGGCAGACGAATTCGCCTGGTGTCACGGTCAGTTCGGCGGCCATCAGCGCCTTGACGACCTCGTCGCCGAGCTTGTGCAGTTTCCACACGTCGGAGATCTCGATCACCGGGGCGGTGCCGGCGGTGTCGTCGAGAGCGGTCACGGTCAGCCTCCTGAGGCCAGGGATCGAATGGGAGGTCGCGACGCGGCCTTCCAGGTGGGCACGATGCTGGTGGCCAGCGCGGCGGCGATGCTGACGACGACCGCGATCCCGCCGCCGAGGGCCAACCCGGGGTAGGACACCCCGGTGGCGACGATCCCCAGCGCCGCCAGCACGATCCCGGTGACGACGGCCAGCCCCACGCCCGCCAGCGCGCCGAGCACGGCGGCGACGACGGGCTCGACGAGCAGTGCGGTCACCACCGGTGCGCGCGGAACGCCGTTGGCGGCGAGCACCCCGAGTTCGCGGGTGCGGTGGGCGACGGTCCTGGTCGTCGCCACGGCCACCTCGGCCACTCCGACGAGCAGGACCGTGACGGCGATCAGTACCACGGCGCGGGCGATTTCGTCGCCGTGACCGAGTGACGCCGACTGAGCGCGGATGCCGTCGGACATCCCGAAGACGAGGACCACCAGGAATGCGCCAGTGCCCGTCGTGACGGCCGGCAACACCATCTCGCGGACCCGGCGTCGCGCTGCCAGCCACCCGTAGGCCAGGCCCTTACCCGCACTCATCTATCGGTCCCCCAGCAGAGACACCGGCCGCTGCTGCAGCAGCCGGTGCACCGGGACCAGTGCACCGACGATCGCCATGGCCGGCAGGAACATCGCGGTCAGCGCGGCCCCCTGCAGCCACGACCCCACCGACGCGATACCCGGGATCACCAGCGCGACAGCGATTCCGGCGGCCGCGATCCCGACGACGTATGCCGCGAGGAAGACGATCGCCGACTCGACGAGGAAGAAATAGAGGACCTCGTCGGCCAGGCCGATGCTCGACATGATGCCGAACTCACGGCGCCGTTCGGTCACCGCGGCGAGGAATGACGACACCGCGATGACGAAGCCGAGACCGAGACCGATCGTGGAGATCAGACCGAGTGTCGAACTCGTCACCTGACCCGAGAACAGGGCCGAGTACTTCTGTTCGAACGTCAGCGGACCGGACCCTCCGACGGTGTCGTAGATCAACCCCGCGCCACCGGCATCCGGTTGCACCGCGGGATCGGCGGTCCACGGCAGGCCGACGGCAGCGCCGAAAACCTGGGCCAGATCGCGGCGCTGCTGCTCCCCCGCGGGCGCGCGCACCACCCACCACCCGTTGTCACCGACCGTCGCCTGAGCCACCGGCGTCGGCACCGTCACCGACTGCCCGGGCCCGCTGACCCGGACGTCCAGCTGTTGCCCGCCGATGGTCACACGGTCACCGTCGGAGACCGAAAGTCGCTCCGCTGCAGCAGATCCCACCAGCGCCTGGCCTGCGGTTGCCTGGTCTGTGCCCCGCAGCGCCACGGCTTGACCATTGACCTCGACGAGGCCCGACACGACGTGGGTTGCCGTCCACCCCTCGGGGGCGTCGAGCGCGGGTGCCGGCCCGTCGGCGATCAGCGCCTCGGCGGCGGGGTCGTAGTGCACACCGGCAGCGGGCACCACCCACAGCTGGCCGTCGGCCAGCACGTCGGCCACAGAGGCCTCACCGGTGGTCGCGAAGCCGGCCGAGATGGTCCGGACGATCGTCACGCACGCGATCGCCAGCGCGATGCCGAGCACCGCGAGCACGAACCGCTCCGGACGACGCCGAATGTTGGCCAGCGCGAACCGGACCAGGCACGTGAAGGTGTTCCCGGACCCGGCGGGGATCTGCGGTGATCGGACTGCGGCCGGCGCGCTGCCGACCTGAGTGGCCTCCACGAGAAGCGATGGTGCGCAGGAAAAGTTTCGCCCACGGCCGCGCGCAGTATCGGTGCTGTTAACAGGGCCGCGGTCCCGTTACGTCAACATGTCGTGCCGCAACGGGTTTCGCCGGTCCGTCAGTCCTGAATACGGCGCCAGGGCTGCGCCTGTTCGAGCTCGAACGCGAGCTCGAGCAGACGGGCCTCCTCGCCCACACCCGCGGCGAACATCATGCCCACCGGCAGACCCGACTGAGACTGCCCGAGCGGCAACGAGATCGCCGGCTCGCCGGTGGCATTCTGTAACGGCGTGAACGCCACCCACTCGATGAGCCGCGCGATGATCTGCTCGTACGGCGCCGTCGGATCGAGGTGTCCGACACGGGGCGGGACGTCCGCCAGGGTCGGCGTCAGCACCACGTCGTAGGTGGACTGCAGCCGCGACGTGACCCGGCGCATCCGCGCCAGCCGGGCGATCGCCGTCGGCAACCGGTGCAGGTTTCGGGCAGCGTGCCGCTCCAAGCCCAGCGACAGGTTGTCCAGCCGACCGCGGTCGAAGCTCGGCCCGAACGTGCGACGGCCGCCACGCACCAAGGCGAAGGCCAAAAACGACCAGTACAACAGGAAGTCGTCCATAAACCGTTGGGGCACAGGGTTGTCGATGACGGTGATCCGGTGTCCCAGCTGCTCGAGCAGCGCCGCGGTCTTGAGCGTCAGCTCGCTGACCTCTGGACTGGCCTCGTGCAGGATGGACTGCGTGCACACCGCGATGCGCAGGCGTTGCACACCGGGACCCGTGACATCGCCGACAGGAGGCAGCTTCGGGTTCGCGACGACCTTCTCCATCTCGCGGTAGAACGCGGCGGTGTCCCGCACCGACCGGGTCACCACGCCGTTGGCGACGATGCGCAGCGGCATCTGCCGCATGTCCTTGTCCAGCGGAAGCCGGCCACGGCTCGGTTTGAGGCCCACAAGTCCGTTGCACGACGCGGGAATCCGGATGGAACCGCCGCCGTCATTGGCGTGCGCGATCGGCACCACGCCGGCGGCCACGAACGCGCCCGACCCCGACGACGAGGCACCTGCCGTGTGATCGGTGTGCCACGGGTTGCGCACCGCCCCGAGCCGAGGGTGTTCGGCGGCAGCACTGAAACCGAACTCCGACATCCGCGTCCTGCCGACGGGGACCAGACCGGTCGCCAGATAGGCGCTGGCGAAATCACCGTCGTGGGCGGCGGGGACGGGCTCCCAGGCGTCGGTGCCGTTCATCGCCGGCATCCCGGCGACGGCCACGTTGTCCTTGACGAACGACGGCACCCCGTCGAAGAAGCCACCGTAGGGGCGGTGCAGTCGGGCCCGCGTCCTGGCCCGCTCGTATGCCTCGAAGGTGAGTCCGTTCAGCGCCGGGTTCGCCTTCTCGGTGCGCGCGATCGCGGCCTCGACGAGTTCGCTCGCCGACACCGCCCCGCGGCGCAGTTCGTCCGCCAGACCGACGGCGTCGAGGTCACCCAGGGCGTCGTCGCCGAACGCGTTGACACGATCCATGGTCCGAACGGTACCAAAGCGTACCGGCGGGGTCCGCAATGTCGGGAACGTCGCGGCCCCGGGCTCACTCGGCTCGGCGCAGCACCGCCCCGACGGTCATCGCCAGGATCTTCCAGTCCAGCCACAGAGACCAGTTCTCGATGTAGAAGTTGTCCCATTCGGCGCGGTCGGCGATCGACGTCTGCCCGCGCAGGCCGTGCACCTGCGCCCAACCGGTGATCCCGGCCTTGACCCGGTGCCGGTCGCCGTAGCGGGCGATCTGGACGTTGAACAGGTCGACGTACTCCGGGCGCTCCGGACGCGGACCCACCAGGCTCATCTCGCCCCTGATGACATTGATCACCTGGGGCAGCTCGTCCAGAGAATAGGCGCGCATGAACTTGCCGATCGGGGTCCGGCGGTCCTCGCCCTCGACGCCTCCGGGCGCGGAGTCGGGGTCGGGGGTGAACGCGGCGTCGGACTCCTTCGGCGGGCGCATCGAGCGGAACTTCAGGCACTGGAAGACCCGGCCGTCGCGCCCGATCCGCGGCTGGCCGAAGAAGATCGGGCCCGGCGAGGACAACCGCACCAGCAGCATCAGGGTGAGGAACAACGGGGAGATCAGCACCAGACCGACGGTGGCGACCATCCGGTCGGAGAGGTGCTTGGCGGCGAACTGCCAGCTGCGCGGGTCGGTGCGCGGGGCGGCGATGAGCGGCAGACCGCCGATGTGGTCGATGCGGGCGTGGACGCCGATGGTGTCGTAGATCCGGGGCACGATCCACACCGCGATGCCGCGCCTGTGGGCGGTCCTGACCGCGATGGACATCGCCTCGTCGCGGGTGCGGGAGAACGCGACGATCATGCACTCGGCGCCGGTGCGGGTGATGATCTCGTCGATGCGGTCCAACTTGCCCAGGTACGGGATGCTGGCGGGCTGGTCCCGGTCGATCCCCATCGACGGAAGGTCGTCGTCGACCAGCCCGATCGGCCGCAGACCGTACTCCGGGGTGATGCGGAGCCGGTCGACCACCTTCGCGGCGATACGACCGTTGCCGACAATGAGCGTCGGTGCACTCAGCACGTTGCGCCGGAACTGATAACGCCTGTACCACAACCACAGTAGCCGGCCGAGCGGGATCAGGATCGCCGCCCACAACCACACCAGGGCGACAGCTTTACCCGCCCCTACCACCTCCGGGTTGAACACGAGGCCACTGAGCAACAGCATCGCCGTGATGGCCGCGACCGCCTCAATGGTGGGCAGCTCGTCGAGGAACGAGCGCGCGACGGACCGGCGGTACAGTCCGCGGATCGCGCTCAACGCCACCACGGTCGGCGCGAAGAAGAACATCATCCAGATGGGTGGCAACTGCCACTCGAGGAAACGGTCGGCGATGGCCATTCCGGCGGCCACCGCCAGTGACGCGGTGGTCAGGTCCATAAGCGGACCGACAACCGGCACCCGCGCCCTGCGCGTCCGCAACCGACCGGACTCCGTCGGCACGTCGTCCGAGGATTTCACCCTGGCAGCGATGTCTGCCGTCCCGCGGGACTCAACTGTATCGGTCACCACGGCCACAGCAGTTCTCATGATCCCCCATAGAGTGAGGCTAACTCAGCAAACGTCGAAAACCACCGTACTCGCCACCTTACGGCAGCGTCAGAATGGCAGCCGGGTTAGCTGGACCTTTTGCCCGCAGTCCTTGCGTGGGAAAACAGGCAAACGCGACCGAGGCCGGCCACCCGTCCCTTGACCTCCCCTGGCCGACGCGAGCAAACACACCGGTGGTCCGGATTTGTTTCCCCACCGCGACGACAGGCCGACCACGAGATCCGCGTGTACCGCAGATCACGGCGGGCGAGGGCATCGCCGGGACCCTCAGTACGAAAGCACGAGGCCCCCGGGACCGTGGTCCCGGGGGCCTCGCGTGAATTCAGACCTGTCAGGCCTGACCGACCTCGAAGCGGACGAACCGCGTCACGGTCACCCCTGCCTCGTCGAGCAGCGCCTTGACCGACTTCTTGTTGTCGGACACCGCAGGCTGATCCAGCAGCACGACGTCCTTGTAGAAGCCCGTCACCCGGCCCTCGACGATCTTCGGAAGCGCCTGCTCCGGCTTGCCCTCGTTGCGGGCGGTCTCCTCGGCGATGCGCCGCTCGTTGGCGACGATGTCCTCCGGCACGTCCTCACGGGTGAGGTACTTGGCCTTCAGCGCGGCGATCTGCAGGGCGACCGCGTGAGCGGCCGACGTGTCGCCACCGGTGTACTCGACCAGCACACCCACCGCGGGCGGCAGATCGGCGGCGCGCTTGTGCAGGTAGGTCTCGGTCGTGCCGTCGAAATACGTGGCACGACGGAGCTCCAGCTTCTCGCCGATCTTGGCCGACAGGTCGGCGATCGCCTGCTCGACCGTGGTGTCACCGAGCTTGACCGCCTTGAGCGCGTCGACGTCGGCCGCCTTGGCCGCAGCCGCCGCAGCGACGATCTGATCGGCGAGCGCCTGGAACTCGCCGTTCTTGGCGACGAAGTCCGTCTCGGAGTTCAGCTCGATGAGCGCGCCGTCCTTTGCGGCGACCAGGCCCTCGGCGGTGGCGCGCTCAGCGCGCTTGCCGACGTCCTTGGCGCCCTTGATGCGCAGCAACTCGACGGCCTTGTCGAAGTCACCTTCGGCCTCGACCAGCGCGTTCTTCGAGTCCAGCATGCCGGCACCGGTCAGCTCCCGGAGGCGCTTGACGTCGGCGGCGGTGTAGTTAGCCATAGAAGTCTTTCCTTTGAGGCGTCGCGGGTGTCAGGACTGTTCGGGTGCTGCGGTCTCGCCGGCGGCAGCCTCGGGTGCGGCGGTGGTGGCACCGGCCAGCAGCTCCTGCTCCCACTCGGCAAGTGGCTCGGCCGCCTCGGCCGCGGCCTTGTCGGCACCGGCACCGGCGCGGGCCTGCAGACCCTCGGCGACCGCGGAGGCCACCACCTTGGTCAGCAGCGCAGCCGAGCGGATGGCGTCGTCGTTACCCGGGATCGGGTAGTCGACGAGATCCGGATCGCAGTTGGTGTCCAGGATCGCGATGATCGGGATGTTCAGCTTGCGGGCCTCGGCCACCGCGAGGTGTTCCTTGTTGGTGTCGACGACCCAGATCGCCGACGGCACCTTCTGCATGTCCCTGATGCCACCGAGGCTGCGCTCGAGCTTGTTCTTCTCGCGGGTCAGCATCAGGATTTCTTTCTTGGTGCGACCCTCGAAGCCACCGGTCTGCTCCATGGCCTCAAGCTCCTTGAGGCGCTGCAGGCGCTTGTGCACGGTGGAGAAGTTGGTGAGCATGCCGCCCAGCCAGCGCTGGTTCACGAACGGCATGCCGACGCGGGTGGCCTCTTCGGCGATGGATTCCTGCGCCTGCTTCTTGGTGCCGACGAACATGACGGAACCGCCGTGCGCGACGGTCTCCTTCACGAACTCATAGGCCTTGTCGATGTAGGTCAGCGTCTGCTGCAGATCGATGATGTAGATGCCGTTGCGGTCGGTGAAGATGAACCGCTTCATCTTGGGGTTCCAGCGTCGGGTCTGATGCCCGAAGTGCGCGCCGCTGTCAAGCAGCTGCTTCATTGTTACGACAGCCATAATGAGTCCAGTGGCCTTTTCTTTGTTGTCGGTTGTCGTCCGGCATCGGGTGAGCCGGACCCTGGCGACTGCTTCGATGCCGGACCCGTCTCTTGGAGGCGGGACCGCCCGGCATGCGAGGTGACGAGCTGGTGAGCCCGTGCTGCAGACGCGCGAAGTCAGCCCGCGCAAACGAGCTGCGGGTAGGAGTTTACACGCTCGGAACAGGTGCTTTTACCACCGAGCAGCGCCCCAACCGGTGATCCACAGGTTCGCAGGTTCGGGCTTTCCCTGTCCTGCGCCGGTCCGCTGAACTGGACGGATGCGGGTCCTGGCGAGTGCGATCGCCGTCGCGGTGGTGACGGCCGCGCCGGCCGCTGCCGACGACGTCCGGCTGGGCTGGCCGCTGCAACCGTCTCCGGCGGTGGTGCGCCAGTTCGACGCACCCGCCCCGAACTGGCAGCGCGGCCACCGCGGTGTCGACCTTGCCGGGACCGACGGGCAGCCGGTGTACGCGGCGGCAGCCGGCACGGTGGTGTTCGCCGGCGATCTGGCAGGCAGGCCCCTGGTGTCGATCGCGCACCCGGGCGGGCTGCGCACCACCTATGAACCCGTGCGGCCGGCGGTGCGGCGGGGACAGCAGGTGACCGCCGGGTCCGCGCTCGGCGAACTGGCCGCGGGACATCCGAACTGCGCGGCGCCGGCCTGCCTGCACTGGGGAGCGATGTGGGGGCCGGCGTCTCGGGCCGACTACGTCGACCCGGTGGGACTGCTCGGCACCACCGCGATCCGGCTCAAGCCTCTGCGCTGACGGTCCGCGGTCGATCGTTGTGAGCGCTCACGCGGGCAAGTAGATGGGTTTGAACAGGAGTTTCAGACGTTGACAGGTCACAGACGTTAACGTTAACATTCGCCAAATGTAATCCAGGCCACACCAGGAGCAAGGAGCGACCGTTGAGGAAACGAGCACTGTTCGCGGCACTGTCATTGGGGGTCGCGATCGCCACCACGCTGGCGGCATGTGGCAGCGGGCCGGCGCCCGACGGCGCAGGCGACGGCACCATCACGATGGGTTTCTCCCAAGTCGGCGCGGAAAGTGGATGGCGGACCGCCAATACCAAGTCGGTGCAGGAGGCGGCGTCAGCCGCCGGTGTCGACCTGAAGTTCTCCGACGCCAACGGAAAGCAGGAGAACCAGATCTCGGCCCTGCGGTCGTTCATCCAGCAGGGCGTCGACGTGCTGGCGTTCAGCCCCGTGGTGCGCACCGGTTGGGACGCCGTGCTGTTGGAGGCCAAGAACGCCGGCATCCCGGTGATCCTCACCGACCGCGCCGTGGACACCACGGTCCCCGACGCCTACGTGTCGTTCCTGGGCGCCGACTTCGTCGACGAGGGCCGCCGCGCCGGCCGGTGGGTGGTCGACGAGTATGCCGGTCAGACCGAGCCGGTCAACATCGTCATCCTGGAGGGCACCACCGGGGCCGACCCCGCCATCGACCGCAACACCGGCTTCGAGGAAGCGATCTCGGCATCGCCGAACCTCAACGTGATCGCCTCGCAGACAGGAGATTTCACGCGGTCAGGCGGCAAACAGGTGATGGAGGCCTTCCTCAAGGCGCATCCCGACATCGACCTGGTGTTCGCCCAGAACGACGATATGGGCCTGGGTGCGGTCGAGGCGATCCAGGCGGCGGGCAAGACCCCCGGTCAAGACATCAAGATCGTCGCGGTCGACGCGACGAGCGACGGCATGCGTGCGCTGGCCGACGGCAAATTCAACTTTCTCGTCGAATGCAACCCGTTGCTCGGCCCCCAGCTGATGGACCTCGCCGAGAAGGTGGTCGCCGGCGAACCGGTGCCCGCGCGCGTCGTGGTCCCGGACGAGACGTTCACCACCCAGCAGGCGATCGAAGCACTTCCCAACCGGCAGTACTGAACCCGGACAGCGAACCAGCCGACATGGACCGAGTCGACGAACCGGTGGTGCTGATGCGCGGCATCGACGTCACCTTCCCCGGGGTGAAGGCGCTCGACGGTGTGGACTTCCGTCTGCTCCCCGGCGAAGTGCACGCCCTGATGGGTGAGAACGGCGCCGGCAAGTCCACGCTGA
>Ga0172382_10010714_pt1 | contig 12246 bp, 11 predicted proteins | sample Leawel138RmetaG_FD_122245 | JGI IMG/M metagenome (GOLD analysis project Ga0172382, IMG submission 122245) | Leachate microbial communities from a municipal landfill in Southern Ontario, Canada - Leachate well 138R metaG | ecosystem: Engineered > Solid waste > Landfill > Unclassified | place...
CGGCGCTCACGGTCTCGCTCCTTCTCCTCCTCCTCGCCGGGGTGATGTCCTGGTCGCGTGGCTCAGAGCATCGCGGGGCGGCATGAGGCTGAGCACCACAACCGGCAGGCGAACTCGATCCGGCGGCTTTTCAGGCGGAACACCGCACAGGAATCGCCGGAAGGTGAGAGAACCGGACATCCTGCCCCGGCCACCGGCACGTCGCTGCACGCGGAAAGATATATATCCCGATACACGCCATCCCGGCATCGTATGCCTATACGGGAGAAGACCCTGACGGTTCTGCTCGTTCTCTCGCTTGTTGCAAACACCTTTCTCCTGGCCGCCATCCTCACGCCGGCGGATGGCTCTTCCCCGGCGCTCTCAAAACCCGGGGAGGCGGAGGTTCTTCCGACCGCAACCCTCGCACCTCTTCTATCCATGGAGGCGACCGGGAACAGGAGCGTCGCCTCGATGCAGGTGCCGGTCATCCTCAGGAGGATCGAGATCGACCAGAACTGTCCGCTCTGCCGCGACGAGGTGATCGAGGAAGCGACGATGGTGAACGTCTCGGTCGAGGTCGTACCCGGGAGGGGGCGGGTGCTCGTCCAGACGACACCCCTGACAGGGATCGTCTTTCAGGATGCCGCGAACCATGCGGTCGCCGCCGTCGCCAACCGATCCCGAATGGATCTTACGGAAAACGACATCATCTTCAGCATCCAGGATCCGGGGGAGATCTCCGAGATCGACGGCCCGAGCGCCGGGGCGCTGATGGCCGCGCTCCTCCTCGCGGTGCTTGAGGACTTTTCCCTCAACGAGAGCGTGACCGTGACGGGAACCCTCGACGAGGATGGGCGTGTCGGCCCGGTCGGCGGGGTTTTCGAGAAGGCCGGGGCAGCCGCGGCGAGCGGGAAGGCGCTCCTCCTCTTGTCAACCGAGAACAATTGGATGACCGACTACCAGGAGGATGTCCGGTGGTTCGGCGGGCTGAGGCTGGCACGGCAGCGTCCGGTGGTGAAGGATACAAAAGAGTACATCGAGGAGAATCTCGACATCCAGGTGAAGTACGTGACGACCCTCGACGATCTGCTCGCCGACATCCGGATGGCATCCGGAGAACAGGAGTCGCGATCCCCGACGAAACTGAAGAGTATTTATCCTCCTGAAAGCCACGTATCCGGGTAGTATGAGACCAGAGAGACTGCTGATAGCCGGGGTCTTCGTGGTTGCCCTGGCCGTTGTTCTGGCGGTTCTGCTGTCCGGGCTCTCCTCACCCGAGACACCCGGCCCCGACCCGACCCCTGACCCGACCCCTGACCCGACCCTCGACCCGACCTCGACCCCGACCTCGACCCCGGTGCCCGTTCCCGGGAACGGCACCTACATCAACACGACCTACGGGTATGCCGTCACCTGCCCGGAGGGGTGGTTCTACACCGAGTCCGATGAGAGTGTCTGGTTCTCCTCGCCGGATAAGCACGAGGAGGTTCGCGTGAACACAAATCGCCTCTCCGGCCGGGAAAGCGGCGATACGGAGGATATCCTCAATGCGCTGAACGCGACCTACACGGAGGATCTCCACGCCGATATCGGTGCCGAATGGGTATCGACTGAGCAGATCCCCCTCGACGGCATACCGGCGTATCGGTCGACCTACTCCGTCCCCATCGTCGAGGAGGACCGCTACACGTTCGTCATCCACTACGCCGTCAGGGATGACGTCATCTACTCGGTCATGCACACGGTCTTCCCCGAGAAGTACGATAGGTACAACGTCGATGCAGCCCCGACGGCGGAGTCGTTCCGGTTTCTCTAACCTTTTTTAGCTCCGCTCTCTTTGCGAAAGCGATCTCCGTAAAAAAAGAGTGGCGGGTAAATAGGGGTTGTCGAGAGATGTTCTCTTTCGGCAGGACGTTTAGGGGTATCGCCCGCCACATTCGCTCCAGCATGGTATCACAGGTGACCGGGCGGGAGGGGGGCAACGGGACGGGGGATCGTTCTGCACTCGATGATCCGCTCATTCCCCTGCTTCTCTCGTACGGAGACGGGTTTGCTGGAATGGTGTCGTATCGTTCAATTCGTTTCGTCTACAGCGGAGGCCGCTGTGACAATATAGGTGTAACCATCTCCCTGAATAAATCCATTATGATACGGAATTTCGGTTTTTCAGTTGATTTATTCCGCTTAATCTAGAAAAGGGATGTTACCTGGAGATATTTTCCTCCGAGAATCCCGGAGAACTCACCGCCTCCTGAACATCTGATCAAGTCTGCGTTTATCGAACGCCACGACCGTCGGCCTCCCGTGCGGGCAGGTCCAGGGGGTCTTTGTCCGGGCGAGTTGATCGATGAGGCGTTTCTGCTGTTCGGGCGTGAGGCGTGCGCCGGCCTTCACCGCACCCCTGCAGGCGACGATGCAGGTGACCGTTTCACGCCGGTCGGATGCGGTGCGGGAATTATCGTCGAGAAGATCGGCGATCGTCTCCCGGACCTCTCCCGGGTCCTCGACCACACCGAGGGCGGCAGGCACCGCACGGACGGCGAAGGTATCCCGGCCGAACTCCTCGACGGTGAACCCGCCGTCCGCGAGGAGGGGGATCGCATCCCGGAGCGCGGCCGCCTCCTTCGGGGGGAGGGAGAGGATGACCGGCGCGATCAGTTCCTGCACCCCGGCTTCCCGGTCGCGCTGCTCCGCGACCTGATCGTAGAGGATGCGTTCGTGCGCCGCATGCTGGTCGATGAGGTAGAGGGTGCCGTCGGCCCCCTCCGCCACGATGTAGGTCGCGGCCACCTGACCGATCGGCTCCATCGTGGGGAGGAGGTTCTCTTCTCCTTCCGTCTCCGTCCGGCGGAGTTGCTTATCGGAGAGCGTGAGTTTTCGGTGGCCGGGCGTGTAGGACGCCCCGGCCTCGGCGACCGGCGGCGGTGTCGGTTCGGCCCCGCCGGGGACGATCTGTTGCTGTTGCACCGGGGCGGCCGGTGTCTCGCGCGCGAGATCGTGTCCGGCGAGCGCTTCTTCCACCGCGGCCGCGACCGCCCCCGTTATCTCCCGCTCGCGGGAGAGGCGGACCTCCCGTTTGGTCGGGTGGACATTGACATCCACAAGATTGGTGTCGATCGAGAGTTCGATGAACGCCACCGGGTAGCGATCCTTCGGGAGGAGGGTGCCGTATCCCTCCCGGACGGCGGCGGCGATCGGCCGGGAGGAGATGCTCCGGCCGTTGATGCTGACGGATATCTGCGATGGGCTTCCCCGGCTCTCCGTGGGCCGGGAGATGTAGCCGCCGATACGGAGGAACGGGAGCCTCCCTTCGACCGGGATGAGCGACCGGGCGAGTTCTGCGCCGTAGAGCCCGGCGATGGTCGTCAGAGCCCCTCCCGACCGCTGGGTCGCCATCCGCTCCCTCCCGTTGTGCACCACCCGGAAGGCGACCTCGCCGTGGGCGAGGGCGAGACTCTCGACGACGGCGTAGATGTGGGCGAGTTCGGTGTTCCTGCTCTTCAAAAACTTCCGGCGGGCGGGGGTGTTGTAGAAGAGCCGCTCCACCGCGATCGTCGTCCCCTCCGGCGCACCGACCTCGCTTCTCTCGACGACCTCGCCGCCCCTGACGACGATCCGCGTCCCGGCAAGCGCTCCCGCTCCCCGCGAGCGGGTGATCATCGTCACCTCGGCGACGGCGGCGATGCTCGCGAGCGCCTCCCCCCGGAACCCGAGTGTTCTGATCGCCGAGAGGTCGTCGATATCCCGGATCTTGCTCGTCGCGTGGGGGTAGAACGCGAGCGCCGCCTCCTCCGCCGTCATCCCCTCACCGTTGTCGGTCACCCGGATCTTTGCTACCCCCGCCATATCCGTCGCGACGTCGAGGAGGATGCTCGTCGCACCCGCATCGATCGCGTTCTCCATGAGTTCCTTCACCACCGACGCCGGCCGTTCCACGACCTCGCCGGCGGCGATCTGGTTCACGGTATCCGGGTCGAGGACCCGTATCTTCGTCATCGCTCCCTCTCCCCGTTTGCGAGTCTCTGAAGCCTGGAAAGGGCGTTCAGCGCCTCGATCGGGGTCATCTCGTCCGGGTTGAGCCTCTTGAGTTCCCCGACCGCCGGGTTCTCCGCGACGACCCCTTCGCCGGGATCGACGAGGAGCATCTGGGTGTAGCGAGGAGCCCGCACCCCGGTGGGGAGTTCCCGCACCGAGGCTTCTTTGAGGAGTTCCATCGCCCGGTCGGTCACCTTCTTCGGGATGCCGGCGAGGTGGGCGACGTGGACGCCGTAACTCCGGTCGGTCGCACCGGGGATGATCTTACGGAGGAAGACGACATCCGCCCCCGTATCCTTCACCGCGAAGTGGAAGTTCTTCACCCGTTTGAGGGCGCCTTCGAGGTCGATCAGGTCGTGGAAGTGGGTCGCGAAGAGGGTTCGCGGCCCGCAGGCCGCCTTCCCGTGCAGGAACTCCACCACTGCCCGGGCAATCGAGCATCCGTCGAGCGTGCTCGTCCCACGCCCGATCTCGTCGAGGATGACGAGACTTCTCGATGTCGCGTTGTTCAGGATATTCGCGAGTTCGAGCATCTCGACCATGAACGTCGACTGCCCGGAGGCGAGGTCGTCGAACGCCCCGACCCGGGTGAAGACCCGGTCCACGATCCCGACGGCGGCATGCCGGGCCGGGACGAAACTCCCCATCTGGGCCATGATACAGCAGAGCGCCACCGCCCGCATGTAGGTGGACTTGCCCGCCATGTTCGCGCCGGTGATGATCATGATCTGATCGCCGGTGGAGTCGAGGTCGGTGTCGTTCGGGACGAACGGGACGGGGAGGTGGCGCTCTACGACCGGGTGGCGGCCGTCGCGGATGACGATCCGGCCGCTCTCCTCGATCGCGGGGCGGGAATACCCGTAACGGGCGGCGACCCCGGCAAGCGCCGCGTAGACGTCGAGGAGCCCCACCGCCCGGGCGGTCGCCTGGAGATCGGCGACCTCCACCGCGAGCGTCCGGACGAGTTCGGCGTAGATCTCCGCTTCGAGCGCGGTAAGGCGCTCTTCCGCGGTTGCGATCATCGCCTCCTTCTCCCGGAGTTCGGGTATCGTGTAGCGCTCGCCGTTCGCGGTCGTCTGCCGCCGCTCGTACTCCGGCGGCACCAGGGGAAGGTTCGGTTTCGTCACCTCGATGTAGTAACCGAAGATCCGGTTGTAGCCGACCTTGAGCGACTTGATCCCGGTTCTCTCCCGCTCCTGTTGCTGGAACTCCGCGATCCAGTCCTTCCCGGTCGTCGCAAGGTGCCGGAGTTCGTCGAGTTTCGCGTTGAACCCCTCCCGGATCATGCCGCCGGATTTCGAGAGTGCCGGCGGATCGTCGACGATCGCCCGGCCGATGAGGTCGACGACGCGGACATGCTCGCCCATCGCATCGAGAGCCTTGCGGATGAGGGCGGGAGCGTCGTCGGGGAAGAGCGCCTTTACGTCCGGGATGACGGTGAGCGAGTCCCGGAGCGTCGCAAGATCCCGGGGACCGGCATTCCCGTAGGCGATCCTTCCCGCGATCCGTTCGGTGTCGGCGAAGTCATCGAGGGCGGCACGAAGTTCCTGCCTCTCAAGCGCGTGGTCGACGAACCACTCGACCGCATCGAGTCGCGCCTCGATCGCCTCCTTCCCGAGCAGGGGCGCGATCAGAAACGACCGCATCGTCCGGCTCCCCATCGGCGTCTCCGTGACGTCGAGCGCGGATAGGAGGGTGGTTGCACCGCTCTCTCCCCGGATGCCCGTCGTGATCTCAAGATTCCTGAGGGTGATCGCATCGAGCAGCATGGTCTCCGATGGAACCCGTGTCGAGAGCCCGGATATGTGGGTAAGGGATGACTGTTGCGTCTCCCGGGCGTAGAGGAGCGCTGCTCCGGCGGCGGCGACCGCCCCGGGTATCCCTGCACACCCATAACCGTCGAGCGTCGCCGTCCCGAACTGTCCGCAGAGGTATGAGTATGCCGCATCCGGGTCAAAGGCGTCGTCGCGGTAGCGGCTCACCGTCATCCCGAGGGATTCGAGGCGGGCGGCAAGCGTGCTGCTGAGGCTCTCGGGGAGAACCGCCTCCGCCGGGCGGTACCTGACGGCCTCCGAGACGATATCGGCATAGTTGCGCTCGCCGCTCCCTGTGGAGACGAAGAACTCACCGGTCGAGACGTCGAGGAATGCAAGGCCAAAGACCTCCTTCTTGCCGGGGGCGACCGTCATCAGGTAGTGGGCGCCGGCCGAACCGAGCATCAGGGAGTCGATCAGTGTTCCGGGGGTGATTACCCGCGTGACATCCCGCTTCACGACTCCTTTTGCAGTCTTTGGATCCTCCACCTGATCGCAGATCACCACCCGGTAGCCCTTCGCCACCAGGCGGGCGATGTAGCCGTCGGCGGCGTGGAGGGGGACGCCCGCAAGCGGCATCCGCTCGCCGTTTTTATCTTTGCCCCGGGCTGTCAGGGTGATGTCGAGTTCACGGGCCACCAGGACGGCATCCTCGCCGAACGTCTCGTAGAAGTCTCCCATCTGGAAGAAGAGGACAGCGTCGGGGTGACGGTTCTTCACCGAGTAATACTGTCGCATCGCCGGGGTTGGTCCGTCGGTCATCGCTTCTCCTTATAGAATCCACATGTGGCCACATAAGGATGATGTCCCGTGAAATCGGCTGGAAAAAGCCCCGATCCTCCGCACCACCGGACGTGCCCGGGCAAGTTAGATACGTCCGGAACGCGTACCAGAACACGATACTATATGTCGGCGACTATCGCAGAGAAGGTATTTTCGCAGCGGTGCGGGAGACCCGTCCGCGCGGGAGAGGTGGTGATGGCACCGGTGGATGCAGCGATGATCCACGATATCACCGGCCCGCTTGCGGTCAGGGTCTTTCGCGAGATGGGTGGAGAACGCGTATTCGATCCGGAACGGATTATTATGCTCTTCGACCACCAGGTACCCGCCGACTCGATACCCGCCGCCGAGAACCACGTTTTTATGCGGGAGTTCGCAAAAGAGCAGGGGATCCACAACTACGACCTCCACGAGGGTGTCTGCCACCAGGTCGTGATGGAGAAGGGGCGGGCGGCGCCGGGCGAGATCATCGTCGGGACCGACTCGCACACCTGCACATACGGCGCGGCGGGAGCGTTTGCGACCGGGATCGGTTCGACCGATATGGGGTTCGTCCTGAAGTTCGGGGCGCTCTACTTCCGGGTGCCCGAGAGCATCCGGATCGAGGTCGAGGGGGCGTTCGGCCGGCGAGTCGGTCCAAAAGACCTCATCCTCTCTCTTGCCGGAGAGATCGGCGCGGCCGGGGCGACCTACATGGCGCTCGAGTTCACCGGGAGGACGATGCACGATATGAACATGGCGGGCCGGATGACCTGTGCGAACATGGCAATCGAGATGGGGGCGAAGGCGGGCATCGTCGAGGTGGACGCGGCCACATGGGACTACGTCGCCGCCCGGCGCGATATTGAGCCGTTCGATCTCGCGGGCGATCCTGATGCGGTATACCGGGAGCGGCGGCGCTACGACGTCACCGACCTCGCGCCACAGGTCGCCGTCCCGCACAACGTCGACAACGTCGTGGACGTGACGGACGTCGCGGGGACGAAGGTCGACCAGGTCTTCATCGGCTCCTGCACGAACGGCCGCTACGAGGATCTCGCCGAGGCGGCGGAGGTGCTCGGGAACGCCGACCATTTCGCGGACGGCGTCCGGGTGATCGTCATCCCCGCCTCGCGGACGGAGTACCTCAAAACCCTCCGGGCCGGGCTGATCGAGCGGTTCGTCGAGGCCGGAGCCCTCGTGGAAGCGCCCTGCTGCGGCCCCTGCATGGGCGGGGCGTTCGGCCTCCTCGCTCCGGGGGAGGTCTCGCTCTCGACGTCGAACCGGAACTTCCGGGGGCGTCAGGGGAGTGCGCAGGCGTCGGTCTACCTCTCTTCGCCGGCGACGGCGGCGGCAAGCGCCCTCTACGGCGAGATCACCGACCCGAGGGAGGTGTGAACCATGCGAGTCTGGAAGTTCGGCGACGATATCGATACGGATGCAATCATACCGGGACGGTTCCTCACGATCTACGACCCGGCGGAACTGGCGAAACACGCGTTCGAGGGAACGAGGGACGAGTTTGCGAAGAGCGTGCAGGACGGCGACATCGTCGTCGGCGGCACCAACTTCGGGTGCGGCTCGTCCCGCGAGCATGCGCCGCTCGCCCTCCTCGGCGCCGGGGTGAAGGTCGTTGTCGCGAAGTCGTTTGCGCGGATCTTCTACCGGAACGCCGTGAACACGGGGCTCCTGCCGCTGGTCTTTGCCGGGGCGGACGCCATCAGGGACGGCGACGCCGTGACGGTGAACCTTGAGGGGGGCTACATCGAGGTGGGCAAAGATCGGTTCCCCATCGAGCCGGTCCCCGGGTTCATGAAGGAGATCGTCGATGCCGGCGGGCTTGTGGCCTACGCGAAGGATCTTGATGAGGTGAAGACGTGCAACACAGAGTAGCCGCGATCGGCGGGGACGGTATCGGCCCCGAGATCATCGCGGCGGGGCGGGAGGTCGTCGACGCCGCGGGCGAACGATACGGGTTCGATATTGCGTGGGAGGAGTTCGATATCGGGGCGGAACGCTACCTCGCGACCGGCGAACTCCTGACCGAAGAGGACCTCGGGGACCTCTCGAAGTTCTCCGCGATCTACTTCGGCGCCATCGGCGACGACCGGGTGAAGCCCGGGATCCTCGAGAAGGGCATCCTGCTTGCGATCCGGTTCCACTTCGACCAGTTCATCAACCTCAGGCCGATCAGACTCCTCGACGGCGTCGCAACACCGCTCGCGAACAAGCGTCCGGAGGATATCGACTTCGTCGTCGTCCGGGAGAACACCGAGGACTTCTATGTCGGTATCGGTTCCCGGTTCGCCGGGAAACGCGAGGAGAAGACCCTTGAGATCGTCCGCGATATATACAGCGTCAAATTCGGCCTCGACGTCGAGACCGACGCCGAAGAACTCGCCTACCAGATCGGGGTCGTCACCCGGGCGGGCGCGGAACGGGCGATCCGCTACGCCTTCGACCTCGCCGTGCGGCGGGAGAAGAAGGTCACGTCGGTCGACAAGGCAAACGTCCTCTCCGACATCTACGGCCTCTGGCGCGACGTCTTCACGGACGTCGCCGCCGGCTACCCGGATATCGCTACGGAGTTCAACTTCGTCGATGCCGTCACGATGTGGTTTGTGAAGAACCCCGAGTGGTTCGACGTCGTCGTCACCCCAAATATGTTCGGCGACATCATCACCGATCTCGGGGCGATGATCCAGGGCGGGCTCGGGCTTGCCCCCGGCGGGAACATCAACCCGAAGGGCACATCGATGTTCGAGCCGATCCACGGCTCCGCACCGAAGTACCGCGGCCAGAACGTCGCAAACCCGCTTGCGACCGTCTGGGCGGGCTCGATGCTCCTCGACCACCTCGGCGAACACGAGGCGGCGGCGACCGTTCTCCGTGCGATCGAGAGAAGCATCCTCGACGGCTACGTCACCCGCGATATGGGCGGAGCACAGAAGACGAGCGAGGTCGGGGAGTATATCGCGTCGCTCGTGAAGACGGTGTAGGGCTGACCGCCCCCGGACCCGTCTTTTATATCCCCGCACCGCCATGATCTTTTAGATTGATGCCGGAAGATCAGCATACACCGTGCGAGAACCCCCTCTGGCCCTGTGCGATGACCGGGGCGGTCGCCTGCCTATCGGGATTTTCGGATATCGCCGTCGTCGTCCACGGCTCGAGCGGCTGCTACTTCTACCCCGCATCCCTCGTCGGGGTTCCCATCCACGGGACGTTCCTCGTCGAGAACGAGGTCATCTTCGGGACGGAATCCCGCCTTGCAGAAGTGATCCGGGACCTCGAGGAGCGTTATTCCCATATAGCCGTGGTCAACACCTGCGTGCCCGCGATCATGGGCGAGGATATCGGCAACTTCGCCCACGACGGCCGAGTCCTCGTCGTCGATAGCCCGGGGTTCCTCGGCGACCTCGAGGCCGGCTACCGCCGGGCGCTCGATACGATCGCACCGGTGGTCGATCCCGCCGCTCCCGGCGTGAACATCGACGGTATATGCCGCACCGACCCCTTCCACCGGGGAAACGCTCTCGAAGCGCGGCGCCTGCTCGCCCTTGCAGGCGTCGGTGTCGCCGCCGTCTTCTGCCTCGACCGTTACGCCGCGACCCGGCATGCGGCACCGTTCACCGTCGAGACGAACCCGGATCTCGCAAGCGGCATCGGCGCCTCTTGCGGCTCGCTCCTCGGCCTCGATGCCGTCACCGAGACCTTCGAGCGGCTCACCGTCGAGCTCGACGGCGTCGATCCCCGCCCGGTCGCGGAGGAGGTCGCGTGGGCGGATGCCCGTATCAGGAAGGCCTGCGAGAAGTACCTCAAGAGGTTCGATCCTCCCCGGGTCGCGATCGCCGGCGGTGCAGCATACGCCTCGCTTGCCGCCGATCTCCTCGACCGCTACCTCGGCGCCGATATCGCCTGCGTCGTCGCCCGGAACAGCGCGCCGGGCATCCTCCATACGACCGACTTCTCGGTCATCCGGGACATGATCCGGAACGCCGAACCCGACCTCGTCCTCGGCTCGTCCTACGAGGCGTCGGTCGCTCCCGGTGCCGCGTTCGTCGGGCTGACGCCGCCGCTCCGGGACAGGGTCGCCCTCTCCTCATCCCCGATCGCCGGCGTGGAAGGAGCGCTCCGACTGATGGAAGAGGCGCTCAACGCCTGCATCGACCACAACCGGGCAAAACGCGGCGACTCTCTTGCAGCTTCCCGGTGAGCATCCACCCCCCCATAAGATATTTATAAGCGGGCTCTCTATCGGAGAGCCGGTTCGCCTGCAGGGCGGGCCGGTACAAGGGGGATTATGGCATGACACACTATGGTGGATACGGCGCCCACGATATGCTTCTTCGGAGGATGTACGATCTCCTCGAAGAGGACGAGATGAAGCAGTTGATGGTGCGGATGATCGAGTCCCGTATCAAGGCGAAACAACAGCACGTCGAGATGATGCAGTACAAGGTCGAGACCTACAAGATGGCGCGCGATATGCTTGAGAAGAGCATGAAGAAGTGAGCGCCCGGTTCGGGACCTCTCCTCCCATCCGGGGAGAGTTCCCTCTATTTTAACCCACTACGACGAATGTACCGGCATGGACCTGACGATCAGGGAATACCATGACGGGGATTTTGCAGCGGCCTGTGGTCTTGAGCGGGAGAACAGCCCGAACGGGTGCAAACCCGAGGTCTTCGTCCGACAGGCCGGCGTCCTCTTCGCCGGGACGTTCCTGGTTGCGGAGTGCGACGGGCGGACCGTCGGCTACACCATCGGTGCTCTTGTTCAGCACCGGCCGGCGACGGGATGGATCATCCGGCTGGCGGTGGCGGAACCGTACCGGCGCAGGGGGATCGGGGAGAGGCTCATCGCCGCAGCCGTCGCCGGCCTCCGGGAGCGGGGGGCGTATGAGGTCTACCTCTCGGTTGCGCCGGAGAACCATGCCGCCCGATCGCTCTACAAGAGGCACGGCTTTCGTGAGACGGACTTCCACCCGGCATACTTCGGCGAGGGGGGCGATCGTTGCATCCTCCGTAAAGATCTCACCGGCCGGGAAGATTTTAATCTGCTCCGGTTGAAACCAGTGTGATACCATGCCCCCCACCGCCCTTCGCATAGGGGAAGCGTTCAGACCGGTGCCGCAGTTCCGGTCGTACCTCTACGCATCCCTCGTCCTTGCCGTCGTCATACTCATCCTGCCCTGGCTCGCCCCCATCGCCGTCTTTGAGTTCCCCATCGCTCTTGCCATCGCCGTCCCGGTGCTCGCCGTCATCGTCTTCGTCGCCTACTGGATACCGCTCTACTACAAGAGCATCGCCTACTGTCTCACCGCCACCGAGGTGACCTGGCAGCGCGGGGTCTGGTTCCGGCAGACCGGTATCGTCCCCTACAACCGGATCACGAACGTCGATATCACCCAGGGTCCCCTGATGCGGTTCTTCTCCTTCTCGGCGGTCAAGGTGCAGACCGCGGGCTACTCCGCCCAGGCCCAGGCGGAGATCATTCTCAACGGGATAGCGGATGCAAAAGATCTCCAGGAGAGGATCATGAACTTCGTGCGGACGACCGGACCGGTCGCAGCGACCGGCGGGGAGCCCGAAGGGGCGCCGGCCGCCGATTCGGTGGTGGAGGAGCTCCGGGCGATACGGCGGCTGCTTGA
>Ga0172382_10010715_pt1 | contig 12246 bp, 9 predicted proteins | sample Leawel138RmetaG_FD_122245 | JGI IMG/M metagenome (GOLD analysis project Ga0172382, IMG submission 122245) | Leachate microbial communities from a municipal landfill in Southern Ontario, Canada - Leachate well 138R metaG | ecosystem: Engineered > Solid waste > Landfill > Unclassified | place...
ACTGAGGTGCCTGGCGCGGCTTATCCGGCCCTCGCTCACGGCGCCGAGGATGGCACACTCGGGTTCGTTGAAATGGCGGCAGTCGCGGAATTTACAGCCCCCCAGAAACGGCCGGAACTCGGCGAAACCCCGGGCGATCTGTTCCCGCTCCAAATGCCACAGACCAAACTCGCGGATTCCCGGGGAGTCGATCAGGCTGCCGCCGGAGGGCAGCAGATAGTAGCTGGCGGCGGTGGTGGTGTGGCGGCCCTTGGCGATCTTCGACAGATCCCCGGTGATGGCCTTCGCGCCGGGATAGATGCGGTTGAGCAGGGAGGACTTGCCGACACCCGACTGGCCCACCAGGACCGTGGTCTCTCCCCGCAGGCACTCCCGCAGGTGCTCCAAGCCCAGGGCCTGGGCGGCGGAAACCTTGACCATTCGGTATTCCAGCTGGCGGTACAGGGCCAGGAGCTGTTCGATACTGCCGTCGCCGTTGTCCAGCAGATCCAGCTTGTTGAAAATCAACAGGGGTTTGATGCCCAGCTCTTCCGCCGCCACCAGGTAGCGGTCGATCAGGTTCTGATGGGGCTGGGGCTCTGGAGCAAGAACAATGCCCATCTGGGTGACGTTGGCCGCCACCGGGCGCAGCACACCCCGGTAGTCGGGGCGGGACATCAGGCTGGTTCTGGGCAGCACCGCCTCGATCACCCCGGTGGGTTCGCCAGCGCGCCAGATCACCTTGTCGCCGGTAACCACATCCTGGATATTGGCGCGGATGTGGCAGCGCTGCGGCCTGTCCCCTGGTTCGCCAGCCGCGGGCAGCACGTCCGCCTGTTTGCCATAGCGGGTGATCACCAGACCCTGTCGCGGCTCCCCCAGCTCGAAATCACTTTCGGTTTTGTCGGTGCCGGGTCGCGCGCGCTGCTGCGACGAGGCGATCCTGCGCTGCTGCTGGAGGCTGAGTTTGCGTTTGCTCATGGGGGGGCCGGTAAATACTGCTGATAAAAGGGTGAGGATATAGCATAATCAGGCGATGTTATATCGCCGGGCCTACTCTGGGGCGCATGAATATATCTGTTGATGGCATTATCTCTCTCGGTCCCCTGCTGGCAACCCTGGCACTGGCCGTGGTTGTGCTGTGGTTTGCCGATCGCCAGTTGATCCGCAACAAAAAAACTGCCGAGCGCCACCCGCTGCTCAGCCAGCTGGGGATGATCGCCCTGTCCATTGCCGCGGCCATCGCCGTGATTCTCAGCCTGCCCGTCGACGACTCCCTGCGGGCCGAGCTCTTTGGCCTGCTGGGGTTGGTGATCACCGCCCTGGTGGCGTTTGCGAGCACCACCTTTGTCGCCAACATCATGGCCGGCCTGATGCTGCGGGCGGTGAGAAGTTTTAGCCCGGGGGATTTTATCGAAGCCGGTGCTTTCTTTGGCAAGGTCACCGAGCGCAACTTGTTTCATACCGAAATTCAGTCGGAGGATCGCGACCTGATCACCCTGCCCAATATGTTTCTCGCCACCAACCCGGTGAAGGTGGTGAGATCCTCGGGCACCGCCATCAACTGCCTGATCTCCCTGGGCTATGATGTGCCCCACCGCAAGGTGGAATCCCTGCTCAAAGAGGCGGCTCTGGCGGCGGAGCTGGAAGATCCCTTTGTCCAGATTCTCGAGCTGGGGGATTTTTCCATCACCTACAAGGCGGTGGGTTTTTGCCCCGATGTCCAGCAATTGCTGAGCAGAAAATCCGGGTTCAAGGCCTGCATTCTCGATGTGCTCCACGGCGCCGGGGTGGAGATTGTCTCCCCGGTGTTCCAGAATCAGCGGGTGGTGGCGCCGGACCGGCAGTTTATTCCCCGGGGTGGCGAGTTCACCACTGAGCTCAGTGTGGCGGAGATCTTTCCCGAGTCCCTGTTGTTTGACAAGGCCAACAAGGCCAGACGCATTCAGTTGCTGGAGGAGAAGGGTGCCGACCTCAAGGAGCAGATCGCTGCCCTCAAGGACGCCGACCCGCAACAGGTGGATGTGGAAGCCCAGCGCCGACAGCTGGAATCCCAACTGAGAATCTCCAAGCTCCTGCTTGAGCGGGAGCAAAACAAGGAAGAAGAATGACCCTTAGCAACCCCGCAAAAGATTCCCTCAACCTGATCTGGATCGATCTGGAAATGACCGGGCTCGATCCCGACAACGATGTGATTATCGAAATTGCCACCGTGGTCACCGACAGGCATCTCAACCTGTTGGCCGAGGGCCCGGTGATTGCCATCCACCAGGGGGACGATATCCTGGAGGGTATGGATGACTGGAACACCCGCCAGCACGGCCAGTCCGGCCTCACCGCCCGGGTGCGCAACAGCCAGGTGTCCACCGCCGAGGCCGAGGCCGAGACCCTGGCGTTTCTCGCCCCCTGGGTCGACGCCGGCTTTTCTCCCATGTGCGGCAACTCCATCTGCCAGGATCGGCGCTTTCTGGCCCGTCAGATGCCGGATCTGGAGGGGTTTTTCCACTACCGCAATCTGGATGTCAGTTCCGTCAAGGAGATTGCCCGCCGCTGGCGTCCCGAACTGCTGGAGGGCTTTCGCAAAAAGGGCAGCCACCTCGCCCTGGACGACATCATCGACTCCATTGCCGAACTCGCCTACTACCGGGAGTGCTTTTTCCGTCTGGCGGAATAGGGAAACAGCCGCTCACCACCTGCCCCCGCGAGGATGGCGGCGGCGCAGAGGGGCAGGTAAGTCAGGGCGATAGCCGTCGGGGCGGTCAGCCACTGGCCCGCCAACAATAGCGCCAGGGGCAGTTGCCACAACACAAAAACGCCACTCACCGCCGCCAGGCACAGCCTGTGGGCCCGGGTTCTCCCCCGATCCCGATCATCCCCCCTGGCGGCGGCAGCCTCTTCCAGCTGTCGCAGCAGAAGTTGATAGACATGGCTGCGGTGGGGTTCCAGGAAGCTCGCGCCGCGAAGGATGCGGGTCACCAGAGTGACACTGGCGTCGCTGACAAACCAGGCCAAGAGAATCAGCCACAGCCACAGGGCGTCGCTGGCGGCCGTGCTGTCCACCACCGCCAGGCCGATGAGCACAAAGCCCAGGTAGGCGCTGCCGGAATCCCCCATAAAGATTTTCGCCGGGGGGGCATTGAACACCGCGAACCCCGCCACCGCCGCCGCCGTCCACAGTGCCGCCAGACCCAGCTGGCCGGGATACCAGGCGATACCGTCGAGCACAGCCGCGGTGCCGCAGGCCAGCAGGGCCTGGAGACAGGCGATGCCGTCGCTGCCGTCCATAAAGTTGTAGAGATTGATGGTCCACACCACCAGTCCCACCAGCAGCAGGCCGGTCACGGGGGGCGGCAGGGTGACATAGGGGTGCAGTGGGTCTGGGACAGAGGGCAGGCTGTAGACCAGTGCCGCCGCGGCTGCGAGCTGGAGGACAAGCCTCGGCAGTGCCCCCAGGCCCCTGAGGTCGTCCACCAAACCGCAGAGAGCTATCAGCAACCCGCCCAGGGCGAGCACAGTGAGGGCTGCAGACAGCGGCGCCGGACCTTGCCAGGCCAGCCATCCCAAGCCGGCGGAGATCACCAGGGCAAAGGCCAGGCCACCGCCCCTGGGGGTGGGGCGGTGGTGAGAGCTGCGGGTGTTGGGGGTGTCCACAAAGTGATGGCGTCGGGCGGCAGCCAGCATCACCCAGGTCAGCGCGAGGGACACCAGGCCCGCCGCCCCAATCTGCCAGTAGGCCATGCTACCTCCTGGCGCTTTCCGGGTTGGCCAGCAACAGGCTGTGGTAGAGGTCGGCGTACTGCTTGCCCATGGCGGCACCGGTAAACAGGTCTTCGTAGCGGCTTCTGGCATTGGCCCCCAGGCGTTGGGCCAGGGCGCCATCGTCCGCCAGTGCGTTCATGGCCCTGGCGAGCGCTTCCGGGTTGGCGGGGGGGATCACCAGGCCGGTTTCGCCGTCGATATTGACGTAGCTGGTGCCGGTGCCGATTTCGCAACTGATCATTGGCTTGCCCTGGAGGGCGGCCTCCAGCAGGGAGATGCCAAAGGATTCCGACGGCAGATGGGAGGGAAAAGCCAGGGCTCTGCAGGCGGCCAGATAAGACATTTTCTCTTCGTCGCTGATGCGGCCGACAAAGCGCACATTGGCGAGGCGATGACGGCTGGCGTAGGACTTCAGGGACTGCTCCTCCGGGCCGGAGCCAGCGATCACGATATTGGCCCTGGTGGCCGCGGCCGCCTCGAGGAGGAATCTGAGGCCTTTGTAGTAGCGGAACACGCCGACAAAAAAGAGAAAATTGTCGCCGTGGTCCCGGCGGTAGCGCGCCACCAGTTCGGGGTTGGCGGCGGGGATTTTTGCCTGGTCGAGACCGATGGGAATAACGCAGACTTTATCCTGGTGCCGACTAAGCAGGGCGCTGCTGGCGACATAGTTGGGAGAGGTGGCGACGATGCGATCCACCCGGGCCAGAAACCTGCCCATCAGCGGCCGGTAAAAAAAATACAGCGCTCGCTGTCGCACCACATCGGAGTGGTAGTTGATGACGGTGGGCTTGTGGGTGGCCTCACCCCCCAGCAAGTGGAGCAGGTCGCCGTAGGGCCAGGGAAAATGGTAGTGGAGGATATCCGCCCACGCCGCCAGTTCGCGGAACGCCGACAGGGCGCTGAAGGAAATGCCGCAGGAGGCGACTTCAAGATGGCGCTTGCCCTGGAAGACCAGGGCTTCCTCCCGCGCCAGGGGCGTGGGCGAGGGCTGCTTGCTGAGGGTGAAGACCCGGCTCTCGATATTGAATGCCCGGGTGTTGTGGCAGACCTGGCGGATAACTTCCTCGCCACCGCCCTGGGTGTCCGGAAAATAGGTCCGGTAGACGTGGAGAACACGGATTTTCTCGGGGTATTCCGGCATCGTCATCAGCTGATGCGTCCGTAGGAGTCGTCAAAGCGCACGATATCATCTTCCCCCAGGTAGGAGCCACTTTGCACCTCGATGATCTCCAGGTTCACCTTGCCGGGGTTTTCCAGGCGATGGGCGGTGCCCAGGGGGATGTAGGTGGACTGGTTTTCGCTCAGCAGCAGCACCTTTTCGCCGCAGGTGACCTTGGCGGTGCCCCGCACCACGATCCAGTGTTCGGCGCGGTGGTGGTGCATCTGCAGGGACAGCTTTTCCCCCGGCTTGACGGTGATCCGCTTGACCTGGAAGCGGTCCCCGGCGTCGATGGAGTCGTAGTGTCCCCAGGGCCGGAATACCTTGCGGTGTACCAGGTGCTTGCTGCAGCCCCTGGCCTCCAGGGAGGCCACCACCTTTTTGACGTCCTGAGAGCGGTCCCGGCGGGTGACCAGCACCGCATCGTCGGAATCGACGATCACCAGGTCGTCCACCCCCACGGCGGCGATCAGCCGCTTGTCGCCGGACAGCAGGCAGTTGTGGCTGTCGATGGTGATCACCTCGCCCTGGCAGACATTGCCCTGGCGGTCCTTGGGCTGGATATCCCACAGACTCTGCCAGGAGCCGACATCGCTCCAGCCCGCATCCAGGGGCACCACGGCGGCGGTGGCGGTTTTCTCCATTACAGCGTAGTCGATGGAGTCCTCGGGGCACTGGGCAAAGGCCTCGCCGTCGAGCCAGGTAAAGTCCCGATCGCCGCTAGCGCCGTCCAGGGCCAGCTCGCAGTGGCGGAGGATATCCGGGTTGAGGCGGCCGATCTCGGCGAGAAAACTGTTCGCCGAAAACAGGAACATTCCGCTGTTCCAGTAGTAACCCCCCTCCGCCAGATAGGCCTCGGCTGTGGCCAGGGGGGGCTTCTCGATAAAGCGGCCGACGCTGTGGACCCCCTCCAGGTCGGCCATGGCCTGGCCCCTGTGGATATAGCCAAAGCCCGTTTCTGGGCTGTGGGGGACGATGCCAAAGGTCACCAGCAGGCCGCGGCGGGCGGCGGCGGCGGCGGTGGTCACCGCCTGGTGAAACGCGGGGATGTCCGCCAGCACATGGTCCGCGGGCAGCACCAGCAGCAGGGGGTCGTCGTGGTGGCGGCTGGCGTGGAGCGCGGCCAGGGTCACCGCGGGAGCGGTGTTGCGGCCGCAGGGCTCCAGGAGGATGGCGTCCGGGGTGACGCCGATTTGGTTGAGTTGCTCGGCGACGATAAATCGGTGGTGCTCATTGCTCACCACAATGGGGGCAAAGGTGTTCAGCCCCGCCAGCCGCAGCGCGGTTTGCTGGATCATGGTGTGCCCGGGGTCGGCGAGGGGCAGAAACTGCTTGGGGTATTCGCGGCGCGACTGGGGCCACAACCGGGAACCGGAACCGCCGGAGAGAATGACTGGGATCATGATGCCTCGTTGCCTTGCGGGGAGTTCCCGTCCCTGAGGGATGCCACTGAGCCGGGCGCCAAAGGCCCGGACGGAGCCCGGGGCGGCGAGTGACGCTCGCCGCCGGGCAGCGCTCGATTATAACCCCAAACCCGAGGGCCGGAGCAAAAGGGGATCACGCCCGAATGGCGAGTGGTTTGCCGTGTTGAACGTCGAAACCCCGCCGGCCTCCCGGCAGAGGCCTTGCGCGACACGCCGCAAATACCTCTCCCGCGGGCGCCCCGCCCAGCGCTTCGGGCCTCCCCGCTGGATAGGGTGGCGAAGACCCGCCCCGGACGGCAGCCTTTGATCGCCACCGGGCCAATGAAGGCAGCCCGTTGCATCAGCTTTCTGAGAGGTCGCTATCGCGGACAATGATGTCGGGGAAGGGCTTGGTGGGGGGCCGCTGTGCCGGCGGCAGCGCCAGCTGGCGCAGGGCCCAGGTGATATGCTCGTGCACCAGTGGCGAGCTCTGATGCCGCTCGGCTTCCAGCGCGGGAACCGCCAGTGCCGGGTTGCCGGAGTTGCCCAGCCCCACCGCCAGGTTGCGGCGCCAGCGCTGGAAGCCGATCCGGCGCAGGGGTGAGCCGGCGGTTTTCTCCTCAAACTCCGCCTCACGCCAGCGAAAGAGGGTGACCAGGTCGCTGTCCTGGAGGCCGTGGCGGGGCTGAAAGTCCCCCTCGCCAGTGACCTGGGCGTAGCGGTTCCAGGGGCAGATGGCCTGGCAGTCGTCACAGCCGAAGACCCGATTGCCCATCAGCGGACGCAATTCCTCGGCGATGGCCCCCTGGTGCTCGATGGTCAGGTAGGAGATGCAGCGCCGGGCATCCAGGACATAGGGCGCGGGAAAGGCCTTGGTGGGGCAGATGGCCAGGCAGGCGCTGCAGCTGCCGCACTGATTGGCCTGTGCCGGGGTGTCCACGGGCAGGGGCAGGCCGATATAGAGCTCCCCGAGAAAAAACCAGGATCCCGCCGAGCTGTTGAGGATCAGGGTATTCTTGCCCATCCAGCCCAGCCCGGCCTTTTCAGCGAGGGGTTTTTCCAACACCGGGGCGCTGTCCACAAAGGGGCGGTAAACCACAGTGCCGGGGGCGGCGGTGGCGATTCTATCCCCGAGCACAGCCAGCCGTTTGCGGATCAGCCGGTGGTAGTCGCGGCCGAGGGCATAGCGGGAAATATAGGCTTTCCGGGGGTCGCGGAGCACCCGCACCAGACGGGTGTCCGGCGGCAGGTAGTCCATCCGCGCGCTGATTACCCGCAGGGTTCCCGGCAGCAGCTGGTCCGGGTGCCAGCGTTTTTCACCGTGCTCCGCCAGCCAGGCCATGTCGCCCTGGTAGCCGCGGGCCAGCCATGTCTGGAGCCGGGCGCTGGCCTCCGTCAGGTCGAGATCGGTGATGGCTAGCTGCTGAAAGCCCAGTTCCCGGCCCCAGACCTTGATGTCGTCTGCCAGTCGGGCGTAGTTTTCGGCGCTGTCGCTCATGGCTTGTCGTGGCGGGGGTGGCGGGTTAACGTATAATTGTGCCAGAAATTACCGCCAAATCCGCAGACGAGAAGAATTTGCCAATGCCGTTGTCGCCGACACCACTTTACACCGCCCGCCAGGTTCGGGAGCTGGACCGGCTGGCCATCGAGGAGCGGGGGATCGCCGGAATCCAGCTGATGAAGCGGGCTGGCCGGGCCACCCTCAAGGCACTGCTGGCCCGCTGGCCCAGGCCATCGACCCTCACCCTCTACTGCGGCGCCGGCAACAATGGCGGCGACGGCTATATTGTCGCCGCCCTGGCCAGGGCGGCGGGGATCCCGGTTTCGGTGGTCGCGGTGGCGCCGCTGACCAAACTCGCCGGCGACGCCCGCCTGGCCTATGACTTCGCCCTTCGGGAAGGGGTGACCGTGGTCGGTCTGGCGGAGGCGGCGCCCCCCGCCGAGGGGGTGATTGTGGACGCTCTGCTGGGCACCGGCCTCGCCGGGGACGTGCGCGGCGATTTTGCGCTGGCCATCGCGCAAATCAACGCCAGCGGACTGCCGGTGGTGGCGGTGGATATCCCCTCCGGACTCTGCGCCGATACCGGCAAGGTGTTGGGAGATGCGGTGCTGGCGGACGTCACGGTCTCCTTTATCGGCTTGAAACGGGGCCTGTTTACCGGCCGCGGCCCGGTGTTTTCCGGTCAGCTAATCTTTGACGACCTGGCCGTTCCCGGGGATATCTACCCCCGGGTGGAGGCCGGTGTCGTCCGCTGTGACTGGCCGAGCCTGCACCGCGCCCTGCCCAGGCGCCCGGCGGATGCCCACAAGGGCTTGTTTGGCCACGTCATGGTGGTCGGCGGAGACACAGGGTTTGGCGGCGCCGCGGCGATGGCGGCGGAAGCGGCGTTGAAAACCGGCGCCGGGCTTGTCAGTGTGGCCACCCGGGCCGGCCATGTGCCGGCCATTATCGCCCGCTGCCCGGAGGTGATGGCGGTGGCGGTTGCCTCAGGCCAGCAACTGGAAGTCCTGCTGGACAGGCCCAGCGTGCTGGTGGTGGGCCCCGGCCTGGGCACCAGTCCCTGGTCGGAACAGTTGCTTCAGAAGGCCCTGGCCACCGGGCTGCCTCTGGTGGTGGACGCCGATGCCCTCAATATTCTCGCCGCCGGGCGAGTGGGCAAAGATGCCGATCTGTCCCGCGCGGTGCTCACTCCCCACCCGGGGGAGGCGGCGCGCCTGCTGGGCTGCACGGCGGCCGATATCCAGGCCGACCGCTTCGCTGCGGTGGGGGCCCTGGCGGCCAAGTACCGGGCCACAGTGCTGCTCAAGGGGGCGGGCACCCTGATTGCCAGTGGCGACGGCGATATTGCGCTGTGTCCCTACGGCAATCCCGGGATGGCGACGGGGGGGATGGGGGATATCCTCAGTGGCGTGATCGGCGCCCTGCTGGGCCAGGGCTTGTCGCCTCGGGCGGCGGCAGAGACCGGCGCCTGCCTGCACGCCCTGGCGGGCGACGACGGGGCGGCGCAGCACGGCCAGATCGGCCTTTGTGCCAGCGACTTGTTGCCCCTGTTGCGGCGGCGGTTGAATGGGGGCTGACAGGCGGTGGAGGCTCAAATCATGGCGGCTGTAAGCGTGTATGTCGAAGGGGACGACGCCATGGTGGCCTTTGGCCAACGCCTGGGGCGGGCCATGACCAGGGGTGTCATCCATCTGCGGGGGGATCTGGGAGCGGGCAAGACCACCCTGTGTCGGGGAATTATCCGCAGTCGGGGACACCAGGGGGCGGTGAAGAGCCCCACCTACACCCTGGTGGAGCCCTACAACTTCCCCGATGGGGATGTGTACCATTTCGACCTCTACCGCCTGAGGGATCCGGAAGAGCTGGAATATATGGGTATCAGGGATTATTTTCGCCCCCAGCACCTGTGTATCCTGGAGTGGCCAGAGCGCGGCGCCGGGTTTCTTCCGCCGGCGGATATTCTGGTGGAGATCACTGGCGAAGGCGCCGGGCGCAAACTGGTGGTCACGGCGCAATCGGCCCTTGGCGGGGCAGTACTGGACAGGATTGGGAATGGCACGGATATCAGCTGACAGCGTCATCGCCTGGCTGGTGGGACTGGCGCTGCTGGTGGCGGGGCCAGCGGCACAGGCCGCCACCGTCAACGAGGTGCGCCTGTGGCCGGCGCCGGACCACACCCGGGTGGTGTTTGACCTCAGTCGGCCCGCGGAGCACAGCCTGTTTCTGTTGGACAACCCCAGCCGCCTGGTGGTGGACATCAAGGGCGCCAAACTGGGCCGCCGCCTCGACAACCTGGCCCTGGTGGATACCCCGATCAAGGGTATTCGCAGCGGGGTGCGTGACGGCCGGGACCTGCGGATCGTGTTTGACCTGAGCAAGCCGGTGAATCCCCGCAGCTTCCCCCTCAGCGACAACGACCAGTACGGCCACCGGCTGGTGATCGACCTCTACGACGAGCTGGGGCGGAGCGAGAAAACCACTGCCGACACCCTGGTGACCAAGGGTGCCCCGCGCCCGGTGATCATCGCCATTGACGCCGGCCACGGCGGCGAGGACCCGGGCGCCATCGGCCCCGGGGGGATCCAGGAAAAGCGGGTGGTGTTCGCCATCAGCTCTGCCCTCAAACAGCTGGTGGACAGCGAGCAGGGCTTCAAGGCGGAAATGGTGCGCACCGGGGATTACTATATTCCCCTGCGGGAGCGCACCGACATCGCCCGCCACAAGCGGGCCGACCTCTTCGTCTCCATCCATGCCGACGCCTTCAACAAGCCCGCCGCCCGGGGCGCCTCGGTGTTTGCCCTGTCCTCCAGCGGCGCCACCAGTGAGACCGCCCGCTACCTGGCGCAGCGGGAAAACCAGGCGGACCTGATCGGCGGGGTGGGCAACGTCAAGCTCAGCGACAAGGACCAGGTGCTTGCCGGTGTCCTCCTGGACCTCTCCATGACCGCCACCCTCAGCAGCAGTCTCGACGTGGGCAAGGAGGTGCTGGGCCGGATGGGCAATGTTGCCAATCTGCACAAAAAACATGTGGAGCAGGCGGGGTTTGTGGTGCTCAAGTCGCCGGACATACCCTCGATTCTGGTGGAGACCGGCTTTATCTCCAACCCCATGGAGGCCCGCCAGCTGGCGGATCCCGCCTACCAGCAGCGAATGGCGCGGGCGATTTTCAGCGGCATCAAGGAATACTACCAAAGCAACCCGCCCCCCGGCACCTGGCTGGCCTTGAACCGCCGCCAGGATTCCGGCGATGTGTATGTCATTGCCCGGGGTGATACCCTGTCCGCTATTGCCGCCCGCTACAATGTCAGCGTGGCTACCCTGAAGCGCCACAATGGCATCACCTCGGAGACAATCCGGGTGGGCCAGCGCCTCAAGATCCCCACCTCCTGACTGCCGGAAATCCTTGCCCCATGCCCCGTATTCACCTGCTCAGCCCCAGACTCGCCAACCAGATTGCCGCCGGTGAGGTGGTGGAACGCCCCGCCTCCGTGGTCAAGGAATTGATGGAAAACAGCCTGGACGCCGGCGCCACCAGTATCGAGGTGGACGTGGATGCCGGGGGTGTCAAGCGGATCAGGGTGCGGGACAACGGCTGCGGGGTGGCGGCCGACGACCTGCCCCTGGCCCTCAGCCGCCACGCCACCAGCAAGATCATCGACCTGGAGGACCTGGAGGCCGTGGCCACGTTGGGGTTTCGCGGCGAGGCCCTGGCCAGTATCGCCTCGGTGTCCAGGTTCGAGCTGCTCACCAACACCGCCGCCACTGGACCCGGCTGGCGGGCCCGCAGCGAGGGTCGGGAAATGGCGGTGGAGGTGGATCAGGTCCAGCACGCCCGGGGCACCACGGTGGAGGTGCGGGACCTGTTTTTCAATACCCCGGCCAGGCGCAAGTTCTTGCGCACCGAAAATACCGAGTTCTCCCGCATCGACGATGTGGTGCGCAAGCTGGCCCTCAGTCATTTTCAGGTGGCCTTTGCCCTGCGCCACAACGGCAAGGTGGTCCACAGCCTGCGCAGCGCCGAATCCCGCAGCGAGCAGGAGCGCCGAATTGCCGGCATCTGCGGCCCGGCGTTTATGGACAACGCCCTCTATGTGGACTTTCAGCGGGGGGGCATGCGGCTGTGGGGTTGGATGGCGCAACCGGCCTTTTCCCGCAGTCAGGCGGATATGCAGTACTTCTTCGTCAACGGCCGCAGCATCCGCGACAAGGTGGTGGCCCACGCGGTGCGCCAGGCCTATCAGGATGTGCTCTACCACGGCCGCCATCCGGCCTACGCCCTGTTCTTTGAGCTCGCCCCCGGCGATGTGGATGTCAACGTCCACCCCACCAAGCACGAGGTGCGCCTGGCGGAGGCGAGAGCCGTCCACGACGCCGTGGCCATGGCGGTTTCCCGGGCCCTGGCCGGCGGGGAGAAGGGGCGCTGGCAGCCGCCTGCCAAGCAACCC